>ERZ1292633.1406-Hain-H41-02um-R1-1406-length-26046-cov-8_pt1 | contig 26046 bp, 32 predicted proteins | sample MGYA00564406_ERZ1292633 | MGnify/ENA primary metagenome ERZ1292633 (study PRJEB36523, sample SAMEA6512639) | groundwater metagenome | collected 2019-01-08 | study: AquaDiva: Metagenomics assemblies of 32 groundwater samples | reverse complement strand
CAACTGATCTGATTATACCTTTTGTAAATTTTATCGTATTAAGAATTAACAAATCCTGCAACAGATTATTGGTGGGCCAAATCATTTACTTCATGGGGAATTTATTCCGTATGGATTGATGAGGGAGCTGTAGGTGCTGGTACTGTAAAGTACAATCCTTTAGGTGGTGGTGCAGTAAAATATCTTGGATTCATCTATTATTGGGATGAAGATTTAAACACCCAAGGTTATACATTTGGCACAACAACTTAGTGGTAATGCTTTCCCACAAACCCTAAATACATCTAGTGATACATGGGATAGATCTAGCACTAGTGTTTCCGGATCTAAAACTATTCTTGGTTTAGTTACAGGGCATTCAAAATATGCAGTTCAACAAAGCAATCAAGCTAACGCATTAGATGGTTCATTCACAAGCAATGGTTGGTATAACGGAAGTACATGGGGTAGCCTATCAACTGCGGGATACTTAAATTATTGTGAAAATGATAACAATGCATCAGGCAAAGATGTGGATCAAGTAAGTGGAAGCGTAAATAACTTAAAGTTCGGAACATCAGCACTTGCCGATGACTGTACTACAAGTGTTTTCGAGTCTGATTACCTTCCAGGATAGATAAAATGGACAGAAAAAATACAATACTATTTGGAAGCATCATTATAGCTGCTATCGTTGCAACGGTCTTTAGCATTGGGGCAGTAAACAGTACCTCTGTTAGTAATCTTAACAGAGATTGTATGACTGCTGAGCAATCTAAAGGAATCACAACATTCAACAAAATACCTACTGTCCTTCCACAAGGATATTCTATCCAGTGTGTTGCACTAGATAGTGATAATGAAGTCGATATGTTAATTTCAGATCGAACAGTAGAATCTAATGAATGGCAAAGTGAATCAGTAAATCCATCAGGAAATAACATCTTCTTACACCAAACTATGGAAACTGGTGTTGATTATAAAGAACTAGGAAATGCTGAGAAAAGAATTAGAGATACAATCGCAGAAATAAATGAACACAATCCAAGTATAAATGCAAAATACTATTTAATCAATGGTATGCCTGCATATGGAACTGATTCATGTAAAAACTGTGGTACTCAAACAGCAGATTTTGGTGATGGTACTATGATAAAGCAAACATATGATGTTCCAAGCAAACTAAAAATCATCAGTGATGATGGAGTTAGATATTCCTTTTATGGAAACGTTCCACTTGATGATTTAGTGAAAATAGGAAATTCACTACAATAACACCTTTTTTTCTTTTTTATTATTAAGAAATTACTTTACTTTATATCATTTATTATTAATTTCTAGGCGTGGTTAAGATAGCAGCCCTTTGAGCACTGGTACTCTAAACGTTCAAACAGGTGCTGTTGGCGCTGTAACTACTGATTACTTTAAAATTGATTATGTGTCAAGTGCAGGAACTCAATAACCCTATTTCTTCCTTTTTCTTTTTTTTGAGTTATATTTTTTAAATTGTTTTGCATGACAAAAGAAATGAAACTTTTGCTAATTCCTATTTTTACAATAATTATAATATTTTCTGTAATTGTGTATACTGAAAGTACTTCGCTTGAAAATAAGACACCCGATATCATCTTTCAAAGATTTGTAAAAGACATACAAAAACATCCAGATGGAAACGAGTTAATCACGTTTGGCGTGCGATATATGGAGAAAGGTACTCGTATTGATGAAATACAAATTCTTAATATGAAAACCAAAGGAGATCAAAGAAATAGTAATTTCTGAAACTATGAGACGGGAGGAAACTGGAATGGAGGCAGTAGGCTTATGGGAGTCAGATAAAGAAAGGATTGTGGTTAAGAGGTCTCAGTTAAACAGCTTGGAAGCCTACGCTGGAACCTTACTTCATGAAACAGCACATGCAAAAAGCGGCGCAGGTGATATATCAAGAGAATTTGAATGTGAACTGACTAATCTTCTAGGAAAAACCTCTTCAAAGTAATATGGTAGCAATATTTTTAGACCATATGTGCCTTCAAACTTGATACATGGATCGAGTGCGAGTTGTTTCAAGCAATGTCTTTTCTATTGGATATGATTCCAAACAAAGGATATTGGAAGTCGAGTTTAATGACAAAACAATTTATCATTATTTTGAAGTCCCAGATCACATCCATGTTGAACTGATGAGAGCATCATCAAAAGGCTCTTACTTGGCCAGTCACATCAAAGGTAAATACAGATACATGCAAATAAAATAAAATGATAATAGAATCAATACATGTTCAAAATTTCCGTTCTATAAAGAATGAAACATTGAACTGTGATAACCTGACTGCATTGGTGGGTCCTAATGGTGCCGGAAAATCATCTTTCCTTAACGCCATTGAAAAATTTGAGAATAAAAATCCGAAAATAGATCTTGAAGATTATTTTAATAGAGATGTTTCAAAGGACATAATCATCACTGTTACTTTCAAAGAGCTATCTGATTCTGCAAAAAAGAAATTTGAACATTATGTAGAGAATGATAAACTTACAGTAGAAAGAGTATTCAAGTGGAGTGACGGCAAAGCAATCCCAAGTTTTCATGGATCATTATTACAAAATCCAGAACTTATTGAAATCAGAAATATTGTGGGGGCTAGAAATAAAAAAGAAAAATACAATGAGCTTCGTCAGAAATCCGATTACTCTGATCTGTCTTCATGGGATACGGTCGATACAGCAGATGATAAAATGAGGGCATGGGAATTGGCTCATCCTGATAAATGTGTGAGACAGAGATCTAATGAACAATTTTTTGGTTGGGAGAAAGTAGCAGAGGGATATCTAGGTCAATTTGTTAATTTCATTCCAATTCATGCAGTAAGAGATGCTTCCGAAATTACTTTGGATAATAAGGATGCGGCATTTGCACAGATATTGGATCTTGCAGTCCGTAACAAAATAATGGAAAGTGAAGATGTGAAAAAATTTCTAGAAAATACAAAAGCCCAACATAAAGAAATTATGCATCCTTCAAACATTCCTGAACTTAATACACTCGCCACCGAAATCAATGAGACTCTAAAAGACTATGCTCCACATGCCAAGATCGAGATTGATTGGAAAGAGGCTGAGGAATTAGATATTCCACCACCAGGGGCAAATATTTCTATACTTGAGGATGAGTACAAGACTACCGTTAATAGAACTGGCCATGGAGTACAACGAGCATTAATTATGACTCTTTTACAGCATCTTGCACTTGTAAAAACGAAACATAAAGAAATTTCAGGCGATGAAAATGATTCACATGATGACAAATTAGGAGTAATTCTCATCATAGATGAACCAGAAATTTATCAACATCCAAATAGACAACGTAATCTTTTTGATGTTTTTGCAAAATTGATAGAAGCAAATGAAAAACCTTTTAGAATTCAAATTATTTACAGCACTCATTCACCACATTTTGTCTCGATAGATAAAATAGATCAAATCAGATTATTGAAGAAAATAAAAATAGAAAATTCTGTAAAAGAAACCAAAGTTTACAGCACTTCACTCGATAAAGTTGCATCCGAAATAACAAAAAACTATGCCGGCACCAAAACATTCACAGCGTCTACACTACTTCCTCATCTTCAATCAATAAAAACTCCATTCGTGAATGAAGGTTTTTTTGCTGATCTTGTAGTTATTGTCGAGGGAGATGGAGATAGAGAGGCCATATTGGGAGTGGCAAATGCATTGGGACATAATTTTGAAGCTGATGGTATCTCTGTCCTATATGGGGATGGGAAAAGTAACATGGACAGACCTGCAACCATCTTCAGGGAAACAGGTATTCCAATTTATGTTATCTGGGATAATGACGAAGGTGGAAATGCTAGCAGCATTTCTGAGAACCGTAGGCTTCTAAGATTGATGAAATTTGACGAAGAAGATTACCCACATAGAATTGAAAATACTTTTGCAGTTTTGAAAAATAATTTAGATGAAACAATTTCTTCAGACATTGGTGAAGAAATGTATAAGAGATTATTACATGAGTGTAAAGAAGAATTTGGTGTAGCAAACGAAAAAAAAGCATTTGTAATCTCAAAAGTTATTGAAAAAGCAAAATCTGAAGGAAAGACCCCTCAAACATTAGCAAATATTGTCAGTAAAATTATGGAATATAGAAAAACCATCTAAAATTATCTTAAAAATCATTTAGTTATGAGTAATTTTGTACTCCTGATATACTAACTATTTATAGTACAGATACTATAACATTATAGTGTATACACTATAGGAGTATGCGTAAAAATGATGGAAACAGAATTCAGAATATTGGATATTCTCTCAAAAGAGATAGGCAATCCAATGTCTATAAACAAACTAACTGAAAAGATCAAGCAGACATATGGCACTGCATATTATACTAACATCCATGCCGAAACACAACGCCTTGCAGAACAAAAGACACTAAGACTAGAAAAGTCAGGCAAGTCACTAATCACAGAACTCAACTTTGAAAATTATCTTTTAATTGATCTTCTTGCAGAACTGGAACTAATAAAAAAACACAGATTCCTAGAAAAACGCCCAGAATTTCAAATGATAATGCTTGAGCTCAACACATACACCAAAGACATTCCAATGATAAAATCAATTGCAATAATCGAGCCAGAGAAAAACGCCAAGCTAAACAGAATTGAATTACTCTTTATTCTAAGAAAGACTGAAGACGAAAAGCAACTCTCTGATCTTGAAAATATAATGCAAACTCTCCAACAGATGCACACTATACGAATCGACTCGCTTTTTCTTTCCGATGACAAGTTCATCGAACTATTAAAGTCAGATGAGGCAAACACTGCAAAAGAGATTTTATCAAACAAGATCATTTTATTTTATCCGCAGACATTCTGGATGGAGATAAGAGAAACAATAGAAAAAGGAATCAGAATAAAGATAGAGCATGAGACAAACCCAAATAAAATATCCGAAGAGGATACAGCATACAACCTTGCAAGGTTTGGCTACAAGGAGATTGGAACAAAGATCATACACGGAAAACAAATAGGAATAGAATACATCATCACATCACTTTTGCTTAAAGGAACTGCAAGAAGAATAGAGGCCATACCAATAATTATTGCAAAAAACGAGAACAAGATAAACTATAATTTACTGTTATTTCTCTCAAAGAAACATAAAATATTTGCAGAACTTTATGGAATACTAGATGCAGTCAACCAGATAAAACCAATGAAGACTCTTATGAAATTGCTCAAAGATGACATAGCAAAGGGACAGAAAAACATCAAGTACAACCTCGATGAAATGGAAAAGAAGATGAGGCTCTACAATGTCTTTGAATAAGAAAACTCTAATTGAATTCCTAGAAGAACTGGACAAAGAGGCTAAAAAGCCAATGATCATTGTAGCCGTAGGAGGTACGGCCATGACCCTAGTTAATGCCAAGCCGTCAACTTTGGATGTAGATTTTACAATTGCACAAGGTTATGACGAGTTTTCAAGACTGCTAAAGGAGATTCCTCATGGATTCAATGTGGACCATTATCAAGACGGTGTGGTCTTTACCCAAATGCTTCCTGACGACTATGTAAAGAAGAGCAAAAAGATCAAAAAGATGAGAAACATTACTCTGATGACCCTTGACCCACTTGACATCATAGTAACAAAGATTGGCAGACTCAATGAAAGAGACACAGAAGACATCAAGACATGCATCAAAAAATTCAAGATTACAAAATCTCAGATAAAGAGCCGGGCGGCCAAAATAGGATATGCAGGAAATGAGACAGTTTATCAAAACAATTTGGATTATGTTTTAAAGAATTTCTTTTAATTTGATAGATTATGTAATAAAATTATCTATTCAATATTATTTTTCATATAATTTATTTTGTATTATAGTTTTAATTTTTCTAATGCGCTTCTGACTTTTAGTGTTAGAATATATTGATAGGAATGTCCAGACCGTTCGCGTTCTAGTAATCCTTTTGTAAAAAGATCTTCCAGATACGTGTTCTCAATTGATACAGATTTTCCAGTATATCTTGCAAAATCTTTTGATGTTATTGGATTGTTTATTTCATAAATTTTTAACAATCTTGTTCTTTTTGCATTACTTAACGAGATAATTTTAGGCCTATACTCATCAATTGATTTTTCATCGTTTATGTTTTTTACATTTGCATAGAGTTTTTGTATTGCAGTGATTTTGGTATCTGGTATTCTTTTTTCGCCTATTAAAAATGGCTCAAAAAGTATTCTAGAAATATCTGTTGCTTTTTCCTGCTCTTCTCTCTCAGATATGATAACCATTTTCCATTGTGTAAGGGCTTTGTCTCCAAGTCCCAAAACTCCACTATGATCATACCATTCACATAACAAAGGAGATGAACTGAGTGGAACAGATTCACCATTTATTTCTACATTCAAATTCGTTGTTTTGGGCGTAGTGATTGGCGCAAAATCTAACAACACATTAACACTGTAGTGTTTTTTAATGTCTGCTTCTAAATCCGTCCTTTTCTCTCTCAAGTTATCTAGTGATGTAACTAGTTTGATATCTTTTAGAACCGGTGCTTCTAACACGTATGCTGTTTTTAATAAATCTCTTTTTTTGTAGACACGAGTTACATAATTCTTGATATCCTTGTTATTTTCTTCAAATTTTTCAAGAGCTTCTAAAAATTCATGATCATCATAAGTGATGAATTCTTTGATTAGATCTTCTTTTCGCTTCCTTTTTGTTTTAAACATTGTTTTATACGTCTCATAAAACATTCTTGTGATTATCCTTGAAACCTTATGATCATATACATTATATCGCATTGAAAATAAAGCATGAAAAATATTATCGGCAAGTGGAATTGCTTCTCTAGAAAGTACCAATTCTGAATCTCCCCTCAGTTTGAACATGTTGAGTATTCTAGGATCTATTTTACCATAATGAATACCACAAAACTGTGAATCTCGTAAAAGATAGTCTATCCTGTTTGCTCCAACTTCTGAATCAATGATTTGTCGAATAAATTTATTAGAACTGTCATCATTTTCTATTATACCTGATATGTCTTCAAACGACACGTTGTAGTCTTTCGCAGTTTTTAAATTGTCAAATATTTCCTTAATTGTATCGTGCCTTGTTTCTTTTAGGACCTTATTGATGATTTCTTTATTTTCTATGTCTTCATTGAAAACCTGGTAAAATGGTGGATCGCATATGTCATACAATAACGCTGTGATGCGTGTGCATTTTCGTTGCCACTCTGTCTTGTCATCGCTTTTTTTCATTTTGTCTTGAAATTCTGGGATACTATCAAAAATTCTGGTTGCTATATTCATAGTTCCAATAGATTGAGAGAATCTCGTATGTGTTGCAGTAGGATATACGTACTGAGTTATTGGTAGTTGATTTTTTCTTCTTAGTTTTTGAAACTCCTTTGTATCTATTATTTCTCGCTCTAGATCTGACAATTGAATGTCTTCATACATATAATCACGAATCTCAATTTCTTTTCGTTGCATCGACTTAGCGATCATCTATATGAAATACTTATATAATAAGCGTTAAATATGTTGCAATTAAGCGTATTTTGACTAACTACAATGATTCCATTGTAGTTTAGCGTAATTCCTTATATATGATTGTGGTATATGTAAGGAGGTGAAATATACTGGAATCTGATTTGGAAACAACACATAGATTCAATGCCATTGTAATGACAATTTTTATTTATATGAACAAAATCAAAGGTTCTCCTGTTGATAAAATTAGTACGATAAAAGGAATAACACAAATCATAAAACCTAATTTTGAGACATTGATGTTACCTACCCCACCGTTTCTAAACGTGAACAAATATGGGCCTGTTTCAATAGATACAGAAAGGTGTTTGTATCTGGATGACCGTATTCAAAAATTTGAACAGGCTTTTCATATGGTTGAATCAATACAACAATTAACTCTTGAAAATTGTGAAAATAAACTAGGAGGCATAACCATAGCTTTCATCAAACAACTAGTTGAAAACTATGCAAAGGGTGCAGGTACAGGTTTTGCAAATTGGATACGCAAAGAAGGGATACTCAGTGGAAATAAGAGCAAAGGAGAAGAGCAGATTGAGAAATTTCTACTAAATCCAGGTCATGATAAATCAAGATGGATTTATAATCCACGTCTTAAAGATTATTTTTCTAAAAAACAATCTATGGCAAGCATTAATTTGCCTCCATTACATTTTGGTTCTACAGAAGAAGTTTCTTCTGATTATAATATATTCTCGCATTGCTATCGTCGATTGCAAGAACTAGCAATTCATGAAAAACAAAAACTTCCAAAGACAAAAAAAGAATACAAATTTCAAATTCATCGATTACTAGATAATGATAATCTTAAACGCGACAATGAAATATTATATGTTGGTCATATAATAAAACGTGGAGATACATATTATTTTGCTGACACGTTTTATAATAAAAATTTAAACGATGAAATCGAAATAGAATACTTTAATGGAATTGAAACAGATTGGGTCTATGTAATGATTGGTGAATTAATTGATAAACATTATGTGGTTCCACATGGTCTATTAAAACTAAATAAAATTAATGAAAAGAAATATTTTCATTCCTGTTGATAATTATCGTTAATTCAGGATAGAAAATATGGTTCTAGATCAACATGATCAAATGTTAATGTGTGAAAATATTATAATTAGAGATCATTGCCTATTTTTTCTTTACTCATCTTATTTTTCATTCTACACATGTGGCCTGAAACTGCCCATCTTTACCATCTAACTCTTGTCCTTTTCAACAGTTCTGTGCGTTCATGGCCTTCAAAAAATCATCTAATCCCTTCGGAGACAAAATAAGAACATGCCACTTTTTTAACGCTTTTCTTTGCTCTAGTGAAAGATTACTTGAAAGGGGATTTGGAAACTGTACTGTTTTTGGAGTCGCGCATTCATAAATTACTGAATCGACTTTCCGAAAAATTGGGTCCTTTCGTATATGTCCACTGATTGAATCTATGTCTTTTTGGTCAAAATCACAAATGTACAGGTTTGCATTTGTTACAATTATTGGAATAAAAATTTCATTACCGTTATCGCTTACTACCTTCTCCCCTTTCTGTATGTTCTCGATGATTTTATCAAGTATGAATCCATAAGTGCCTTCGATAATTTGCCTGGCAGCTTGATCAATTATTGTTTTTTCTGATTTGAAATACTCTCCACTTATTTTACTATTGGTTAATGCAACAGTAAAATCTGTTACTTCATGTTTTGTAGGTTTCCAATCATCTGCATTTCTAATTTCATAATACGTGTTGGCCACAAACAGATTTGTCGGAACAGTAGTGAATAGCTGAACAATTGCTTTGCTGTCATACGTATGTAATATAAGATTCATGACATCTGATTTGACTTCTTGTTTAAAGAATACCCAATCGATGTATTGTGGATTTAGCTTTTTTGCTTCAATGCATAGATAGAAGTCTCCACTTCCAATTGTTTTGAATCCAACAACATCGATGGAGGTTTCTTTAACTTCTGATTTACTTAATGATTCCTGGATTGCAGTTACAAATGTAGTTGGATCAACAAATGTTGCTCCTGATCTAAATCTAGCATCTATGATTTGTTGTTTCTTTGGTTCTGATATGAATGGAGAAACCGTTACTGGATATTCTGGATTGGCAGTCCATCTATGATCTGTTAATTGTTTCAATATGTGAATCTGAAGAAATGCACCGCTCTGGTTTAGGGAGTTAGTTTTATCCGAAAGACTAGGTTCACTCATAATATCTTGATTCATGGTATCTAATTAAGTAATAACAATTTGTCAAATTTTCATATGGTTTCTGTGAGGCCTGAAACTGCCGGACTTTACCGTCTCGCTCATTGATCTTTTAACCTCAAGATACTTCTTGAAGTTTTGTTGTCTCTCACTAAAAATAAATTTCTTGGGCTCTAATCCCACTTTTCTTTGTATGCTTTTTCATATGCTGGATCATTGCAGAAACATTTTGGATTTCTTTGTTTTTTCATCAGGCAATTTGCGTTAGGAACTCCAAAAGCATCAAAATCTGCAACTGAATCCATTAATTTAGCATTGTCATCCAATTTCATTCGTCTAAGAATTATCTGACTTGCTAGAAAGACTCCTGCCAAGAATGAAGTATGAGGTGCAGGAGTAACTGCCTGTCCTTCGTGAAATTCAAGTCTATAAACACCGCACTCTCCGTGCAATAATTCATGAAATGGTTTTCCCACGTTAGGTCTCAGAAAATCTAGTGACACACCCGTTGCTTGAGAAATTCGTAGTATGTCTTGCTCTGTAGTAATTTCATTGTTTGTTAGTTTTCTCTCAACTTCTTCAACTGGAAGACCAGTCCTTATCGAATTCATTTTCATCTGACTTGGAGTACTATCGGTTGGATAATATCCACATGCTGCGCACTGGTAAGGGCCATCAAGAGTATGATGTCCTGCCCCGTATCTTAGAGTGTTTTGTGAGGTATCTGTCCATACATTCCAGAGAATCTTTGGTAATCCAGCTTGTATGTTGATCCTAGTTTTCTCATTATCAACTGCGGCAACAACTTCTGCTCCCAACGGTTTGCCCAGTCTTGCATATTCCTCGTATTTTATTGGTGCCTTAAGAATAGCAAGTCCGGGGTTGATTTGTGTAAGCCACTGTGAGAGAAGATCTATTTTTTGCATTCCTCTATGTTCTTCAAACGCACCAATGTATCGCTGCTCGTTTGATGCTTCAAACTTGTCATTATCAATGAGAGTCACCGTTCCCCAAAGCCTTATCGTGCTTTTTAGTGCAAACACAAGCGCTTGTCCGACTGCACCACATCCAACTATAATTAAATCTTCAAAGTATACTGATTCTGGCAGTAGTGGTTTTACTACCGGTTGTGTCGCTCTTCCATGTGTTATCAAATCATATTCTACATGAGAGATTTTTTCAGATTGGACTTCCGGTAAAAGATACTTGAATACTTCTCCTACTACAAGACCCGCAGTGTATAATGCAGATAAGAAATTCGTCGGCTGTTGATTCCACATACATGGTTTTTTTGTTGAGATGTAACAACTCCATCCTGACGAACCAACATAGATTACATTTTGTACTTCATTCTTTTCATCACTCCCAAAAACAATTGTTACCGAAGGATTCCAAACATTATTTCCTACATTGATCTTTGAAAGATGGGATGGTGGAAAGTCTTTCAACAGAATTGATGGTCCGGTGTACCTAACTAATGGAATTAGCCTAGGCAACAAGTTAAGCATTGCAGAACAACAAGTAACGGCGCATGGGTTGCTCTGTAATTCCGCAGGAAAAACTATCTCGACTCCAAACGAATCCATTCTTTTTCTGAGTGCGTTGATGTCTAAGTTGCTTGTTATTACTGATAATGTCTCTAGATTCTTCCCTCTTATCGGATCAGGATTAATCATTGCATTATTTGAAATAGTTTTTTCACCTCTGTTTTTGGAACATGCCTCCAGTTTTCTCCATTGTATTGGTAGACTTCCCAACTGTCTATGTCATCAATTTCTATGAAGCCAAAATCAGGAATTACGACACTGAGTGAACCTGGCAATACTACGCTAGGCCAATCATCGTCTGTTTCACTATGAAATGCGCTTCCTGGATGCGTATGAATCTGAGATATCGTTGTGAGTAATTTTTTATTCAACTCTACATTAATTCTAAATTCTTCATCTTCTGAAACTTCGTAAAAAATAGGATAGTTGATTTGTGCTGGAAACCAAACATCTGAAATCACAAATGCATTGTTTTTTTCACTTCCAACCCATATGGCATGAGATTCGTTTCCGTCATGTCCATGACGTTGTAGAAATTCAAAAGTTCTTGCAAGAATATTTCTTGATATTTCCACTCTGTTTATTTTCTCAAACATTTTCAATCACGGTAGCTTTGTTCTGTCAATGAGCGAGCATGCTCGCTCAACTATCCATGTTATTGTTCCTTGATCAGTTCCTCTAACATGCTCCCATCTATCTTCTGGATAATGTTCATGATATTCATAAAACCCTGGACTACAAAACCAAATACTATTTTTGTTTTTATTGTATACAATATGATTGAGTGGTTCTTTAGGATCTTCAATTGCTCCTGGTACTTGTTCTGGAATTAATTTTACTCGTAAGTTCAAACTGATCAGCGTCGCACTGGGTGGAAGAAAATCCCAATTTTCTAAATTCAAAAGAAGTGTCAATGCTGATTTTCCAGAACTAGATAGAACATCGATCAGTATTGTTGGAAATGCAACATGGCGTAGTTTCCAAATATTTTTGTAGATTTCTTGTGCAGATTTCAATTCTTTTATTGCACTGTCAAACTTTGCCCTAGATACTCTCGTATCAAGAATTATGGTTAACCACCACGACCGGGACCTTTACTCAAGAATAATTTTGTTGGACCCGTAATTTCCTGCTCTTCGAAGCTTTTGTTTTGATCAAGCATTTTTCCGTCTTCTGTCCTTACTTGCCATTCATCAGGATTACCTTGGTTACCAGAATCGTGAAGTGCTTTTACAACCCCCACCTTCACCGGTTGATTTGGATTTACTTCAACTGGAAATTCTTTTCCCTGAATTACAAACGTCACTGTAAACTTTGGATTTCCAGGCATGAAAATCTGATCACACCGTTGTATTTAAGGTTACCGTATGGTACAAAGTGGGACCGTACCAGAGATTATATTAAATTGGAATAGTTATTTTAATCGCTGTATTTTTGTAAATTTTTTCTTGCTTTCACTCATTACTATTTCTGAGTAACATTTCTTTACCCATTTACAGTGGAACATCTGCAATCTCTACTGTTACTGAAGCTTCTATTGCAGAATATCTTGCGGTTATATGCGCCATCTTTTTGCCGTTCTTCCCTTTTATCTTTATATATTTTTTGAAAAGGACATTATTTTTGGATTTAATACGAAATTCTTCTATATACTGGTATGATGTTATCGGGATCAGAAATTTTGATAACAAACGATGCATTTTTTAAAATAATTTCACTAGTTTCTTCGACAATAAATTCAACATGCTATTTCTAGAAGAACAACCAATATCAGAAACCCCAAAGCACTCGCAATCAAGTTTTTCCGTGGAATGTTGACAATATGACAAAGCCTAGACTCTTTCATGTCTTTTTGTTTATCGCTGAATGCCTTTGGTATGATGTGTCGAAAAATATACCAATCTAAGAAAGGTGTGATAAATACTGCATACACCACTTCCACTTGATGCCAGAAATCCAGTGTTTCATTATCCGGCATAACCGGTGTTTTATAGAAAAGCATCATGGCCGAGACATGTATTGTAACAATATGTGCGACGAGTATAACTATGACCCCTGAAATATACAGCATTTGTACAGTACGCCTTGATGACGTCGGTTTCAATTCTTTTTGTCCTTGGGCGCATATGTGTGAAAGAATAATTACGCCCAAGATCGGTAATGGGATGAGCGTTATGTAAGGGAGACAACCTTTTTCAAGAAAATTGATTAGGTTCTGAGTCGGTACGGCGTTAGTATATTTACCAAGCATTATGGATGTCATTGCAATAATCCACGAATCTCGTTTGAATATCCACCATAGATTTTCTGCTACTTTGTTTGTGAGTGATTTGATTTTCATTTTACTTTTTTATTTATCATTAATTATGTCATCCAATTTGTCCTTTATTCCCAGTTTTCTTCACTGCAAAAAAGCGTATGCTCTTTGAAATACGGCCACAGTTTTCTAGACAGTGCCGTCACGATGTACAAAACGAATATGGCTTCATCCACTGAGAACAAGTGCTGCTTATCTGGATTAATTTCATAGTCGTGTTTAGCTGGTACCAAGGCACATTTGTTAAAACGTTTTAAAATTGACAAAAATTCAGAATCAAGCACGTTTCTTTTCTCAAGCTTAATCAGTATTGTACCAAATGGGTCGTTTGATGGATACTTGCCACCATTCTCAACAAGCAATGAATAACATAAGAGCTCAATACTTGCTGATGCACGTTCAACAATGTCTCTGGTTCTGCTACTTAGGTGACCAAGATCGTATATTGCGTAATCTATCGCTTTTGCATTAATGTCACTATAGGGAGTCTTATTAGAAAGAATATTCCACAATGTCCTTTTAACATGCGATTGTTTTTTCCTATCTCTATATTGTTCGCACAAGGATTCATCTTCTTGGAATTTTTTTGGAGGTAGAATGATTTTTGCTATTCCAAGAATTTCATCAGAAATGATATTTGATTTCATTCTAATTTTAGAAGCATTGTCACATAGTAAATTTTTCTGCTAGCTTCACTCATTATACTTTTCATCATCCGGATTTACTTTTTCATATACAATACGAAAATCAGATCAAATTCAAAAAATGATCTTTTTTAGGACCATTCTGGCAAGATTATAAAAAATATGATACACTTCATTCAAAGTAATGGCCTTTTCCAATCAAGTTCGTCTGTTTATTCTGTTTCTACTAGATAATAACTGAAAAAATTCATGACATCAAGTTTATATGTTATTTTTTTTAAGAATTTTTAATTGAATCCTAAATTCGTACTTTCCGTAATACCAATTTTAGTGTGTATTTTCCCGGATTTTCAAGGTATTTCTGCTAATAATTTCAATAATGATGTGGGCAAAACTGTACCGGAAGGTAACAGTTCAGCCCAAGACAATGTAGAGTACATAGTCAACCGGTACGCTCCGGAAAATAGGAGAAACAACTAAAAGCCGAAAATGACGCAAACAAGGATCTGATGACGAACATGAACGCAAATAATTACCAAAAGCCGAGCCGACAACAGCTTGTGGATCTTTTCAAAAAAGAATACGATGTGCGAGTAGACAAGTCGATATCATACAAGCATGCAGAAAAAGTGGATGTGGTCATCAAGACCAAAAAAGGAAAGAACATCTATGTGATATTCAAAGGCAAAGATGCAATGCCTGTAATGTTCGCTGATGTAGTAAACTTGGACTATGTGAGACTAATGGACGTAAAGAATGGTAAACGTGGTAATCAGTACATTGTTTTCTGTGAAAAGAAAAATAATCCAATGGCAGAGGGTGCAGCTGAAGATGCAAAGATTCCATACTATAAAAATTTCAATATCTTGGTGAAGAACATCAAAAAATCTCTTTCTGTATAGTGTATGATTCTTAATGCCAATGTAAAGTGCCGAGACGCAGTTGTAGACGGCCAAGATGTCAAAAAAATAAAAAATCGATATCCTGCAATGCCGTCGGAACAGTTAGACAAACTCAAGCGAGTCTATCCATCACTACAGAGATCAATGGTTGATGTTTATGAAAATGGGGTGGGATGTGTAATCACCTCTGAATGGAGTTGCATTATTGCGGATAATGATCAGAAACAAATGGAGCAATTCTGGCAAGATGTTATTATGACTGCAAATGCGAATCGCTCAGAGCAACTAACACCAAACTTACCGGCAATAAATATCACCCATATGATGGAGGCATTTGAAGAAAATCAAAAAATTCGTGATTCCATAATTGTTACTGGCGATAATAATAGTGTAAATAGTGGCAATACAAAAAATAGTCACAATAAGAATAATAGCGACAATACAATAAACAAGTAAGAAAATGACAGACATTAACATAGACGGAGACAACAACAATGTCAATAGTGGAAACATCACAAACAGCAACAACAATGTCAATAGTGGAAACATCACAAACAGCAACAACAATGTCAATAGTGGAAACACCATAAATGGTGGAAAGGAACCATTGTCCAAGAAAATAATAATTGCTATAGCATTAGCCATAATAGGTGGAATAATCACCGCGGTTACAGAGAATGCTTTCGGATGGATTCGAAATCTGCTTGGATTATAAATCGCCTATTGATATCTTCTTTAATCTATTGTAATTACCAAGAATTACCTTCGCTCATCGTCCTTTTCTTTACAATTTTCGTCTTAGCAGATATTCTTCGCTTGGTAATTCTTCATCCTCTACGTCTTTTGGAACTGGAACATAGTAAGCTGTGATGACCTCCCATCCCTCTTGATCTAATTTGTTCAACGCGACTATGGGTGTTTCCCACTTGCCTTGGATGATATCTATTTGCTCCTCTGATCTGTTGTATACGGATAACTCCCATCCATATTCCCCCGCACTGAACAAATGGGCGTACTCATATCTAACAGTTTCAGACATGAAATTATGATGAACAATTGTTAGATTAATTTTTCGTTTGGCGTCGCCGTGCTCATTCTGGTTTTCCCTTCTCAGATCACGCCGTTCAAAATACAGTTTTTATCGTGATGCTTTTTCTCCTTACCAGTTGTCTCACCGGAGACGTATCTATGCAAAGTATCTGCCAAATATCCCAGTATCATGACCTCCATGAGTTCCATTCCAGTTCCAATATCATCATTCCACTTACCTTTAAGGTCGTTCTTTATCTTCAGCATTCGTTTGACAAGGTCTTCTACGGATACCTGTAGAACATCGTTTCGTTTTGAAAGGTAAAGACGTATGAGATCGTCGATCTCACATTGTAATTTTTCTTTTGTCATCGGGATTTTCTTCTTCTAAGTTCTTGAAATCTTTTGCGCCGATTGCATTTGTTGGTTATGATTTCCAATTTTCCACGTAAGGCCTGAAACTGCCGGACTTTACCGTCTCGCTCATTGTCCTTTTCGTCCTACGGACCGCTCCTGTCGCTTGTCGTCCCGTCGCTGAAAAAGGCATGGCTCGCCTCCGGAATTAAAAAACGAGGTGTATTGAGATGACAGATGGAAAACAGCCCGTGCTGACTGGGGTAATACAGTCAGGAGAGAAGGACCCCAAGAAGAGGAAGATTCTGGGAAGAATCGCACTCTGGAAGGTCGAGAGGAGGAAGGGGGAGGAAGACTCCCTCTTCCAATGATTGGAGGAGAATAAGATGTTAGCAATAAATGGAAATGGAAAAGAAATCGCCGAACTCTTCAAGAAGTTTGGTCTAGGTGAATACGAGTCAAGGGTTTACTTTACACTCCAAGTGAGTGGCAAAACTAAGGTGGGCAAACTGTGGGTCTCAGCAGGTGTTCCGCAAAGCAAGGTCTACAACATAATTCAGACGCTTTCAACAAAAGGTCTTGTTGATACAACGAACTTAAAACCACTTGAGGTGAGGGCAAAGCCTTTTCTCAGATTTGCAAATGACTACCTTACTGACAGAAAGTGTTCGCTCTATGAGATTCAGGAGAAGATAGATAACTACAAGGAGGTAATGAAAAATAAAATGATAAAAATTCAAATTTGAATCATAACAATTTAGATTTCTTTCATTTTTACATTTTTTTATTTATTAGTTCTGGAAATATTATCTTGGCATCTTCCACGTATGCATGAAGTTCCTTTGAAAATTCCTTATTTTTGAATTTCATACACATACCAGTTTTACAGTAAAAACACTCTATAGTTTTTTCACTAACAAAACAGTCCTGTACATGAGTCAAAATAAGATTGGCATTTGCAACACTGACTTGTTCTGGAGAAATATCTTTGCGCATCCACATATTGACTTGATTGTTTTCCTTTACAGTAGTGAATACTGGTATCTGTTTTGCAATTTCATTTCTATCTGTTACGAGCATACTTGCAGGTAGGAAATTTTCATGAAAATTATTGTAAAAATGCTCTCTCAAAATTTCATTATCATAGTCCTGTAGAATCATAGATTTGTAAATTGGATTATAATTCTTAATCTCATTCATGATGTCAGTCAATATGTTAAATGACTCTAGATTGTGAGGAAGATAGGAATACCCCAATATTCGTTCATATAGTTTCAGGGCTGCATTTTTGTTAGATTCATGTATTCCTTTTAATGTATCAAATAGTGAAAAGAAAACATCTGTAGGGTCTGTCAAATACTGTCTACTATGTTTCAATTCAAATGGATACAGGCCTACATCCAACGAACGAAATAATACAAATTGTGGAATTACCATCATTCTTCCAGATACACGATTCTCAAATACTTCGTATAGCCATACTAATGCATCAAAAAACTTCCTTGATTTTTCATCGTACAAATTCTCTGCTAAGATTCTAAAGAAATTACTGTCATTCGTTTTGTCTTTAATGTCGTGATATAACACTAATGCAAAGTATGCATCTAACATAGGATCGAGTTCTGTGATTAACTTCTGCGTTCTTGCTAAATTATAACTCATTTTATGAATCCAATAAGTGAAATTATCAGTTCTCAGTTTTTTGTTCATTATGTACAGGTTGTAGTAGAAACTTGTACTTGCTATGTCCAATATTGCTCGACTATGATAGAAACTCCTATGTGACAATTCATGTGCCATTGTTATGCTGCTTTTCGGAATTAATAGATCAAGTTCATTGTTTTTAATCTCATCTTGATCGAACATCATCATGTCTGTTCTTGGATCCCATAATCCTTGCTTTCCAAAATGGAAGCCGTTATGTCCTAACATTTTTCCCATATTTCTCTTGGAGATATTTTGAGATTTTTTCTGTTGTTGTCTTATCTGTTTTCTTCTTCGCAAAACCAAGAATATCTTGAATTATTTCTAAATTTTCTATTCCTTGTCGAAGTCTAGTCTGACCTTCTGCGGTTTGTTTGCCTTTTGACATGTACTGTTGTTTTGCAGAGTCAGACAAGGATGAAACATGATTATCCATCTGTGTTTGTAATTCTTTGATTCTTTTTGAAATGTATTGATCTTTTCTAGACTGTGGTAAAAATGATATTAATTGACTTTCAACTTCAGAATAATGAATATTTTTTTTCTGCATATAGTCTAATGCCTCTATAACTTTGTCTGGATTAATTTTTAGATTATTTTTATCAGTTACATTACCGAGATAGATCTTTTTATTTCTACCCGGATAGAAATATGCATAATCTTGAGATCCCTTGTTTGTGATTTCTATACTCATATCGTATCTAAATTATGTAACAGTTACATAAGGTTAAATATAGTGGGGTAACTGTTACCTAAGATTTATTAGGTATGTGACTGTTACCTAAGTATGAATTCAGAACAGAAGAAAAACCCGATTTCAGGCGTGATCATGGGATGTTTTAGCAGCAATAGCATGATCATCACTGTTCCAAAAAAGAAGGTCGATGAAAGTGACTGAAATCTTTACCTCATCAGGTCGAACGATTGATCTGACTGGTGATTCCAGTGTGCATGACATTCCAGCAGAGTCACTCAACATCAGCAAAAGGAGCTTTGGCCTCTTCGGCCGCTCCGAGACTTTTTCTATCCAATTAAAAAATTACAATTACATTCTAAATAGAAACTTTCCAGGTCAGTTCTTCTACAGAGATGAAGGTCTCTCTATATTGCAAAAAGAGATTGCAATGATGCATGAGTTTTTTCCATTGCAAGACATATTTTTAAAACAGGAAAAAATCACAGGCGATATTTCTTTTTACATAATTCATTGGTGCCACGAAGTAGAACATGACATTCTTTTGACATATAGTGCAATACATCCCCTCTTTGAAATGCGAGCTAAAATTCTGAAACCAAATCTCGACGGTTGTAGAATAGGTCATCACGGATTTTCTTCCAGCGAGCCATGTTACATTGATTACTGGACCAGAGACATGAATGCATTCATAGCTATCTATCAGATCTTCTATTGGCTAGATGATTATTACAATGGAAAACTTGCAGAGCGGAGAAACAGTATGCGATACACTGTTGATTTTGATCAAATGACGAGAAATATCCAGAGATTAGCTAATCCCGAATATGATCAAAGGGGGTTCTGGTAAACTGAACCCCGAAAAAATATTGTTTACCGATACTGACTTTAACAAAGTCATAGACCATCTCGGCAAGTATGCAAAACAGGGACTTGAAGACAATTATGCGATGCTCGGAAAAATTCACGACAACAAAGTTTTCGAGGTAAAGAAATTTGTAACTTATGGAGACGACGTGGAAAGAACAGAAGTAAGTTGTTCCACAAATCCAAAAACAATAAAAAACATTTTGATGAAACATCCAGATTGGCATTATTTTGGGGATGGACACACGCATATCGGATACGGTGAAGTATATCCAAGTCAAATAGATGTCAATCAATTGAGAGAAGCTAGAAAAGAAAGACACTGGACTGTGATGGCAGTTCATTCTTTGAATGAAGTAAAGTTCTTCGGCCTAGATAAAAACTGCATGCCAATCGAATTAGAATATCAAGTTGTCCCAGAAGTCAACCAAGAAAATCTCCTAGCACGAACCAAGGAATTAACTAACGAAAATATCAAGAAATTCAAGGTATCCGTGCTCGGATTTGGGACTCTTGGATGTGGTGTAATGGAATCTTTGGCATGTTCGGGCGTGAATAAGTTTCTTGTTGCAGACATGGACCAACTTTCAGACGTGAATGTTAGCCGACACTTGGGCAATATCTACGACATAGGGACGGACAAAGTACAGATTGCAAAAAAATACATCGAGTCTCACAACCCATTTGCATATGTAAAGACTGTAAAGGATGACCTGATAAAAAACAGGGAACTTCTTAGGGAAATTATCAACTGGTCAGACATTGTAATTTCATCAAGTGGAAATCCAGCATTGCAATATCAAATTAACATACACGCGCTTGAAATGAAAAAACCTGTAGTGTATGGAGGTGTGTTTGAAAAAGCTGAAAGTTCGTATGTGTTCTTTTCTGATCCTAATGTAGGAAGAGCATGCTTTGAAGATATCTTTGGAATTGCGAGTGCAGCAATCGATAATGGAACGGTAAAACGAAAATATGGTCTTGATGATGACGAACTTAAATCAGAACCAGGTTTGTTTTCAAACATACTGGTTCCAGGTGCGATGATGGGAACTGTTGCAATTGATCTGATGATGGGAAATATTCCGGAATTCAATCTTGTGAGATACTACAAGAATCTCAGAGTGGAGAGATTCAGTGTTGATAAAAAGACTGGGTGTCCTACATGTGATCCTGATGGAGTCGAAGTTAAAAGACAAAATATGGTCGATAATGTAAAACAATTCTTTACAAAGTTCAGGAGGATTTCAAAAATTGTCTGAAGACATAATCAGAAAACTGGGAGAAATAGAGCATAGGATAATACGACTAGAAAATAGAAAGCAGATAATCGAAGAAGAACGTATTGAGGTTGCGGCTCCCGGTGATCTAGAAAGCGAGGAGATGGCAGAGGTCGACGATGCCACAATCACCACGAAAAAAATACCATTTTGCGAATGTGGAAAAAAACTGGAAGGGTTTTTCCTATGTCATATATGTAAACATAAAATCTGTGATGATTGTTCAGTAAAATTCAGAAACAGACATTTCTGTTCCGATGATTTGTTAAAGCGACTTCCAATTACAACACAAGGATTCAAAGTTTTATTGATTATTGCCAATAAAATATTCAGTGAGAATAAAATGCACGAACTGACGGGCATTCCAAAGAATCAAGTAAAAGAAGCGATTGGATTTCTCAAAAATTACGCCTACATTGAGACCTCCATGTTCAACAAAAAGACTGTCACTGATTTTGGCCTTGAATGTCTCACCTCGTGGGGCCAGATATTTGGTGGGTCAGACGAGATGGACCAGTTAGACCAGGTAATTAGGAGGCATCTTCTTGGGAATTAAAAGTCCATACAATTCATTTCCAATATTTTCAATAATGAAGATTCTTGTTGGAATTGGTGTTGCAGTGGTGACTTTGGGATTTGTTTTATTTGTAAATGAAGAAATCTCGGCATATTATGTCTCCGGTTACTTGCTTATGATTGCAGATGGTGCCATTATAGTTTGCATGTCTGTGTTGACACTCTTCTTATTCAGAGGATTAGAAAATGTATGATGATGAATTCATTGACGACATAAATAACAAGATCAATAGAATTCCAAATTTTCCAAGCGACACAATCAGAAAACTTTTGAGAGTTTTCATAATAACCAGAAATGAAAGACGTAAACAAAAACTAAAGGAAAAAATCGAGAGACGAGTAAACACTGCATTTGAAAAGTTCAAACTTGGTAGTAGAAATCCAATCTTATCATTTCCTAACAGGAAAGATTCTTCTGAAAATGGATTTACAATAATTGGGACTGTGATGGCAGGTGATGTGGAATTACATCCTTTCTTTCTTACAAAACCTAATCTGACAGAAAACATAGAGGTTGTAGGTCGCGCAGGTCAAGGCAAGACAACTTTTGTTTATTATTTTATCAGTCAACTTGTAAAAAATAATATTTCATTTTTGTTCTTCGATGTCAAAGACGACTACATTGGACTGTCATCAATGTATGATGACGTACTTGTAATTGATTGGAGAGACATTCGTTTCAACTTTTGGACAAATGTTCCGCCTGGTATGGACAGGGAAGCTTGGTATTTTGTTTGTCTTGATGCATTAGCACACAGTCAGAAATTACTGAATGCAACTCCAAATCACATCGTCGAGTTGGTTTCTGATTTATACGAGGAGAAGAAGGGTCAGTTTACCACCCAGGATATCGTAGATGTTTTAAAGTCAAGTTTTGAGAATTCTACAAAGCGAGATGAATACGCATCCATTGCACATAATCGCCTGTTTGTAGTTTCAAAAATTCTTGACTCTGTTGTAAATGTAAAGTGGGGCTGGCCAATAGGGGAATTGTTTCACAAAAGAGTTGTAATCAGGATGTTTGGTCTTGACCATTTGCTTGCGAGCCTCTTGATCCAGATGATTCTGCTCTGGGAGTTCTATCGCAGGTTGTATGCAGGAGAACGCTTGGACCGGAAGTTTACCTACCATAAAGACTTCACTCAATACTTCACAATGATATGCATGGACGAAGCTCATCACATCCTCTGGGGAGGGCAGCAAAATAGTCTGGTAGCTGTTGAGAAGAGTCCACCTCCAATGACAAATCTAGTCAGCATGGGCCGTGAGTTCGGACTGTCAATTCTTGCATCCACTCAAATGAGTCACTTGTTACTCCGTGCATTCAAAGACAATGCCGGCACCAAGATAATTGGAAATATTCCGGATTCAAAACAGAGACACGAAATAGCATCATCTCTTGGGATGGATTTTGACGACGAGAAGATCCTCGGAAAGTTGCAAAAAGGAATTTGGGCTTGTAGAGTATTGGGGCGAACTGACACATTTCTTTTGAAGACTCCTTTTGTTAAAAAGGGAAACATGATTGCAGAGAAAGAACTGCTTGCAAAATCAAAACCAATCATTGATCAACTTGAGATGAAGCGTCAGGAAATTGAAAGCAGACTATTTCTTGCCCATCTGGAAAAAAGTCAAGAAAGAAAGAACTTGCCTGAAATTAAAAATGAGGCCTGGCAAGTTCTCAATCATCTCCTTGAGCATCCTTGGAAGTTCCAGAACTCCATTGCAAAGAGTCTTAATTTATCGTCTGATAAAATACAAGAATCCAAGAAAGAATTGCTTGCAAGGGGTTATGTCAAAGTTGTAAAATTTACAGTTGAAAGACCCGAGGTTCATTTCATTTTAACAAATCATGCTTTGCTCATGTTAAGAAACTTGGGAAGGGATCCGAGACAAATTGGATTCTGGCAATGTATTAACTCTATGCCTTCTTATGAACACAGATATTTTCAATTTCTTGTTTATGTAGGATTGAAAGATTTAGGTTACAATGCTAAAAGCGAGTTTAAACTAGGAGATAGAAGAGTCGATGTTTATGCAGAAGGCCAGAAACGTATCGCTTGTGAGATAGAGAAATCAACTAACGACATTGAAAACAAGGTTTCAGTTCTCGTAGATGGATTGGTCGATGAACTTGTATTGTTGTATACAGATGAGATTCATCTTAGAAAGGCTCAGGAAAAACTTGACTCGATGAAAGAGATTATGAAAGATAAGGTGTGGATTGGGCTAGCTAGAGATTATATAAAAATTCTAAGGGAGATGAGAAAAAGAGTTACAGTAAATGACTCCGAAACATCCAGAAACGAGGAAAAACCAAATGGCTTCACGTCTGACGATGGTCAAAATAAGAAACGAGAAAGAAACGAGGATACGTAGAGTTGGCCTACGGAAAAAAGAAATCTTTTGGCATAGGTGGAATCTATCGGGGACCACATTATTCTCCAGGAAAAAATCCGATGGATGCATACAGACAGCCATCGCAAAGTGAAGACGAATACCATCGAAAACTCAAAAATGTGATTGAAAAAAATGAACTCAGGGGACCGGAGCATTTCTTTTCAAAAGAACCTCATTACAAAACCCATTTTCCTACCGAAGTATCAAATTCTAGATTTTCCGAACCAAACATGAAAGAGTTTGCCGATTCTGTTTTAAAACAGGTATTGGAGGAAATTAATCAAGAGAAAACCGAGATAACAAAAGAACTCTACAAAGAAATTAAAGAAAATACAACTGAGGTGACTGAAGCATTTGAAAAAATTCTTAATGACACCGATGATGAAACTACCATTTTAGATTTTACTAAAGAGATGCTAAATCCAGATTCAGAATTTGATAATAAAATAAAAGAATTGAATTCCAAACTTGATGACGTAGATTATAGAATGGACTCCTATATTGCAGATAGTTCTCTAAACCAAGACATTAAAGAAATGCCTGACGACTTCAGACGAAAGAATCTTTATGATTTTGAGGTAGGATATTGACTTGCTGTAAAGAATGCGGCTGTGATCCAGAATTAATTCGGAAAGCTATTTCTGAAATTGTTGAGGAAGTGCAGAAAGCAAAATCTCTAGTTTCTTCTCAATCGATGCAAACCTCTCCTCGACCTCCTCGTCACTCTTGACTGCCGTTTCTAGGGTCAGAGGTCTACCACATTGATTGCATTTGGTTGCGTCAAAAGAGTTTGGTTGTTTGCATATGTTGCAAATAACTGGCATGCCCTCATCTTTTGTTTTTTCCTTTTTGATTCCGTAATGTTTGAACAAAGCCTCATCAACGTCCGCATTTACAAGGTGGACGTATCTTGCAGGCATTTTTGATGAAGATGACCATCCGTGTCTTTTTCTCATCTGCGCTTCTGTTAAGAAATTGGCTGTGGTCGTAGCTTCTGAATGTCTGAATAAATTAAGGTAAACACGTTTGCCAAGATTTGCTTTATCAACAATACCGATGATTCTTTTTCGCGCCGCAGCATATGTCATTGGTTTGCCGTATGTTGTATTGCCTATCATTATCCACAGCGGCGCGTCGGGGTCGTCTTTGAAAGGATGTTTGTCCAAGTAACTTGCAAGGTCCGGCGTGCTTTTTATTAGTCTCACAGATCTTGGTCCAGTTTTACCGTCAACATGCAACACAGCTCCATACTTGTCGAATTTCACATGTTTGATTCTGAGATTAAGTATTTCTCCAGGCCGTGTACCTGCTTCTATGTGACAATGAACAAATGCCCTGTCTCTTTGATTTTCCCCACATGCCCTCAACAATCTTTCTAGGTCTTCTTCGGAGATTAGATTCTCTCTTACAATTTTATCTTGGACATATTTTGGTTTAATCCACTTTGTTTCAGGCGGATCGCCTACTTCTACAAAGTTTCTTGTTCCTAGCCTTAACCATCTGTAAAACCGTTTTAGAATCTTCTTGTGATCAACAGTTGTGTTTGTTTCTTGGCCGTTCCCACTGAATTTTTTGTTAACATTGAAGATTAGATTCTCCATGTCTTCCTTTGTAGTGCATATCCAATCTTTTTCTAATAGTCTAGTAAGACTGAGGATGATGGCGAGATTCTTTGATCTTGTTGCGTCTGCAAGAGATTCGTTTACTAGGGTTCGGTCGTATCTTTTGATTAACTTTACATTCTCTTCTGACAGTTCACTTTCAATTCTTTTGTAGAGGCTCTGAATAATTGCCTTGTAATCGTGAACAATAATCTCTTTATTTTTTTGACGTGCCATTCTCTGCAAAGTAGTATCTATACGTCAATTAGGGTATTAAACTAGAAGGAGAATGCTCCCGTCGGGATTTGAACCCGAGATCACTGCCTTGAGAGGGCAGTATGCTTA
>ERZ1292633.1404-Hain-H41-02um-R1-1404-length-26057-cov-6_pt1 | contig 26057 bp, 21 predicted proteins | sample MGYA00564406_ERZ1292633 | MGnify/ENA primary metagenome ERZ1292633 (study PRJEB36523, sample SAMEA6512639) | groundwater metagenome | collected 2019-01-08 | study: AquaDiva: Metagenomics assemblies of 32 groundwater samples | reverse complement strand
AGAAGGCTCGAACATTTTTCCATATAAGATTGAAAAATTCCGATGGATGGTACAATTGTTTCAAAAGTTTCATGAACTGTTGTTTTATAATCATAAGGCCTGTTGTATAACTATCTATGATGAAGTGTTTTAAAAAAGATTGCATAATGGATTACATCTATAATCTTATTTACTAATAAGACCATAAGTAATGCCACATGACCTTTTCTACTCTGTCATTGCGGCTTGTCCGCAATCCTTCTTAAAGAAAGATTCCCGACAAGCGGGAATGACAAATTATGTGGTTTTACTTATAAACTCCTTAGTAAGTTTGATAATGATTAAAGTACCATGCCTGAAAAACAACCAAAGCCCATATTTTAAACTTTATTGAATCATCTCCGTCTAAAAATCTTTGCAGGTATTTTTCTACAATGAGAGGATCAAAAAATCCCTGTTCTTTAACAATATCTCTGGAAAGAAATAACTTTGGAAGTTTATAGTCATTATATATAAGTAAATTTTTAAAGGGATAATCAAAGGGATGTTTCGGTTTATCCCATATATTTGATGGGATTAACTCCTCTAAAAGTTTTCTAAATAAAATTTTGGAAGTACCATCATGATATTTGTATTTTAAAGGAAGGTTCTTTACATATTCTTGTACCTTTCGATCCCAAAAGGGAAAAGCAATATCTATACCATAAAGTGGTGCTGTTTGAAGTTGTCTGTCATCTGCTAAGGCGCCAATTAAAATGCTGTAAAGTTCGTAAGGTTCTTTATGAGAGTATTCAGCAAAAAGTCTATAAAACCGTGTATATGATAAATCACATCTTACATTGCACAGTAAAGATATTTCCTCTTCCGACCAGCCTTGCCATCTAATCAGTAATTCCACAACCTTTTTAAAATCAAAAAGACTGCTATAAGAAGATATGCTTTGGAATTTGTCGAGTTGATTCGAAATGAATAATCGTATCTTATAAGGTATATAGCGGGCATATTGAAGTATAAATCTTATATGTCGTGCAGGCATAATACCAATAAGGGAATCTGCTCCGGTCCCGTCTAGAACTATATCAACGCTGTTTGCAATATGTTTAAAACACTGAAATGTTGGTATTACAGCAGGATCAGCAAATGGAGAGGATATTTGAGTCACAAACTCATTAAATACATTATAATCTTCTTCAATAGTAAATTCGAAAACCTGGTGTTCTATGCCAAGATGACTGGTAATATTTCTGGCAATTTTTGACTCATCATATCGAGGGTCACCAAAGCCTACGGTATAAGCTTTTATATCTTTTTTAATTCTTGCAGCTATAGCACAGACAAGTGTAGAGTCAATACCGCCGCTTAGAAAGACCCCAACCCTTCGAGCTCCTCCAATTCTTTTTTTAATACTTTGATAAAGTATATTTTTAAAATTGTGTGCTTTATCTTCAAGTAATTCATCTCTCTGGATTTCATTAATTGTTTGGGTTGATATTTTTTGTTGAGTAATTTGCCTTCCATCCGAAATTAATATTTTATCAGGTTCAAGAAAATATGTATTTTCATAAATTGTGTACGGTGGAGATATATCCAGAAACCTGAGGTATTCATGCAAGGCTTTATGGGAGATATTTCTTTGACCTGTTGCTCTGAGAAGAATATCTAAATTATTTGAAAAAGCAAAACCACTTCTTGGAGAAAAATAAAAATATAATAATTTTGTTCCATAAATATCTCTTCCTATATAAATTATATTTTTATGTACATCCCATAAAATAACAATATATGAGCCATCCAAACTATTAAAGGTTTTGATACCATGTGCAAGATAATTTTCTATTATTGCGTCTAATGTCTCTCTTGGATTCTCAGTTGAATAATGTGATTCACTTGTAACATACCCAAATAGTACCAGATGAATATCTTCTCTGGAGTGATACAATAATTTTTCCCTTGAATCTGTAGAATCGCAATAAAGATTAAATTCTTTATCTTTTATGATACTCCTGAATTCATTACCAAAAAGCTTGGTATTAAATATCAGATTTTTATTGTTCAAAAAGCCAATTAGTTGCATGGTAAATTATTTATTCTTAAACTTCTAAAGGTCATGTTCAAATACAAAGCAGATTAACTCATTTTTAAATAAGAACGAAAATAATAAAAAATGGTTTTCAGGTCAAATGCCTTTTTTAAAGATTTTCTGTAATAAATTCGCGCCATTTTATTGTTTTTAATCTGCATTAAATAATATCCCATCCATTTATATTGATCTTTAAGATGCTGAGATAAAAAATTATCTTTCAGGTTTAATTTATCAATCTCAATTTTATTGTTTTCAATAAATGACTCCATGATGTCCATCGTTGATAAATACATATCTAATTTATTTGATGATAATCCGTCTCCCCTTTCTATTTTATGCACACATACATCATTAACGTAACCAAAGGTAAAATACAGTGACATTTTTAACCAGAGCTCCCAATCTTCTGCATAGTGCCTTTTTTCATTAAAAAAAAAGTCCTGCCTGAAACAGGCTTTTTTTGTTATAACCGATGATGTATGCATAAAATTTGTGCCTACTAATTTTTCAAAAGGCCTTAATACCATAAATTCATGCCCGAAAAAATCCTTATCTAATCCTTTCTTCTTAAACACAAAGAACTCTTCAATCTCATGGTTTTCTATTCTTGTTATTTTTGTGTCTGTAAAGACAATATCTAAGTTCAGTTCTTTTTTGAAAAGTTCTATCTGTTTCTCAAGTTTGTCCTGGGTCCAGTAATCATCCGCATCAAGAAATGCAATATACTCGCCTTTAGCAGCATTTATTCCTGTGTTTCTTGCCTTTGAAGGACCACTATTCTGTTGATAGATATAAATCAAATTTGTTTCGTTGGTTTTGCTTGCTTCACTGAATTTACAGGTAAAACTGGTTTGATAATTTTTAACAATTTTTACGGTTTCGTCAGTTGAACCATCATCTATAACGATTATTTCAATAGGTCTATAAGTCTGCGCTAAGATGCTATCTAATGTTTTGGTTATTAACTTATCCGCATTGTATGCCGGAATTATGACGCTAATTAATGGATTATTCATAAAATAGAAAGAAGGATTTTCAGATTATAAATATTTTTCTCTTAGATGTTCCACTATTTCTCCGGCAGTATAGTAAAACCGAAGTTTATTATAAAATTTTTTTCTTGATTGTAACGATAAACACCATCCTGCAGAATGTTGAAGTAACTTCATAAACAGATATCTCGGTGTTCCTAAAAAATTCACTGCGTCATTATACCCCCTATTTCTCCTAACTTCTGATATTCCACACTTATACTGCCATTTGAGAAGATATTTTTTATTCAATCGTTCAATATAAACAGGATGGTAAACAAGAACCGAGGGGATATACATAAATTTCTCTCCTTTTTCCAACAATCTGCGACAATAATCTGTATCTTCCGAAAAACCAAGCTCTTTACCCACAGGGCCGAGATCTGTCCTGAAAAATCCATTCTTTTCTATCGCGTTATATCTAAAAAACATATTAACACCAGAAGGTGTTATAGAAGCAGTTCCTGTACCATATTCAACCTCTATATTGCCATCGTCCAAATCAATAAAAGCGCTTTTAAGGAATTTCATGGAGCTATTAATATCAAGCCAATCGGGAATCTTATCAGGATAAACAGCGACTACCTTTCCTCCAAAACAGTTAAATTCAGGATATCTTTCGAGTGCATCAACCATTCCCCTGATCCAGCCTTTTTCTACTGTCACATCGTCATCGGTTAAAGCGATAATATCACCTCTGATACGACTAAGTGCGGTATTTAAAGCAGTTGATTTACCCGGCTTACTTTCAAATAAATATTTGATATCTATTCTACAGTCATTTGCAAAATCATTTATTACTTTTTTAGTGCTATCGGAAGAATTATTGTCAACTACTATCAACCGTACAGATATTCTTTCAGGAATATCAGCTTTAGATATACTTTGTATCGCACACTTTAACTTCTCAGCCCGATTAAATGTACAAATTATAACATCAACATTCATGGCAAATTATTGATTGCTTCCTTTAAAACAATGGCAAGGTAATTTCTACGAATATCCAATGCTGATTCTTACGTTTCTAATAAAGACTAAAAGACTATCAGCGGCAATCTACAACAAAAATATATCTATACGTCTTCCCCATATTTGTTAATGAAAGAACAGGTTTCCACATAAGATATATAGGAAGTTCTCGAGTCCACCACTTAAGTTTTTTAAACAAAGGCATTGATTCCAATTTTATGCTTAAAGCTTAATATCATACATTTTGGTCGTTATCTTTCCATCGCTGAATCCTGCCAACAATCATGCCAGTTGCATATGCTCCATTCATGGACTGTCGTAATGCGCCGCTTTCGTGTTTCAGGAATTTTAATAGAGCCCTATTCCATTGATGCGCAGCCTGAATCAGCATAAAAGGCGGCACCCCAAAAATTGTACGTTTATATTTACCATCAGCATACTGCCCGAATTTCTGCCCGCTGATAAAATGCAGCTTAAGAAAATATCTTCTTTTCAGCTTCGATTCCTCAACAAAATGTTGAATTGCCATATCAGGCCGATACCGAATCCGCATACCTCTCTCTATTAAGGTATAAAACATAATAGCGTCTTCGCCCCCTCCGATTGATAGTCCCTCCCGGTTATATCTCGAATCAAATCTCAAGCCATCCGCAAAAATAGAAGTTTTATAAGCAATGTTACCGCTCCATATCGGAGTATGATGTTCCGTAATCCAAAAAGGGCCGGAACTATAATTTACTGCACCTAAAAACCCGAGCAGTTCATCTTCAAGCCAGGGAAGTCTTCTGGTAAACGGAAGGCTTACCCTTATCTCACCGCCGACGCAATCAGCCCCCTCCCTCTCCAGTGCGTCAACTGCTACTTTCAGCCAGTTCGGACATGGAAACTCATCGTCATCTATGTAAGATAGATAAGTACTATTTTTTGTCTCTTCTATGGCACGGTTCCGGGCATAAACAATACCCTGCTGCCTCTCCTTTACATACCGTAAAGGCACGCCATTTAATTTTGAGAGTTCCTGTACTACCTGTTGTGTATTGTCGGTACAATTATTATCAACTATCAGAATTTCAAATGGCACAGGGCATTTTTGTGCACGCAATGCAGTAACGAGATTATGTAAACGATATGCCCTGTTATAACTGCAAATAGCAACTGTAAGGCGGCTCATGCCGCAGCCCGTTTGTTTTTATCCGCCAAACGGATAAGAGTAGAATGCAGCGACAAGGGGAACAGCGCCGGAATCATATATTTCCAGTCTTTCAACGTTCCATACCCTTGCTTCATCACTATGCGGAAAATCTGGCGAGCAGAATCCATGTCTCTTTCCCAGTAACAGACATATCCTCGTTTCAATAATTCTCCATGCGTTAATTCACGAATACGGCGAAATCCGAGTTTTTTTGAAATATCCGGGTGCTTTTGAAGAAATTCTCGCTGCACTGACCAATGTTCTTTGGCTGCTTTAGCTCGATTTTTTGTTGCCTGAGGTCCGCTGTGAAAATGATAAAATGCCATCGCCTCGGGTACCCTAATAATTTTATGAAACCATGCTATCTGCAACCATAACTTATAATCCTCGGCATTCGTCAAATATTCATCAAATCCACCTGCTGTTTTAATTGCATTCCTTATTGTAAGCGCTGCATGTATAGGCCAAGGACAATCCCGAAGCAAATATTCATATTTTCCTTCTGATTCATAATCAGGCGGAACATAAGGCATGCCCTTTCCACCCGGCAACCCAACATTTTGCCAGCCGCAGTAAGCTAATACAGCCTTTCGGTCCTTCTGAAGAGCAGAATAAAGCTTTTCCAGACAATCCAAACGCCATGTATCGTCTGCATCAAGAAATGCGATATAATTACTTTTTGCTTCAGCCAAACCTCTATTACGAGCGCTGCAAACTCCCTTAATCGACTCGTTTATTATCCTGAGGCGAGGATCTCTAATATCTCGGAGAATTTGGATGCTTTGATCAGTTGAGCCATTGTTAACAACAATAAGCTCGATATCCTTAAATGTTTGCTGCAGAACACTTTTAATACTTTTATATAAATGAGCAGCAGCGTTATAACATGGCATTATAATTGAAATCTTTTCCATCTACACATTACTATTTTTTTGCTGAGGTACAAGTAATCTATCTCTTAAACGGGCAAATATATATCTGGTCATTCTGGGCCATGAGACATCATTATCAGCAAATGCTATCTTGCGTGCAAATACAGACAGATTATCTTCATAAAAAACAGAGACCCTCCGTACACGCAATAGGTCGGGCTCACTGCCAAACCAGCCAGTACGCGTTGTACATGCTATGGTAAAACCAGCTTTTCTCACTGTTTCAACACATTCATCATTAAATAATCCATAAGGGTATGCAAAACTTGTAATCTGCACACCGAGCATATCCTCCAGATCTTTTTTGCTCCCTGCCACCTCTTCCTTGATTTCTGCAGGAGATAGTTCAGTCAACCGGGCATGGGTGCGCGTATGTGCTCCGATTTCCATGCCTGCATTTATCATTTCTTTTAATTGCTTTAAATTCAACATGCGCTGCTTCAAATTATCATTGTCTTTCCAACTCGCCTGTGTACCAATATCATTGCTAACAACAAACCATGTCGCACGCATGCCAAATTCAGACAGTACACGAAAGGCATGTTCAAAATTATCAGCATAACCATCGTCAAACGTGATTGCCACCGTGCGCTGGGGCAGAGAGTAAGCCTGAATAAGATTTTTAACACAAACCGTTGTCCAGCCTTTTGATTTAAGAATACGAACATGACTCCGGAAATTTTTTACAGATACTGACCAGTGATTAACTGATGAATCCCTACTATCTGATATAGAGTGATACATAAGAATTAACGGTCCGCGACCAAGGTGAGCAGGCACCAAACCTGCACCACGCAAAAACCTGTATGACAAAGGGTCAACCCACATCTGGAGTACTTATATACCCATGAAAATTCTTTCTATCTTCTTTACTTAATGATGAAATTACCAGTCGCATGATGATTTATACCATGGCAGATCAAAAACACAGTAGGCATTTTTAAGCCTATTTAATTCTTCATATGAGAGTTTTTCTCTCCATGAATCAATCATATTTTTACTAGAGCGTGATGTACTGTATGGTTGACTTTTATCACTACCGGAACTTCGCTCTATAGTGAGTTTTTGAGTTTCCTCACTCCAGAAAAGAGATGAAAAGTCGAATAGGCCTTGAAAAATTTCTACAGGATTAGAACATAAATCTTCATAAAGAATTATCTTATAGTCAGAATAAGTTTTCAAACTTTCAAGGGCAAAACGCAGTACAGCGCCTTGCATTGCTCCCTGTCTCTCCCAAAAATCTGATGTTATAGACATTAAATGCTTTTCCCACTGCTTGAGTGAACATCTAATCAAACGTTGATTAGAAAAGAACATACTTTTAATGTTAGTATTTATCCAGCCAAGTTTTAGATAACTGAGGGCTACAGCAACAGGATGTCTTACTAAAAATATCACCCGTGGTTTGTAGCGTTGTATTAGCCAGTCACATGCAAGAGGATTCACTTCCTTAATAACCAAACGCCTGTTTTTACGCTCCAGAAGAGACCATTGTTTTGGATAAATAACGATGCCTTTATGAAATATTGGGATTCCATTAAAAGTCATGTCTGCAAATCTCTGATATGTTTGCAGTGGTTCAATGGGGTCAATATAAATCTCAGCGGGTTGAGATTTATTCAGCGCAAGATTGCTTTGTGTCATTGGTTCACGCAAATAAAGTGCATTGGAAGCGTTTCCTAATATCTCACCCACCCAGCTTGAACCACTGCGGGGTAATGAAAAAACAAGTATAGGCGGTGCAGCAGTTTTAAGTTTTCTTGCTAAAAATGAACTAACCACCCCCCATCTCGCCCAATTAACAGGAATAGTATTTTTTTTATTATCCTTCACCTTAGTTGGTTTTTTTACTTATGATGCAAAAAATTTAGGAGTGCAGTCTGGATTTGAGACGCAACCAATAGTACTTCCAAATAGACGGAGGTTCTCCTATCACACGCTTGAAGTCTGAAAGCTTAATTTGATTACGCACACCTATCCGGTAAAGGCTAAAAAGGTCATCACCCTGCCGATTGTGTCCCCATTGCGTAGAGCAGGCAGTACGAAAACCTACTTCTTTTACCACGCCTCGCACAGTTTCATTTAAATCTCCATAAGGATAAGCAAAATGATGACAGGGCTCTCCTAATTTATCCTCAATAGCCAATTTGCTTCTTATTAATTCTTCCCTCATCTGCTCAACAGGGATTTGTGTCAATTTTGGATGAGAACACGTATGGGGTTGAAAGGAAAGGAAAGATTCTTTAGCAGCTTTCTTCACTTCTTTCCATGTCATCAAAGGACGCTGGGTAACGCCATCGCTGGCACACCAGTTATTACTGTATCCTAAATATCCTGTAGTTAAAAAAATGGTGGCACACATATCATATTTTTTCAGAATGGGATAAGCATTCTCCATGTTATCACGATAGCCATCATCAAAAGTGATAACAATTGGTTTAGAGGGTAAGGAGGCACCAATGGTCATGTAGCTAAAAACCGCATCTAAATCTACAGCCTGATAACCAACATGCTTCAAGTAAGCCATTTGCTTTTCAAAGCATTTAGGACTAACACATGCAGCTGCTAAACTATCGTCAATTGAATGATACATTAAAATTGGAATACGAATCATGTAAACAGACTCTTGACCAATTCCCCGTTACGCAGAGAAGCTGCTTTTATATTCAGCATATGTTCTTTCATAGAAGCCACTACTTGATCCTTATTAGCAAGTAGATTGTCAACCATAGACACAAGACGGTCAGCATTAAGTTCTTTCACGTCTAGCACACATTGCTTTACATCCAGTATATCTTTCATAATTCCGTGTGCCTTAACGCTGTAAGCAAGTGCGATAGTTGGGATCAACTGTGAAGTTGAAGCAATCGTGGCATGTGTTCTTGCACCTATAAAAATACTGCATCTCCCGATAATCGCCTTCAAATCCCGACAAGAATACTCTCCCTTAATTATGTATGCAGATTCTCTTTCTTTCATTATATTCAAAATTTCTTTTACAACTATCCTGTCATCGTTATGGGGGTTATCAGGATAAGTTACATGAGGAATAAAGATTATTTTTGCATTATATCTTTTTATAATCGCATCACATACAACTGCCAAGGTTTTCAAAAAGTCACTATGGTCTACCCCGCCCCATTTTGTAAGCGTTTCACTGACTGAAATGCCAATAGTAACAGGTGAATTTCCATTTATGTTTTCAATATCCAATATATCTTTCAATCTTCCTTCTTGGGATGGCTTTAATAAAAAAGCCGGATCTGCTGTTAGATAAAGAGGCGATTTTATTTTTAATGATTTTAGATATTCATAAGATACACTCTCCCTTGCTGTTATTAAATCAACTTTATCAAGATAGTGCTTTGCAAATTTTTTAAGTTTTTCATCTTTATAAGGGGATATTGATTGTGCAAATACATATACAGGTTTTTTTAATGCCTTTGCAACTGCCATAGGAAAAAAATAATGCCTCACCGCAGCTTTTCCATAATCTGCAAGTATATCACCGCCGCTCACTACCACCAGATCACAAGATTTTATTGCATCATAGAAAGATGTAGAAACCCAGATGATTCTATCTGTTTTTATGCCGAAATTATTAAGTGCCAGCCATAACTTATTCCGAAACGAAAATTCATTTGTCTGAAAGCGGTGCTTTATAAATTTACATTCAATGGCAGGATTATCATAATGTGCCTCATCAAATTCCGGCTCCCAGGAAAAAACAGTAAAAACCGCATCAGGGAATGCCCGTTTTAAAATTTCAGTTGTCGTAAATATAAGCGCCTGACAACCTTTATTATGAAAGGTATCATGTCCTGTAATCAGGATATTCAAAATAAATCCACCTTGTTATTTCACTTCATTCATTCGTTTAAAATCATTTATTCCTTTGAAGTGTGTTCTTGATTTGATAACTCATATTCCTTCAAGAGCTCATTCTTCTCAGAATATTTCTCAATATATTTTGTTGCATACTCAAGCCTCAGGGTTTCAACCTTTTCGCGCGGCATAAACTTCTCCGCATAATCATTCACAGGTTGTTCAGAAGGCCAGTCTGTACGATAAATTCGAAAAATGCGAGGCTCTTCATAATGAACATCTGCAACATAAAGGTCGCCGTTAGGCGCTATAGACGGATTACTGTTACGGTGTACATTAGTAAATTCCATTAACCAATCCGGACGTGCAGGTTTATGGAACGCCCCGTAATTATGTCCTGCAATAGTTGTTACAAAGCCATCATGATAGCGGCGGATACCCGTATTGTCCCATCCACCATTAATAATCGCCCCTGTGCGCGGGCACTGAACCTGCCAGAGTGTAGATGTAAAATTAAGAGATTTGGCATCAGCCGGGCCATCTATAACCGGGCTCTTTCGCTTGGTCCATGAACCATCTTCAGCCATGCTATCATAGAGCATTGTAACTTTTCCTTTTACTGGGTCTATCGAAAACATGCGCCCGGGTCCACCCCCTGCCCCGCCATGCTGACAGGTATATATCTTTCCATCATAGCCTAAATTATTACCTCCGTGACTCCCTGGTCCGTCAGATGTCCACCTATGCGTACCATTCCAGTTATTCCTCGGGACATCATCGGTTATTTTAAGCTTGTTTATCATCTCACCAGATTCAATATCAAAAAGTGCAGTTGTCTCATACAGTGTAAATGTATCAGATAATTGCCCTGAGGAACCTTTTATTGAAAAGTAAACCCCTTTGCCATCAGGGGTAATAAGAGGACGTTTCCCTATTTTAGACCCGGGAAGATGAAGCGTCTTTAGAGCATGATTTGTTCTGACCACAAATACCGGGTCACCGCGCTTACCATCTTTTATAGCAGGCTGCAGTTTACCGCCACGTGGACTCCTTACCTTGCGGTAAATTTCGTTCCAATCTAATACTGCTGGTAAATAGCAAATTCCCTTGTTTACTGAACACTCATAAGGCAGAAGTTTTTCAACGTATCGCCATTTATTATCCTGTATAAAATAGAGACGGCCTGTGATAGAATCAAAAGTTGCGTTGAGCTTTTTAGAACCTAATTGTGCCTGTTCCATAACCCCATCCCTCAGACCCTCTTTATCAGGATTACCAATAAAATTACTCTTTTTTGTTATTGGGTCATAATGAAAAAAGCAGTTATCTGAAAAAACATAGATGTCAGCAACCTGGCCATCTCCCCCCGGATCCCATACAAATACACGTATATCAAAACGATTGCCCCACTCATAAAATTTCCCTTTACTACCTTTAATCCTTGACGCCATATCCTGCGGCACAATTGTTACGACTTCCCATTTCCAGTTTCCGGGTGTATAAATGCGTTGACCTGCTCTTGGGCCATACCAGTTCTCACCCCATTTCTTCCTATACCATTCTTCCCGTTCCATCAGGTCTTTTGGGTATGAACGTATCCCTTCCCAGTCTTTTAATATCCACTCCTTTCCCTCTGAATCTTTTTCATGGCGTTCTTTGATAGACGCGGCTTGACCTTGAGAGAATAATTGTGACTGTGCTAATATGCTATTCATACCAGCAAACAACATAAACATAACAAGAATTTTCTTTAAACTCACCATGCTATAGATTTCAAGGAAAAGATAAAACTTTGATTATGAATAAAAAGAAATTATTCAGGTAATTTATTATATATAACCATATAACTATTTAATTAATAAGTATTTTTAATATGCTAAACTTTACCTTCTATAAATAATTTATGCCATAAAGAGAGGGTCAGGAGTGCGGAAATCTTTCCATATTCATTGACTCTTCCACTCATGTGGTTATCAAGCATCTGATGAATCCTATCCATATTGAAGTATTCTGAGAGAAAGGGATTATCTTTTATATTCCTAATAATAAAATCCCTTGAACCAGTCCTTATAGTTTCCGCAGTATTTAAATAATTGTCATTCATCTTTGCATGTTTTCTGCCTATAGTCGCTCTTGCGAATTGATTACGATTTAATCGTTCCCATCGCCACTGCAAACCCTTTCTTAACCGCGAGGCATTTAAAGGTAATTTTGTCCTACTCCATGGAACCGAAGCAACCTCAGGAAAATATTTGACTATCATTTTTTTATAAAGATTTTGCTCCATGAGGTGTTCATTAGGTATATGCAATATAAAATCTACAAAATCATTATCTGTAAATGGCGATAAAACATTACCAAGAGGTTCAAAACAAAATATATTAAATGCAACATATCGTCTCTGTCTCTGTGAAAGAGTCAGATAATGAGCCTTATAGAACAGGTCATCAGCGTTTATTCTGTGAAAATATTTCTTAATTGTGGGGATGGTTACATTAATTATCCTCTCATAGAGATCTTTATTCAGACAATATTTTAAGTCATTAAGATGTTCAACTGGCATTTCAAAAGTCTTCAGGATAATTTCGTCTTCATTCATCTTCATCCATTTTTCGTTAAAATTTGTCCCTGTTAATACATCTCCTAAAAAACCAGTAATTACATTTAAAGATTCGTGTTCTTGAAAAACATCAAGAAAAAGCATCATGTGAGAATTAAGACAATTGATAGTCCCGCCAGTCAGTGATACAAATTTTTCAGCATATCGGGCAAGATAATCAGTGGAGATGGGTAAAAATGTATGCTGGTACCCCAAGGCTTTGGCTATTTTTTTACCGTAAACTACATCATAGCAGTAATTATGCCCGTAAGAAAAAGTATATACTTTACCACTGAATCCGGCTCTTGAAATCATACCTGCTATAGTTCTTGAATCCAACCCCCCACTAATGGGAAGGATTAAATCTGATTTGCCCCTAATCCCTCTTTCAACAGCCTTTTGAAACTTCTGATAAAATTCCTCCAGATATTCTGCTTCACTATTTTGTTGTCTGCTTGTTTGATGAAAGGAGTAGTCCCAGTATTTACTGATTGAAAAAGTTCCATTTTCAAGGGTAAGAACACTTGCAGCAGGTAAAAGTTTAATTTCTTTAAAAAATGTCCTATCTTCTAAAACAAAACCGAGATATAAAAAATCTGCAAGAGACTGTTCATCAATATGCCCTTTAAAATCAGGATGATTACAAATATGTTTATAATTAGAAGAAAATATTAATTTGTTATTATTTAACCAATAGTAGCATTTTTTGAAACCATAGCGGTCGTTTATAAGATAAAACTTATTCTTAATTTTATCATTGACGGCAATTAAATAATGACCATTGAGATTGCATAGTGTTTCAGCGCCTTTCTTATTGTAAATATCTGCTAAGATATGAGCTAATCTAATACTCTTAGAACTTAAATTGTTGTTGAGTGACTCATTATAGATAGTCCCTAAAAATCCAAGAGCTAATGAGCTATTCTCATAATAACAGGTCCAATTCTGATTTTTTAAATGTGCGCCCATGATATGGCTATTTTGCGAAGATGTGTTATCCTTTTTATATACGTTTAGCAAATATCTTCAAGCCCTTGCTTCTGCTGCTTCTGTTATTTTTTGTTTCTGCGAAAAGTAGTTTTTAATGGCCTCAAACTCTTCAGCGCTGACCTGAACAGAATCATTATAGGGAAATGACGAGGGTATAACATATCGTGGTTTTAAATCACAAAGTTTTTGATTTTTCATATAAAAGCTTTGAATATTATTCATAACCTTCAGAGGAGATGTACAAAGTTCCTCATAATGAATAGTCAAAAACTTATCCTTCCCAACAATCTCACTGTCACGATCAATATCTTCTTCTATATAGAAGACCTGTTCACATACTTGTTCCAATGGTTCTTTATGTTTAAGTTTTTCATAATTGCTTGGCCGAGTTGAAAACCAATCTCTCTCATCTTTAAAGAGAGTTTTTTTACCATGTAAAATTGATTGAGCAATAAATATGGGATTCCTCTTGATTCTTATAAATAAAGCCTCCGGCAAAGCTTCTGATAGAGCCAATAACCGTACAGTATTTGCCTGCCATTTGTTGACAAACGGTGCATTAAAATATTTTTGAATTAATGCAATCGTGTTTCGGATTTCTCTTAATGCTTTTTTAGAAAGGACACCGGAGCCAACATAGCTATGATCTTTTGGAAACCAACGGAACCAGATAGCTATACCTTGATTAGGAGACCTCCAGCCAAATGTTTCTCCATACCGACTATCAAAAAAAGCTGGCGAATTGCATCCATTTATGAGAGATAGAAATTTTGCCATACAGGCTGGCCCCTCATGGAAATTCACCATAAAATTTGAAAAATAGCAAACTTTAAAATGTCTCGCCATAAGTTGATAAAGCAACGTAGAACCAGAGCGCGGAGAGCCGATTATAAATATGGGTGCATATGTGAGTTCTATATGTTCTCTTAACAGAGAGTTTTCTATTTTTTTCAAAAACACCTCTGTTGATTTTTTTAGAGAGTTTATTAGACGACGCTTGGTTGTTCCGGCAAGCAATTCCCAATATAATTTCTTAATACGTGTCAGCATTCAGCGGCCTTTTTCATAATTATTTTAGACAAGTCTGATTGAATCAAATTTATTTAAGCAATAGAGATGTCATAACACACTCATAATCTTAATCGGCTAACTCATTTTCAATCATAAACTGTTCTCTTGTCTGATACAGCAGGAGTTCCTGAATTTTTGGAAAATGATAGTAATGTTTAGGAATCGTTGTGACCACTATTTTGGCAGCTAACGAACGCCATTCTTTTTTACTCAACAATCTTAATATGCGGGATATCATATTTTCTCTTTTTTGGTCTTTTTTCATCCTTATCTTGTATAAATTCTTTTGAACAATATCATCAGCAATTTTCATTGGAGATTGATTATTTTTCAATGATAAGCATATAAACTTATTTATTTTGGCAGCAAAATCTCCCATAACTACCTTATTAATATTATCAAAGGAAAGTCCCATCCCATTTAGAGTGAGTCCCAAAACACCTCCGCAACTCGTTATAAAGTCAGGTAATACATATATTCCTCGTTTATATAAAATTTCCTCGACTCCGCTACCAAAACAAAGATTTCCTGCGCCTATTACAATTTTTGCTTTAACCTTATATAGATTTTCTAAATTTAAAACCCTTGGTTTTCCGCAGAGAAAAAGAATATCTGAGTCAGACGCCAACAAGTCGTCTAAAGAAGATGTTTCAGCGTCTTTATAGGCAGAAACTATATCATCTCCATAACTTTTTCTGATTTCTATCAATTTTTTTATGTCCAGCCCTTTATTGTTTAACATTGCACCTTTTATAGTGGAAATACCAATAATTGTTGTTTCTTTAGTAATCAAATCTGCAATTGTACTTCCAACCTTCCCAAAGCCTTCAATGCCCACTTTGGCTTTCCTAAAATCAATACCAGCAAATTTCGCTATTTCTTTTGCTACTGTAGCAGCTACAAGCGCAGTAAAGTATCCCGAGTCATTATTATCTTCCGCATTGGCGGCAGATCCAATTCCTGCAGCCTTTTCCATTAACTCAATATCGTTTGCAGATGTCCCTATGTCTGTTCCCGGATAGTAAATTCCATTTCTTAAAATAAAACCAAGCCTTTCACCAAAAGTTCTAAATATCATATTCCGCTCTTCACGAGATTTATTGTCCGGAATCATAATTCCAGCCTTTGCCCCCCCCATACATATATTCAAAAATCCAAATTTTTTGGTCATTGTATGAGCAAGCTGTGCCACTTCATCAACAGTAACAGTAGGAGTTACACGTACTCCGCCAGCACAGTGCCCGCCAAGCAGTGTATCTATAACCAAAAATCCTTGAAAACCTAATCTCTTATCTTCTACTTTACAGACTAATTGGGGGGAATGATATTCTCCTGAAAATGAATTATCCATACCGCAAGCGCCGTTAATTATTAATTCACTCGGGGCTAAATATTGTTTTGAATTTTTCTCTATACCAACTCAGGGCCCCTCTCTGAGAAGGGGTTAACGAATACCAAAGGAAATTTTTTAAACACTCTAAATTCGCAGGATATTTCTTGTAAGCCTTCCAGAAGAATTTTTTAGCTTCAGTATAATTTCCCGTCCAGAGAAAAGTCTTTGCCATATCCAGATAGAGGTTAAAAAGGCGAGAAGTTATATTTCTTTTTCTGATTATTTTATGTACATCGGGATATTTTTCAAGAAATGCTTCAATTATATTTATTCTATTGAGGTCAAATCCAATTACATCTTTGCTTGCGTTAGAATCGTGAAGTCTATATAAAACCAGAGCTTCATTGATATAACCCAGATGATATTCTCTTGCTATTCTTAAACATAAATCATATCCTTCACAATGCGAAAAAGTATGATTCCATAAACCTACTTCATCAAGTAATTGTATTTTAACCATCATGGTTGATGGCAATATAGCATAATGCATAAATATTTCTTTTATATTTTTCACTTCCCCGTTAAGCTTCAATTTCCCCCAGTAACCTGTTGGTTTGATAATTTCTCCCTGATAATTAATATACTTAATGGAACAATGAATAAATTTATATTGCGGATTAGCTAAAAGATAATTCACCTGTTTTTCTGTTTTTTCAGAAAGCCATATATCGTCATGATCAAGAAAGGCTATTAATTCACCTGTTGAATTAAGAATACCCTTATTCCTAGTTCTACAAAGACCAGCATTTTCTTGATAAATGTATTTAATCTTTGATAAATAAGGTTTTATTTTCTCAAAAGTATTATCTGTTGAACCATCATCTACCACTATAACCTCGATATTCTTATATGTCTGATTAAGAACACTCTCTATTGTGTCAGAGACATATTTCTCCCCGTTATATACAGGGATAATTACACTTACTTTAGGAGTTTTCAAACCTGTAATACTTTTTTTATATTTTTGAATGTTTCCTCTATTTTATATTTATACCATCGATATGAATTTGCTTTTTTAATAGGCAGCGATTTAAGCAAAAGCTCAAAAGGGTCCGATAATAATGCTTTTAGATAGTACAAGAAAGCTTTTTTATAATTTCCGGAATCATAAGATAAATTAGCTATCCTGTAGACATTATCAAAAATGGTTTTTTTCACATTTGATTCGCCAACAATACTCCAGGCATCTGGATATATTTTCAGTATTTTATTAAACATTTTATTTCGACATATCAGGTGTTCAACTTTATTATGTGTCATATTTGAATCATGAAGTCTGTAATAGCAAAGTATCTGGTTTACGTAGCCGATTGAAAATTCTCGAGATAATCTTAACCACAAATCCAGATCTTCACAATATCTAATATTCTCATCGAAGAGACCTATTTTATCAAGACAAGAGCTTCTGATGACAGCCGTTGATGCCCTTATTTTATTTTGAATAAAGAGTTCTTTAAAACACCTTCCATATACCGTGAACCCTTTTGGCCTTTTCATATCATCAATAAGATTGCCATCTTTATCAATGAAGCCAGCATCCGAATGAACCATTCCAACTTCTTGATGTTCAATCATATATTTAACCTGAAGTTCAATTTTTTCTGGTTTCCATATATCATCATGATCAAGCAGCGCAATATATTCACCTGTTGAATTTACTATTCCTTTGTTTCTTGCTGCTGCCGTCCCTTGATTCTTTTGATATACGTAAATCAAATTCTTCCGCTTGTCTATTAGGTCATGCGTTTGCTGGTAGCTTTTAACTATTTCCGCGGTTCTGTCTGCTGAACCATCATCTACCACTATAATCTCCATTTCTTTATACGTCTGCGCAAGAACGCCCTCTATAGCGTGAGAAATATATTTTCCCCCGTTGTACACAGGTATGATTACGCTGACTTTTAGTTCTTGTGCAGAAGGCATGAAAGGTTATCCTGCAGCTAATATCCTTCAGCTTTATTTATAATATTCATTAAATCTCTGCCCTCAATAAATCTTTTTAAGTTATCACAAAAGAAACTTCCTACTTTCTGGGCATAATCAACAGTAATTCCACTGATATGCGGGGTGATAATTACATTGTCTGAATTCCATAATTCACTATCTCTGGGCAAAGGTTCTTCTTCAAAGACATCAAGAGCGGCTCCAGCGATAATTTTATTTTTGACAGCGTATATTAATTCTCTATGCCTGACTACTCCCCCTTTGGATATATCAATTAGAAATGCGCTATTCTTCATATGTTTAAACTCATCCCTGCCTATTAAGCCTCTTGTTTCATGGGTAAATGGTAAACAAACAACTAAAAAATCTATATTGCCTAAAAATTCTGCAAGTTCATTTATGGGATATAATTTATCTATATGTGGTATATTGTGTTTGGATGCATAGTGGCGTTTAATGGCAAAAATTTTCATGCCCAGAGCACTCGCCTTTTCTGCAACTGAACTGCCAATTTTGCCTAAGCCAAGAATACCGACGGTCTTCCCTTTAATATCATCACCAATATGCTGAGCCCAATTTCTATGAGTTTGAGCTTTTAATACAAGATGCAGTTTTCTTGACAAAGTAAGGATTGACCAAATTACATAATCTGCAACTGAATCAGAATATAATCCTTTAGCTGTCGTGATAATCACATCATGACAAATATAATTTGGTATGCCATGTTTTTTTTCTGTTAAACTTAAACTAGCACTTATAAGCTGAATCCATTTAAGATTCACTGCTTTCTGCAACAACTCTTCAGGGAATCGCCACCCTACAAGAACGCTGGCTTCTTGAATTACTTCTGACAATGGTCTCTCTTTAGAATTGTATAAAACTGATTTAGAAAATTTATTTTTAATTATTTCAGTAAATTCTTTTACACAATTTTTATATATCAGAATCTTACATTCAGAAGATATCTCAATAAAAACCCAATCTATATTTCTGGTGCCATCAATGTAATGTTCATTTGCTGGTAAATGTTTTAAAAATTTTGTCACCAAGCTAAAAAACATCTCAGTTAGCTCGAACCTTTCCTTAAAACTTTTTTTAACATGCTATAAAACATGTTACCTTTAAAATGCGAATTAAAATTCTTTATATCTCTCACTTCATGTTCAAGATCGGAAATCCTTCTGCCTAAACTTCCAAGATTTGATAATGAGTTCAATATAAATTCTTTCCACACTAAATGTTCCTCCGAAAAATGAGAATAGTTCTTTACAACATCAGTATAAATTTTCTCAAAGTCTTTAGCGAATTTATCTGCAGAAAACTTATTTAATATATATTCCCTTCCAGCTTGTCCCATTGTTATTATTTTTTTTTCATCATCTACTATAGACAGAATTGCTTTAGATAATTCATCTACATCTCCCGTATTTACTAAATAACCTGTTTCACCGTCTAAAACAATTTCTTCAGGTCCTCCACATTTTGTGCTAATCACGGGTTTTGATGATGCCATACTTTCAAGAACAACGTAAGAAAACCCTTCACTGAATGAAGCACAAACTACCAAATCTATATCATTTAAAAGTGACGGGATATCGTCCCGGAAGCCGGTAAAAATTATCTTGTCAGACATACCATAATTATTTATTTTTTTTCCCATTATTTTAAGTAGTTCCTGGTCACCTATCGGTCCAACTATCAAAAAAGCAACAACATCTCTCTTCTGTAATACTTTAATTGCAGAATCAACATATACATCTATTCCTTTCACTGCATAAACCCTTCCAATAAGCGAGACTAATTTTTTACCTTCAAGGTGTGGATAGTCTTTATAAATAGAAGACTTTAGATAATTACTTGAGTTGAATTTTTCAATATCAATCCCGTTATAAACCACATCAATTTTTTCTTTTTCAAATATATACCGTGAAATGATTTCTTTAACCGACTTTGATACAGAAACGATTCTATCTGAAAAATCCTCAATAAAAGAATAAACCATTCTTAGAGGGAGGAAGTTATAATCAGCAGTATATTTACCATGGATATGCCAGACATGAGGAATTCCCGCAATTTTTGCGGCTATAGCCCCATCAGCTACGGTAATGGTAGAACTGTGGACAATGTTAATACTCTGTTCTTTTATAATGTCCAGCAGTTTCTTAACCCGCCCGTTAAGCGAGGACAGAAATTTGCTGTAATAATATTGTTCCATCCGTTCTGTATTTCCCAGATATTTGGGCGGAGTAAACCATTCTATAGGTGAAATGAAAGTTTTTATTCCCATATTGTCAATAGCATCCTTCATTGGCCCCTCTGAAGGAAAAACCACAAAAGGCTCAAAAAGTTCCTTGTCCAAAAATTTGCAGAGAGTAAGGATAGATTGTTCAACTCCGCCTGAGCCTGCTCCATGCATTATGATTAAAATACGGATGTTAGAATTTTGCATCTTTAAATTATTGAGGAATGATATTTTTTATCTGAGGAATATTTTGAACAGCCCTGTTGCCTTGCTATAGACCCTATAAGCAAACTGTTTGTGTATCCAGTCAATTTGTGATTGTAAACGCCTTATCAAAACAACTTTATCGTCAATCAGAGGAATTAAATCATTTACCTGACAGGCGGCTTTTGCAAGTTGCTGATCCTTTGCATGAAGTAATTTATTTTGTTCCTGAAGATATGCCTCTATTTTATCCATTTCTTTATTCAGATTGCTTTTCTCTCCCTGAAGTTTTGTTATTTCGTCTCTGACTATTTTAAAATTAAGTTTTGTTTTATAGCCGGTTCCTGACATTTCTATACCTTCAATCTGTATACCCTAATGCTGACAACTTTTGCCTGATAATTTCTTTCTCTTCATCTGTTATTTTTTCCTCAAACAATACAGTTTTTTCTTTTTTATTTGCCTTTTCTATAAAATCACGTATAAAAGGTTCTAATATCTGCTGAATAGAACTAGATAATTGAGAATCAAGTTGGCATATATCATCCTGATTTCCAATTTTTATCATTTTTCGGCTTGCTTTAAGTTTTTTGTGTCTTGCATCTGCATTATCTCCAAATATATTTCCAATATCTTTTTCAAACCATCCTTTTCCATAAAGTAATTGATAACCTGAATATATACATGATAATTGTTTAAGAAACTGAGAATAAATTATCCTTTTATCATTTTTATGTCCAGAAATTATTGATAGGCCGTGAAAATTATATTGATTTATGTCAATCCCACAAAAATCAAGTATTGTTGGTGTTAGATCAAGAAGGCTTACAGGGTGCGAATAAATGCCACCTCTTTCTCCTGGCAGCTTTATTATTAAAGGAATATGTATCTGTTCAAGAGAAACAGTAGCCCCATGGTCAAAATACACTCCGTTTTCTCCGAAAGCTTCACCATGGTCTGAATGGATAACGAATAAAGTATCATCATATATGTCTATTTTTTTTAATGTACTGATAATAGTTGCGATTTGATCGTCTACATACTTAATCGCTGCATCATATTGAGAAATATAGTAATCAAAATTTTTTTCATATGATATTATATTGCCACTGTTATCAACCTTTTTGTTGAGAAGTTGATAATTCGGTATGCCGGGACTGTAGTCGTCTGGAACAACATCTCTGTATGTTTCATTATACCCCTTTGGTCTTTCGAGCAAGATAGGGTTTTTACTCCAGAAATCATCATGCAAAAAGAATCCACCATAACTTTCTGGTGGATTATATGGTCCATGTACATCCATATAATGAACCCACAAAAGAAAATCTTGCATATAGTTTTTATCTAACCATTCAAGCGCATTTTTAGTTGTAATCTCTCCTTTCCTGAATAAAAACTCATTTTCCTTTTCGGTTTTCAGGGAATAAGTTTCATCGTCATAAATATCAAAACCTTCGTTAAATCTCGTTCTTTTTGCATTTAGCACGGGGGTGCTTACAAAAGCAGCAGTTGCTAGTCCGTTATTTTTTAGTACCTGCTGCAACATTGGCCCAATATGTTCGGGAAAATCATATCTGCCGTTTGTAAACTCTATATGGTGATAGCTTGGGTATCTGGATGTAAATAAAGATGCGAAGGAAGGCGCAGTATATGAAATAGGAGCAAAAGCATACTGAAAGAACATACTTTCCTGAGTTAAATTATCTATATGTGGAGAGGTGTTGCGGTAATAACCATAGCAGCCGAGGTGATCCGCCCTTAATGTGTCAATAGAAATGATTATTATTTTTTTTGGTAAATGTTTCATTTATTTGCCGGAGTCTTATACTCTTTTTTTTCAATCCTCCATGTATGATCAAGAAAAACAATACCTATTCCTTTTTCTATATTGCTACTAACAGTTAATGTAGCTGCTTTCTCTATATGGGCATATACGTTTGAAGAGAAATAATTTGGCATAATACCGATATTTATATAATATTTTCCGCTGAGAAGGTTGAGCTGCTTATAAATCAGCTCGACCATTCCTTCATCTCCGGTCTCACATTTAAGTGTCAGATTAAACCGTTCTGTATTCGTGCCGTTTAAAAGCGCATCCCATTTACTTGAATGCAGTTTGGGGCTATATATACGGCTATAAAAACAGGGGTCTGTAACTGTATTCTTCGCCCTGTAGGAAATCTGTATTTTCACTCCCTCTGAAGTCAAAAAGGTATTTTTTTCATTGCCTTCCATATCTAACATCCTCACCCTTGTTATTTCTATTGGTGAATCGTCATTAGCAACTCTCTGAAATACTAAATCTGTATTCTTATATTGCTTTTCAGAAAAACCGCTATAATACCTATCAAGCACATGGCTGATCTCTCCGCTTTCTATTACCTGTCCGTTTTTTAATAAGATACCTTTATGACAGAGCCTCTCTATCATATGTCTGTCATGCGAAACCACCACCATAGTTACTCCCGATTCAGTAAACTCCTTCATTTTATTAATACATTTATCCCTGAACATGAAATCCCCTACACTAAGGACTTCATCTATCAGCAGTACCTCGGGGTTTATGTGGGAAGCAACAGAAAATCCCAGGCGCGCATACATTCCAGAGGAGTACCATTTTACAGGGGTATCCATAAATTCATGCAGCTCTGCAAAATCAACAATCTCATCATATTTTTTCATTATTTCTTCTTTGCCCATCCCAAGAATAGCGGCATTTAAAAAAACATTCTCCCTTCCGGTAAGGTCAGGATGAAATCCCGCAGCAAGCTCTATAAGAGCCCCCACTCTGCCCCTTACTGCAATCTTCCCTCCATCGGGTCTGAGTATCTTTGAAAGAAGTTTCAGGGTAGTGCTTTTCCCGCTGCCATTAGGCCCAATAATACCAAGTGCTTCTCCATGTCTTACTTCAAAGCTGACATCCTTTAGTGCCCAAAAACTATTTTTATTCTGGTCCGGAAGTCTATGAGCATCTCTGTTAAAAACCCGCTTAAATGGTACGGCAAGAGCATCCCGCAGGGAATCAGAATAATAGCCTTTTTTAAATTTTTTGCTTACTCTGTCAAAAATTATTCTTGGTTGCATGGGGTTACACTTTTTCAGCAAATTTATACTGTATTTTATAAAATATTATCCAGCCTGATAAAAATACGGCCAGAGATATGACGATAGCATATCCAAAGTTGTTCATGTCAGGAACTTTTCCTCTTAGAAGAACATCCCTATATGCGTCAATTATAGGTGTCATAGGATTAAGATGAAGTATTTTCTGAAGCCCGGGGCTGGAAACCTTCATAGGATAAACTACAGAAGTGGCGAACATCCAGAGTGTAATGAATATATTGTATATATACCGCACATCCCTGAAAAAAAGATTGCCCATGGAGAGAAAAAAACTCACACCTGCTGTGAATATGATTTGGACAAGGATAACAGGTATCACAAGAAACACCGTCCATGAAACCACTATTGAAAAACCTGTAAAATAGAAATAAATTATAAGTGCCACAAGAACGATTGAGCCGACAAGAAAATCAACAAATGATGCGATTATGGACGAAATGGGAAATACTTCTGAAGGGAAATATATTTTTGTCACAAGGGTTCTGTTAGCAATTAGACTGTTTGTTGCAGCCGTAGTTGCAGATGCAAAAAACTGCCATGGAAGAAGCCCGCAATAGGCAAAAATTGGGTAAGGTATATCAACCTTCACCGTTACCACCCTCGTAAAAATAAAGGAGAATAGCAACATCATCGAGAGAGGGATAAACATTGCCCATACAATACCGAGTATAGACTGTTTATATCGAACCCTTATATCCCTCCATGTAAGGGTCCAGAGGAGTGTCCGGTAGCTCAACAGTTCCTTAAACCTCTGGACAAGTGTTACCTTATCCGTTGATATATAGATATTCTCATCTCCGTGTTTAATGTTCATTATTTTTCCACTTTTTATTCCAGAGCTCAAAAATCAAAAGGAACCATATTATGTCACCATAGAATGTTGCATTGGTGGCAGCATGTAATTTAAAAATATCCTCAATAAAACCTTCTCTGAAAAATGGTTTAATATTACAATCAGGGCTTAACAGGATTTCTCTTACAAAGGAAGAAATGTTTTTCTTTGTCCTGATCCATACTCCTATCGGAAGTCCAAAACCGTGTTTCTTTTTTTTAATCACTTCCCCTGGTAAAAAGTCACTCAGCGCCTTCTTGAAAATATATCTAAGCCTGTGTCCTTTTACCTTCAGAGATACCGGAATGGCAGATGCAAAGTCAACCAGCTTATGGTCAAGCAGAGGATAACATACATTTATCCCGGCTTTTTCCGACATGAATGTGACCTTCTTAAGATCATTATCCGTAATAGTGAATTTCATATCGATATATAAAAGCCTGTTCAGATCATTTTCAGTTTTTGCGCCATCATAAAGATTTCTTGCCCACGCGAGAGTATCATAGCCGTTTAACCGGCTTAAGAAATCTGAAGAAAAAATATTTTCCTTGCCGAACGCTATTACAGGATTATAAGAATAAAACCTGTCTGGCTGCGGAATATTAGCCCGTCTGATATATTTCCTCCCTTTTTCAACAAGCGGCGCTGTTGAAGGCAGCATCGATATCCCGGGTTCAAGCAGCCCCTTTCTGACGAACAAAGGTATTTTGTGGTATACGCTGAATTTACTATCTATAACATATCGTTCATTGCCGCCGAATATTTCGTCTCCTCCGTCGCCCGCAAAAAGCGTATCAATGCCATTTTCTTTTGCCAATAGCGCGCAGAAATATGTCGGCACCGCAGAGGCATTTCCGAAGGGTTCATCGTAAGCGTCAGCAATAACATCCAATGCCCTTAAAACATCATCAGGCGTTACGATATATTCATAATATTCTGAACCAAAGTGCCGCGAGGCAATCCGCGCATATTCAAGCTCATTATAGCCGGGCTCATCAAATCCGATAGAGAATGTCTTGACATAACCGTTAAGTTTCTTGAGCATGCCTACCACAGTGCTGCTATCTGTACCGCCGCTAAGAAATGCCCCTACGCTGCTGCCTCTGGAAAATTCATATTCAAGAACAGATCTCACAGACTCTTCAATTGAAAGTGGCAATTGACTTAGAAAATATTCTTCGCCAGACTTTTCCTCAGAATATTCTATATCATAATACTTGTGAATATGAGGAGAATTCTCATCTTTATTAATCACAAGAAAATGACCTGGGGGAAGTTTTTTTACTTTTTTAAATATAGTCTTCGGGGTAGGAATAGCAGAAAAATTTATATAATCAACCACTGCTTCATAATCAATCTCATCAATTTTTGATTGCAATACAGACTGAATCACTTTTATCCTCGGACCAAAAATAAAAAGATTCTCATTTAGATAGTAGACAATGGGTTTTATTCCAAATCTGTCAGTTACAACAAAAAATTTCTGTTTTTTTTTGTCAATAATACAGATAGAAAAAGGGCCTCTCAATTTTTCAAAAAAAAGTAGACCATATTTAAGATATAGCAAGCATATAAGATGAGCATTGTTTTGCAGCTTATCATCTACAAGGCTGGATAGTTCCTGTAAATTATATAAATCTGAATCTGA
>ERZ1292633.1403-Hain-H41-02um-R1-1403-length-26064-cov-6_pt1 | contig 26064 bp, 22 predicted proteins | sample MGYA00564406_ERZ1292633 | MGnify/ENA primary metagenome ERZ1292633 (study PRJEB36523, sample SAMEA6512639) | groundwater metagenome | collected 2019-01-08 | study: AquaDiva: Metagenomics assemblies of 32 groundwater samples | reverse complement strand
CCCGTAACCCGCGAACAATTGCTGGTGCATGTGCAATTTGATGCCCTGGGCAATGTTGCGGCCATTGATCGTTCGGGCGTCGAGCGCGTTGTGCGTATCAGCCCCGAATCGGACAAAACACCGACACTTGGCCGCGACAGCAGCTTTTTTGAGGAATTGTTCGGCAATATCGGCACCGTCGGCGCGGCGGGTGCTGGCGGGCAAGGCGGCGGCGGCAGTTCGGGCGGCTAGAGTCAGTTCGGATTAGATTGATTCCGACATTTGCTCGTGTCCCATGCCGCAAGAGGGGGCCGCAAGGGGATGCAAATGTTGGAATCGAACCACTAGCAACCCGGGGCTGGTGCGCCCAATACCCCGCCCAATACCCCGCCCAGGCCGCCGCGCCGACGGCGGCAATTGGGGTTCGGCGTCGTTGCCGCCTCCGCCCCCGGCCCACCAATCATCCAGCTGGTCGATGCGCGATAGCGCACGCGCGCCGTCCATATCGGGTGCCACGCGGTGCGCGGATTGGCCGGGCGCGGCGGGTAAGCGAAATTGGCTTCGGGGCCATAGGCATAAAGATTGCCCATCATGAAATCGGGGGCCGCCTGTTTGACCTCCATCGGCACGACACAGCTAGTCTGGCTGGGCGGCATGACGACGCGCTGGTTGATCAGGGTGGCGACGGTGCTGGGCGCTATCCAGTCCGTCAGCCCGCCGCCGAATTGCCGGCTGCTGCTCGACGACCACATCACCATGTCGCCGCTATCGCCGCCGGGCGTGCCGTGAAATCCCATCGTCCACGCATAATAGCCGGTCGCCGCCGCGACGTTGTTCCAGCTTAATTGCGTCGATTGGTCGGCCTGCGCGGTGCCCGTGGCATTGAGCGCGGGCATGAAATCCTGCGCAAGGCTGAACGCGATGTCGGGCGAATAATTGCCCGCGATGCGGTGCGCGCCTAGAATCGAGCTTTGCGCGCGGACCTGTGCTCGGCTCGTGCTGTTCGGCCAATCGCCATAGGTGCGGCTATTGCCAAAAGTAACGCTACGGTCGCGCGGCACGGTGGTAGAAAACAGCCCCGGCGGCACTTGTCCGGCGGACAGCCGCGCCAGATCGATGATGACGGGCTGGCCAGCGGGGGCGTGCGCGCCGCAACCCCAGAATATCAATATACGCCCGCGTGGCCGTTCATTGGGGCGCTGGCCGGGCACGCGTTCCTCGTCATCGGGGGCGCGGACGGGTGTGGCCAGCGGCACCGATGCGCCCAGCCGCGCCCCTTCGGGCATGAAATGGTCGGCGTGCGGCCCCGTTGCTACCTGGTCGCTGCCAAGCCGCAGGAACAGCTCCTTGCGCGGTTCATTATTGCCACCTCCTAGGATTGAGGACAGGCTGATGCTGCCAATCCCGACGCCCGTCGCGGTGCCGACATCCATGTCATAGCGTGCGGGGCGCGGCGCGGCGGTTTGGGACAGCGCATTGGGGGCTATCACTACAGCGGTGGCGGCGGCGACGGTGAGCGCCGCAGTGGTGACTTTGAACATATTGGACACGCGCATGACAGACATTCCTCCAAATGGGGGTGGGAATAGTTAGGTGCGACCCGTCTAATGCAGGCATATTAGCAGCTTCGAAGATACAGCGCGAGGGGGCGCTGCCATTGATCTGGGTCAAGGGAACGGGTTTGCAAATCCGCTATCGCGCCGCGACGATGGAGAGATATGCGCATGGCTGATACAGGTGCGGAAACGCCCCAAACCCCCTTTCAGCGGATAGGCGGGGCCGATGCGGTGCGCGCGCTGGTGATGCGCTTTTATGATGTGATGGACGGCGACCCTGCGTTCGCGCGGCTGCGCAGCATCCACGGGGATGATCTGGCACCGATGCGCGCGTCGCTTACCGGGTTTCTGAGCGGGTGGATGGGTGGCCCGCGCGACTGGTTCGGCAGTGGCAAATGCGTGATGAGCGCGCACACACCCTTCGTCATCGACGCGAACCTGCGCGATCAATGGCTCGCCGCGATGCGCATCGCGCTGGATGAGGCCGTGCCCGACGCCGATCTGCGCGCGCTGCTCGATGGCGGTTTTGAACGCGTCGCCGACCGGATGGTGCGGGTTTAGGGGTTATTTGGCCAATTTCTTCAACGCCGCCTTCCGCCTTTTCATCACGTCGCGCGCAACCTCTAGCTGCTCGTCCAACTCGACCGAGGCCAATGCGCGCAAGATTTCGCGATCCGCGCACATAATATCCTCGGCCATGCGCATCTGATGGTCGAAGGGCATTTTTCCTGTCATTCCGCGATCTTCTCGGATTTGATCTTCGCCTTGCTTTTTGGCGCTTTGGGCGGTGCGGCGCTGATTTCGAACGCCAGTTCGGGGCCGTTCTCGCCGTCCTTCAGCTTGACCTTGACCTCGCCGCCATGGACCAGCTTGCCGAACAGCAATTCCTCGGCCAGCGGTTGTTTGATCTTTTCCTGGATCAAACGGCCCATCGGGCGGGCACCATAAAGCTTGTCATAACCCTTTGTGGTTAACCACTCACGTGCGGCTTCATCGAGCTGGATATGGACGTTGCGGTCGGCCAATTGCAGTTCGAGCTGAAGGATGAACTTGTCAACCACCCGCGCGACCACGGGTGTGGGCAGATAATCGAACGGCACGATCGCATCCAAACGGTTGCGGAACTCGGGCGTGAACAGTTTTTTGACCGCATCTTCCTGCACATCATCGCGGTTGTGCGCGCCAAAGCCTATGCCCTCGCGCGCCATGTCCGACGCCCCGGCATTGGTGGTCATGATGAGGATGATGTTGCGGAAATCGACGGTCTTGCCGTGATGGTCGGTCAATCGGCCATGGTCCATTACCTGGAGCAAGATGTTGAACAGGTCGGGATGCGCCTTTTCCACCTCGTCGAGCAACAACACACAGTGCGGGTTTTGGTCAACCGCATCGGTCAGCAATCCACCCTGATCATAACCGACATAGCCCGGCGGTGCGCCGATCAGGCGGCTGACCGAATGGCGTTCCATATATTCGGACATGTCGAACCGCTGGATGGGAATGCCAAGGATCGACGCCAATTGCTTGGCCACTTCAGTCTTGCCGACGCCGGTGGGGCCGGAAAACATATAATTGCCGATAGGTTTTTCGGGGTCGCGCAGCCCGGCGCGAGACAGTTTGATTGCGCTGCTGAGCACCGCAATCGCTCTGTCCTGACCGAACACAACGCGCTTCAAATCGGTTTCCAATGTTTCGAGCGCGCGTTTGTCGTCGGATGAGACCGACTTGCTCGGGATGCGCGCCATCGTCGCAATCACCGCCTCAATCTCTTTGGTGGTGATGGTCTTGCGCCGCTTTGACGGCGGCACCAGCATCTGCATCGCGCCGACTTCGTCGATCACGTCAATCGCCTTGTCGGGCAATTTACGGTCGTTGATATAGCGCGCGGACAGTTCGACCGCCGCTTTGAGCGCATCATTGGTATATTTGACGCTGTGATGGCTTTCGAACGCGCTGCGCAGGCCGTGCAGGATTTTGATCGTGTCGTCGATATTGGGTTCGTTGACGTCGATTTTCTGGAATCGGCGCAGCAGCGCACGGTCCTTTTCGAAATGGTTGCGGAACTCCTTGTAAGTCGTCGAACCGATACAGCGGATTTGCCCGCCCGACAGCGCGGGTTTGAGCAAGTTCGACGCGTCCATCGCGCCGCCGCTGGTCGCGCCCGCGCCAATGACGGTGTGGATCTCGTCAATGAACAATATCGCGTGCGGGATGGCTTCCAACTCGGTCACCACCTGTTTGAGCCGTTCTTCGAAATCACCGCGATAGCGCGTCCCCGCGAGCAGCGCGCCCATGTCGAGCGAGAAAATGACAGCGGGCAACAGTATTTCGGGGACATCGCCTTCGACGATCTTGCGCGCCAACCCTTCGGCAATTGCGGTTTTGCCGACGCCGGGGTCGCCGACATACAGCGGGTTATTCTTTGACCGGCGGCACAATATCTGGATCGTCCGGTCAACCTCTGCTGCGCGGCCGATCAACGGGTCGACGCGGCCTGCCTTGGCCTTTTCATTCAAATTGACGGTATATTGGTCGAGCGCCGATTCCTTCTTGCCCTTTTCGGGCTTGGCACCCGCCACCTCTTCGCCCGCGCGCGGTTCGCCCGGCGAGGCTATGGCGCCGCTGCCCTTGCCAACCCCGTGGCTGAGGAAACTGACGGCATCAAGGCGGCTCATATCCTGTTGCTGGAGGAAATAGACGGCATAGCTTTCGCGCTCGGAAAACAGCGCGACAAGGACGTTGGCGCCCGTCACCTCGTCCTTGCCCGATGACTGGACGTGGAGGATGGCGCGCTGGATGACACGTTGAAACCCGCTGGTCGGGGTGGGGTCGCCGCCATCGCTGGTTTTGAGCGAATCGAGCTCGGTATCGAGATAATGGGTGACGGTGTCTTTGAGCTCGGACAGGTTGACCCCGCACGCGGCCATCACTTCGGCGGCGGGCGCATCGTCGATCAACGCGAGCAGCAGATGTTCGAGCGCCGCATATTCGTGCGCCCGCTCACCTGCAAGGCGCAACGCATTGTGCAGCGTTTTCTCTAGGCTGTCTGCAAAGGACGGCATGGCAAAAGCTCCTGTTCGATCATCTTCAACCCTACTTGCAATGTCGGTGGTCGTCCCACGAATGGCAAGGGGGCTGGGGTAATGATCTCAATTGCGTTTGAATAGCGCATCGGCGCTTGCTTTATGGTTAACGGCATAGTCTTTTCGCGCTTTAGTTCGCTCGATCTCGGCTTCCAGCGCCGCGACGCGTTCATCCAATTCATCAACCGACAGGCGGTCAATGTCCTGACGTTGCAGCACGGCCATAGGGTCGTCTGGGCGAAGCGGCGTGTCCTCTTCCATAGCAAACTCCTCAGTCCCATGTTGACCTTTTACACCCGCCGCTGTCAATAAGGGGAAAGCCCGGGGGGAAATATGACTCTACCAACGCACATGACCGCGATTGATTGCTCGGGCCCGGGCGGGCCAGAGGTCTTAAGGCTTGCCGAAATGCCAGTGCCAACGCCCGGTGCGGGGGAGGTGTTGATCCGCGTTGCGGCGGCCGGGGTTAACCGCCCCGATATCCTGCAGCGGATGGGCATCTATCCGCCACCACCCGGTGCTTCGCCGATCTTGGGGCTGGAGGTGGCGGGCGAAGTTGTAGCCACCGGCCCCGGCGTTGGCGGTGAATATCGCGGGCAACGCATGTGCGCACTGATCACGGGCGGCGGCTATGCCCAATATGCGGTTGCTCCGGTCGCTACCTGCCTGCCGGTGCCGCCCGTGCTGACTATGACCGAAGCGGCGGCAATGCCCGAAACGCTGTTCACCGTGTGGACCAATTTGTTCGAGCGCGCTTATGCTTGTGCAGGCGACATGGTGCTGGTCCACGGCGGCACCAGCGGCATCGGCACCATGGCCATCGCGCTATGCCGCCTGTTCGACGTGACCATCATCGTCACCTGCGGCAACGCGGAAAAATGTGCCGCCGCGCTCGATCTGGGGGCCAGCCACGCGATTGACTATAGCGCCCAGGACTTTGTGGCCGAAGTGGCGCGGATTACCGATGGCAAGGGGGTGGCGGCGGTGCTCGACATGGTCGGCGGCGATTACGTTCCCCGCAACCTTTCCTGTTTGGCCGACGAAGGGCGGCACGTGTCGATTGCCTTTCAGCGCGGAGCCAAGGCAGAGGTCAACATCATGGACCTCATGCGTCGCCGCCTGACGCTGACCGGATCGACGCTGCGCCCGCGCTCATCCGCGTTTAAGGGGCTGGTCGCCGATGAACTGGCGCGCACCGTCTGGCCGCATGTCGCCGATGGGCGGCTCAAACCGGTGATCGACAAGGTGTTCCCGCTGGCCCAAGCCGCCGAAGCGCACGCCCGCATGGAAAGCGGCGGGCATGTTGGAAAGATTGTTCTGGAGGTGGGGTAGGGGGGTAATTCCGACCCGCAAGCGGGGAAGGGATTTTTTCTTCTTCGTGGCTTTGTGTGAAATATCTCCGCGTCTCTGCGTCTCTGCGCGAACATTCTTATACCTTTCCTGTTCCCCTGCGAAGGCAGGAGCCCATCTCCAGCCTTATCAGCTGGACCCCTGCCTTCGCAGGGGAACATGCCCTATATTCTTTTGCGCCCTTCCTCTAGCCAAGGCGTGCGGGCCGCGCTAAGGGGAGCGCCATTGTCCGGCCGTTCCGAAAGGGGCGGCCCTATTCATTCTAGGAGTTCTCCCCCATGGCGAATGCCAAGCCACAGCCGCTCATGCCGCACGCCACCGCCGCTTGGCTGGTCGACAACACCGCGCTCACATTTGTCCAGATCGCCGAGTTTTGCGGCCTGCATATTTTGGAAGTGCAGGCGATTGCCGACGACACCGCCGGGGTCAAACTGACCGGGCGTGACCCTGTGCGTGCGCTCGAACTGACGCTGGCCGAGATTGAAAAGGGTCAAAATGACCCCGACTATGCGCTGGTCATGCTGGCGGGGCCAGAGCATGTCCGCCGCACCAAAGGACCGCGCTACACCCCGGTTTCCAAGCGGCAGGACAAGCCCGACGGCATCGCCTGGTTGATCCGCCATCACCCCGAAATATCGTCTGCGGCGATTGGCAAGCTGATCGGCACCACCCGCACCACCATCGACGCTATCCGCGACCGTTCGCACTGGAACATCGCCAATATCACGCCCAAGGATCCGGTGACGGTTGGCCTATGTTCACAGCGCGAGCTTGACGCACTGGTCGCCAAAGCCGCAAAAAAGGCGGGGATTGTCGCCCCTGTCGATACGCGCTTTGACGGTGATCGTGCGGCCTTGATCGAGGAATTGAAGGCAGAGCGCACCGCCGCGCACCATGCGGCAGAGGAAGCTGCGGCGCATTTGGCGGCCGAAGAAGCGGCCGCTCTTGATGCCACGGCAGAATAAGACGAACGACGCCGATACGGCGCTCTCGGGACAAAGCGCCTCGCCTGACGCCGCGCACCCTGCGGCAACAGCTGACGCCTCGCTCACCGCCGATGACGGCTTGATCGCGAGCAGCGCGGCGGGCTTGACCTATCCGTGGGGCGACGCCGCCCCCGCAATTGGCGAAACCATCCGTATCGCGGACAGTGTGTCATGGGCGCGGCTCCCGCTGCCGGGCGCATTGGGCCATATCAACAGCTGGCTGCTTGATGATGATGGCGGTACCGCCATCGTCGATACCGGGCTGCGGCTGCCACCGTGCAGCGATGCGTGGGAAGCATTGTTCGCGGGCGCGCTGGCCGATACGGCTATCACCCGCATCATCTGCACCCACATGCACCCCGACCATATCGGGCTGGCGGGCTGGCTGGTAAAGCGCTTCGGCGTCCCGCTCCACATGACGCGCGGCGAATGGCTGACCGCGCGATTGATGGTCAGCGACGTCCGCGATGAACCACCAGCCGAAGTCACCGCGATGCAGCGCGCGGCTGGCTGGGACGATGCGGCGATAGAGGCTGCCCGCGCGCAAGGGTGGGGACGGCTGCGCCGCGTCGTTCACCATCTGCCCTATGGCTATTCCCGGATGGTTGAGGGACAGCTACTCAGCCTCGGGCCGCATGATTGGCGCGTCGTCATCGGTTCCGGGCACAGCCCCGAACATGCGTGCCTGCTGGGTGAACGCGACGGGGTTTTGATTGCGGGCGACCAAATACTGCCACGGATCAGCTCCAACGTCTCGCTCAGCAGCGGCGAGCCTGACGCCAACCCGCTTGGCGAATGGCTCGCCTCAATCGCCAAATTGATGCAATTGCCCGCCGATCTGCTCGTCTGCCCCGCGCATGGCGAGCCGTTTCGCGGACTGCATGTGCGGCTTCGCGCGCTCCACGACGAACATCATGAACGGCTCGATGCGATGGTAGCAGCGCTGGACGAACCGCGCCGCGCGGTCGATTGCTTCCCGCTGTTGTTCAAACGCGTCATTGGCGACGAGCATCGCGGGTTGGCGACCGGAGAGGCGCTGGCGCATCTGCGCTATTTGGAGGTCGATGGCCGCGTGACGCGCGATGTCCGCGATGGCGTGTGGTGGTGGCACGCGGTTTAGAGCGAGGGGGCATTAACATGGTCCGTCATTGCGAGGAGGGCTTTGGCCCGACGCGGCAATCCAGTCTATGGCACCGCTTCTGGATTGCTTCGCTCCGCTCGCAATGACGATAATTCTACCGATGTCTCCCGCTCTAGCCACCCCCCCTATTGCGCGGTCCATCCGCCGTCCATCGACAGATTGGCACCCGTAATCGCAGCCGCCCCGTCGCTGCATAGATAGAGCATCAGGCTGGCCAATTGCTCGATTTGCACAAATTGTTTTTGCGGCTGTGCGGCCAGCAACACATCGTTGATGACTTGGTCGCGGGACAGGCCGCGCGCCTTCATCGTATCGGGTATCTGGTTTTCAACCAATGGCGTCCACACATAGCCGGGACAGATGCAATTGACGGTGATGCCCTGCGTTGCCACTTCCAGCGCCACGGTCTTGGTCAGCCCGGCAAGGCCATGTTTTGCGGCATTATAGGCCGATTTATACGGGCTGGCGACCAGGCTGTGCATCGACCCGGTGTTGATGATACGGCCCCACCCCTTGGCCTTCATCGCGGGTAGCGCCGCCTTGGTCGTGTGAAAGGCTGAAGACAGGATGATGGCGATGATTGCGTCCCATTTATCGTCGGGAAAGGCGTCAATCGGCGCAACATGCTGTATTCCCGCATTGTTGATGAGGATATCTGGCGCACCAAGCTGCGCCGTGCAATCGGCCACCATCGCGCGGATGTCATCGGGGCGCGTCATATCGGCGGCGCTATGCACTGCGCCCGCGCCGCTCAGCGCCGACAATTCGGCGACATAGCCCGCAATGTCGCCAGCGTCGCCAAAGCCATTAATCATCACCGCCGCGCCTTGGGCGGCCAGCACGCGGGCGGTGCCGAGGCCGATACCGCTCGTCGATCCGGTAATCAGCGCGGTTTTTCCGGCAAGTGACTGAGACATGGGGTTCTTTCTGATGCTTTGATTTCCGGCCCGACTAGCCTATGCTTGGCTCCTTGACGAGAGGAGAGTTGCCCATGCGCCTAGACGATTATGACCCGAGCGACGACATCCGCGATCTGGGTCGTGGTGGCGGCGGCGGTTTTGGCGGCGGTGGCGGTGGGGGCGGCCTCGGCATCTTGTTCAGCCTGCTCCCTATGTTGTTCGGACGGCGGCTGGGCTGCGGCGGCATTCTTCTCATTCTCGTCATCGGCTTTGTCGTGATGAACTCGGGGCTATTGTCGCTCGGCGATGTTTCGGGTGGCGCGCCCAGTGCACAGGGGCAATCAAATGGCGGCAATGTCGCGTGCGACACCGCCGAAGAACGCTTTGCCTGCAATGTGTTCGGCAGCACCCACAGCGTGTGGCAAGCCGCCTTTGCCGAACGTAACCGCGAATATGCGCGGCCTACCCTCAATTTCTTCACCGACCAGAACCAGTCTGCCTGCGGCGCGGCGCAATCGGCTATGGGGCCATTTTATTGCCCGGCCGATAGCGGCGTTTACATCGACACTGCTTTCTTTGCCGAATTGCGCGACCGCTTTGGTGCGGCCGGCGACGCGGCACAGGCCTATGTCATCGCGCATGAGGTCGGCCACCATATCGAGAAATTGAGCGGCGTGCTCGACCAAGCACAATCGGCGCAGGGGCGCGGCAGCGAGGCTGATGGCAATGTGGTTCAGGTTCGCGTCGAGCTGATGGCGGACTGCTATGCCGGGGTCTGGGCCAACAGCGCCCGCACCAGCGATGGCGGTCGCGCGATGGAGGCTGGCGATATGGAAGAAGCCATGACCGCCGCCAACGCCATCGGCGACGATACGCTGATGCGAGGGAGCGGACAGCGGCCCGTGCCCGAAAGCTTTACCCACGGCACTTCTCAGCAGCGGCAACGCTGGCTGCGGCGTGGGCTGGACAGCGGCGACCCCGCGCAATGCGATACATTTGGCGCGGCGTCGTTGTAAGTGGACTTAACCAAGGGAGTAAGCATGATGGCAGATCCAACCAAAGCGACTGATACCAAGGGCAAGGGCAGTGCGAAAGATGGCGGCGCTAGCGGCGGCAAGCCCGCCGTGCCAGCGGGGACACGCACCGCGCAAAAGGGCAGCACTTCTGGCGGCGGCGGCGCAAAGGGCTGATTGAGCCTGCGCCATAACCCGTTCGTGCCGAGCGAAGTCGAAGCACTGTATTTTCTATTTATGCAAGCAGTGAAGAGCAACCCCCTTCGACTGCCTTGCAGGCGCTCAGGACAGGCTTCGACAGGCTCAGGGCGAGCGGGTTTTGGTAATACCTCCCCGCTTCGGGGTGGGGGAATCAGGGCTTTAGCCGCAGGATGACGAAGGGTTGCGCCATGTAGCGACCCCAATAAGTTTCGTCATCCTGAACGTGTTTCAGGATCTCAGATGACCTTGGCGAAAGTCAAGGTCGTGTCACGCCTATCCATCGTCATTGCGAGGAGGACCGAACGTGTTTCGGGCCGACGAAGCAATCCAGAAACAAGGCGCTATGACGGACTGGATTGCTTCGTCATTATATTCCTCGCAATGGCGAAGTGGTCCGATGATATGTCATCACGCCTCAATACTCGGTAACGACAACCTCGGTTGGCGTTAGCCACAGGGCCATTGCCACCGTCACGATGACGACAATGATCCCCAGCCAGAAACCGGCATCATTCAGCCCGTTGCGCCCTTTGCGACGGGCCAGCCAACCGGTTAAGGTGCCGACCAGTCCGGCCACCGCAGCGGTGAGATAGATGGTGCCACCGACCGAATAATTCCACACTCCGGCAACAACCGAGCATAGCAGTGCTACGCCAACGATGCTCGCAACCGCAGAACACATCGACAGCAACTTATTGTCAACTGGATCGCTCATTTCCCTCACCCCCTGATGATTATATATGCCCAGCGATGGTGCCTTACTTTGGGGGGAAAGCCAAGGCGGAAATCGGGCGCTCATCACAGCCAAGAAAACTGTGCTCGCCGACTTATCCCCTCCCCTTCAGGGGAGGGGCAGTGAGACATGGAACCGCGAAGCGGCCCATAGTCGCAGCGGGGTGGGGCGGCCTATCCACAAGCCCTCCCCTAAAGAGGAGGGGATCTATGGGTTCCGGTCAATTGTTAACCCGTTGATGGCAGCAGGCTGATGCCCTTGCGCCCTGCGGCCGTTCGAGCGGCGACGGCTCCGCCGCCAGCCATTGTTAGCGCCATAAACCCGACCATCACGGCGTCCACCGCCATTATCGCCCACACCAGCCATGCCGGCCTACCCATAGCGGCAAAGCTAAAGGCATAATGCACCGCCATCAACGGCAGCACCGCGCTGATCAAAATGACAATGGTGCGCCAGAAATTGCCCGCCATGATCCGCGCCGACGCGATCGGGCCAATGCGGGCATTGCCTAGTGGCCATGCCACCGCCCAGGCCGTGAAATAAATGCCAATCACCCCCCACAAGAACGCCATGCCATATCCTGTCCATAGGCCCGTTTTTCCCGAAAGGCCGATCAACCCGGGCAATGACGGTCCGAACAAGCTCCACCATAGTTGGACGCCCTGAAGCGCAAATAGAACCAGCCACAGGCCGATAGCAGGCATAGCCAGTTTGCGCGCAAATGCGGCGTTGCGCCCCGACAGGATATAGCGCGTGAACCAGTAATGCGGCAGCAACAGCGCCAGCGTCTTGGCAAAGCCGAACTGCATTCGCAGTGCATTGTCGGCGACATCACGCGCAGCGGCGATGCTCTCATACATGCCGATATGGATTTCGGCGGCATGCTGTGCAAACTCGACCATGGGCGGGATGAGAAACAGAAATGGGCAGGCGAGGGCAAACGCCCAAGCGCTTGCGTAATTGTCCTTGATGTCACGCCACATCAATTGCCTCCTGTGATATTGTCTCAAACGCGATGAGCTCGCCGGGCTGGCAACCAAGCGCTTCGCAGATCGCCTCTAGCGTCGAAAAGCGGATCGCCTTGGCCTTGCCCGTCTTGAGGATCGACAGGTTGGCGAGCGTGATGTCCACCGCCTCGCTCAGCTCGGTCAGCGTCATCCGCCGTTGATACAACAGCTCGTCTAGGGTGATACGGATCGGCATCACACGGTTCCTTCCAGGTCGTCGCGCATGGCCGCGCCTTGGCGGAATATGCGGGCGAGGACGAACAGCATCAGCGCGGCGAGCCAGCCGGTAAAGCCGGGGCTCCAGCCGATATATTCGCCCGTCCGCATGCTGGTGCTGGCGCTATAGATGCCGAACAACAAATCGATGACCTGGGTGCCGAGCAGCGCCCAGGCGATGGTGCGCAAACGCACCGCATTGACGGCGCTGAACACCGCGCCGCTGGTGGCCGTGTCGATGATCGCGATCAGGCGGGTGAAGATGATGTGTGCGAGCACGATGATGGGCACCATCAAAATCGCATACCAACCCAACAGCGTCAAAATATCCTGCGGATGCGAAACCCCCGCTGACCCGCCCGCCGCGACGAACCTTTGTGCGCCGATAGTAGTGACCAGCGCCAAGACGATCACCACCGGAATGCCCACGCCCCAATTGATCCAATTCATTATGCGCAATATCCAGCGCGACACTTTCAACATAGCCATTCTCCGAAACATTGTCGATAAACGCTATGTAACATATCGAAAAACAATATGCAACAGATTGTTTATCAAGCATATCATCGGGTAAGCACAGGGCCAATTGACACACTGCCTGGCCACTCCTATAGCGCGCATTCCATCGCCTTCGGGAAATGGCGTGCCGTCGCGCAGCATGCCGAATGAAATGAGGGCCTTGGTTTCATAAGACGCCAGAAGCTGCCGTTTTCACATCCGTGGAGACGTGCGGCTTTTTCGCGTCTTAGTGCGATTTTTTCCGGGCGGTTCCGGGCATAATATTTCGGCTGATGAGGCAAATTAAATATGGCAATCAAGGCATCGGGCAAAGCGGCAGCGGTTCAGGCGCGCGCGCCCGTAAAGAGCGTGACCGCAAGCAAGCGCATCCGCAAGCTGTTCGGGAATATCCACGAAGCGATACAAATGCCGAACCTGATCGAGGTTCAGCGCGAAAGCTATGAGCAATTTCTGCGTTCAAACCCCGCGATCAGTTATGTTTCCGGTCTTGAAAAGACGCTGCGCGGCGTCTTTCCGATCCGCGATTTTGCGGGCACCGCCGAACTGGACTTCGTCCATTACGAGCTGGAGCCGCCGAAATATGACACCGAGGAATGCCGTCAGCGCGGACTGACTTACGCCGCGCCGATGAAGGTGACGCTGCGTTTGATCGTGTTCGAGGTTGATAGCGAAACCGAAACCCGCTCCGTGCTCGATATCAAGGAGCAGGACGTCTATATGGGCGACATGCCGCTGATGACGGGCAACGGCACCTTTGTCATCAACGGCACCGAACGCGTGATCGTCAGCCAGATGCATCGCAGCCCAGGCGTGCTGTTCGATCACGATCGCGGCAAAACCCACGCCAGCGGCAAGTTCCTGTTCGCCGCACGGGTCATTCCCTATCGCGGATCATGGCTCGACTTTGAATTTGATGCTAAGGATATCGTCAACGTCCGCATCGACCGTAAACGCAAATTGCCGGTCACCAGCCTGCTCCACGGGCTGGGCCTGAGCAGCGAAGAAATCCTCAATCAATTTTATTCGACCGTTGATTATGCGCGCGCCAAGGACGGGTGGAAAATCCCGTATCTTGCCGATACGTGGCGCGGTGTGAAGCCGACCTATGATGTCGTTGATGCAACCAGCGGTGAAGTCGTGTTTGCGTCCGGCCAAAAAATCAGTCCGCGCCTCGCTGCCAAGGCGGCAAAGGATGGCCTGGTATCGTTGTTGATTCCGACCGAAGAAATCTTTGGCCGCTATTCGGCGTTCGACCTGATTAACGAAGCCACGGGCGAGATTTATATCGAGGCAGGCGACGAAGTATCGGCTGAAAATCTGGCGGTGCTTGATGCGGCGGGTATTGACTGCCTGACGCTGCTCGACATCGACCATATCTCCACCGGCGCGTGGATCCGCAATACATTGAAGGTCGATAAGGCCGAAGATCGCGACCATGCACTGTCCGACATTTACCGCGTCATGCGCCCCGGCGAACCGCCAACCCGCGAAACTGCAGACGCGTTGTTCGAAGGACTGTTCTTTGACTCCAGCCGCTATGACTTGTCTGCGGTGGGCCGCGTCAAGCTCAACATGCGCCTGGGTCTTGATGCCCCTGATGAACTGACGACATTGCGGCGCGAGGATATCCTTGCGGTGGTCAAGGAACTTGTGAACCTCAAGGACGGCAAGGGCGAAATTGACGATATTGACAATTTAGGCAATCGCCGCGTTCGTTCGGTTGGTGAATTGCTGGAAAATCAGTATCGTGTTGGCCTGCTGCGTATGGAGCGCGCGGTCAAGGAACGGATGTCGAGCGTCGATGTTTCGACGGTCATGCCCAATGATCTGATTAACGCCAAGCCAGCCGTGGCTGCGGTGCGCGAATTTTTTGGCTCATCGCAATTGTCGCAGTTCATGGATCAGACCAATCCACTGTCCGAAGTGACGCACAAGCGCCGTGTTTCGGCGTTGGGACCAGGCGGCTTGACGCGCGAACGCGCAGGCTTTGAAGTCCGCGACGTTCACCCGACCCATTATGGCCGCATCTGCCCGATTGAAACGCCAGAAGGCCCGAACATCGGCCTTATCAACTCGCTCTCTACCTTTGCACGGGTCAATAAATATGGCTTTATCGAAACGCCTTATCGCAAGGTCATCGACGGCAAAGTGACAACAGACGTTGTGTATCTGTCGGCGATGGAGGAGCAAAAGCACGTTGTCGCGCAGGCTTCGGCTGAAACCAACGCTGACGGCAGCTTTGTCGAGGAACTGATTAGCGCGCGTGACAGCGGCGAGTTTGTCATGGCGCCGCGCGACACTGTGACGCTGATGGACGTTTCCCCCAAACAATTGGTGTCGGTCGCGGCGTCGCTCATTCCGTTCCTTGAAAATGACGATGCCAACCGCGCGCTGATGGGTTCGAACATGCAACGCCAAGCGGTGCCGCTGGTTCGCGCCGAAGCGCCGTTCGTCGGCACCGGTATGGAAGCCACGGTGGCACGCGATTCGGGCGCGGCCATTGCGGCGCGCCGCACCGGCATCGTTGATCAGGTTGACGCAACGCGTATCGTGGTGCGGGCGACTGGAGACATCGAGGCCGGCAAGTCCGGCGTTGATATTTATCGCCTGATGAAGTTCCAGCGCTCGAACCAGTCAACCTGCATCAACCAACGCCCGCTGGTTAAGGTTGGCGATACGGTCATCATTGGCGAAATCATCGCCGATGGCCCATCAACCGAACTGGGTGAATTGGCACTGGGCCGCAACGTGCTCGTCGCGTTCATGCCGTGGAATGGCTATAATTACGAAGATTCGATCCTGATTTCGGAACGGATTGTCAAAGACGATGTCTTCACCTCGATTCATATCGAAGAGTTTGAAGTGATGGCCCGCGACACCAAGCTAGGGCCAGAGGACATCACCCGCGACATCCCCAATGTCGGCGAGGAAGCGCTGCGCAACCTCGACGAGGCGGGTATCGTCTATATCGGTGCAGAGGTCGAGCCGGGCGACATATTGTGCGGTAAAATCACGCCAAAGGGTGAAAGCCCGATGACTCCGGAGGAGAAATTACTCCGCGCCATCTTTGGCGAAAAGGCGAGCGATGTGCGCGACACCTCGCTCAAATTGCCACCGGGCGTCGCTGGCACGGTCGTAGAAGTGCGGGTGTTCAACCGTCACGGCATCGACAAAGACGAACGTGCGATTGCGATTGAGCGCGAAGGCATTGAGCGGCTGAAAAAAGACGCCGATGACGAACGCGGTATCCTTAACCGCGCCAGCTTTGCCCGCCTCAGCGAAATGCTGATCGGGCAGGCTGCTTCGTCGGCACCCAAGGGCGTCAAGAAGGGCAGCGAAATCACGGCGGTGTTGCTTGAGGAGCTTGAGCGCGTTGATTGGTGGAAGTTCGCTGTTGTCGACGATCAGGTCCAGAGCAATTTGGAGGCACTTCGCACGCAATATGATGATTCTATCAAGGTCATCAACGATCGTTTCGAGGACCGCGTTGAAAAACTGCAACGCGGCGATGAACTCGCCCCAGGCGTGCTAAAGATGGTCAAAGTGTTCGTTGCGGTGAAGCGCAAGCTGCAGCCGGGCGACAAAATGGCTGGACGTCATGGGAACAAGGGTATCATCAGCCGTATACTACCCGCTGAGGACATGCCGTTCCTTGCGGACGGAACGCCGGTTGATTTCGTGCTCAACCCGTTGGGCGTGCCGAGCCGGATGAACGTCGGGCAGATTTTTGAAACGCATATGGGCTGGGCCGCACGCGGCCTTGGGGCCAAGATTGGCGATGCGCTCGATGCGTGGAGAGAGGCTAATCCCGACCCTGTCGCCGGCAAACCACCCGAGGCGGTCCGCGACACGCTGAAATATGTCTATGGCGCAGAATATGACGCAGAGATTGACGCTTGTTCGTCGGCGGAAATCATCGAACTGGCGGGCAATGTCCGCGCCGGTGTGCCGATTGCAACGCCTGTGTTCGATGGCGCGGTCGAGGCCGACGTGACCGAAATGCTAACCCGCGCCGGGCTCGACCCGTCGGGGCAGGTGGACCTATATGACGGCCGTACTGGCGAATGTTTTGACCGCAAGGTGACGGTGGGGCATAAATATGTGCTCAAACTGCATCACTTGGTCGATGACAAGATCCATGCGCGTTCGATTGGTCCATACAGCCTCGTCACCCAGCAGCCGCTGGGCGGTAAGGCGCAATTCGGCGGACAGCGCTTTGGTGAAATGGAGGTCTGGGCACTGCAAGCCTATGGCGCCGCTTACACGTTGCAGGAAATGCTCACCGTGAAGTCCGATGATGTCATCGGACGGACCAAGGTTTACGAGGCGATCGTCAAGGGAGACGATAGCTTTGAAGCCGGCATACCCGAAAGCTTTAACGTGCTTGTCAAGGAAATGCGCAGCCTGGGCCTCAACGTCGAACTCAAGAGTAATGAGCGCGTCGCCGAGGATGCTGGCGACGCCATCGCCCACGCAGCCGAATAATCAAGCCGCCAGAGCCCCCTTCCTCAGAGAAGGAAGGGGGACGCGAGGATAAAATATTATGAACCAGATCAGCAACTTCATGAACCCGGTCGCCAAGGCGGAAACGTTCGACCAGATCAAGATCGGTATCGCCAGCCCGGATCGCATCCGCAGTTGGTCGTTCGGCGAAATTAAAAAGCCTGAAACGATCAACTACCGCACGTTCAAGCCCGAACGCGACGGCCTGTTCTGTGCGCGCATCTTTGGTCCGATCAAGGATTATGAATGCCTGTGTGGTAAATATAAGCGCATGAAATATAAGGGCATCGTCTGCGAAAAATGCGGTGTCGAAGTCACGGTGACCAAGGTTCGCCGTGAACGCATGGGGCATATCGAACTTGCTGCCCCAGTTGCACATATCTGGTTCCTGAAATCGCTCCCCTCGCGCATCGGCTTGCTGCTCGACATGCAGCTCAAGCAGTTGGAGCGCGTTCTGTATTTCGAGCAGTATATCGTGCTCGAACCGGGCTTGACCCCGATGGAAAAGATGCAGCTCCTGACCGAGGATGAACTGCTCGACGCGCAGGATGAATATGGCGAGGACGCTTTCTCGGCTGGGATTGGCGCAGAGGCGATCCGCGTCCTGCTTGAGCAGCTCGACCTCCAGGGCGAACGTCAAGCGTTGCTCGACGAATTGGCCGTCACCAAGTCGGAGCTCAAACCCAAAAAGATCATCAAGCGATTGAAGGTGGTCGAAAGTTTCATCGATTCGGGCAACCGCCCCGAATGGATGATTTTGCAAGTTGTTCCCGTGATTCCGCCCGAACTGCGCCCGCTGGTGCCATTGGATGGGGGCCGTTTTGCGACGTCTGACCTCAACGATCTGTATCGCCGCGTCATCAACCGCAACAATCGTTTGAAGCGGCTGATGGAATTGCGCGCGCCGGACATCATCGTCCGCAATGAAAAACGCATGTTGCAAGAAGCGGTCGATGCGCTGTTCGACAATGGCCGACGTGGCCGCATCATCACCGGCGCGAACAAGCGTCCGCTGAAATCGCTGTCCGACATGCTCAAGGGCAAACAAGGCCGTTTCCGCCAGAATCTACTCGGCAAGCGTGTCGATTATTCAGGCCGCTCGGTCATCGTCACCGGCCCCGAACTGAAATTGCATCAATGCGGTCTGCCCAAGAAGATGGCGTTAGAGCTGTTCAAACCGTTCATTTACGCGCGGCTTGACGCCAAGGGTCTGTCGATGACGCTTAAACAAGCCAAGAAATGGGTTGAAAAGGAACGCCGCGAGGTTTGGGATATCCTTGATGAGGTTATCCGCGAACATCCTGTGCTGCTCAACCGCGCGCCGACGTTGCACCGTTTGGGCATCCAAGCGTTCGAACCCGTGCTGATCGAGGGCAAGGCGATTCAGCTTCACCCGCTCGTTTGCTCGGCGTTTAACGCCGACTTTGACGGTGACCAGATGGCGGTCCACGTTCCGCTGTCGCTGGAGGCGCAACTCGAAGCCCGCGTGTTGATGATGTCGACCAATAACATCCTCTCTCCCGCGAACGGCAAGCCGATCATCGTTCCGTCGCAGGACATGGTACTTGGGCTCTATTATCTGTCACTCGAACGCGAAGGCGAACCGGGCGAGGGCATGTTGCTCGCCGATATGGCCGAAGTGCATCAGGCGTTGTTTACAGGCGCGGTCACGCTCCACAGTAAAATCACGGCGCGGGTGCCGCAAACCGATGAACAAGGCGGCCAATATCTGCGGCGTTTTGAAACGACGCCGGGCCGTATGTTGATTGGTGAATGCCTGCCGCACGCGCACACCGTGCCATTCGATGTCGTCAACCGCCTCCTCACAAAAAAGGAAATCGGCGACGTTATCGATCAGGTTTATCGTCATACGGGCCAGAAGGAAACGGTGCTGTTCGCCGATGCGATCATGAGCTTGGGCTTCCGCCACGCGTTCAAGGCTGGTATTTCGTTCGGCAAGGATGATATGATAATCCCGACCGAAAAGAAGGCGATGGTCGAAGAAACACTGGCTCAAGTGAAGGATTATGAGCATCAATATCAGGACGGCCTGATCACCCAGCAGGAAAAATATAATAAGGTGATCGACGAGTGGTCGAAGTGCGGCGACAAGGTCGCCAACGCGATGATGGATGAAATCCGTGCAACACCCATGGGCGATGATGGCCGATTGGCACCTATCAATTCGGTTTACATGATGGCGCATTCGGGTGCGCGTGGCTCGCAAACCCAGATGAAACAGCTGGCGGGTATGCGGGGCCTCATGGCCAAGCCGTCGGGCGAAATCATCGAAACGCCGATCATCTCGAACTTCAAGGAAGGCTTGACCGTCCTTGAATATTTCAACTCGACCCACGGTGCCCGCAAGGGGCTGGCCGACACCGCACTCAAGACGGCAAACTCGGGTTATCTGACCCGCCGCTTGGTTGATGTCAGCCAGGATTGCACGATCGTCGAGGAAGATTGCGGAACGTCGCGGGTGCTGGAAATGCGCTCTATCGTTCAAGGCGGCTCGACCATCGCTTCGCTGGGTGAGCGCATCCTTGGCCGCACGCTGGCCGAAGATATTGTGGACAGCAAGACTGGCAATGTCGTGGCGGCCAAGGGCAGGTTGCTCGACGAAGCCGATGTCGCGGCGATTGAGGCACTGGGCGTGCAAACGGCCAGCATCCGCTCGCCTCTGGTCTGCGAAGCCAAAACAGGCGTTTGCGGAACATGTTATGGCCGTGACCTAGCGCGCGGAACGCCGGTCAATATCGGTGAAGCCGTTGGGGTTATCGCGGCACAATCAATCGGCGAGCCTGGCACGCAGCTGACGATGCGGACATTCCACATCGGCGGCGCGGCACAACTCAACGAGCAGTCGCATCTTGAATCTGTGTCGGACGGCACGATTCAATATCGCGACATGCCGACCATCACCGATTCGCGTGGCCGCCGCCTCAGCCTCGCGCGCGGCGGTGAAATGGTCATCATGGACACCGAAGGACGCGAACGCGCGGTCCACAAACTGCCCTATGGTGCCAATATTCTCACCGCTGACGGTGCTGCGGTGAAGCAGGGCCAACGGATTGCCGAATGGGATCCCTTCACCATGCCGGTGATTACCGAACAGCCCGGTATTGTGCGTTATCAGGATTTGCTGGACGGCAAGACGCTGACAGAGATTGTCGATGAAGCAACGGGCATCGCCCAGCGCGCCGTCATCGAATATCGCACCACGGGCCGTGCAAAGAAAGAAGATCTGGCACCGCGCCTGACTTTGCTTGACGAAGCATCGGGCGAAGCGGCGCGCTATCTTCTGGCCATCGGCACCACAATTTCGGTCGAGGATGGCCAGATGGTTGCTGCGGGTGACGTGCTGGCCCGTGTCAGCCGCGAAGCCGCCAAGACACGCGACATCACGGGCGGTCTGCCGCGCGTTGCCGAACTGTTCGAAGCGCGGAAGCCAAAGGATAACGCCATCATTGCCAAAATCTCTGGCAAGGTTGAGTTCCTCAAGGACTATAAGGCCAAACGTAAGTTCGCGATTGTCCCCGAAGAGGGCGATGCGGTCGAATATCTGGTATCAAAGTCAAAGCCCATTGACGTTCAGGATGGCGACTTTGTCAAAAAGGGCGATACCATCATCTCTGGCTCGCCCGATCCGCACGATATTTTGGAAGTGCTCGGCATCGAACCCTTGGCCGCTTACCTCGTTTCCGAAATCCAGGAAGTGTATCGTTTGCAGGGTGTGAAGATCAACGACAAGCATATCGAGGTGATTGTGCGCCAAATGCTGCAAAAGGTTGAGATTACCTTTGGCGGTGACACGACATTGCTGCCCGCCGAGCAGGTTGACCGCGAGGAGATGGACGAAATCAACGCCCGCCTGCCCAAGGGCAAGCAATGGGCGGTGGGTAAGCCTGTGCTGCTCGGCATCACCAAGGCGAGCCTGCAAACCCGCAGCTTCATTTCGGCTGCGTCGTTCCAGGAAACGACGCGCGTTCTGACCGAAGCATCGGTTCAGGGCAAGGTTGATACGCTGATGGGCCTCAAGGAAAATGTTATCGTTGGCCGATTGATCCCGGCCGGGACGGGCGCGGCGATGAACCGCATTCGTGTGACGGCAACGTCGCGTGACGCGGCGTTGCGGGCGTCGATGCGCGCGGCGGTCGAAGCGACGATCATTGCACCGGACAGCGCGGCGGAGGAACATGCGGCTGAACTGGCGCAGGGACCAGAGGCCGCCATCGGCGACGATCCATTGGGCAAAGTGGTTGGCGAAGATTTCACCACCGACGATGTGATGGTGGACGATAGCGAGGCGTAAGCGGCGTTTCGTCATTTTGACGACCAAGACCAAATAAAAGCCCCGCTCGGTTACAACCTGGCGGGGCTTTTTTGTTGGCACCATTACTGCTTCGCAGACAAGGGGTTGAAGCTATGTGGCCGGTAAAAAGGAATAACCGAAATAAGCCGTTCCTTGGTGTCTACTTTGGCCGCTTTGGCGCTAATATCGAAAGTTCAAAGTGACGCGCGCACTGCGCGGAGCGCCGGTCGAGATATTATTGTCGTTATGCGCATTGGGGAAAGTGGTTTCATCCAATATATTCTCGACATTGAGTTGCGCGCTAATCGCATCACTAATATCGACGTAAAGCGCCCCATCAATCCGCGTATAACCGGGCAGCCGCGTCGCGTGGCTGATCGAGGCAAACTGGCTCGACTGGTGGTAGAGGCCAAGCCCGACACCAAATTGGTCGGTCACCTGATAGCGGTTCCACAATGTCACCTGATCGCGCGGCAATTGCGCAAGCGTGCGCCCGGCCGGAGCCGCCGAGGTTGTCGTCGTGATTTCCCCGTTGATATGCGCGTAACCCAGCGCGACTTGCCATGCGCTCGTCAGTTGCCCGACCAGTCCGGCCTCGACACCATAGGTCCGCTGTTCACCAATTTGCACCAACACGCCGGGGACCGCGCTAGGCGAGCGGGTATTGCTGCGATCAAGCCGGAATATAGCGACACTCGCAGTCAGGCCGCTACGAATGTCCCACTTGGCTCCAACCTCATAATTGCTGAACTCTTCGGGTTCCAGCGACGCTGCGGTAAGGTCAAGCGCGGTGAACTGGTCCCCCGATTGCGGCAGGAATGACCGCGTATAGCTGGCATAAATCGACGCATTTTCGGCCGGCTTGTAAACGATGCCGACGCGCGGCGACCACAGATTATCCTTGCGTGAGAAAACCGCACTGGTGAACAGGTTGGTCGCGGTCATCTCGAACTGGTCATAGCGCAACGCGGCAATGATATCGAGGTGGCTCGACAGGCTGATCTGATCCTGGATGTAAAAGGACATCTGATCGAGCGTCGTGGTCGAGGCGCGATTGCTGTTGCCCGTGGTTCCGGCGATAAATGTTATCGCCGGGATGGTCACCGGGTTGGCAAACAACACATCGACGCGGCGATTGGCAGAGCTGAACACCGTCGGACTGAAAAACCCGTTGATCCGCTGGGTTTCGGTATCCTGATTGGTATATTCAGCCCCGACCAGCAACACATGGTCTATCCCGCCGGTCTGTCCACGCCATTGCGCATTGACCTGTCCGATCAGGTTTTGGCGTGTCGTCGGATCGCGATAGGCCTCGACCCCGATCACCTGCTGCCCGATGAACGCGCCGCTGGTTGAGGTGCGCACTGCAGTCGCGGCAAAAGCATTGGTATAGATTTTGTCATAATCGCCATAAAGCGCCTGCGCCGTCAGCGTCAGGCTGTCGCTCAGATCGACTTCGCTGCGGAAATTGACGATGTGCGCATCCACTTCGACGGCGTTAACACCGCGAACGCCAAAAAATGCATCGCGAAAACCCGCCACCGGCTCCGCTGGGTTGGCGATGCTGCCAACAAAGGCCGACGGGATACCGCGATCCGACGTGCGGTCGTCGTGGAAATATTCATAGCCCAGTTGCACACGCACCGCGTCGTTCAATTCGACCCCAACCACCGGGTTGATGCCATAGCGATCCCCGCCAAAGGCATCGCGATGATTGGTCAGGCTTTCATAAAAACCGTTGACCCGCAACACCGCAACACCCAGCGGTTGATTGACATCGAGCGCCCCATAATAGCTGCCAAAACTGTCCGCAGACAGCGCCGCCGCATAGATCGCATCGCCCGTCTGGGGGGCCTTGAGGATACGGTTGATGACACCGCCGCCGCCCCCACGGCCAAAGATCATCGCATTGGGACCACGGTGAACCTCGACCCGCTCGACATTATAAAAGCTGCGAAAATACTGCACATCGTCGCGCAGGCCATCGATGAAAAAATCGGCGGTCGAATTGTTCCCGCGCAGATTGATCTGATCGCGATTGCCCTCGCCCTGTCCGGCAGTCAGACCGGGCACCAGCCGCACCAGGTCACTCATCGAACGGATTTGTTGGTCGGCAATCTGATCCGACGTTACCACTGCGATTGATTGCGGGACATCGAGGATTGGCGTGTCGGTCTTGGTCCCGCTGGTCGTCGTCACGGTGCGGTAGCCATCGTCACGGCCGGTGACGATGATGTCGCCGCTTTGGGCATCCTCCTCCAATGCCTCCTCCGCCAGCGCAGGTGTTGCCACGAGCGCCATGGCTATGGTGGCAATCGAGGGTGCAAAACGGATGAGCGAATGGCGGGCAAATGAAAGTATCATACGGGCTCCTTTGATGAGAAGCGTTGTTATTGAGATTCGTTATCAATTGCAAGGATAATGCGAATAAATCGCAATTATCGCAATTGCGACGCTATCCCTGTCGCTATTTCCCACCGCGAAGCGCCTTCGGGCACCGCGTTGAACAGCGCCATTTCGGTTCCCGTCATCCACACTTGTCCGCCCGTTGCCGCCAGTCTGGTAAATAAAACGGCGCGCCGTTCGGGGTCGAGATGTGCGGCAAGTTCATCGAGCAGCAAGATGGGGCGCTGGCCACGTGCCGCCGCAACCAAGTCGCCATGCGCCAGCACAATAGAAAGCAACAGCGCCTTTTGTTCGCCCGTCGAACAGCGCGCCGCTGGCTGCTGCGAAGCCGCGTGAATTGCGCCCAGATCAACCCGGTGCGGGCCAGTCAGTGCGCGTCCAGCCGCCGCATCACGGAGGCGCGAATGGCGTAGGGCGTCCCATAACCTGCCCTCATCCCATGGTTGCGCGGCACCCTCTTGCGGATAAATCAGGCTAAGGTCGGGAATGGCAAAAAGGGTTTTAGGGGCAACGGTCAGCGCACTAGTCAAATGCCTAATCAGCCGATGGCGCGCCGCATCAACGGCCGACCCATGCTCTGCCATCTGCGCTTCGAGCGCATCCAGCCATTGCGGATCGGTGGGCGCATCGGCGCTCAGCAGCCGCGTTCGCGACCGCAAGGCCGCTTCGTAACGGCTGCTATGATGCGCATGGGCAGGGAATAGCGCTAGCGTCAATCGGTCCAAAAAGCGGCGGCGCTGCCCGGCTGCCTCGACAAATATCCGGTCCATCGCTGGGGTTAGCCATAATATGGAGAGCCATTCCGCCAAAGAATTGGCCGCCGCATCGACCCCGTTAATCCTGACCCGGCGGCGCCCCGGGGCGTCAGGGTGAACCGCAGTGCCGATCATCACATTTGGCAATTCACCGTCATCGCTGGCAATGTGGGCGGCAATTGCTAGACCGCTTTGCGCACCATCGCGCATCATTTCGGATAATGGTGCCGCACGCAGCCCGCGCCCGGGGGCAAGCAGTGAAATGGCTTCCAATATATTGGTCTTACCTGCTCCATTCGGCCCAGCCAGCACCACCAACCCCTTGCCCGGCGATAGGCCATTGGCCGCATGGTTGCGAAAATCGGTCAAATCCATGCGGGCGATATGCATGTTAGGCCGTGAACCCATAAACAGGGCGTACGAGGCAGCAAAACGGCAATAGCGGGGTGTAAAAATGGATACAGGTGGGGCTGATTGCCCCGACAAAGACATTTTTGCGCACCGATGAAGCCATTTTGCTGTCCTTTAGGATTTGACCGATTGTGTCCATTGCTGCGTCAGAAAGCTTTGGAATAGCACCACTATTCGCAGCACCTTTCTTCCTTGCACTGAACACAATCGCTTCAAACCTCAAACGCCCTGTTTATGGGTTCACGGCCAAGGCCATAGACAGATGCACTCAACCACGCCACCCAGAAGCATAATGCGAATTATGCTACACATTAGGATATTTTCTCAGCTATCAGCGATTATCGCAGTCCATTTCACGTGCCGTGCGGCCATAAGCACGGAAATTGGCCATACATTGAATCTGGCACGGTGCATGCTTTCACTCTGGCATGCCGGTTATGCCCCGGATGATTTACTTCAAAGGAGAATATTCATGTTCCGCTTCGATATCCGCACGGCCACAAGCTATGCCGCCGCCGTCACCGTCACCCTGTTTGCAACGACAATGTTGTTCGCCGCGACTGCTGTTCCTGCCGTTTCCGCAATTTCGGGAGTCGCCGCATGAACCGCACCTTTCACTTGGGCCGCGACAACCGCAAAGTGATGGGCGTATGCTCTGGCCTCGCCAATTATTTCGACATCGACCCAATGCTGGTGCGCGTCGGTTGGGTCGTCGCCACGCTCGCCCTTGGCCTGCCCATCATCGCCTATATCATCATTGGTCTGGTCGCAGACTGAAACTATTCTGCCTCTCATTTAACACTACAGCCCGCCAAAGTTGACAAAGTTGACACCAAGGAAGCCTTTATTTCCGCCATTCCTTGAAAAACCCTTCTTTGCCGGGGGAGGGGATCATCCAAGGCATGAGCCGCAGGATATTGGAGGGGACGGTGCGCGGCAAAACCCTCTCCGCCACTCGCTGCGCGAGCGCCACCTCTCCCGGTGGGAGAGGATT
>ERZ1292633.802-Hain-H41-02um-R1-802-length-35315-cov-7_pt1 | contig 26082 bp, 12 predicted proteins | sample MGYA00564406_ERZ1292633 | MGnify/ENA primary metagenome ERZ1292633 (study PRJEB36523, sample SAMEA6512639) | groundwater metagenome | collected 2019-01-08 | study: AquaDiva: Metagenomics assemblies of 32 groundwater samples | reverse complement strand
TCTCGTGATGATCCACGGTCCAGCGGTGTTAGCGCGTTCAGTATGCGTTCGCCTTAACCGTGACGCTCAGCGTGCTCGTCGCGAAGTTGAGGTGTCGGAAATGCAAGGGCGCGGAGCGTTGCTCCGCTTAGGGCATGACGACTTCCAGCGCGCGCTTCTCGCCACCTCACCGGCCGCCGATCGTTTAGCCGCGGCTCAACCCACCAGTCAGGTGCCGCGGGTCGGTCATGGCGACAACGCCGCCGAGGATCTCGTGATGATCCACGGTCCAGCGGTGTTAGCGCGTTCAGTATGCGTTCGCCTTAACCGTGACGCTCAGCGTGCTCGTCGCGAAGTTGAGGTGTCGGAAATGCAACAGCGCGGGGCCATCTTGAGGATGTGTCTCAAGGACATCGACACGCTAGATCATGTCACCGCCCCACAGCAAGTGGGCGGCGATGGAACAGCAGGGTCAATCCCCGGCGCCGCCCGCCCTTCCAGGGCCATGCGGCTTTTATTGTCGTCGGAGACGGACGGGCGCTGCGCGCTGGTCACCTCGTCCATGCAGGAGCGCGGCATGCTGCTGCGAGTCTTCCATTCGACCTCAGAAGCGGTCCTCGCGGCGCTGAGGTCGCCGCCTCACACGGTGGGCGATGCGTCTGCCCCGTCTGTCAGCAGCGACGCCCGTCGTGCGGAACACCCACCGCCGACTCACTCGCCACCGTCGATGCCTCACCACCTATGGCACACACGAGCGGTTAGCATCGGAAACGACGAGGCGGGCGACCGTCAAACGCTGCATCGAATCGAGATGGAGCAGCGGGGCGCAATTCTGCGGAGGTCGAAGACGACCACCATCGGGTCGAAGCAATACGCACAAGAACTGGTCACCGGAAAGGCTTCAGATGAATTGCCACCATCGGTAACACCTGCACCGCCCGTTCATGTCGCAGAGCACGCGGCCCTCCGACTGGAGCGAGATGAGAGTGGAAAGCGACTAACGCTCAACCATGCCGAGGCTTCGGGCCGTGGGGCGATTCTTCGCATCATGCGCGCCGACGAGCAGACTGCTGTCATGAAGGCAGCAGGCATCAAGGGCGTGGACCCACCGCGAGTTGTCACGAGCGAACAGCACCCGTCGCAACAGGAAGAAACGGCAGTCGACGGTGGCAGCGTTCGCTTTCATGGCCCAATGTTGCACCGCTTCGAGCAGAGAGAGTCAGATGCCCGGGCCGCGCTGCTACGGATCTGCACCCGGGAGCTGGCACCGATATTCCGCTGGCGAGACGCCATTCCCAAAACGGATGGATTCAACAGCCAGTCGGCTCAAGTCGCATCGCATCGAGTGGAACGGCAGATAACGAAACTGTGCCTTTTGGAATCCGACGCAAGAGCGGAGATAGACCGAAAGGCCACTTGGGCCACGGTGGAGCTCGCGCAGTGGCGCAAACACCACCGAAAGCTGGCGGCGACCGCAAACGTAGCCGCCGCCGAGGAGGGCGAGACGGCCAACGTCAGTCGCGCGGCCGCGGTGGCCGAGCAACTGCAATCGCGCGCCGTTGTCATGCAGCGTCTGGTGCGTCAAGGGTTCGAGGCAGACGAGGCCTCGCTGCGGTCTGCATTTCAATCATTGTCGCTGACTTGGCTGTCGGAATTGAGAAATCGTTGGCAGCGTGGCGGTTTTGCTGAGGGGGCGTCCACCTTCGCGGAGCAGCCTTGCCCGCCGTCGCCAGAGCCCTTCGGAAGGTTGAGCGCCAACGTCGGGAGCACTGGCGGTCCGAGCATCTCGGCGCTTCGCATCGCGAAGGAACTCGGCGTGGCGGCGTCGCCCTCGCGCCGCCCGACCGCGTTGACGACAGAAGGGCCGAAAAAATGGTCGGGTGATGAACAACGGAACCGACTACTCGCGGTGGAAGGAGAGGAAGCGGAGGCACGTCAGCGCGTGGCTAAAACATGGCTCTGGCGGTTCGTCAATCTCACCGGTGAAGCCAACGTCGAGCTTCGAGCGGCTTGGACTCAACACCTGCGGCAATCCGCCTCGGTGGCGGCCTCTTCTCCACCTCCGGCTCCTCGGCGTACAGTCCAACACGGCGAGAGCGGCCAGCCCGCCGCGTCGCCGAGGCCGATTGGGCTCATCATTGCGACCGGTGTCGTCGTGCGCGACGAGGCGCTCCGTCGTTCGGCGTTGGTGGAGAGCTGGAGCGCCTGGCTCATCGCCGCGGATGAAGTGCTCCGGGGCTCCCGCGATCCCTTCGAGGAACCTACACTTTTGGTGACACGGTCAGCACACACCACTACCACCGGGGGGGGTGGGGGGGTGACCGTGACCGGCAGCGTCGATGCGCCTGACCTCATTCGTCGCATGCAGCGCGTGATGCGTGGCATGACCGAGACGGGTCCCCCCCCTTCGGCCGCAGCTCGCCCCTCATATGGCCTCGCGGCCTCGCCCAGGAGTCAGACTCTACGTCAGCCTTCGCCCGAACCGAACGCGACGCGGCGGGATACGTCCCCGGGTGCTAGCCAAAATGCGACGGCGTTGTCGAGTGGCGTGGAACGTCCGGAGCTTGCCGAGCGCGTGGTTGCCGAGAGGGCGTGGCTGGACGGATGGTCGACGCTGATGGCGCAGCATCGCACGGCCGTGGCGGCCCATGGGGGACGCTCGGTGCACAGCCAACGGGTGACGCAGGAGCTGCTGCAGCACGAACGATCCGGCCGCTTCACGATCGAAAACGCCTTCGCGGCGCTCCACGGCACGATGCAGCGCTCCCACCAGCTGTTAAAGCTGTCAACGGTCACACAGTCGCGGAAAAAAGTCCAGGGTGACTCGGGCGCAAACTCCTCCCAAGTCTCGGATCTGGTGCCCCCTTCGTCCAATGTTTTGCAATTTTGTAGGGAGAGCTTGTTCAAAAAGGAGGGGAGCGGGCCGCTGTCAGCTGTCGCGCGGCGATCGTCGGCGTCTGGTGGAGGACGCGGCTTAATCGTATTGGGTGAGGTAACGATGCGCCCCGCGGTTGACTCGCGGCGGCGGGCTGTCACCGCAGCGGCGGACCTTTCTGCCGGCATCAAGCCCGTCACCTCGGGTGGCAAGGGTCAGCGCCTTGAGCTAGAGGAGCACGTCGCACGTCAGACCCTTTCGCTTGAGTGGAGGCAGCGGCACGGACAGTGGCTCGCGCTGTACGAACGGCTCTTGTCGGGAGGGCAGGCGGCGGCTGCAGGTGACCGCGACGCCGTCGTTATGTCCGCGACTCGGCGGCGGCACGGCCCGCCGCCGCCGGCGCCGAGCCGCCATAAGACGCTAGCTCTCAACGAGGGAACTCCCGCTCCGAGGCCATCGGTGGTGCCTCCCATCCGGTCAGCCACGGCGGACACGCCAACGGCCCTCGAGGAAGAGGAAACGCTCCTGCGCGCCATGCTGAAGCGCTCGGCGGCTGAGGACTTCGAGGCGCTCGTGGTCAGGGAGACGGTGTTTCGGGGGGGCGCGGCCCTGCGACCTGTCAAAACGTCCAAGGCAATGCTCGAGACACGACAGTTGGTGCGGCGCGTGTTGCGCCCGACCGCCGCCAGGCTGAGCGGCTCGAAACCTGCGAGTCACTCCTCCCCCGTTTCCGCAGCCCCGGGAAACAGTCGCAACGACATGTAGGTTGAAAAGTGTAGTCAGTATCTCTCTCTCTCTCTCTCTCTCTCTCTCTCGGCGTCATTGGGCCTCGTGGCCACTGCTTGATCATTCCGTCACCGTTTCCATCCTTCCTCCCTCTCTCTCGTCGCTATCACACGAAAAGGGGGACTCGTTCGGATTGATCAATATGCTCGAGATTATCGAAGCGGCTCGACGCTGGAAAGCGGAGGAGGAAAGCCAGCAGTACCAGCTGCCGCCGCCGCCGCCGCCGCCGCCGGGCCCGACGGAGGACGAGATCAAGGCGAAGGAGGAAGCGGCGAAGGCCATCGCCAAGGCCAAGGTCATGACCACCGTACCCAAGGCCCCTCCTGGCAGCGCGGCCCCATACTACGTGGACCTGGTGCAGCGGCAAGACGCGCACTGCGCCACCGCGTCGTTGCCGCTGTTCGCGCCGCCGTTGGCCATGCGGAGCAACGAGAGCGCCCGCTTCGCGCAGCTGTACGTCTTCCTGTGCCGTCACCGAGACGCGTTGTTTCCCGCGGACGAAATGGACCCTGGTGACTGCTTGAGAGCGAACCACCAAATGACTTCACTGCCATCCAAGTTGGTGGACCTGGGCACTCCGCCCCTATCCGCGTATTGGTCGCAGCGGCAGCAGTGCCTAAAATCGCTGGCACCCGCACTCGGAGCCATGTGCATGGCGGCCGCTCACCGGTCCATCCCGGTGCACCTTCGCGCCAAGGTGGCCACCGACTACCGTCCTCGGATTTACAACGTCTGTCTCGCGTATTTACCCCACTTGCTGCACGACCTCGACGCCCTGTGCCTCCGCGTGGCGGGTCACGAGGAGGAATTCATGGCGACGATGGTGGCGCAGTTCGGTCCGGAGCCGCCGCTGACCGACGACGTGGTGATGACGCAGAGCACAGAGGCCGCGAAAAATCGCCGCCCGTTCCGCGAACGCGTCACCGCGATGATGGAGAAATACGCCCCCCAGTCCGTTTCCAAAGTGGACGGCTTCGTGGCAAAGTACGAAGGCACGCCACTGGAGGAGAAGTTCATCGTTGCGCTCGTGGAAAAGTACGGCCCCGAACCGCCTCCTCCAAAGTCAGAGGCGCCCCCATCGCGTCTGCGGTCAGTGTCCGAATTGCTACAGGTCGCTATAGCAACGGCGCGCAACGCCGCCACGAACGCCTTCGTCATGGCCGAACCCGACGGCGCCCCGCTGCATTTTCCATGGCCCTTGCCGCCGTGGGCGAGACGGCACCTTGACGATCCGGCCAAGTGCCCGACGTTGCTCGAGGCGCTCCAGGAGGATGCGTCGCTTGCGGCGACGTCCGCGACCACCTTCGTGAACGATCGCGGTTTTGTCGTGCACGTTTGGAAAAGTGCGTCGGAAGGGCGGCGTTTTGTGGCGAGCCAATCGCGGCTGGCGCAGGCGGTGTTTGATTCGCAAGTCGCCCACGTGGCCGTCCCCTTTACGTTCGCTGGCCTATTCGAAACGTGCTTCGTGACGGCGACGGCGTTCGCGCCGCTGTGCACAGAGGATGACGAGACCCCCGCGACGGCCGCCGAGGGCGACGACGAAGAGGCGGCCACCTCGGTCGTGAACGAAGACGACCTTTTCCTGTCGCAGAGCATGGCCATCTCGGCGGCCGCGTCAGCCGCCTTCATCACGGCGCCGCACGACCGGCTGCGCAGCAGTCGTGTGTTGCGCGATCATGTGGGAATGCTGGGCGCGGTGATGCGCGTCGGCTTTGAGCTAGAGAGCCTGGCTCCCGGTGGCGCCGGCGCCGGATCACCCCGTGGGGCGGCGTCGATGCGGCCCGGACGGCGCGTGGCGCCTCCGACCTTCGCGACGAATCCTGAGGGTTGGTGGTGCTGGCCCTGCGAGGGCGCCGATGCCAGATATTACTGCGTGGACACGACGGCCGCGCTGAGACCCGTTCCAAAGGAACTACTGCGCCCCGCGGGACAAGCTGCCGCGGCGGCCGCGATCGCCCCAGAAGACATGACGCTGGAAGCATCTATGCTCGCTCAATCCAGCCTGCAACTCACCCTCGAACTGGCATACCCGACATTGGCGAGCAACGCCTCATTTGCCGGCTACGCCACGATGTCCGGGATTAGCAGTGGAATGTTCTCGCCCGCCGACGATCGAGCCGCGTACGCGGACAATCCTGAAATCACGTGGTGGTTGCGCCCGGAGTTGCAATCGGAGCTTGCGGTGGACGCGTCCGTCGCCGACGTCACCGCCGCGCTCAAAAAGGGAGTCAGTACGGTGGCGTCGGCGATCGTCAACGAACTGCAGCGAAAGCGCGCCACCATTGAAGGGTGTACGGATGACGCGCTGCTCGACATTTGTCTGCGAGAGGGACTGTGCGCCAAAGTGTTTCACAAAGTCGGCATCAACATGCGCTTCCTTGGCGTCGTGGCCGGCATCCTGCAAGGGGCGTCGGCCGGCAAGCCGACCGTTGTCACCGCGTTGGTGCTGTTGAAGAACGAAATGGTGCTCCGGGCGCTGAAGGCCATGCTACGGGCGGAGCTCTGGTCGCCAGCTCACTCCGCCAGCATCGACGAGGAGTCACCCTCCAGGACGACCATTGCGCGACTTCGCGCGGACCTTACAAGCCGCACGGTCGCCGCGCTTCTCATACGCGGCGAGAACCAGTTCAGTCAAGTGGTGACCATTGTCCAGCGAAAGTTTGCGCCACCTCCGGTCGTCGTTTTGCAATATTCGGACGTGCAGGTGAAGGCGGTCGCGGCGTCGCTGACAACGCGACTGGCGTTGGTCGTTGACGCGCAAACCAAAAAGTTTAGCGGTTTCAACATTTATGCCAAGGGCACCACCGCACCAACGTACTCGCCGATCGTCCGTGAAACATTGCAACATCCTGCCAACACGCCGTGGACGGAGCCTTGCAAGCCGCTGACCAGGGCACTGGAGCAACTGAAGGTTCTCTCGAGTGACGCGGTTCGTTTGTCGCTTCTCGTGCCCCTCCTCGTTCAGGCGGCGGCCGGCTCGCTCCCGGACCTCGGGGCCCTACTCGTCACGATGGAGAAGTCGCTGGATCCCTCCGCGATGACACGTGTGGCCGCGCGGCAACCGCCGCAGGCCAACGCGGCCCCCGTGGCAAATGATAGCTTGGCGTCGACCGCGCGGCTCACGGCTGGCGCCGCGGCTTCCGGCACATTCGATGGCGGTTCGATGCGTCTGGACGCGTCCATGTCGGGATCGCTCGCCGCCTCGGGCCGAGGGACCTTCATGGGATCGCCCAAAGGCGCGGGTGCGTCCGGCTTGCCTTCCACCTTGTTCGCATTTGGGCTGCGTCGTGTGTACTACACACTCTTGACGCTTCTGGCTCACTTCGACAGCGCGAAGCATACCGATCGGCTTGTTGTCGTGACGGAGGCGGCGCTCAAGATGGACGCCAAGTTCCGGGGCGGACAGCTGGAAATGGCGCCGTCAACCGCCGCCGCGGCGGGAGCAGCCATGGGGAGTTCGACAGTGACGGCGACCACGACGGTCGTCACGTACGAGCCCGTCGTCGACGGCGCGAAGGTCGCCATCGGCGATAGGCCGTTTCTATTTCGGCTTTATAGACTGCTCTGTGATGCCTTGGCGTTCACAAAGCAGAAGAAGTGGCTGCCGGCGGGTCACATCCTATTACTCGACGCGTTCGTGTCAATGTCGCGGCGACAACGCTCCCAGTTATCGTGCGATGGGGTGATCGAGACACTGTGCTCCGCTTTGCGCTCCGTGCCCATCCGCGACGTGTCCGGCGTTGAGGTCAGAATGCCCGCTGTCGTTCAAGCCATCTCCGAGACTATCGGCGATGCCCCGACGCCGAAGCGCACCGCCGCCGCGACGGAAGCAGCGCAGCAAGCGCACAAGGCGCTCATCACGCAGTACGCCGAGGCCCTCGTGACCACGTGCGGGGTGGCGATGATGAATGAGGACTTGAAGGGTTCCACAGCCATGCGCCGCGCCGCCGCCCTTGCGGTGGAGCACTGCGAAACCGCGTTCGGGCTACAGGATGACCATATGATTCTCGCGATCACCTACCTGGCATTCTTCACGCTGAACGAAAAGGGGCACCTGGTGGCGCCCGGGGAGCATGCCGACGTCGTGCAGCACTTCAAGGATAGCGCCATTCGCCTCCACTTCGCCTCTGCCAAGGAGCGCGACAAGATGATCAAAGCGGATTGGTTCACGGCGCGCATCGTCACGATTTGCGAAGTCCTGACCGACATCGGCGAATTACCTCTCGCTGAAACGCTCACTTACTTCAACGCCGACATCGCCATCCGCACCAAGAATCGCGCCAACGCGAAGCGGATCGCCCAAGCCGTGGAGCAAATGCAGGAACGAAGCGAAACGATCGCGCGTCTGCAGAAACGTATCCACCAGAAACATCTGATGCGAGGTCCACGATTTGCGGTGTCGATGGAAAATGTCCACCGTCAAGGCGTGGCGTACTTGGAGTGGTTGGATCGACGCGACCTCGCCAAGCGTCGCTTCACTCACGTCCGCATGCACCTCGTGTCGCGCATGATGGACGACCACACTTCGACCTGGGCGGTGGTCGTCGACGAAATCACCGCCCGCTCCCGGGAGCTCGCGTTGGAGTGGGATCAGTTTGCGTCCCAGTTCAACACGGTCAACGATGGCGTCACCGTCCTCCATCAAGACGGTTCGCTGGGCGTTCTCATTCTCGTCGAATTCCGTGTTTTCTGTCTCGAGGGGTACAAACGCATGGTGATCGACGACCTCGAGACCTCGGAACGAGATTTTTTGAAGAATCTCATCGAAAATTTCGAACTCGTCATGTACAGTCAGGACGTGTTCAACGAGCGGCTGTCAGAGCAAAGTCACGTGCTCGAGGAAGTCGAAGTCTGGATGCGCCAGCGTGCCGAAATTCACCCATTGCAGTTGTGGCCCATCGTCACGTTGACTCGTACACAGGAGCCACTTTGGAGAGAGATAGATGTGGAGGGAGCCGAACGTGTCGCGTGGATGTGCGACATGGACGAACCATTGACGCGCTTCCGACTCGAAGCGATCGATGCCGTAGCGGAATTAAGTGCGGGTCTCCAGGGTCTCGAAAACGAGTCACGGCAGGCCATCGATGCGGCGCAGTTAGACGAGTTCTTCGTGTTCATGCAAGAAAATTCATCCTTCTTGTCCGCCAACAGCATCGAGATGTTTGCCTACTTTGAACAGGAGCAGCGAAAGCGGATTCGGCAGGAAGAGCAGCTACAGGCGAGCCGCTTCACCGAGCTCGATGAAGAGTACCTTCGCCGCGTGGCCGAGACGGAGGCGTGGCTTGCGACGTACGGTACTCTTTGGCTGGAATTCAAGCGTCGCGATATCGTCGCACAGGAACAGCGTGCCTGGCAGTTGCTCATTCCCCAGGCGCACGTGTCGGAGTTCGAAGTCGTGAGAGGTAAGCGCGAACGGCAGGAGAGGGTCATGCGCCGACTTACGGAACTTGACGAGCTCACGAACGTGATGCATCTTTGTCGTCACCGGGAAGCCGCCGAGCGCCGACTGATCGACCTGGTCCAAATCGACGGGCAACGCGAGCGACTCGAAGCGCACGAGGCGTTCACGCGCAAGGCGCTCCGTGAGGCCTTGGATCCGTTCCTGCCCACCATGGCGTTTATCAGCATGCAGGAAGACCTTCACCACCGCAACATCATCTTCGACGAGGCGGCCGCGTTCCAAGCGCAGTTTTTTTTCTCGGGCGAACGGTTGGAGCGGCAGGTCATATCGGATGCCGCGACGGATGGTTTCCGCCGGCTCCGTTTCGAGCAGTTCGAGGGGTGGGCGCGCTCCCACATCGTGTCCGAGCGGCGCAGCGATCTGGGCCTCTTCGTGTACTTGCAGGAAATGGAGCAACGCCGGCGGCTCGTGAAGGTCCTTGACCACTCCGCCCGCATCAACAGCAACCATGAGGAAGCGATGGCGCGGGTGCTGGTGGGGCTACAGTGGCGACGGACGCTCCCGCTGGTGATCTTCCGCTTTCGCAAAAACATCGAAACGGACATGCTCGCGACCCGCGCCACCGCCCTCTTGGGTGTGGCCCTGGAGGCTGAGGTTGCCCTTCGATTGGATACACATCGGCGAGAAGCCGCTGCCGCAAGGGGCCTCCTCGAGTGGGAGGCACAATCGGTGCGCGCGGCGGTTGCCTCCGTGGAAGAGCAGCATCGTGGCCGCTTTGTGGACCGCGTCGTCGCTGACGTCCGGCAGAGCGTTCTGCTCGATCAAGCGCTTGAGTGGATCTTCTTGCGACAGCAGTCGGAGCTGGACTTTCTGCACGTCGTGGGCGTCTTATTGATCGCGGAGCTGGAGGCGAAGGAACGCTCCGTCGCGCGCAAGGCTTACATCTCCGGGGTGGGTTTCGTGGGATACAAGGAGCAACTACGATGCCAGCAGGAAGGTCAGCGGCGGATGCTTCAACGCCGCGCGGAAGCCAAGACCAAGAGCGATGCCCGAGGCACAGAAACGGCAGCCAAAAGAGGCGCACCGACGCCCCCTTCCGCCGCAGCACCCGGTGGCGACGACGAGGGCATGGGAGCTGCGGCCAACCAAGCGTGGCTGGTGACCCGTGGATTGCAACAGCTGGAAGCGTGGCTGCGTCGGATGCTGACCAAATCCGAGCAGCAGCAGCGCGCACGGACGCTGACGAGCTTTGCCACCACCCATGGCCTCATGAGGCATTCACGCGCATCGGCAAGTGCCTCGAATACCCGAGCGCCCTCTTCGTGGGGGGCGGAGGCGTCGAACGCCGTCGGAATGCCGTCGGAGCCCAGCAATGCCGCGGCGGCGGTGCTGCTGATCGCCCACCGTGAAACCGAAACGAGAGCGACCATCGTTAACGACATGTCGAAGGGGCTGCTGCGGCTGCACATTGCGGTAGCCGCTCAACAGGCTACCGCGGAGTACATGCGCAGTGTCCCCGCGCAACACGCATCGAGAACGACGTCCGTTCACGGCGGCGCCACGGCGTCGGGCGGTGCTGGTTGTCCGGTGCCCTCCTCGCTGGTGGGCCGCCAGCGGCCACGTGAAGGCGCCGCGACGTCGTTATACCAAATGCAATCGTCGAGCATCGTGACCCACGCGGTGGATCGCTTGCTCGGCTTCCACAGCGCCGAGGGTGGCGGCGGGGCTTCGTCCTCCCAGAGACACCACGTCGCTCCGCATCCTCGACTTCTGAAGTTGCAGCGTGACGAAAACGACATCCGACTGCGCGAGTCACGCATTGCCCTGTCGGCGCTAATGCACTTGGTGGAACGGAGCCGCACGGTGCCCCTCGCCATCCTGGCGGCCACGTTTCTGCGTCAAGTGGGCGATCGGTCGACTGGCGACGCCCAAAACACGGCCGTGTCCCACGAGCACGCTGTCTTGCTGCATGCGTTGAGCAGGCCACGAGCTCACCGCTCACTGCATGTCGGCGGCGGCGATAGCGATGATCACCATGCGGGCGCTGCGGCACCAGAGGAGGACGACAATGATCTGTCGCTGCTTCTTGGCGGACTTGGAGGCGCCGCGATGCGCCAGGCAGGTGGTCGCCACCACCCGACCGCGGTGGGCGGTCATGGTGACACTGCGCTGGACAATGTGGCGGAGGCGCTCATCCTCGCCGGGCATCCGCTCGCGGACCTTCTCCGACGGTCGCTCGATGATAAACGTCGCGTGGATGCTTTGCAGCGCATGTTTGCGAAGCAGAGGAAGCGCGCGGGAAAACGTGAACCGATCCAACTTTTTCACACTCTCCATGATGGGGATACGTCCCGTGCCGCGGCGTCGCAGACCCAACTCGGCACTCGTGACAGCCAGGAAGACGCGGACGACGAACTACTCCGTTTGCAGAAAGAGGGCGATGAGAACGCCGGCCACCCTCCTCCTCGAAACGACGAATCGCTTCCGACGCTCGCCATTGTCAACAGCGAACCGCATGATGATGATCGCGTCGATGCGCCACCGTCACCACGGCGAGTGCACTGGTGCCGTCGCAACGGAGATCCGCACCACCTGCTCGACCAGGCAGACCCTGACGAAGTCGCCCTCCGCCTCACGCAGCGCTACTTGCAGCTGGGGGGCGAAGTGGCGTCGCATGTCGTCGTGCTTGTGGCGCAAGAGCACGTGATGCGGCACGCGGTGGCTACCAATGCGGCGCTGGCGTTGCTCAACCTGTGTCGTTGGGCGACTCAGTTCGTGTTGCAAGGGCCGCCGCCTTCGGCATATCCCCCCGAATTCACGCCGTTTCATCACGCCGATAGTGAACACTCGTTCCAGCAGCTGTGGCCACCGCGTCCGCTGCGAATTCGCGATGCTGTAGTGGCGTTTCCGACCGTGCGGGCGTGGCAAGTCGGCAAGCCCGCTTTTTTAGGCGCGGCGCACTGGATCCCAGCTGTCGTGCGATTATCGCACCAAGACCCCACGGAGCATCGTGACGCGAGGGAGTTGAGGCAAGCGCTTCTGTCGGGCACGGACCCAAGCCCAAATTTGGATCCGAGCGCGATCGACGGAACAAGTGCCGGCGCTCCTTCGGTGTTGGAACCTGTGAATTTTCTGGCCGCGGCGTGGAGTCTCAAGCACCAACACGTCGCCCGCTTCTGGGCCGCGTTCGAAGCGCTGCAATCTCGCTTCGCGCTGACGGCCGCTTTCATGATGCTCCGTGGACGAGAGCGCGTCTTGCGCCAGGCGCCTGGGCTCCTCGCCACCCAGCAGCAAGAATCAATGTATCGTTGCAGCATTGGCGTCGAGGCGGCCTTCGAATTGCGCGAACTGGTTGTGTCGTTCGTCGATTTGGATGTTGCGCCGCGACCAAGTGACGCCGAGATCGGCGACGGGCGGCGGCGTGATCCTTTCAAGAGCCGCACAGAAGGTGTTTTGGTTCGGCATGCGCGGCAGGTGTGGTCCGCGACGTTGAGCCAGTGGGCATCGTTAGAGCCGTCGTCCCCACGCAACCTCCTCGATGGCCACGAGGGCGGCGGCGGCGGGGGCGAGACCGATCCCCCACTCCAAGACATGATCCTAAGGGCGATGGTGCACACGCAAGACGAGGCCGCAGTCGTGGAGGACATGGAGCGTTGTGACATTGTCCACATCGAGGCTCGCCGTCGCGAGTCACTCATTGGAGACGTGCTGCTTCAGCGCAGTTATCAGAGCTGTCAAGAGTTTCTTTCCTCCACGTGCCAGCTGCTGTTGGCTGCCTATGCGAAGCAACGGCCGCACCCGGTAGCCATTTGGATGGAGCGATGGACGGCGGAGACCATGCGGACCGTCGCGTCGCATTTCACGGTCGCGAAGCTTTTGGATCCTCCCGGGGGCCGCGACGGCGAAGACCACGTCGAACTGCTGCGGTACATTAGCCACCGGTTATCGGTCACGGAGTTGGAGGAAGCGGAGCGCCGCGCGGTCATCGCGGCATCGTGCCGTGCTGGCATTATCTCGGCTGCGGTAGTCGCCTTCGACCTTCCGTTGCCCATCACCGACTGGCCCGGGGGCGGCTCGGTAACCTCATTAACGCGGAAGCCGCATGTCTCTTCCTCGGCCACGGCGGCGGCGCGTGACAACGCCTATCGGCCGCCCGGCCATTGGCTTTCCGAGACGACGCGGTCACCGATGGACCCCGCGGCGCAGCAGGCACTCATGTCACCGGGAAGTCTGGAAGAGGAACTCCTCGCCCTGGTCGAGCCCACAGACTACTGTGAATCGCGAGAACGCACCTCGAGATCGGCACTCGAGATGGCGTACGCGCGCTTTGCTTCAAGTGTGCTCGGGGTCGTGGCAGTGCTCCACGTTGCTTCTGCCCTCGGGGCACAACATGAGGAGTCCTTCCTCCCGCGCATCGTGCGGCACGAAGCACGTCACCGACGTGACGTGAGCGTGGCTCGCGACCTGCATCGCGATCGTTTGTTCAATCAAATACGTCGCAGTCGACAATGCGTCGACCTGTGCGCGCGTCGAGGGTGGGACATCCGCGCCGTCTGTTCGCCTCCTCGGCAGCAGCATGTCATTTGGTTCATTGTCCGGCTGCAGCTCGCCGTGTTCCTGCGCAAGCAGAGAAGGAGGCTCGGGGACGACGAGTCGCGGTCTCGGGATATGATTCGACTCGAAGAAGAAGGTGATAGGTTTTTCGAACTGCAAGAGGGCTTCGAGAAGCTGCGCGACAGCATCCGCGATGCGCAGGAATCGTGGCTCACGGGCGAGGAGTTGCCTCCATCGTCCTATCGTCCTATTGGTGACAGCGCGAAGCCGCCACCGCAGCCGGAGTTCACGATCGGGGAGGGCGATTGGCATGAAGTACCAGCAGCATTGCCGTGGGACGACGCCTCGGTGGACGCGACGACGATGATGGGTGCATTAGGTCCTCTCCCACCCCTTCCTCCATCACTGGGCGTGGTCACAGGCGGCCGCGCAAACCACAACATCGCACTGCTCGCAGGGCATTTGAACAGTCTTTGCGTCGCCGAAACTCAGCGACGTCGAACCATCGAGCACGCGTGGCAAGGCCCTCTCTGGACCGTAGTGGAGGGCTGGAAGGGTGCGTTGATGAACGATCAGTATGGCGTCGCTGGCCCCACACCGTCCGCCGCCGAGGCGGTGAACGCTGCCGCAATCATTGAACAAGACTTGGCAAGCATACCGGAGGACGCCGCCCACGACACCTCGCGACCGTTAGGGGCCGCGGTTCCGTGTGGTCGGGTGAGAGCGCAAAAGGCCCCGCCGCCGAAGCCGCGGTGGGTCGGCCTCGGTCAGGCAGCGACAGCGCACCCGTCACGACCGTCGGCCCCAGCCGCCCCCCATCCAAGCCGGCTTCAGCCATCCGACGACCGGCGTCGCCCGCAATCTGAAGCGGCTGTCATTGCGGTGGCCAACGACGCCTCGCGCCGCGCGGAGCTGTTCAGCGGCTTCCTTCGCGATCGGCACGCCGCCATGATTTTATTCGCGCAGCACAACCTGTCCGTGGAAGGCGTCGTAGCAGTTCCCCCTCCGGCCGATGAGGAGCCATCGTCGCCCCCATTCGGCGCATCGTCCACGATGAGCGCGCTGGCGAGCAGCATGGCTTCGATCCGAGACCCCATCTCTCGGCTCTCCGCTCTCGATTGGCTGTTCCGCTGCGATCTCTCGCTGGTCGAGAGGCGATCCCGGCAGGTTATCGGCAGTTGCTTTCGCGACACGGTCGAAACAGCTGCGGCCTTCAACCCTGCCGTGCTCGGCGTGCTTGCCCTCACCTTCCGTCGAGGCTGCCTCCGTTCGACGTTGAGGTTGACGGGAATGTCCCAAGCCTCGCTCGTCGGAGACGAACGCCGCGAGCGGCTGGCTCTCCAAAGCCTGGCGAACGCGGTGTGGAAGTCGCTGCTCCAGGATTGGCTGGGCGCTTCGGATGGAGCACCGTTGAACCGGTCAGCGGCCGGCACCACCACAACGGTTCCGCCGTCGACGCAGGTGGCCTCGTCGGCATTGGCTTCGCCGCTTCTTGGATATCGCAAGCTCAACGACGCGGCCCTGCGAACCGATGGGGTCGACCCACGCGGCGCTCACGCTAGTGCGGCAAGGCCGGGCGCACTTGCCCCGCTTTTCGGCCGCGTCGCCGAGCAACGAACGCAGCTGACGCTGGACGAAACGGTGACGCGCGGGACGGTCTACGAGGCGGAGCACCGGTCCTGGGCCTTGATCAGCACGGAGGTGTTGCGGCTGCAGAAAAAGCGGCGTCGAGCTGCTCCGCGTGCTGGTGCGCCGCTGCCGGATGCATCCTCCTCGGCAGCAGCAGGAGGAGGAGTTTTTGCCGAAGATACCATTCCCGCCGACTCAGGGCCGGCTGAGCGGACGGTGCCGGTCGATCAAGCGCACGGGGAGCAGCATCCACCAGATGACGACGGGGACCCACATGTTGGTGGCGCCGCGGCGCCTGCCGAAATGCCACGGGTGATTTCAGGAGACGCTGCAACGGAGAAGCGTCGTCGCAAGAGCGCGTTTGCCTCTCTGGAAGCCGTTGACTCGGCGGAGGGTAGCGCCAGGTTTCAACTTTTGCTCGATGAACGAAAGATCCGTGGTTCGCTTGCGCAGCTGTGCAGCGCCGATATGGCCGTGCGCGAGGCGTACTCACTCCTGCGGGTGAAGGCAGGTCGCAGCGTCGGTGGAACCGCCGCAACTCGCAGTGCCGCTCTGTCGCAGCCAACACCGGTGGTGAAACCAAAAGGGCGTTGACGCCCCGCGGACGAGGAATCCTGAAGGGCGGCATTGCTTCTCCACTCTTTCACACACACTTTTGCATTATGTTGTTTCGTCGAACGTCGTGTTTCAAGAAGTCGGTGCCCCTCGCTACTCCCACTCCGCGGCTCGTTGGCTGCCGTTCAAAGGCATCCGCCCGAAAAGTTTGTCCACCCGTTTGAGCGCTAGAGTGGACCGTAACATAGGATAGCAGGGGCCGCGCCTTGCCGCCTTTCATCTTTACTTCTCCCGCTCTGTCCCTAATCGTTCCTCCCACGAGAGTCGCCCACGGGAGACCCCATATGCAGTGGCTGATTTGGCTCGCGACGACCGCAGCCGTCATCGGCGGCGTGCGCATGTTTAACTCGCTGCCGCCACCAACGCGCAACCGCTACATGGCGCAGATACAGAACGTCATGGACGATGTCGCCTCGAAGCGGGGTGTCATCACGGCCATCGTCATCTACTTCGTCCTCAAGTTCGTCTATCATGTCGGCCTGCTCGGGTGTGTGGAGCTCGCCGTGCTGGTGTTCTTCGTGCAGTACCAGTATCGCAAGTCGGAGCGCCACCGACAGTCGACGATTCACGCGATGCAGCTCGCGCTGCGAAACCCGGCGGCTGCGGCCTCCGTGCTTGGCCCGTACATCCCAACGTGGGTCACGTTTCCGGGCGTGGAGAAGACCATCTGGCTCAACACCATGGTCCGCGAAATGTGGCCGCACATGTCCCAAGCGCTCGACGGGACGACCGAGGGTTGGATACAGTACTACCTAGATTACTACAAGCCCGGCTTCTTATCCGCGCTCAAAGTGTCCAAGTGCAAGTTCGGGCCACGGCCGTTGGATATTACGGGCGTTGAAATCCACAACAACACACCCAACGAGACCATCCTAGATTTCCACATGCAGTGGAACGCAAGCGACTGCGACATCCGCATTCTCGCCGGCATGGGCCTGGTCGACCTTGAGGTGATCGTGTGCGACCTGCAACTGGAGTGCGTGCTGCGGTGCATCTTCGGGCCGTACGTGAATAAGTGGCCGTGCTTCGCGGCGCTCTCATACTCCTTCGTGGGCAAGCCACGCATCGACTTTCAGCTGAAGGCGGCCCGCTTGAGCCTCGACGCCATTCCGGGGCTGTCGACGTGGCTCGACGGTTTTCTGCGCGACACCCTGTCGTGGTGCATGGTGTACCCGAAGCGGATTGTCACACCCATGATTGCAGACTTTGACAAATCGACGATGGGCAGCAGCGCCGACCCGATCGGCTACTTGGCCTTGACCCTCGAGTGCTGCACGGACCTGCCAAAGAACGTGTTCATGGCGCCAATGGCGCTCGTGGAAACAAGCGTGACAGGCGTGCTCAATGAGAGCGTGAAGACACCCGCGGAGCGGGCGACCCCCAATCCAAAGTTCGATGCCACGTTCAAGCTGCAAATTTACGACAAGTCGGCGACCCTAAGAATGGCCGTCTACAACACGCGCAACGTGACCGGCGATGAATTCATTGGCGAAGCGACGCTGTCCGTTGAACCCATCATCGACGGCAAAGGGGTGAAGCACAGCACTGTCAAGTTGGCCGACACCAACGTGCGCTCCGGCAACGATCTGGGATCGATAACGTTTAGCGCCGTGTTCACGGCCTACGAGAAGCCCGCGACAGAGGCGGCCGCCGCTGCGGACGGTCAAACAACCCCTCGAGTGGGCGTCGAAAGCCGCGCCAGGGGCGGCTCGGCGGAGTCCGCCGCGTCCGGCGGCGGTTCGGTGTCGTCCTTAGACCGCAAAGGGCCGTCGGTACCGAGGTCTCGCCCGTCCGACCTGACAACGAGGTCCTCGGCCGCGACCTTGTTCGTTCATCTCATCGGCTGCGCGAATCTAAAAAACGTCGAGTCCATTGGAAAAAGTGACCCTTACGTCGTCTTTGGCATTGGTTCCCGCACGACGCGTTCCACCACCGTGCCCAACTGCTTGGACCCGGTCTGGTGGAAGGACTTCAAACTGGACACGACGAGCGCCAGCACCGACCTGCTCAACGTCGCCGTATGGGATGAGGAGCGCGTGGGGACCGACCGCATCATCGGCAAGGTGGATATTCCGCTTCATACGGTGTTAAAGAACAACGGTCGTATGAAGCACACGTGGAACTTGTCGCCGCAGGGCACCATCACCATGGAGCTCAAGTTGTTGCTCACAAGTTGAGATGGGAGCGGGACATGAGAGTAAGGGGGACCCCACCCGTCCTCCTCGATGCACCCCACTTTGTACAACGCCCCTGTGAAGGGGCGGATCCAGCCAACACCCCCCACCCCCCCGCCACGCCCACGTGCGTCGGTCCAGCCGGAAGTATGGGTTTTTTCTTTTTGATGCGAATTTTGTATCGCGAAAGCACTTTAGAAGTGTAGAAAAGGGGGCACGGCGGCCTACTGCGAAACCCAACAACCCCCTTCACCACACTCACTGTTTTCGGGGATCCAAAATGGGTAAGAAGCCGCCGAAGTGGCTGCCGGGGGAGCGGGTCGACGAGACGATTCTCATGCAGCGCAAGTCGGTCGAGCAACTGCGCGCCGACCGCATGCTCCGAAAGACCACGCTCAACGAGCAAAAGGAAAGGATGCGCGCGAAAAAGGACTTGAAGAGAAAGCAAAAGCTGTCCACGAAGCGATTTCTTCCTGCGCAAGTCGTGCTGAAACAGGCGGAAAAGAAATTCAACAACACGAGGCGTTTCTTCAAGGCGGGCGAAAAATTCGACCACCGCGCGGCCGTACGCGGAGCCGAGAGGCTGCAATCTGTCTACGACCACGCGAGCATCGGTCTAGTCGTGCGCGCGAAAGGTAACATGATTCCTCCGGAAACAAAGCGAGCGTTCGCCAAACTCGGGCTCGACAAGATTTACAAGGCTCGGCTCGTCCACTTAAACCGCGCCAACCACAAGCGAATTCAGCAACTCCGGCGGTTCATCATCCTGGGATACCCGACCAACGAGCAGTTGGAGCGGCTTGTGCGAACCCGGGGATGCTTCTGGTCCCGCGAAACGAAGAGCAAGAGCTACATTAGTGGCAACTTGCAAGTCGAGGAAAAGCTTGGCCACCTCAACATTCTTTCTATCTCCGAATTGGTCGATGCGGTGGTCAACAAGGTGCCTGGACAGCTGGGTCCCATTTTGTCGACGCTGGCGCCGTTCGATTTCCACCCTCCGCGCGCACTGCACGTTGAGCGCCACCGCTCCGTCCACGAAAAACTAGAAGTCTTGAACCCAGCATCGTTTGCCCAGTTTCTAGACGAGCAACTAGGACGAAGCGCAACAGCCGCGGTAAAGGCTGCCTCGAAAAAGCTTGCGGCCCGGGCGGCTCTGAGTGGCGGTGTATCCGCCGCCGCCCCATTAGCTCATCCACTCCTCGCGTCCCCTCCCCCACCCGTGGTTGCCGTGCCGCCGCCCCCCGTGGTCCCGGCGACAGTCCCAGTAGCAGTGTCATCGCCGCCAAAGGCGGCGCCCGCCGCGAAGCGAGCAAAGGCGCCAGCTCCGAAGCTAGCAAAGGCACCCGGCCCTAAGCTCGCAAAAGCGCCGGTCGCAAAGCCAGCTGCGGCCCCTGCCCCAAAACTAGCGAAGGCTCCTGCCCCGAAACCCGCAAAGGCTCCTGCCCCGAAACTAGCGAAGGCTCCTGCGGCGAAGCCCTCCGCCAAAAAGCCGGTACCTGCCAAGGTGGCCGCGGCAAAGAAGTCGTTGCCCGCCGAAGCCGTGGCATCCGCGGGGAAAAAGCGCAAGTTGTCACCGTAGCGCGCATGGCGAGACGCTTTTCCCTTTTTTTCTTGGTTGTGTGTTTTTGAACGACGGCCCTCTCCATTCTCCTTTTCGGTTTAATAGGCCTCGTCGCGGCGATAAATTGAGTCGGACGACGTTGCGAACGTCGTCTTCGACTCTCTCGTCGCGCGGCCCCTCGCCTTCCCCCCAAGGAATCCCTTTTTTTTCGAGTAACACGGATCTTTGGCTTTTCTCGGATGGGCTACAGCGGGGGAATCGCGCCGGTCTAAAGCAAAGCGAAACGTCATTGTTGTTGGTACGCAGCGCTCACTCTGATCGCAGCAGCTGCTCTTTGGTCGGTGTTTTTTTTTGTCCATGTCCATGTTTGGTGGACTCTCCATGCCAGGGGCGGCCGCGGCGTCCCCGTTGGGTCAGCAGCCCTTGGGCGGCGGCGGTGGTGCGCGAAAATACAGCCTGTATGTTGGCAACATCGACTCGTCCATCACCTTGGAGCAGGTCAAAGGCGTCTTTGGGCAATTCGGTCCCATTCACTCGGCGAACTTGCACGGAAAAGACACGGATCCATTCCGGTTCGCGTTCATCGACTACAGCAACGAAGCGGACCGCGACAAGGCGATGTCGGTCAATGGCTACTCGCTGGGCGGCCGCGTGCTGAAGGTTGGCATTGGGTCGAAGAACAGCCAGCCGGTTTCGAATGCTCCGCAGCTGCCCCCGCCTATCGCCGTCCCGCAGCCGATGATGCACGGCTCGCCCATGGATGGCAGCAACCCGTACGGTGGGGCACCCATGATGGTGGGAAACCAGCCCGCGGCGCCTCCACCGGTTGGCGCCTTCCCGCCGCCGCCAAGCCTACCGCCGCACATGATGTCCCACCACCACCATCGCGACGAGGAGCGGAAGGTCAAAGAACTGCAGAAATCGCAGTATTACGCCGCGGTACAGAAAGTGGCGGAGCAGTACCAACAGGAGCTCAATGCCAAACTCATGAAGAAGCTCCGGCGCAAGGCCAGAAAGGCCGAAGGCGGCAGCGATTCCACTAGCGATAGCGATGAGGAGGCGGCTGCGGCGCCGGCCGCGGGGGCACCGGAGCCGTCCAGTCCAGCTGCGGTGGCGGCGGAGGCGGCGGCCACGACGATGCCGCCAGGCGCGACGGAAGGGGTCGGCGCCCCTTCTGCCGATGGTGAACACGCGACGGCGGCGCCTGCGTCCACGGGCGGCGAGGATCCCGTCGCGGCACCTGGCCCGGGAGGCGAGGATCACCGCTCGTCCGAAGGCGATTCGGAGGGTGGAGGTGATGCGGAAAAAAAGAAGGAAAAGAAGGAAAAGAAAAAGTCTCACAAGTCGAAGGAGGAGAAGGCCAAGAAGTCGAAGAAATCAAAGGATTAACAGACCTGCCGACTCCCGTCAGCGACGACCGGCTGTGGGCAATCACACATATACGCTGTCGTAGGCGCTCCGTCAAAGTGGGGGGTTGGCGGTCACCCCCCTACTCGCTCGTAGTATGCCGGTCGATACCGACGACTGAAAAAGGGGTTGGTGGTGGCCTCCACGTCTCATCTATCTTAGGTGTGTTGGCACGACCCCAGTCCCTCCCACGACCCTGCGTAACCACTCGATAAGGAGTACTTTGCATGTTGTTCTCTCTTGCAACCTAAGTTACAGCCGCCCGGTGGAGTCCCTCTCTCTACCCCACGCACACACATTCGTTTCTTATTGAATTATTGTCACTTTGAGGATGGCAAAGATCGGCGAAGGGGACCCTCGGTGGATCGTCGCGGAGCGCACCGATGGCCAGAACGTCAACGCGTGGCACTGGGAGGAAAAGGATGTCACGAAGCAGGTGCACGACAATCTCAAGCAGGCCTTCGCGGGGCTCTCCCTGTGCGATGGCGAAGAGGGGATGACGATAAAGGTAAAAGAAATTTCCGAAATCTCGGGAGACGTTAGTGTCGCGCAGCGGAAAGGACGCATCATGTGCTACTTCGACATCAAAATGACCATCAAGTATGAAGGCACGCTCAAAACCTGCGCGGACAAAATCGAAGGTAAAATGACGCTGCCGGAGGTGGAACATGAAAACTTTGAATCCGATTTCACCATCGACGTCGCCGCCATCGATTTCAAAGCCCAGAATGTCAAGGCCGAGGCGTGGGTGAAGGCGAATGGGCGCAGCATCATCCGTCGAAATGTTTCCAGCATGATCCGCGCGCTTTTTTCAGAGTACAGGGTGGGCACCAACGTGAAAACGGGTCAACCGATCACGCCCCTCACGAAGGGCGCGGGCGGGTCACCGGGAACGCCACCGACATCATCGGCCGTCGCGGCGCCGCCCAAGGCGGCCTCCTCCTCCAGTAGTAGTAGTAGCACTGGGGGTATCACCAAGTTCGACTACAAGATGGACTGGCGCATCCCCGTGGAGGAGCTCTGGACCACGCTAACCGATGAGCGGCGGGCCTCGGCGTACACGCGGGGAGCGGCCAAGATTAATCCCCAGCCGGCCGGCGAGTTTTCTTACCTGGGCGGGGTCATATCCGGCTACTTTGTGGAGGTCACCCACCCTGGGAAGCTCACGATGCAGTGGCGGCTCAATGCCTGGCCGGCGGGGGTGTTCTCCACGGTCGTGATGGTGCTGTCACGCGAGGACGCATCGACGACGCGACTCGAGTTTGCGCAAGCCGGCATTCCCGAAGGCGACGTCGATCGCGTGAAGCAAGGCTGGCAGGTCAACTTCTGGGACGCCATCAAAGCGGTCTTCGGCTACTCGTACAATTGGGTGTGACCTGTTGGGGGGGGGGGCCCTCCGCGAAGAGAGACTCTGAAGCTCCGCCAGCGCTCATCGGCTTTGCCTTCATACGCATATGGCGGCAATGGACGACAAAAAACAAAGAGCAGCAAAGGGGCAGCACACGAGTCCATCACACACACTTTCTCTCTTTCTTTTGGACTCCGTAGATCGGTTCATTATTTGCGTCGCTTCCACTCGACTTCTCCTTCCTTCGTTCCTCTCTCCGCTCTCAGTTTAACACCGAAACCGCAGCCGCCAGCGAGGGCTAACGGAGGTAGATTTCCACGAGACAACAGAAAAGGCGACGCGCGTCGTCGGAACGGCTCGTCACATGTCTGTGGCGCGTCGTTGCTTCGTCCGCCTGTCGCACCAAAGTCGAGTGGTGATGACCGACCTTTATTATTTTCTTTTGCCGCCGCCGCTATCCATCGTCGTCTCTCTATCGCGCTCTATTTATGGATCCGAACTGCTCTCGCAGCAGCACGCGTGGCGCTAGGGTGGTATTAGCTGTCGGGCTGACCTGCTAGGCGAGATGATCATTTGCCGCTTGACCTCCCCGTCATCCCAGTGGTCAAGAAGCTCCAGGTTTTCTTTTTCCGTTAGGTTTTCCTCCTCGCTCCAACTTGCTGATAACGCCTCGATTTACGGCACCCCTTGAACTCATCGATGTCGCTGGAGTTGCGCAACTTTGTGTCGGTCGGTCGCAGCCTCGTCGCCGGACAACCCTTCCACAAGGGTGACATGGTGGTGTACGAAGAGGCACCGGTGTTACGCTGGAATGCCAATCTGCCGCTGTCCGAGGACATCGAGACGCTACGGTTGAGTTTCAATGTTCCGTCGTTCCTGGCGCACGCAGCATGCGCTTGGCTCAGCCCGCAAGCGTCCCCAGCCGCGCGGCGCACAGTTGTATCTATGTGTGCGCCGCTGCTGCCGATCTCAGGATCAACCTCTGCGTTGTTCGCGTTCGCAAAAGGTTTGATTGCCATCTTGCGGCCGACATTTTCGTTTCCTCGCCTGGCTGCCACAGGTGGGCTTCTCTCGTCCTCGGCGTCGACCTCGATGAGCCTCGATCGGTCCATCAATGGAAGTGAGGTGCAATCCGATGACGACCGAGGTCCCCAAATTCTTGAAGAGGAACGCATTGCCACGCTGGTGCACGTCATTTTTGCGGCCAAGGTGAACGCCCACCGTTCGTCCCAGGGAGACTGGTGTCTGTACAAGCTCGCGTCCAAACTCGCCCACAGCTGCGATCCGAACCTTTTCTATTTGCCGGGAGAATCGGCGTCGTGCCGATTTGTCGCCCTGAAGGAAATCGAGCACGGTGAAATGCTCACCTTCAGCTATGCGGGAGGAGCCCTGCTGCTGCGGGACCACCGAGCTCGGCAGGAGCGTATGCTGGCATCGCACTTGTTCCGATGCATGTGCGCGCGCTGCCGTCACCGCGACTACTGTCGACAGCTGCTGTGCCCGCGGGCGTGCTGTGATGCCTCTGGCAACGCTGGGTATGTCACTCGCCTTGGTTCCGTGCTGTCCGAAACGGACGCGGACCACTTTCCAAGAAAGTTGTGGCAGTGTGACGTGTGTGCCTTCACGTTCAGCGACACGGAGCTGGCGCCGCGCATCGCCGCGGAGCAGAGCAACGCGGACTTGGCGGGAAGCGTCGAGAGCAACCGGCTCCGGTACGCCGACCTGCAGCCCGCGCTCCGGGAGGCGCTATCCGAGCTCGGCCACCGGCATTGGGTCGTCACCGTGTACACCCACCACTTGTCCACTTACTACCGGCTCCTTGTTCGCAATGGTGCGCGGACGGCGATATCACTCGCCGTGGTGTGGACGATGCGGTACCTTCAGTGCCTCATCGACACGGGGGTCGAAACCAGCGACGGCTCGCACATCGACACCCAGACGGGGTCGCCTGCGTTTCCTCACATGCTCACGATCGGGGCCATCATCGCGCTGACGGAATGCTGGACAGGTGCAGGCCTCAACGATGCCGCGGGTGCGTCGTCTGGAGTAGACTCGACCGCCCCGCCGGTCGTCGTGGCACCCAGTGCGGGTGCGATCGTCGCGGTCACCCCGGCCGTCGTGACCCCAGCTTCGACCCCCGGAGGGACGTCGACGCCGGACATCCCCGCGGAGGGCAAAGTCCGCAATATTGTAAAGCGGCTTGCCGGCCTCGTTTTTCCATTTGTGGCATACTGCTTCGAGGATCCGGTGAAGTCGCAGCTCCTGCGGCGAGTCATGGACCTACCCGACTGCGTCAATAACTCCCCTGCCTCAAGTGCTCTTGTGCACCCCGCTAGCGCGACGACTACGTCCGGCGGAACCGACGATCGCAAGTCGCCGCCGCCGACGAGCTCGTCCCCCTCTGTCGGCGGTCCCATGCGGCCTCCATCATCGAGCTGGGTCCTCGACCTCACTTATCGCTACGCGGGTTCCTCGGAAGTCGTCTCTGCGATCGCTAGCCGCTCCCCCGATCTCGCATTCAAAATGTGGGATCGTTCGCTGGCTCAGTCGGTCATGAACGTCTCGATGAGCAGGAGGCGTTCGTCCATTATCGGCGGCATGTAGAGCCCCATCCCCCATTCCTGTCCTGTGTTGCTTCATCCTCCTTCACATATGGTTCAATTCCCTACCGCGCGCGCGAATAACAAAAACCAAAGGCACCTCTTCGCAGAGCTTGCGTTCTTGAATTTCGACGTACGAACCCGTCGGCAACGACCAAGCGGGGGATGATGGGGAAGGGGGTCGGAAATTCACTCGCGGCGCTGAGACTGTCTGTGAGTGTGTGGTTGTTGGTTGTTCGCATGTTTTCCCTTCCTGTTGTTCTGGGTATTCCTTTCGTTCTCCTGTTGTTCTGTTGGGTATTGATCGTTCGTTCGCATGAGCGCACCACGGCCCGCCCCGTTGCATTGTCTTCTGTCTGCACCGGAAGGAAAGCGACCGCCGAGAAAGGGTCGACGCCAAGGTAGCTCCTCGGTCGCAATCGAAGCCTTGAACCGCCGCTTGCACACACTCCAGTCTCGGCTCGCTCACAGTGCCGAGCTCGACGAGGCGTGTGAACGTAAGCTCGTCGTGACGAGTATCAACCGCGCCGTGTTACAGGAAGACGCATCCCTCGCACTCTCGCGCCGGAACGCTGAACGGCACTCGAACGCGCTTGCTGCTCGCGATCGCCGGCAATGTCTGCGCGTCGCGGTGCTGAACACGGTCGAAACTCGCACGGGTCTTGCGTCCACGGATCCGACATCCGGCCGCCCTCAAGGTGCCTTTCACCCCGCAACCGTCGCGAACGGCGGTAACTGGGGTCTGTTTGGCATTCCGCCCCTGCCTAGGGTCGTGTCGTCGTCGTCGTCGACGCCTCCACCGGAAGAGGTCCCCCGGGCGGGAGATGGGGCGCCCTCACGCCGCGACGGGGAACGAACGACGAAGAAGGTTCCGTTCGTCGCGCCGTCGCCGTCTGGCGGTGCCCCGCCGGTGTACCAACCGCTGACGCACACCGTGCCGTTTCCGCGGCTGCCGGCAGGCGGCTTTCCTGTCCCGCCCCACGGGAGCGCACCCATCGTCGGGGAGGGCGGTGGGCGTCGCCACCCGATGCAGGCTCCGCACTTCGCGCAAGCGGCGGCAAGAGCGGCCCTTCACGACTTTGGACGGAGCTGAGATTGAAGGGGAAGGAAGGAAGGAAGTTGTGGTTCTGGCCCAGGTGGGCATAACCGGCTG
>ERZ1292633.1399-Hain-H41-02um-R1-1399-length-26105-cov-9_pt1 | contig 26105 bp, 21 predicted proteins | sample MGYA00564406_ERZ1292633 | MGnify/ENA primary metagenome ERZ1292633 (study PRJEB36523, sample SAMEA6512639) | groundwater metagenome | collected 2019-01-08 | study: AquaDiva: Metagenomics assemblies of 32 groundwater samples | reverse complement strand
ATGCAGCGGCCTGCAAAGCCGTGTACGCCGGTTCGATTCCGACCCCCGCCTCCAAACCTCAAGTATCATTCGATTGATTGCCAGGGTGGTGAAATTGGTATACACAGCGGGCTTAAAACCCGCCGCCGCTAATCACGGCATGCCGGTTCGATTCCGGTCCCTGGCACCACACCCGGGGCACTTCATGGAATGGGTTCGGTTGGCGCTTCTAGTTGATGGGCGCGCTTGAGTTTCCGGATTTTGTAACGATATAAGCTACAATACAGCCGGAAATGTGACCATGATTGTTTTCGACCTCATCTGCAAGGATCAGCACCGGTTCGAGGGTTGGTTTGCCTCAGGGGAGGATTTCACCGCGCAAAAAGGCCAGGGGCTGCTCGAATGTCCGGTATGCGGCGGAGCGCACGTGGAAAAGCTGCCGGCGGCCAAGATCAGGAAGCAATCCGAGCCTGCCGTACCCGCGCAAACCAGTGCCGCTCAGCCAGGGAAAACCGAAAAGCTCGATGTTTCCCGGATCATCGATTACATCCTCACGCACAGCGAGGACGTCGGCAAGAGCTTTGCCGAGGAAGCGCGCAAGATCCATTACCAGGAAACGCCACAGCGCAGCATACGCGGCGTCGCGACCCGGACCGAGGCAGAGGAACTGCACGAAGAAGGGATCCCTGTATTTTCGCTGCCGATCCCGCCTCAGGATAGGTGGAACTAGAAAAACCGCGGGGTCAGGCCTGACTGAAATGCGCATATGTGTATTATGTTAAATTATGTTTGTAAGAAAATCAAAACCTTATTCCTTGGCGCCGGCCTGCTTCAGTAGCTTTGCAACGTCCGTATTCCCCCCCTTTAGTGCCCAGCCCAAAGCCGTCGCCCCGGTATCGCTTTTGATATTCGGATCGGCAACCTCCCACAGCAGCAGTTTCACCGTGTCAAGATGCCCGCCGCGGGCCGCCAGCATAAGCGCCGAAACGCCATTGGGCGATACCGCATCGATTTCCGCGCCTTTTTGCAGGAGGTATTTGACCACTTCCGTTTTGCCCTGCCAGGCAGCGTAGATCAGCGCGGTCCAGCCTGGCTGCTTGATTGCCGCCCCGCGATCGACCAGGAGCTGGACCATTTCCAGATTACCTTTGGCCGCGGCCAACATCAGCGCCGTCTCGCCATAGCTGTTTCTAGCGCCCACCCTGGCTTGGCGATCCAGCAGGCGTTTGACCAAGTCGAGGTGGTTCTCGCGCACCGCGAGCATCAGCAGCGTGTTGGCCGACGAATCGGTGGTATTGACATCCAAACCTTTCGCGAACAGCGCCTCCGCCACCGGGATGTTGTTCAGCCTGATCGCATTGAGCACGTCGTCATAGGCATCCGCAGCCGCACCAGGCGCGTAAAACAGTAGAACTATTATTTCTATTATTATCAATATATAGTGATGCATATTTAAAGTTTTTTATAATGTTGTATCGGCTTGAAAAGCCGGAAAAAGTTAGCCGTGGTCGCGTCCGCCAGCGCTTCCAGGGAGATTCCGCGCAAGCGCGCGATCTCCTCGGCCACGTGCCTGACCCAGCCGGGTTCGTTCGTTTTCCCGCGGTGCGGCACCGGCGCCAGATAAGGTGAATCGGTTTCGATCAGCAGGCGTTCCAGCGGAATGGATCGTGCGACCTCCTTTATGGCAAGCGCATTCTTGAAGGTGACGATACCGGAAAACGATATATGGAAATTGAGATCCATCGCGGCCTGCGCTATGTCCAGGGTCTCGGTGAAACAATGCATCACTCCTCCCGCGTCCCTGGCACCCTCTTCACGCATGATGCGCAAAGTATCCTCACCGGCCTCCCGTGTGTGGATTATCAGTGGCTTACCGCATTCGCGCGCAGCACGGACATGAATGCGAAAGCGCGTGCGTTGCCACTCCAGATCGCCGTCCTGGCGATAGTAGTCCAGGCCGGTTTCGCCGATCGCGACAACTTTCGGGTGCAGTGCACGCTGAAGCAGATCATTGACCGTCAGTCCGGCATCCCCGGCATGGTCGGGGTGCACGCCCACCGAGGCAAGCAACTGGGGATGGCGCTCGGCCAAGGACAAAACTCCGGGAAAATCCGTCAGATTGACGCAGACGCACAGGGCATGCGTTACCTGATTGCGCGCCATACCCTCAAGGATCTGCGGGATCCGGCCCGCATACTCATCGAAATCGATATGACAGTGCGAATCCACCAGCATCGAATGTCTAGCCTATCTCTTTGTAGGCGAGAAACAAATCGTCGAAGAACAAGCGCGCGTTCAGCGGGTGCTCCGACACGGCTTTCATCGACGCGAGCTCGCCGTAAAAACGAAGCAATTTCAACTTCGGCATGGCCTGGACAAGCTGGCTCAGTTTCTTTTCCTGATCGATGTTGTAGCGGGCTTTTCCGCTGCTCGCCAGGGCGACGAGATCGTAGGTCCACTTGAGCATCCAGTCGACTACTGGGCCTGGGGGCAGGCGTTGGCAGAAATCAGCCAAACTCAGCGCGCTGGTTGCCGGTTGGCCGAGCAAGTCGAACAGTCGGCGCCGTGTCTCCGCTTCGTCATCCTGCAGCAATGCCGCCTCCAGCGGCGCGGCGCCGGTAAATGCCAGCGTTGCGGCCGTGGCTTTGCTGCCCTGACTCTGTAACCAGCGTACTGACAATTCGCGCCGAGGTAACGCCAGCGGCAGCGCATGACAGCGGCTGCGCACCGTTGCCAGCAAGCGCCGCGGCTGATGCGACACCAGCAGGAAAATCACGCCTGACAACGGCTCCTCCAGACTCTTGAGAAGCGCGTTCGCGGAATTTGGATTCATGCTTTCGGCAGGATGAATCAGCACCACCCGGTTGCCGTTGCGGTGTGAGCCTATATTTAGAAAATCGCCAAGCGCTCTGATTTGTTCAATTCTTATCCGCTTGCTCGCTTTCTTCTTGCCTTCTTCGTCACTCTCTCCCGCGTTCGCGTCCTCGTCCTCAGATGAAAGCGCTTCAGGCTGAACCAGCCGATAATCGGGATGATTGCCGGCTGCAAACCAGCCACATGCCGGGCAGATGCCGCAAGCCAGGCCGTTGTTCAACCGGTTTTCACACAGCAAGGACTGCGCTAACACCTCGGCCAAGTGCAGCTTGCCGATGCCGGGGCGGCCGTGGAAAAGCAGGGCGTGAGGCAGCCGCCCACGCATGCCGGCAAGGCGATTCCACACTTCTTCCTGCCAAGGATAATAGTTTATTGACAATGTGTTATAATTATATATTCAAGTGATTTATGAATAGTTTCCACCGTCTGGCTGGCATCGATGAGCTTGATTCTTTCAGGGTAGCGCGCAGCCCGGGCCAGATAAACAGCACGCACCCGGGCGAAGAAATCCAGGTTTTCCTGCTCGAAGCGATCAGGCAGAGCGGTGGCCGCCGAGCGCCTGCGCTTGGCCTCCTCGACCGAAAGGTCGAAAACCAGGGTCAGGTCCGGCTGCAAGCCCTGATGAACCCAGTTCTCCAGGTTTTCTATCCTGCCCAAGCCCAGCCCTCGTCCGCCACCCTGATAGGCGAAAGTGGCGTCGGTAAAACGGTCGGAAAGCACCCAATTGCCTGCAGCCAGCGCCGGCAGGATCAGTTGGTCCAGATGTTCACGCCGGGCTGCGAACATGAGCAGGGTTTCGGTTTCCAGGTGCATAGGATGCGCCAGCAGCAGCTTGCGCAATTCCTCTCCCAAGGGCGTGCCCCCAGGCTCCCGGGTCACCAGCACTTTCTTGCCGGCGGCCTCGAGGCGCCCGGCGATCCAGTCCACGTGGGTACTCTTTCCGGCCCCATCCACGCCTTCCAGGGTAATGAATTTTCCGCGCACCTTAGTGCCTCTCCCGCCGCTGGTACTTGGCCACGGCACGCTCATGCTCGGCCAGCGTGCGCGAGAATTCGCTCGATCCATCGCCGCGGGCAACGAAATACAGAGCCGGGGTTTTCGCCGGATTCAGCGCTGCCTGCAGAGAAGCCTGGCCGGGCATGGCGATGGGCGTAGGCGGCAGCCCGGCCCGGGTATAGGTGTTATGGGGCGTATCCGCAAGCAGGTCTTTCTTGCGCAGGTTGCCATCGAACTTTTCACCCAGCCCGTAAATGACGGAGGGGTCAGTCTGCAGCATCATGCCGATGCGCAGGCGATTGACGAACACGCCGCCGATTAGCGCCCGGTCGGTCGCTTGCCCGGTCTCTTTCTCGATCACGGAAGCCATGATCAGGGCCTCATAAGGGTTGCGATAAGGCAGATCAGGCGCGCGCGCCTGCCACGCAGCCTGAAGCTGCCTGTCCATCGCCTTGTAAGCCCGTTTGAGGATATCCAGATCGCTAGTGCCTTTCCCAAACAGGTAGGTGTCGGGAAAGAACAGCCCTTCAGCGCTGCGCCCGGCCGCGCCCAATCGCGCCATGATCTCGGCGTCGCTGAGCGCCGCGCTGTCATGCCCTATTTCGGGGTCGGCGTCGAGCGCCGCACGCATCCGCCTGAAGGTCCAGCCCTCGATGAATACGACCTCGGTCTGCGTGACCTCGCCCGCGGTCAGCTTGTCCAGCAAGGCGAGCGGCGTGACGCCGCGCCGGACCTCGTAACTGCCGGCCCTGATAGTTGCGGCTTTGCCCAGCAGCCGGCCGAGCAGATTGAACTGCCAGGCGTTCAACTCGACGCCGGATTCGACCATCTGTCGCGTCGCGCTTCTCAAGCTGCTGCCCGCTTTGATGGAGAAATCGGCGGGATCAGCGCGCAGCGTCACCGGGCTGAAGGCATACCAGCCCAATCCCGCGATCGCCAACAGCGTTGAGCACAGTGCGAGGAGAAAAATGCGCTTGATCCATGACCACATTCGTTTGCGAGCTTATCCGTGCCGGGGTAACCTGAATTTCAAGACGCTATAATACCTGCTTGAATTTCATATTATCGCGCATACTTAAGCCATAATCCAAGTATCCAAATCTCCAAGTCTGTAGAACCGCGATGACTTCCGCCTGGCAGGATTTTCTGATCGAACGCGGCGCCCGCATCGCGGCGGACACGGTGAGCCATTTCGGCGATGCCGCAGCCGAATTGCGCGCGGCGCGCGATGGCGGCATCCTTGCCCCGCTTACCCACCTGGGGCTGATAGCGTCTACCGGCGAGGATGCGCAGGCCTTCCTCCACGGCCAGCTCAGCAATGACGTCAAAATGCTTGCGCCGGAGCGCAGCGAGTACGCAACCTACTGCTCGGCCAAGGGTCGCATGCTCGCCAATTTTCTGCTGTGGCAGGAGCAGCAGGCTTATTACCTGCAACTTTCGCGATCCCTGCTGCCCGCGATGCAAAAACGCTTGGCCATGTTCGTGATGCGTTCCAAGGTGAAACTGGCCGACGTCAGCGAGTCGCGCGTGCTTCTCGGTCTGGCAGGCAGCGCTGCCACGACCGCATTGCAGGAATTGTTTTCCGGGCTTCCGCAGCAAGCGCACCAGGTCGTCCGCGATCCGGCCAACGGCATGTTGATTGCCCTGCCCGGCAACCGGTTTCAGCTCATCGCCGCACCCGAATCCGCAAAACGCCTGTGGCACAAGCTGGCGGCGACGCTCACACCGGTGGGCACACCGTGCTGGGAATGGCTGGAGATCAGAAACGGCATTGCGCTCATCACGCCCCCTACCCAGGAGCAATTCGTGCCGCAGATGGCCAATATGGAGCTCATCGGCGCGGTGAATTTCCACAAAGGCTGCTATCCGGGGCAGGAAATCATCGCCCGCACCCAGTACCTGGGCCAGCTCAAGCGCCGCATGGTCCTCGCGCATGTGGCGGGAGAGGTCCTGCCGCAGCCCGGCGACGAGCTTTTCAGCAATGCCATGGAAGCACAGGCGAGCGGCATGGTGGTCAATGCGCAAGCCGCACCCGAGGGCGGCTATGACCTGCTGGCGGTGATGCATACGGCGAGCATCAGCGAAGGCGCAGTGCATTTCAAAGCTCCCGATGGACCCGCACTGAGCATCCAGCCCCTGCCCTATACGGTCTGACGCAGCTCGAATGTGCCTGATCCTGATTGCGTACGGCGCGCACCCCGACTATCCGCTGGTGATCGCGGCCAACCGGGACGAATATTACCAACGGCCCACTGCCAGGGCGGCGTACTGGCCGGATCATAGTCACATCCTCGGCGGGCGCGACCTCGAGTGCATGGGGACCTGGCTGGGGGTGACGCGTGGGGGTCGTTTTGCCGCGCTCACCAATTTTCGCGACCCGCGCGAGCGCAAGACCGATGCGCCCTCGCGTGGTCATCTGGTAGGCGACTTTCTTCTGTCGGACCTGGATCCGCGCGCCTACCTCGACGGAATCAAACTCGCCGCCCCGCGCTACAACGGTTTCAATCTGCTGGCCGGGGACACTGACGGCGTTTTTTGCATTTCGAGTCGCGACTCCACGGTGCAAGAGCTGTCGCCGGGCATACATGGCCTGTCGAATCATCTGCTCAATACACCCTGGCCGAAAGTGGTGCGCGGCAAGCAGCGCCTGCAACAGGCGCTGGCGCGCGGGCCCGACGCCGAAGCGCTGTTGGAACTGCTCCACGACCGCGAGCCCGCGCCCGAGAGCGAGCTACCCGATACCGGGATCGGCGCTGAACTGGAACGCGTGCTGTCGCCCGCGCTGATCGTGTCGCCGCAATATGGAACGCGCTCATCGACCGCGCTGCTGTTCGGCGCCGACGGCAGCGTCAGCTTCACCGAGCGCACCATCCTGCCGGGCGGCGGCACCGGACCTACCGTCAGCCTGCGCTTCAGCCTCGAGGGGCGCTGAGATCGCGCTGCATCGGGACGTGGGGTATGCCGGCCTCGATGAACTCCGGCCCCGAGACCTCGAAGCCGTAACGCCGGTAGAACCCGGCGGCATAAGCCTGCGCATTCAGGCGCACGCTCAATTGGCGCCGTTGGCGCGCCTTCTCCACCAAAGCGCGCAGCACGAGCGCGCCGACACCCTTGCCCCGCCATTCCTTTAGAACGGCCATGCGACCGATGTGCCCGTCCGGTAGCAGCCGCCCCGTTGCAACTGCCAGTCCATCGCCAGCATAGACGAGCGCATGCTCGCAATGCGCGTCCTGATCATCCATTTCAAGCGCCGGCGGCACGCCTTGTTCGCGCACGAACACCAGCTCGCGTATGCGGCGGGCGTCGGCATGAGCCTGGCTCCAATTGCAGAGGCGGATGGAAAATGTTTGCGCTGGCATGCCGGGTATAATACGCGCCTTGTTTGAGAGCGAAACATGCTGAGCCTCTGGGACGACAACGAAGCGGCACAATATCCGGGCGAACTCGACTTGCGCGTATACACCTCGCGCCTGCTCGGGCGAGACAAGACGCTGGTGCTGCACGGCGGCGGCAACACCTCGGTCAAGGTCGTGGAAAAAAACCTCTTCGGCGAGGACCAGCACGTCCTTTACATCAAAGGCAGCGGCTGCGATCTGGAAACCATAGACGCGGCCGGCTTTGCGCCGCTGCCGCTGGATTATTTGCGCCGGCTGGCGCAGCTCGAGGCGCTGCCGGACACGCAGTTAGTGAACGAGTTGGCCACCCACACCCTCAAATCGCCGGCGCCGACGCCTTCGGTCGAAACCGTCCTGCACGCCTGCCTGCCCCACAAATACGTCGATCACACCCATGCCGACGCGGTTTTAAGCATCACCAATTCAGCCGGGGCGGAAAGCCGCATGCGCGAGATCTACGGCGATACGGTCGTGATCATTCCTTACGTCATGCCGGGTTTCGCTCTGGCCAGGCTGTGCGCCAAAGAATACCCGCGCCAGGCCGGCGCCAACACCATAGGCATGGTGTTAATGAACCATGGCGTTTTTGCGTTTGCCGAAACGGCCCGGCAAGCATACGAGCACATGATCGAACTGGTGAACCGCGCGGAGGATTATCTGAGACGCTGCAAAGCCTGGGATATCCCGGCGCGCAGGCCCAGGCCGGCGCGTATCGGGATGTTGCAGCAGGCGCAGCTGCGGCGGAACCTGTCGGCCGCGGCAGGCGCGCCGATGATCCTGGCGACTCATGCCGACGAGCAAGCCCTGGCTTTCGCCCAGCGCGAAGACTTGGGTACCCTGTCGCAGCAGGGGCCGGTCACGCCCGACCATATCATCCGCACCAAGCGCGTGCCCATGCTGGGCACGGATGTGGACGCCTATGCGCGCGACTACAAGTCCTATTTCGACGAGCACGCCGCGCACGCAAAGCGGACCATGCTCGATCCGGCCCCGCGCGTGGTGCTCGACCCGGAGTTCGGACTGGCTGCGGCCGGCAATAGCGCGAAAGACGCGGCGATCGCCGCCGAACTCTACCGCCATGGCATCGAAGTGATGCAGCGCGCCGAGGCTCTGGGCGGCTTTCGCGCCCTGCCCCAGCGCGAGTTGTTCGAAGTGGAATACTGGGACCTGGAGCAGGCCAAGCTCGGAAAAAGCAGCACGCCTCCGCCTTTCGCGGGCGAAATCGCCCTGGTCACCGGCGCCGCATCCGGCATAGGCAAAGCCTGCGTCGTAGCCCTGCTCGCGCGCGGCGCAGCGGTCGTCGGACTGGATATCAATCCCGCTATCGAGACGCTATACCAGCGCGAAGATTTTCTCGGCGTGCGCTGCGATCTGACGGACGAGCATGCGATCAAGCCGGCGCTCGAACGCGCGGTTATTGCCTACGGCGGCGTCGACATGCTGGTGCTGAACGCGGGCATATTCCCCGCCAGCCGCAGGATCAGTGAGCTCGCCACCGGGGAATGGCGCCGGGTCATGGCGATCAATCTCGACGCCAACCTCTGCCTGCTGCGCGCCTGCCATCCCTTGCTCAAGCTCGCCCCCAAGGGTGGACGCGTGGTGGTCATCGGCTCCAAGAACGTGCCTGCACCCGGCCCCGGGGCGGCGGCGTATTCCGCCTCCAAGGCCGCGCTCAACCAGCTGGCGCGGGTCGCCGCGCTTGAATGGGGAGAGGACGGAATACGCATCAACTCCCTGCATCCGAACGCCGTGTTCGACACCGGCATCTGGACCGAGGAAGTGCTGGCGCAGCGAGCCAGACACTACGGCCTAACGGTGGATGAGTACAAGACCAACAACGTGCTCAAGACCGAGGTCAGGAGCCGCGACGTCGCCGAACTCGCGGCCGAGATGTGCGGGCCGTTATTCGCCAAGACCACGGCGGCGCAGGTGCCGGTGGACGGCGGCAACGAAAGGGTAATCTGAGTTCGTGAAAGTCGAAACGCTGCGCTGGAACGATGACCGGCTGGAACTGATCGACCAGCGGCGGCTGCCGCTTGAATTCGAGTATGTTGCTTGCGATAGTGCCGTGCAAACGGCGAATGCGATTCGCGACATGGTGGTGCGCGGCGCGCCAGCAATCGGCTGCACCGCCGCCTACGGTGTGGCACTGGAAGCGCAGCGCCATGCACGCGAACCGCGCGCGCAATTCGACGCGGCGCTGGAGGAGTCGTTCAAAGTGCTCGAGGCGAGCCGCCCGACCGCAGTCAATCTGTTCTGGGCGATAGCGCGCATGCGCGCTTGCCACGCCCAAGCCCGCGCCGACTCAACGCAGATGGCAGCCGCGGCGCTGCTGGCACTCGCGCGGCAAATGCACAGCGACGACATCGAAATATGCCGCGCTATCGGCCGCCACGGCGTGCCGCTGATCGCCGACGGCGCGCGCATCATGACCCACTGCAATGCCGGCGCGCTCGCAACGGCGGGCCACGGCACCGCGCTCGGCGTGATCCGCTCGGCGCGCGATGCCGGCAAGCGCATTACGGTGATCGCCAACGAAACACGTCCCTACCTGCAGGGCGCCCGGCTGACCGCCTGGGAAATGGTCCAGGAAAAAATCCCGGTGACGCTGGTGACCGACAATATGGCCGGCTATCTGATGCAGCAAGGCCGGATCGATGTCATCGTCGTCGGCGCCGACCGCATTGCCGCCAACGGCGACACCGCCAACAAGATTGGTACCTATACGCTGGCCGTGCTGGCGGAGCGTCACCGCATCCCGTTTTACGTGGCCGCGCCGCTTTCGACCATCGATATCGCAATCGCCGACGGCAGCGCCATTCCGATCGAAGAGCGCAATGCCGCTGAAGTGACGGGTTTTCGCGGGGTGCGCTGGGCTGCGGAAGGTGTCAGCGTCTTCAACCCCGCTTTCGACGTTACTCCGGCCGCGCTGATCACGGGCATTGTGACCGAAAAAGGTGTGATCAGCCGGCCGGACGCGAGCAAAATCCACAGCCTGTTCAGGGCTGATCAGGCTCGCTGAACGCACGATCCTGCGTGTATATTGATTTCATTTTTTGCACAAACACAAACAAGGAAGCGCGAGCATGGCTGACACCGACAATCTCAAGGACACCAAGGATTACTTCCTCGACATCCGCGTGAAAGCTCCGCAGTCAAACGTCCGCGGCGCCAACGCCCTCGACTGGGGGATGCAGAACCGGTTATCACGTATCTTCCGGCCTGCCTCCGGCAAGACCGTGATGCTGGCCGTGGACCACGGCTACTTTCAAGGCCCCACCGCCGGCCTCGAGCGGGTTGACGTCACCATCGTCCCCCTGCTTCAGAACGCGGACGCGCTGATGTGCACCCGCGGCATCCTGCGCAGCACCATTCCCTCGTCTCTGCAAAGCGGCGTCGTGCTGCGTGCGAGCGGCGGGCCCAGCATCCTCAAAGAGCTGTCGAACGAGCACATCGCGGTGGACATGCGCGACGCCGCGCGCCTCAACGTGGCGGCCGTTGCAGTGCAGGTGTATATCGGAGGCGAGTTCGAATCACAGTCGGTCCACAACATGACGCGGCTCGTGGACGCCGGGCTCGGCTGCGGGATCCCGGTGCTTGGCGTGACCGCCGTCGGCAAGGACATGGTGCGGGACGCGCGGTATTTCCGCCTGGCTTGCCGCATCTGCGCCGAGCTCGGCGCGCAGTTTGTGAAGACCTATTATGTTGCCGAGGGCTTCGAGACGGTGACCGCGTCCTGCCCCGTGCCGGTGGTGATGGCTGGCGGCAAGAAGCTGCCCGAACTCGAAGCACTCACGATGGCGTATCGTGCGGTGCAGGAAGGCGCGGCGGGCGTGGACATGGGCCGCAATATTTTCCAGTCGGATGCCCCGACGGCGATGATCCAGGCCGTGGCCAAAGTCGTGCACGAAATGATGCCGCCCAAGCAGGCCTATGAATGTTATCTGACGCTGAAGAACCAGCAGGAGAAGGCCAGAACGTAGGCCGACGGGTGCAGTTCATACCCTCGTGTTGCCGCATCAGGCAGCGACGATATCGACCGGCGTACCCGCTGCAACCTGATCGAACAGCTCGACGATATCCCGGTTGTGCATGCGGATGCAACCGATCGAGCCGGGCTTGCCCATCTGGGCGCTGTCAGGACTACCGTGGATGTATATGTAGCGTTGCATGCTGTCAACATTGCGCAAGCGGTTGAAACCTGGCTCGCAGCCAGACAACCAAAGAATCCGTGTCAGGATCCAATCACGCCCGGGATAGCGTTCACCCAGCGCCGGCGTGTAAATCTCGCCGCTAGTCCTGCGCCCGATAAATATCGTGTTCTCTGCAACCCCAGCTCCAATCTTGGCTCGGACGATGTGCCGGCCGCGCGGCGTGCAAAAGCTGTCTTTCATTTCCCCCGGGCCATTCCTCGACGTCGATACCGAATAGCTGTGCGCCAATCCGCCGGCCTCATCCAGCAGCCTCAGGGTTTGTTGCGCCAGACTGATCTCAATGCGCGCCATCTCAGGCTCTTGCCCGCTTCGCGGCAAAGAACTCGCGCAACAGCGCGGCACACTCCTCGGCCATCACGCCAGGCGTAACGGTTGCGTGGTGATTGAGTTTGGCTTCGGCGAACAGGTCGACCACGCTGCCGCAGGCGCCGGTCTTGGGGTCGGCGGCGCCGTAGACCAGACGCGCGATGCGCGCATGCAAGATGGCGCCTACGCACATCGCGCAAGGCTCCAAGGTAACGTACAACTCGCAACCAGGCAGGCGATAATTGCCGAGACGTTTCGCGGCTTCGCGCAGCGCGAGGATTTCCGCATGGGCCGCCGGGTCATGGCGGCTAATGGGTGCATTGAACCCCGCGCCGATTATCTCTCCGTCCTTGACCACCACAGCGCCGACCGGAACCTCGCCCACGGCCTGCGCCGCGCGCGCCTGTTCCAGTGCAGCCAGCATGAAAGCTTGGTCGTCAGCCATGATTTCGTCGTTACCTCATTCCACCAGCGCCTTGAAAACAGCATCCGCCGAGTCCTTGTAGAACTCAATGTTGATCTTTGTCCAGAGCTCGTCCGGCAGGTCATTCAACTGCCGCCGTACCGCGACCGGCATCAGAACGGTCTGCGCCTGCTTGTCGATCGCGAGCTCCACGATTCGCACCGCGTTCGGTATCAGCTCGATAGACCCACCGAGGTTCAGCGCACCAACGACCACCGTTCCACCACGCGTATTGCGGCTGAGCAAGGCGCCGCAGAGGGCGACTAGAACCGGAAGGCCAACACCAGCACCCGCCTTGTCCGAGTCCATCGCCCGCATCTGAACCGTGAACTCCTCCTCGCGAGGGTTGCGGTCCCCGACAAGTTCCTTGGCGCGCGTGTAGAGGTTTTGCTCGCCTACCCTGACACTCTCCCGAAACGACGGTGGAGTAGGCTGATTAAGTATTTTCACGCCACTGCCGGGACCACAAGTCACCTCAATCCGATAGAGGCCCGCGCCGGTCTCTCCTGATCCAGGGCTCGCTCCCCAGACCTGTCCCGGCGGCAGTGGGTCGGTTTCGATGGCTTCGTCGCTATGCTGCTCCGGTGTAGATACAAACTGCTCGACGCCCTCGGCGCCGAGGATGTAGCTGAAATGTGTATTGCGGAACTCACTCTTGAACACCCGCCGCTGTTGCTCTTTCACACGCCGGCGAGCTTCGAGCGCGAGACGCACCATCCATTCGAGATCCTCGTCGGATACCGGCATTGCCGGATCGGGAAACAGAAGCTTGGCGAGGCCGCTCACTGTCTTGTTGACCGCTTCGATATCGCGCCCGCTGAGCGCTCCACCAAGGTGAACCCGGCTCTGCATTACCGAAACCCTATTGCCCAGGCGCAGTCGGTCCCAACACTCGCTAAGAAAATCACTCACGAGGCCGAAATGGTCGGTCACATGCTCAGTCGGGTTTAGTTTCGGAAACTCCCAACCCGGCACATACGAGTGCAATCGATCCATGAAGGCGGTGTCGTTACGCATCTCCGGCGGCAGCGGGCTAAGCAGGTGGCCGACCCTTTGCTGCTGTTCGACATCCACATCGAGGTTGCCGACCATTACGAGGCTTCCATCGGCGCGGATATTCTCCTTGCCCCGACTGAATTGGCCCGACGCCATGTAGCCTTTCATGATATTGACGCCGTCCTTCTGATCGAAAGAGATACCCGATATTTCGTCAAAGCAAACCACGTCGTACTGGCACACCAGACCGCGCTGGCCCGTCGCATTGTTGACGAACATCTTCGCCACCGTTGCCTTGCCACCTGAAATCAAGTGTGAATAAGGCGATATTTGTTGAAACAAATGGCTCTTACCCGTGCCGCGCGGACCCAGCTCCACCATGTTGTAGTTGCGCTCGACGAAGGGGACCATTCTTAACAGAACGACTTTCTTCGCACGATCGGTAAGCGCAGACGGTTCCAGTCCGATAGAGCGCAGCAGGAAATCGATCCATTCCGACGCGGAGAACGTCTGGCGTGCTTTGGTGAGCACATCCAGAGCATCCGACTTCGACATCTGGATCGGCCGCAGCCCGTCAATCTTGAAAGGCCGCCCCCCTGATTGCTGGGCGATGACTCCGTCGTAGCTCAGCGTCACCTCCGCGTAGAAGCCACCGGTCAGCATGCGCTCGTTATCGCGCACAATTTGATCGTCGATCCGGACATCCCGTAGCGCCAGGCTAGGCAGCTCGGCCAGGTAGCAATCGTTCTTCGCATCGAGTCGCGCGCGAACGATATCGATTAGCTTGACCGATCCCGTTTCTTTCGCACGCGCCTTGAACAGTTCCTCCTCGCCGGCGCGTACCGTCCGGTCCTTCAATTGCTTCTCGACAATTTGAAGACCTTCGTTGATTTCGTTTTCGTCGACGCTCGCACAGTAGCGCCCCAGAAGGAACTCAACGACGTATGTCGGCACTGGATACTGGCGCGAATACTTGCGCACGAGATCCTTGCGAACAAGATAACCGTCGAATGCCGACGCGGCGAGCTTGTCCAGGTGATCCAACTCGATGCTCATTGTTTTTCTCCAATCGTGGTGGCGCGGGAATCAAGCACGCGCCCCGTGCCATCTAGAACCACCGCCATCGCTGCCGTTCCCTCGTATTCATCGCGCTCGACCGCCAGACTTGCTTGTCCATTGCTCCCGAGGTCCTTGGCGGCAGCAATTCGGTGTCCCTCAGGGTCGGCCTGTTTCCAGTTGCGCCGTAATTCGACGCGCAGCCCGACTGCATTCGTTTCGACGACGACGCGGCAACGCATGCCGCGCCAACTGATCTCGGTGATGTGCGCCTTCAATGAGACTTCGCCCCGCTCGATCAACATTTCGGGAACAACACATTCCTGGAGGCTGACACCGCCATGTGCGTATTCGGTGTTGACGATGAACGATCCAATGCCGGGCGGCGAGGCAATGCGCGCCTGCGGATTCCAATGCCACGGAAACGTGGGCACCGCAGGGGTCGACTCCCCGCGTACAGATGCACATCTAGCCCACTTCGTGGCAACAAGGTAGGCAGGAAGCTCCACCTTGGGCATACCTCCGGGCACGAGCAACCAACCGTGATCGGTGACCACGCGAACGCGTGTCCACCCCGTACCAAGCAATGCCGAGACACGATCAGCAATCGCCTCGACCTCGACGTCGATATGCCGCACGAGCGAGATACCCAGCGAATGACCCATCTCATCCAGACGACCGATCTCAGTCCAGCCGCCCTTGTTGGTTTTCGCGGCGAGCGTCGTTTCGTCTGGCTCCAGTATCTCGACGCCCTGACGTGCCATTTCGTCTCGCAGGCGCGAGGCATTCACCGATTGCTTGCTGATTGAGAGGATGGGATTGAAATCCTCGAACGAAGCCCCTCCTTCACACGCGGCATGGGCTGGCGATGCCATTGGTTTGGCGGTGGCGGTTACCGTGGGAACCGGCGCGATGCGGTGGCCAAGCTTGACTCTCAGCCCCCGTTGCTCCAACCGCTCCTGGAGCATGCCGGCCACATCGAAACGGAGACCGTCGGCGAACACCACGCACGTCTCGGGTTCCGCATCCACACCCGAGACCAGTTGGCGATATTCGGCCTCATTGTGGGTGGCAAGCTCCTGAAACTTTCGGGCAGACTTATCGAGCCACGGTGCATATAGCGCCCGTACCACCTTCGCTATCAAGGCATTGTCGGACGGGGATTTCGCATGGTTCATTGAGTCGAGCGCGGCTCGGTCGCAGCGCCAGCCCTCTGCGGCGTAGTCTGCTGCCATGCTCTTGAGCGATACGCCGCCAAGCGGAGAACGCGCCAGCTTTGCAAGCCGGGAGAGCGGTTCCAGCGCGTGCGCCATCGTGCTGTAGCCGAGATCCGCCCAGACCCAGCCCCGGCGATCCTTGTTCTTCATTTCCAATGCAAGAATTCGGTCGCACACCTCCTCGTGCGGTAAAGCAATTGCCGCCTCCAATGCATATCGTAAGTGGGTCTCTTGCTCTTCATTCATTTGCGGCTGACGTCCCGGATCCACAAGCAGGTCGCGCGGCTTGGCGTTGCGTAGCAATTCCACGATACCGGGATAGCCACGGGGTGCGTCACGAAACCGTCGCCACACGCCCTCCCACTTCCCATTGCCGTTCAGCATCAAGTCGCCCGCTCGCGCCGGGCCGTCCCGGTCGGGATCAAAACCGAATTCACGCACGCAGATGTTTCTGAACGTCTCCCAGCGCGCTGGGTCGCAGCGCCCCTGGAATGCTTCGGGTTCGGACATCCACCCCAGAAGATCGCGCACCGGATCGCCTACTGAGAGGCGGTCGAAGTCATCCGCCTCGAGGCGATGCCCTCTGAGCGGCGCCAAAGGCTCCATTGCCAGAACAGGTAGCGCGCGCATCATGGCTTCGCGTGTTCGATTGTCGAGAGCGATGTCGAGGCCGACGCCATCCTCCGAGGAGAGAAAAGCTTCTAGCGTCCAATCACGACCGTTTCGCTGATGCCAAGGAGCGCCACGGTACTGCAGCTCGATCAACGGTTGCACAGGCGCCGGGCAGTTGCCGCCGGCGCGAAGATCCTGCCGGCTGACTCCAGGCAAGTAGAGGATGGGTACCGTGCCGACGGGCGGCGCAACGTCCGGCAATGTCCGATCCACGATGCACTTGAGCCAGATGGCAGGACCGGTCCGGTGAATAACGTCGTACTCCCCAAGAACGTACAGTTGCGTGCATGCCTTCTGGAGAGCAGCCAACAGCGGGCGCCACTGGCCGTCGGCGTCGGTCCAAAGCAGGGCCACCGGGTCCGCGACTCCCTCGGGCGAGCGGGTCGCAAGCGTGAGCGAGGCATATATCGCGTCGAGTAGCGTCGCGGATCCGGACCGTGCGCTCATTGCCCCACCGTGGCCCCGGGATTCGCCGCAAAAATTGTAAGCAGTAGCTCCGCATCGTCGATCAAGCGATATTCGGGGAGGCGGCCAGACAGGCGTTCGCTGTTCTCCATGATGACGCGTACGCCTTCACCGCGCCTGTCCATGAATGTGAGGCGGTCTGTCCCCAGCCACTCGATTTCCGGCGGTACCGGGATTCTAGACAGCAGCCCCACGATCGCCTCATTGCGAATTGCCTGCCGCAACGACAAATTGTCCACGGTCACGGTGTTGGCCAGAGCGCCGGGAGAAAACAGTTCGAGCCTGTCGGCATACAGACGCAAGCGGATCTTGGACCCGCGGTAGGAATAATCGCGATGCGCGACAGCGTTTACCATCGCCTCGAACACCGCCACCATGTCAAATTGCGGAACGTCGCGCCGCCCCATCGATTTTGTGGCTGCAACACGCATGTTGCGGTAGACGAAGCGGCACGCTTCGATGACTTGTTCGTCCAGTGGCCCGCCGATATCTTTGGCATCCACCTGATAGACATCGCGCGGTCCCTTGGGAACAGAGCTGGTTCCGCGGTAAGCCACTGCCTGAACGAATGCATCGGGTAGCCAGGGTCGTGAATCTGCGCTGGCCATCAGTACGCCGGCGATCGTTGGTCGCAGGACCCCCTCCTCATCTTCGCGCATGATGCCGAGCTTGGCGAGAAACACCTCGTCGGAATCGCGCGTCCGCGCCGTTCGAAAACGCGCGGATAACGAGGGGACAAGATCGGACATGGCGGCGCCAGCGACCGGCGTCTCGTCGAAGCGGATGAGCCGGTTCTGGCTGCGTTGCTGAAATAGCCGCGCCAGCCACTCCGGCCCGACCTTGCGCTTCGAACTGCCGATGCGCACAAAATATCCTCCTGGGCTTTGGTGTACAAAGAGACTGCGAGGGACGTCGATCTTTATCACCGCCACGGCGGCGCCCGCGGCGGCAGGCAGTTCAATCCGCTCGATGTGGGCCACCAGGGGAGGAGCGATCGAATCGTTGCAGATTTCGCCGACGAACCCCTCCACCCGGTCAAGTTTATCGACGGGAATGCCGACGATCTCCCGCGTACCGTCCCTGACGCCGAGAACGCAAACCCCGCCTTTGCTGTTGGCAAAAGAGGCGAGTTCGTCAGCCAGGGCGTCACGTTGGGGCGCCTTGACTCTGTTGCCGCTAAGCAGCACTTCCTTCAACTCGAACACTGAATCCTCACCGAGCCTTATCTTGGCCAATAATCCGTTCGCATCATCGAACATGTCATCCTCCATCCTTTGCCTCGCGCGCTGCGCGCTTTACTGCAATTGAATAGTGCAAATCGTTCCAGCGATTGCCGTCGAAGGTTTTGCCGCCAGTGAAATTGCCTGCCTGGGTCGGATCATCCGGGTTCCAGCCCCAGAACCAGGGGAAGTCTTCCTTCACCCGCTTCGGCTCCTTGCCGCGATCCTTGTCCCATTTGATCTTCGGCGTTACGCGCAGGATGCAAGCGCCTTTGGCCTTTGCGCCTAGCGGCTTAGCATTCATGAATGGGCGGATGTTCATGCGCACGCCGTCATTCACGTCCGGTTCCCAGCCCATTGCTTGTTCGGCGAGTGGCTTCCAACGCACGAAGAGATCGTAGGGCGGCTCGCCGGAGAGGGTGTTCGCGAGTTCCGACTTCAGTTGCTCGGCGGCAGCAAGTCGCGCGTCAGCGCCTTCCACACCCGCCTTCTGGTCGGCGCGCTGGCGGTCGACCCAGTCGCCGAGATAAGTATAGAGCAGCTTTTCCAGCGTGCGCCGGCCTTCTCCGTTCGGCGCAGCGAGCCGGTGGTAATTCACCAGAGCATGAAAACCGTCGCGCCGGCCGTCCCAGATGTGCCAGATAAACGGTCGCTGATGAAAGAGCGCGCAATGCTGCTCGAAGAACCCATCGCGCAGCCAGTCATCGAGGGTCTTGCCGCCAAAGCCAATCTGCGCAAGGATGCTGCCCAGCTTCGCGGCCGACCATTCGTTACCGAAGGCATCGGCGAGCAGCGCAATCAACCTATCTGCGGCCGGCGGTTCGCCCTTCACCGGGCTCAACGTCACGATGCCGTCGCGGTCGGCGTGCTTTTCAAGTCCGTCGACGCCTAGCGCTGGACAGTCGGGAAAGCTTGATCCCGTCTGGCGCGGCCAGCGATAGCCGACTAGGCGGGCGACCGCGACTTGCAGCGGAGCGTCGGAACCTTTCGGGTGGCCATCGAAGAGCCACTGCGTGGGGTTGTCGGAGTGAGGCTTCGGGAGACCATCTGGGTATTTGCGCGCGGCGATCGTTTGCCAAAAATCTAGGTCAAATGGAACCTTGACAAGAGTTGCATTTGTGACGCCGGTTTTCTGATCCATTTCACGAACCAATTCGCGAAATTCGTCACTGGAGCAAAATGCCCACATCGGCGCCACTAGCCGCTCGTCCCTTGGAATGATTGCGGCGCAATTGTTATCAAAAAACTCACCAGTGAACAGCGTTGCTGGAAGACGATTCATCTGTGAGATGCAAACGCCTCGTTTTGAGAGCGCCTCAAGCCCTTGAATACGGGCCTGATCACTGGCGCCCAATGCGCCGTCCCCATTTTCCCAAAATAGAACGTGCTCCCTTCCTCCGAAGTGATCGATCTCTTCGACCGTGCTTTGCTGGAATTCCCACCCAGCGCCATTTTTTGAAATCTCCCAAAACATCCTACCGAACCGAGAGTAGTCGGCGGTCGCTATGCCCTGATAAGCAACAGCGTATTGCTCAAGCAGAGGTAGATCATCAAGATCAGCGAGCAACAATCGGGAGTCTGGATTACGGGATTGTCTCGCCTGATCAACTGATGAGAGTGGCTCTGCGATGAGCAATGGCTCCTTTAGTTTTGGGTCGCGCGGGCCCGACACATCTAAACCTCGGATGATTTGGAAGTCAGCGGGTCTGATAGCTGACAGAATCAGAAGTGATGTTTTTGCAGCCCACCAGTTCATATCCTGAAAAGCAGCATGACCGAGCTTGACCGCCGCGTTCCATGTGCGTTCGAGAAACAGGCGCTCGCGCAGCCTCTTGTAGGTACCGAGGAACAGCCAGTTCTGGGGTGTTACCAGCCCCGTGCTGCCGCCCTCGTTGCAGAAGGAAAGGCAGCGTTCGACGAAGCAGGTAGATAGGTCAGCTTTCGCTTCGCCGTGCATGCTCTCGCAATAGTCCTTAAGCACTTCTTCCTGCTTACCGCGCCCGAGGTAAGGAACATTGGTTGCGACAAGCGTAAATCGACCAGCGAGAATCTCCGCTGCCTTTGCTAAACCCTGCGCCGCCACCGCCATTTCGGACAGTTCCGCGCTGTCGGCTTGCGCCAGCACCTTCGCGAGCAGCGGCTCCAAGTCGGCGAAGCCGTGCTCGATTAGATCACCGCCCCCGCCTCGCGGCTCGATCAAACTGCCGAGCCACGGTGCGCGCGTAAACAAATCGTAGAGCCGCTCGAAGCCACGCTTCATCGCGTCGGAAAACAAATTATCTTCGCTGCCAAGCAGGTCAGTCTTGGGAGGAATCGGCGACGCGGCAGCTGCGCGTTCGGCGAGCTTCAACCACTCAGCCTTGGTCACTCCGAGCGAAAGGCCCGAGCACGCGAGGTGCAGCGCCGGCAGCGCGCGGTATCCAACGCGCCGCCACACGGTGAGAGCCAGGTTGAACGCTGCGATCTGCGTGCACCGCGGATCGATCTCCAATCCAAATAGGTTGTCGCGCAATAGAGCGTCAACTGCGTCCTCCTGAGTGAGCCCCTCCTCCGCCATGCGGAAGGCGACAAGAATTGGAAATGCGAACACCAGGAAGTGGCCGCTACCCATGCACGGGTCGAGGAGCGTGATGCGTTTGGCGACCTTCGGCCAACCTTCAAAGGTGCCCGCCGCCGGCCGCCAGGGATCTTGCTCCCCCTCACCCCGGCCCTCTCCCGCGAGGGGAGAGGGAGAAGAGCGGACGAAGCGAAGATAGGTCCACTCGACACCGCCCACAGCGCAAGCGGCTCGCAGTTCGTCCTCAGTTTTCGCCGCACTCGCGAGTTCCGGATTAGCTGCCAGTACCTTGCCTGCCCACCACGCCCCCAGCGTGTTGTGAAGCAGGAAGAACACCATGTAGTCCTCGGTGAAGAGCTGCGTCACCGCCGGCAATTCGTCCGCCCCGATTTTCTTCTCGGAGCGATTGACCTCATCTTTCCTGTCAGCCTGCCAATATTGGTAGACCCATCCCAGGCTGTCATCGGCGATGAACACATCGCGCGGCAAGGCTTTGAGCAGATTCTCCAGTTCGGAGCGCGTCTCGGGCGGCAGCGCCACCTTCAGCACCGGATCACTGGTGCGGAAGATCTCAGGCAGCATGCGCTCTGCGAAGGAGCTGGCCAGCTCCAGCCAGTCTTCCCCGCGTTCACGCGCCAGTTCCTGGCAATCCGCCAGCGTGATATCCATACCGGATGTCGGCTCAATCAGCAGGTTCGACTCCGCGAGGAAGCGTGCAAAAAGCATGCGATGCCAGTGTTCGTACGCGCATTCAGTGGTGAGGCGATCAATCGCCTGCACGCCCCGTCGCTCGTCGCGACGATCGCCGAGCTGGCGGCCGTGGGCGCGAAGGGCATTTCGCAGTACGCGTTGCTCAGGCGTCATGCTCGACCACGGCTCATGGTGATGCACTGCAAGCTGTTCAATCACCTTGCGCGCTCCTCCCTCGGCAATGCGCCGTGCCTCCCTGACGGTGTTTTCAAGCGAGCGGCGAAGCTCACGGGTAAGGGTTTGCATGAGTGTCGGCGCCTCAGGCGCCTTCGATTGATTCGGTCAGCAGAATGCGCGGCTCCAGCTTCGGCCGGTTTTCCTTGCCGATCCAGGTTAGTTCGAGTTTTTTCTTCTTGGTCATTCGCTGAACATTGTTTCAGGTTTCAACGGGTGGAACCCTGGTGCCAGCAATACAACTTTTTTAACGCTGGTTTGAGTACTTGATTCCTTTTGTTCCCTTTGCCAGCCCAAGATATAAAGCTGCCCGTTGGTTGCACGAGTTGCATCCAATGCTCGTTCTTCCTGATGAAGCGCAACAATCATGGTAAAAGGACGTTCCCTCTTCTGGTGAAGGCGCAGGAGGGTTTCCCATAGCCGCACAAGCTCCCGGAAACTTGGCTGATCCATTTCTTGAGCCGGGTCATCAAGCAACATCCAGGCTTCTTCGAAACGCCTCTTGGCAAGGTAATACGTAAAAAACCAAGCAAGCCCTAATACATGACGTTCGGCTGCGTTGTAGATATACCGAAGATACTGACCCTTCTCGCCCGCCTGAACTGACAAGGACTTTCCGCGTTGCTCAAGCTTTAGACTGGGCTGAACCGGCAGTAACCAGGACGCGCTGGTCAGGGTCATCGTGATTTCCAGCCAGACCTTCTCCAGGGTCGATGGCAAATGATCCTTCAATACTTTTTCCAACCGCTGTTCGAACGCTTTTTTAACTTCACCAATTGCCTGAGGATCTTCCAGCGCTCTATCGGCCTCTTGCGCCAAGGCAATGAAATCGGTTGCCAGTCGTTCAGCCTCCAGCGTGGCGTCTGAATAAGGTTTCGGTGGTTCAGGGAGGATCCTCATTCGTGAAAGATCACCCTTTAACTGTTCCCGATGTTGTGGATTGATAAGCCAATCCTCCAACGCTGCCCCCTCAGACAAGAAAGGCTGGAGCCAGTCTTTTAGACGAACTTGGTCCGTTACAGCCAATGGACATGTAGTCATCCCGGCCGCCTTGAGCTTGATATCAAGGGCCTTCTGCCGGTTCTGGATCTCAATGTGACGAGTGCGAAATGTCTGGATCGTGGCGTTGGTTTCTTCCTGTAAAGTCGACACAACCGCTGCAATTCCTTGCCGCCCAGAAACATCGCTGTTGCACACCGGACAGGTATCTGGATGCAGGGCAGTCCAATGGCCTTCGAGAAACTGCTTAGCTTGGTCTAGCAAGTCAAGGCGACCGCGAAGCGCTTTCCCATTCTTTTCGAGTTCAGTTCGCTCTTTGGCAAGATTTTCAATCTCGACCTTCAATGCCTGATTACCTGCCTCCGGCGCAATCGAGCCAGCCTGCTGGGACGCCAACCACACGCCCCATATTTCCATCTGCATTAGCGCAAGATCAAGTTGGTCACGTAGTGTGGCAATTCGTGTCGCCAGGCGTTGGCGGAGGTCGCTGGATTGTTTGGCGAGCCCGTCAAACTCATCGAGCTTCTCCCTTACCGCTTGGGAGATATGTTTCGGTGATGTCCCTTTTTCCTGGAGTTTCGCTACTGCCTCGGCTAAACGGCTGACGACATTGCTTTGTTGGCCTGTCCACTCTAAAGCAAGTTTCGAAGCAGCCCGTCCATCCTCGCCCGAGAGCCGCCCCAGAAAGCGGAGCCAGTCAAGGAACTCCGGTGATGGACGTTGAAGCTGCCCCGTTAACAGCGTTTGGGCAAGACGGTCGTAGGCAGTAGCGCTACGGGTGATCGAACTATTCAAACCATGCTTTCGTGCGAAGATTCGCTTTGCTTCATCGGCGTGATTCTGTTCCTGTACCAACCACGCCAAAAGATGATCTGCGAGAGCGGAATACCCTTTGAGCACTCGCGCGGCAAGCTCATCGCGGGGCAACGCTGTGAACTCCAGTGAATCTTCCTGGTTGAGTACAATGCCCTCGAACCGGCGTTTGCTTTCAGCATCATTACTTAATGCAAATGGGGTCTCTGCATCCTTGTCCCATGCAAACGACGGTGTCACCCCAGCGTTATTGAACAGAGTTAAAGGGGATACATATTCCTTGAGGTATGTCTCCGCCGTCGCCCGCGTCAAGTCCTTGTCAATAAGAAACTGCTCTAGCCGTGGAGAAGTCCTGAAGGCGGCTAATGAGAGCGCTTCGGCGAAGCTGGACTTGCCTGTACCGTTGGGACCGAACAGGACGATAGCCTGTGCTTGGGTACGCTCGGCATGGTCCGCAACAACTTCCAGAGTATCGAGATTACGGAAATGCTTGACGCGGAAGCGCCGAAACTCTCGCGCAGCAGATGAAACGTGACGTGATGCCGCTGGATGAAAGGCTTTCGCGTTCTCTTCCAGGTCCCGCGCGTAGGTACGCGCGCGTGGGGTGTTAAACTGTTGCGAGAAGTTACCCAACTCGGCAGATACCTGATCATCAGCGGAAAGCCATTTTTCCGCATCCGTTGCAGTTTGTGACAGCAAAGCACGGGTATGCAGAAGGAGTCGCGGCAACCCGCGTTTATCAAGCGCCGCGCGAACGTCGTTTTTCGAAACTGGAATGGCGTCGAAAGATATCTCTTCGGCAGCCCCCGATTCGCGACGCAGTTCCAAGATGTGGCCTTGCCAGTCTGCCCATTCGTTGTCCCGTACCAGCCAGACAAGGCCCACCCTCCAAGTGCTGTCTTGGTCTTCCTTTTCTCCGGCCTTTGCATTTCCAGTGTAGTTGGACTCCCTGAGTAATCGTGATCGCAGGCCGAGGGCTTGATTAACCTGTTGCCCAAGACAACCCGGATCGTAGGGCAGCAGGAACAAGAGCCAACCGATATCCGCATCTTCAACAACTAAGCCGTGTGCTTGTACTCTTTCCGCCTCATTCGTCAGAGAATTGGCTGGCAGCCAACGCAATCGCACATGGTCTCCAGCAAGACTCAACCCCAAGACATTTTTGTATTCGCGCGTCAGCCAACTCTCGCACTGTTCAAGCCACGAATTCATGGGAGCCTCCTTTTCAATGCTTCAAGATCAACCCAACACAAGGCATCTTCAATAGCAAACTTTGTAAGCGGCATAAGTCGCCGCACCTGCGCTTCAAGTTGATGACGAAGAAGTGGATCTGGCGGTGCATCTTCCGTATCAAGCCAGATCAGTTGAATTTTTGCAATGAACCCCAGTCCACGTAGAGCTTCAGCCAGCGGCTTGAGTCCTGCAAGATCGGCGGGCTGCGCCGTTCCTCGCCACCCGGGAAGAGGTAAATAAAGCCAACGGGCACTGGTGTCCCAAATACCGCCTGGAAATTGCTCGTAATTGAATCGGTTCAGGTCATTGCCTAGAGCGATTAGGAGTTTTGCCGCTGCCTGCAGGTCACGACGCTCATTCGACATACTGCCCCATGGAACGTGGACATCACGCGGCGTGACCGGTATGTCCCAAGGCTCAATCATAAGGTTCGTAAGAGGATCGATCCCCCTCATCACGCCCGCCCTCCAGCACAGCCGCACCCAAGTTGGTAGCCAGCTATCAACCCAGGACAGAATTGCATCATTGCATTCGGGATGGTCTAGCAGCGCAAGATGAGCCTGTAGCGAGATCTGCTGAGCAGGAGTAGCCACTGCAATCAATTTCTTAAGAGCGTAGCGGGCCTGGAGCCACTGAAACAGGTGATCGATTGTAAATGAACCATTCGCGTTAACCTCTGCGAACGCTTCGTTGCTGTTCTTTCCATAGGCAGTAGCGATTTCAGTGTGATTTTGGTGCCAACAGAGATCAACCAAAGTGAAGGCGTCTGAAGCCGGGGGATGAACAGCCTCGGCTGTACTGATGATCGCTTCACGTAGATAGCGCTCTGAGGCCCGCCAACCAACGGCAATCAGCGGGCACTCTGATACATACCCATTTACCCGTGTGGGGACTATCTGACTTTGTTCCTGCGTTGGGCTGCTCATCTGCGATCTTGTTATTTTGAAGATAACTGGCTCAATGGCCTGTCCCGATCGGAACCGACGCCTTGCCATTTCTAGTTCCTTGACACAACCGTGAGGCTTAATAACGGGGAAGACACGGTTACTAATGAGTAAAGGCAGATGAGCATCCTCTACCACTCTTGCATATGCGGTGATCGGCCATGGTCGAGGTAATCCGGTTCGGGCGGCCAAACCTACGCTCTCCAACGCAGCTTCGAATAGGGCGTCCCAATTCAGGCTTATGGCTGCCCTAAGTCGCCCCTCAACCACGAAGCGTGCAAGAACTCTATGTCTGGGCGTATTCCCTGACAGCGGCAGTCCTACCTCACCAAACCAGCGACGGTCGTCCAGCATCCCAAGCTCTTCAGCAAGCCACAGATGACTTTGTGCTTTTGACTTGCCTTCAGTGTCGATGCGGTATGTGAGCACTGCTTCCGCGAGAACATAGAAATAGTCATCGTGACTTGGAGCGATACCCACCGAAACGCCCAAGGACTGTGCGATTACCTCCAACTCGGGCAGGAGCCCGCTCACCATCTGCAAATTGGGACACGACAGACCGGCCCCCGCTATGAGTACCGCTTGGGTTGTCCCCTCAATCAGTGATGGGAAGTGGTGCGGAATGGTCATGCCAATATTTATTTCCACTGAGCCCACAGGGTACTGTTCCTAGCCAACGTTGTTATCCCCCTTTGATCTGTCCGGGGCCGACAATGCGACGAGTTCAAGCCCCTCAATCTCCTGCAACGACTTCCCCGCAATCCCCTGCAAATCCCCATACA
>ERZ1292633.1398-Hain-H41-02um-R1-1398-length-26107-cov-59_pt1 | contig 26107 bp, 22 predicted proteins | sample MGYA00564406_ERZ1292633 | MGnify/ENA primary metagenome ERZ1292633 (study PRJEB36523, sample SAMEA6512639) | groundwater metagenome | collected 2019-01-08 | study: AquaDiva: Metagenomics assemblies of 32 groundwater samples | reverse complement strand
TCCATCGTTAGGATACACTCATTTTTATCCATCCACAACTTTTGATTATATCTCGTCAAACATTGCTAATGCCCGAATAATAGGATTTACTGATTTAAGAGCATCACTTATCTTTAAAGTTACATACTTTTCCAGTGCGCCTACAAAATCCTCACGTGTAAAAATCCCCTGTTTATGTAATTGCTCCAATACCTGCTTATCATCTGTGTGGTCGTCTCCTATAAGATTGCAACATTCTATGTCAAATTTTACGCTTGAGCAATTTATAATTTCTTGCTTATCAAAAGTAATCCAACCGCGACTCATTACATGACTAACCCCAGGCCCATATCGCGTTAGATTATACGCTACTCGATTCTTGAGTGGTTCTGCGAGTAATTCTTCTGTCGTTCTTTTAAGCTTGCTCCATTTCATAATTTCTTACTCACTCCAATTATAGCCCCCGGGTATTTATTACCACCCTACCATTTCCACCCGGTTAAAGCAAGGAATCTTTACGCCTCTGTGCTATCTGTGTCTCTGTGGCAGAAGTTACGAAGTTTTCTTGACTTTATCCAGCTTACTGGTAACCTTGTTCTTCTACAAGAAGGAGTTAATATGAAACAACTATGCAATGTTGCCTTAGAAGCCGCGCACAGTCGGGGTGCGACCTACGCTGATATCAGAATCATCGAGACCAAGAACGAGAATATCCAGACCCGGAACGGCCGGGTGGCTAATTTCGACCAGGCCGAATCGCTGGGCGCGGGTATCCGGGTCATTGCCAACGGCGCCTGGGGTTTTGCCTCCACCTCCAAGGTCAACAAGGAAGACATCGCCCGGACCGCGGCTATTGCGGTTGAAATCGCCCTGGCCTCGGCTATGCTCAAAAAAGACGACATCCAACTGACCAAGGAAAAGACCTACGTTGATTTCTGGCAGACGCCCTTTGTGATTGACCCGTTCGCGGTCAATAAGGATGAAAAACTGGAACTGCTCTTCAAGATAGACGCCATCCTGCGTAAGGATAAGGCCATCCGCCAGGCATTCAGCGGAATGGGTTTTAAAAAGGAGCGCCAATACCTGGCCACCTCAGAAGGAAGTTTTATAGAACAGATTATCCTGCGTTCCGGCGCGGGTTATTCGGTCACGGCCGTGGGCAACGGCGATAACCAGGTCCGGTCGTTCCCGTCTTCATTCGGCGGTCAGTATTGCACCATGGGTTATGAGCTGATAAATTCCCTGCATCTGGTGGACAACGCCGAGCGCATCCGCAAGGAAGCCGTGGCGCTGCTCAAGGCGCCGGTCTGCCCGTCCGGCAAAAAGGACCTGATTCTGGGCGGCTCGCAACTGGCCCTGCAAATCCACGAATCGACCGGACACCCGACCGAACTAGACCGGGTGCTGGGTATGGAAGAGAGTTTTGCCGGCCGGAGTTTTCTGACCCAGGAGAAGTTCGGCAAGTTGAAATACGGTTCGGATATTGTCAATCTCGTGGCGGACGGCACAGTGCCGGGCGGCTTGGCCACGGTGGGTTATGACGATGACGCGGTCCGGGCGCAGAGATGGCACTTAGTCCACAACGGCGTCTTCTGCGGATACCAGACCACGCGGGAACTGGCCGGCAAGAACGCCGAGAACAAGAGCAACGGCTGCTGCCGGGCTGACGGATTTTCCCGCATTCCCATGACCCGGAACAATAATATCTCGCTCATGCCGGGCGCCTGGGAGCTGGATGACCTGATAAGAGACACCAAGGACGGCATCTATATGGATTTCAACAAATCCTGGAGCATCGACCAGATGCGCCTGAATTTCCAGTTCGGCTGCGAAATCGGCTGGGAAATCAAGAACGGCAAGAAGACCCGGATGGTCAAGCATCCCAATTACCAGGGCATCACGCCGGAATTCTGGAACTCCTGTGACGCCATCTGCAATGACAAGCACTGGGTGCTTTGGGGCGTGCCCAACTGCGGCAAGGGCGAACCGATGCAGACGGCCGAGATGTCGCACGGCTGCGCGCCGACCCGGTTCAGGAATGTCAACGTCGGGGTGAGGTAGAAACCACAGATTACACCGATTTCACCGATTAGTTGACCACACATTCGCTCAGTTCACCCTGAGGATTCCTGAAGGGCTCAGTGTAAACTCCGACGCAGAGGTACGGAGAATTAAACCGGTCCGGCGTTAACAGAATCGGGGCTTAATTTAACGGCATTACGGACAGTTTTACCACGCAGAAGTATTATCATCAGGATAACCGCGCTTAAATAAACCACGGAAAAGACCGAGGAATAAATCAACTGATTATACATATAAGAAAGTTCCGGCATTCCCTCGAATATTTCCGTTGGAGATATCGCCATTTCTTCTAATATGGGGCTCATAGTAAAAAACCAGGTCTTCCATATGAATATAAAGAGGACAACACCTGCGGTGGCCAATACTAAATTGAACCAGGCGATAATTTCCAGGGCCATCCGGGCCCAGGACCGCAACCTGAGCAGATAAAAAGCCGAAACCAGGATAAAAAGCCCCATGACCACCCGAATTATCCCCATCAGCGTATGGTATTTATAAAATATCCCCACTATTCCTACTACATTAGAGAATTGTTTGGGAATATCGTCGTCTGTTTTTGATTCTTCAAAGAAGTTAATTATTACTTGAGAAACATCATGCGCTTTTAACCAACCGATGCCGCCAGAGAATATTTTTATGCCGATGAGCATCCAAGCCACAACCAGGATAATCACCAAAATAGGTTTTTTCATGTCACTACCCTACCATTTCTCCGTGTCTCAGTGTCTCCGTGGTTAATATTCGTGTTTGTCTTCTGATTCTCACCTGTGGCTTGGAATATACCAAAACATTCATGCCGCATCAAGATATTATCAGACTCATATATTTGACAAACCGTCCGGCGGAAATTATATTAGGCCTATGTTCACCTGGAAGATACTCAATCGTTTATACAAACTGCTCAATGGCGAAATATCGCCGCGCCAGATAGCCGGCGGGATTGCCTTCGGGATGATTGTCGGCCTGACCCCAACCTTCTCGCTCCATAACCTGCTGGTGCTCCTGCTCATCTGCATTATCAGGGTCAATGTCTCGGCATTTATCTTCTCAGCCGTGGTCTTCGGGCTGATATCGTTCCTGGTTGACCCGGCCGCGCATATGCTCGGATATCTGCTCCTGGTCCAGATGGAATTCCTCAGGCCCTTATGGACCATGCTCTATAATATGCCGCTGATACCGCTGACCGGATTCAATAATACCGTGCTCCTGGGCAGCGTGGTTATCTCGCTCATCCTGTTTTATCCGTGCCTGGTGTTCTCGCAAAGAGGCATCCTCTATTATCGGGCTCAGCTGATACCCAAACTGGAGAACACCAGATTCGTCCGGGGCGTAAAAGCTAGCCGGCCCTATAACTGGTATATTAAAATAACCAAGGCCAATGCGCTGGTTAACAAGGTCAAGTCAGCCGGCGATAAAATCAGTAACCTGACCGGCGGAACGAAAGGATAAGGAAATTTAGCCACGAAGGCACTAAGAATAATGTCACCCTGAACTTGGTTCAGGGTCTACGAGATGCTGAAACGAGTTCAGCATGACATCTTAGATTCCTTTGTCCCTACGGGAGGCAGTAGCTCTGTCTTAGTGGCAAAAGAGTTTTATTATGCGTTGGAAAGGTATCATTGTTTTTGGGGTTATCTTCATTATCATAGCCGTATTCGGGTTCGTCTTTGCGGACGGGCTGATAAAGAACAGCATTGAATCGGTGGGCAGTAAAATCATCGGCGCCCAGGTTGAGATAGCTAAGTTCGAACTGAGTTTTCTAAAACTCTTCCTGCAGGTCAGCGGACTGCAGGTGGCCAGTTCGGATAACGAGTTCCAGAACCTGATTGAAATCAAGGACATCCGGTTCAAGATGGACTGGCCGGCCCTGCTGGAAAAGAAGATTGTGATTAACGAGATGGCCGTGGATTGCATCATGCGCAATACCAAGCGGACCACATCGGGCAAAATCGCCCAGGAACCCGAACCGCAGACCGAAGAACAATCAGCCACGGCCCGGATGATTCAGGACGAAATCAACTCCATCCCGATTGTCCAGATGTCCAAAGGCGCAGACAAGGTCAATGTGGATGAAGCGGTCAGCCAGGCCAAACTGGCCACACCGCCCCATATCACAAAGACCGAGACCGAGCTGGATACCAAAAGCCAGGCCGCTGAACAGGCCATTAATAATCTCAATATCACGCCCCGGCTGGCTGAGATAAAGAAGCAAATAGATTCGGTGGACCTGAAAGAGAAGAACCCGGTCAATCTCAAGAAGGAATTCAAGAAACTGGCCGATATCAAAAAGGACGTGGACCAGTTAAAGGACGAACTGGCCAAGACCGACAAAACCACCCAGACGGATTTCAATAATATTTCCGGCGCCATAAAGAATATTGACAATCTCAAGGAGCAGGACTATCTCAACATCATCAATTCCATCTCCGGCGCCAAGAATCTCAACAAGGACGACATTGCCAGGATGCTCTTCGGCGAGGTCTGGCTGGGCCGGATGACCAGCGTGCTGTACTGGCTGAATATCGCCAAGAGTTATATGCCCGTGTCTTCGGTTTCAGATGCCGAGAAACAGGCGCTGCTCAAAAAGCAGAGATTCAAGGGCATTGACGTGGAATTCCCCAAGGACCAGACCTATCCGGGATTCCTGCTCAAGGTCGCGTCCATCTCAACCAGCTCTGATGACCTGAAATTCTCAGGCAAGGCAGAAGGATTCTCATCCAATCCCCGGCTCTACGGCCAGCCGGCCACTATTTCCATGAAAGGCACGGTCCCTGACTTTGACCTTGAGGCGGTGCTGGACCATACCAAATCCATCAGCCACGATACCGCCATACTCAATATCAGGAATCTGGATATCAAAGGCCTCAGGCTGACCCGGTCATCATCATCGCTCCTGCCGACCAAGGTATCAGCCGGCAGTGCTGATGTTGAGGCAACGCTGACCAGTGAAGGCGACAAGATGGTAATAGTCATGAACATCCTGCCCAAGAACCTGGTCTTCGCGCCGGAGGATATCAAGCAGGACGATGAGCGCCATGAGGGCGCCATGGCGCTTCGGCGCCAGATGGCCCAAACCCTGTCTGAAACCAAGGACTTGAAAATCACCGGCGTGCTGACAATGGAAAAGGGCCGGATGACATTCAAGATAAATTCCACGGTTGATGATATTGTTATCGGCGCGGTCAAGAAGATGGCTGACGCCAAGGCAGAAGATGTCAAGAACCAGGTGCGCCAGAAACTTAGCCAGAGCATTGACCCGCAAAAGGACGCGTTGCTAAAGAAGTTCCAGTCCAAAAAGGGCAATATTGACTCCCTGAGCAAGAGTAATAACGACGCGGTCAACGATATGGTAAAACAGGCCGGGGCGAAGAAGTAAGTCCGGAACGCAAAGAGAACACGAATCACACGAATAGGAGCGAATCACACGAATTAAATCCCCCCTATTTAAGAGGGGTAAGGGGTGTGTATTCCTCAGGATTCCCCCTAATCCACCTTTGTTAAATCCCCCTCTTATCCCCCTTTTGCAAAGGGGGAGGCAGGGGGATTAGAAATCAAGGCATTACCATAACTCATTAAAGTAAAAGGTGTTAGACCTGCATGCCGATAGGCACGGTAGATAATCAGGGGGTTTTTACCGGTCATTGGTCAGGCCGGGTCAGCCATTAACCCGCCCTGGTCAGCCATTAACCAGCCCTGGTTAGCCATCCACCAGCACTGGTCAGTCATCCGCCAGCCCTGGTCAGTCATCCGCCAGCCCTGGTTAGTCATCCACCAGCCCTGGTTAGTCATCCACCAGCCCTGGTCAGCCATCCACCAGCACTGGTCAGTCATCCACCAGCACTGGTCAGTCATCCACCAGCCCTGGTCAGTCATCCACCAGCCCTGGTTAGTCATCCACCATATCGGGTTAGCTCAATACACGCCGGTATATGACTCATACACAACAGCGTATAACTTATACACAACAGTATATAACTCATACACAACAGTATATAACTCATACACAACTGTGTATAACTCATACACAACAGCGTATAACTCATACACAACTGTGTATAACTCATACACAACTGCGTATAACTTATACACAACTGCGTATAACTTATACACGACAGCGTATAACTCATACACGACAGCGTATAACTCATCCCGGCCGGATTTACCGGGATTACATCCCGCAGAACTCGGAGAGACCCTGTCTGCATACGACGCACAGGCAGGTTGTAGGCCGGGAAACCTTCCCCCGCCCCTGTCTGCGGGTAGCGGTGGCTACCCACCGTCCGACCCTACGGTCGCCCGTTTTAATAGGGCGTAGGGACGGGATTGGGAAATATATATCGAAGTGGATGATTAGATATGGCGTCCCCCGAATTTGGAATAGATTCATTCCTCGTCAGATGCAAGAGTATTGATGATGCTGCTAAGTTCCACAACTTCGAGATTTGCTGGGCAATCTGTCCAGTTGTGACGCCAACAAACAATGATATCGCAGCCATCAGGTGAGTGGCCATGCTCGCGGAAGTTGCGACTTTCGTATTCAAACTCAATTCGCACTCGTTGCCATTTATCTGCCGCGACTTGTCTTTTGGCTTCACAGTCCGGATAACCAGCTTGGAGGATTTCAACAAGGTATCCCAACTCGCGCGCGACCATGCCGAAAAGAAACGCAACTCCTTCCTCGTTTACCGGTTCATGACGAAGTCCTCGGAAATCAATCGGATTTCCATATGCGGGACGATTTTCAAGTTTTTGGTATCGCCGCAAAGAGGCAATGGGAGTAGAATGGTCAGCAGATGACGAGGATGGTGAATCTACGAATGGAGCACGTGCTACTTCTATTGGAATAAGAGCGACGACATCAACCCATTCGGGTCGTGACTCGGCGAAGGAACGAAATTTTGCTGGGATGTTTGACCATGGACCAAATTTCTTCTCAAAAACCCCTGCGCTGTAAATGCCCTCCCTCCGATACTGGTCTCGTGTTGGTATACGTCGGGTACGTCGTACAATTTCTCCCCAGTCTTTTAGTAGAACGGAAGGATCAATGGGTCTGTTGGTTGAGTTCGGCTCAAGTCCTGCGGCACGAACTGCCTCTCGCCAACTTGGGAAGTGGCTAAGTACATGATATTCCGATATGCCAGAAGAACTTTCGAATTGAGCGCGGGAAGGGGGATGACCGAGTAACTTAGCCGCGTCTCTAATCGCATTGAGAATTTTGTCTTTGCTAGGGGACGAGGTTGTCATATTGCATCTTTTCTTTGAATTCCGGGGACGCCTACATAGTTCAGCAGAATCCTTCCAATTTCCCCAAATTACATATCTGATTATACTCAAGCAAATGGATTAATCAATATTTTGCCGGCTATTTTCCAATCACCCCGTTAATCTCCTTATTCATTTCTTTAACCGCCTGCTTGATAACGTCCTGCCAACTGAGATTCTGATATTTTACCACCTCTTTTATCGCCTTATTCTATGGTTGCTAAACAGAATAATTTTCCTAATATTATATATCCTCCAATAATTTGCTAACCTGTTCCGGCGAAGGCAGTTCTTTTCTTAATCCCGCAGGCAACCTGGTCGTTATTTTATAGGTGGCGACACCAATCGGTTTTCGGCTGTCCCGCAAGGCGTATTCCACAATAGTCCGGTCTTTATCACGGCAAAGAATTATACCGATAGACGGGTTTTCATTCCTCATTTTTACCAAATCATCCAGCGCGGAAAGGTAGAATTGCATCTTGCCGGTATATTCCGGTTTGAATTCGCCGACCTTCAACTCAATCGCGACCAGACATTTCAGACGCCGGTGATAAAGCAGGATATCAATGAAAAACTCCTGGCCGTTGATTTCAATACGGAATTGATTGCCCATAAAGGTGAATATTCCGCCCATTTCCACCAGGAATCTGTTCACCTTTTGTATCAAGGCGCGCTCCAATTCAAGCTCGCTGTGTTCCTCGCCCAATTCCAGGAAGTCAAAGGTATATTCATCCTTAACCGCGAGTTTGGCCTGGTTCCTGATTTTAACCGGCAATGCCTTATCAAAATTGGTCTGGTTAACCAGCGTTTTCCGGTATGTCTTATTGTCTATCTGATGAATCAGCACATTCTTTGACCAGCCGAATTTTCGGGCCATCCTGATGTAAAATTCACGCTCCAAGGCATCTTTGCATCGTTCAAAAATAATTATGTTATGCGACCAACCGATTTCTCGCACCAATGGTGCGAGTTTTTCATTATCACGGTATATCAGGTAAAAAGTACGCATTCGCCACAATCCGGAATCCGAGAATCCCTGCATTCCCGAAAACTCCCGCTGTAAATCTCTTGCCAAATTCTCAACGATGGACTTACCCCAGCCGTATTTCTCCTGGCGTCCGACAATTGACCTTCCGATATCCCAATAAAGCGAAACAAGATCCTTATTAACCGCCTTAAGCGCCTCGTATTGCGACTGGTAAACCCGATGCTTGATTTCCTGAAGCAATAACCGGTAATCATTGTTAGCGCTGATACGAGTTAATGATTTATTATCATTCATAATCTCAATCATTTAGGATTCGTGTTCGCTCCGCTCCAGTGGGTGCTCACGGTCACGCTTCGCTTAGAGCCCTATCGCGGTCAATCGCGGTCACGACTGTGTTCCATCATACCATTTTAACATTGCTTACACCAGGATTCCGGCTTCTCTATACTATTGCTCTGCTGATATCCTTATTCATTTCCTTAACCGCCTGCTTGATAGCGTCCTGCCAGCCACTTGCTTTTGCGTCCTTATATGCGTATATGATACTTCTGGCGGCGTTGATGATGGCGCCCAGACCGCCCTTGTTAAAATAGTCCTTGAGGTCGGATGCCTTAGCGCCCTGGGCTCCGTAACCCGGCACCAGAAATATGCTCTTGGGCATGAGTTGCCTGATGGCCTTGGCCTCGGCCGGGAATGTTGCGCCGACCACGGCTCCGACAGATGAATAGCCCTCCTTACCTCTTATCTTCTTGCCCACGTCCCCTACTTTCTCGGCCACCAGTTCGTAAAGTTTACGGTTGTCCTTGAGAAGCGCGTCCTGGAAATCCTTTGACCCGGGATTTGAGGTCTTGACCAGCACGAACAAACCTTTACCCTGCTCATCGCAGAGTTTAATAAACGGTTCAAGCGAGTCAATGCCCAGATAGGGATTGACCGTAATCGCATCAGCCGGCGAGTCCTTGAGAAAGGTCCGGGCGTATGCCTCGGCGGTTGAGGCGATGTCCGAGCGCTTGACGTCAGCAATGACTATCAGTCCTTTTTGGCGCGCATAATCCATGGTATCAAAGAAGCACTTGACGCCCTCGGCGTGGTATTGCTCATAGAAAGCTGATTGGGGTTTGACAGCCACAACATCATCCTTGATGATATCAATAATGGCTTTATTGAATTCGTATATGGCCTGGGCCGGAGAGGATGCCCCGACTGTTATCTCTTTGGGAATCAGGTCCAGGCGCGGGTCTAAGCCCACGCAGACGCAGGATTTCTTTTCCCGGATGGCCGCAATTAATCTATCTGCAAAATTCATCATATCTACTCCTCGTTAGCCACAAAGACACAAAGGCACAAAGAAAGCATATAAAACTTAGTGTCTTAGTGCCTTCGTGGCTATATTCTTAACGGTCAATCCTAATTGCCTGGCCTTAAACAAATCCCGTCTGCCGATGCGCAGGCGTATCTTGTAATATGTATCTAATATCTTCTTGTCCAGGATTATACCGTGCTGATGCAGGTAGGCCAGGAGCCGCCCGTTTTCCATCGGCACCTTGACGGTTAATGTCACCTGCCGGGCGCTGATTATCTTTTCCAGCCGCTCTTCCAATTCTCCGATACCCAGTCCTTTGAGCGCTGAAATCACGCAGGCATCAGGGAATTTTCTCCTGAGAATCTCCAACTCTATCTTGTCGGCCCGGTCAATCTTATTAAGAACAATGATGATGTCTTTATTGTTGCAATCTATTTCCTTTAGGACCGTATTGACTGCAGTAATCTGGCTTTCGGCATCGGGCGAAGAGGCATCCACGATATGGAGCAATAAATCAGATTGGCGCACCTCTTCCAACGTAGCGTGGAACGATTCAACGAGCTTATGGGGCAGGTTCCTGATAAAACCGACCGTATCGCTCAGGAGCACCTTTTGCCCGCTGGCGAATTCCCAGATATTGGTCTTGGTATCAAGCGTGGAAAAGAGTTTATCCTCGGTTAATTGGTCTATATGAGCCAGGGTATTCATCAGGGTGGATTTGCCGGCATTGGTATAACCGACCAGGGCCACGGTAAAATCCTCAGCCCGGGTCGCCACCTCTTCTTCCCGGCGCGTCTGAATCCTCTTGAGTTCCCGCTTCAGGGTGGTAATTCGGTCAAAGGCCAGACGCCGGTCCACCTCAAGTTGCTTTTCACCCGGGCCCCGGTCGCCCCGGACGCCTCCGCCGATACGGGAAAGGTGGCTCCAGAGGTGTTTTAACCGCGGCAGGGCATATTCCAGATGGGCCAATTCCAGTTGCAGTCGTGACTGATTAGTCCGGGCGTGGGTGCCAAAAATCGCCAGGATTAGCTCAGTCCGGTCAATCACTGCTATGCCCAGAATCTCCTCCAGGTTCCTGATTTGGGCCGGCGACAGGTCGTTATCAAAGATAACATAATCGGCCTGGTGCTCCCGGGCCAGTACGGACAATTCCTCGGCCTTGCCTTGGCCGATATAATAGGCATTGTCTGGTTTTTCACGCCTTTGGGTTACCTGGCCGACCACAATTGCGCCGGCTGTATATGCCAAAAGGGACAATTCCTCTAAAGAATTGATATTATCACGGTTTTTGCCCATTGACTGATGGACCACATCCACCAGGATGGCCTTCTTATTCTGGACGTTTAAATTAGTGTCTTTCACGGTAATATCTAATAATTTAACCAGCAATTTCTGATAAAGTCAATAATAAATTGACATATCACCCTGATAAATATAGAATCGCTATTTCGTGTTATGTTAATATTAAACACGTAAGTTGATGAGCGCCATAAGGGCGCCATGGCGCTTCGGCGCCATTTGGCGACGGTGGTAATTCACCCGTTCAATCAGCTTACTACATTATTATTTATGAACGGTGAATTATTAAGATTAATTGACAGCCTGCACCGGGAAAAGAAGATAAAGCCGGAGGCACTGTTTGCGGCCATAGAGTCGGCTATCTCGGCCGAGGTGAGCAGCCATCTTAAACTGAACGAAACGGTCAAGGTAACGATTGACCGCCAGAGCGGCAAAATCACGGCTGAGAGCAAGGAAGGCATCATTGACCCAACCTTATGGGGCCGGGTAGCGGCCCAGACCACCAAGAAAGCCATCTCCCAAAAGATCAAGGAAGCCGAATCCGAGGTTATTTATGCCACGCTCAGCACTAAACTATATTCCCTGGTCAGCGGAACCGCATTGCGGCATGAAGGCAATGACGTGATTGTCCTGGTGGAAGGCGTAGAAACCATCCTGGAGCGGAAAGAACAGGTGCCGGGCGAGACCTACCGCCTGGGCAGTATTGTCAAGGGAATCATCCTGACCGTGAAAAGGCAGGACGGCGGCATCAGGGTGATTATCTCCCGAACCCATCCGGAATTTGTCAGAAAACTCTTTGAGATAGAGGTTCCGGAACTGGCCGGGAAACTGATTGAGGTAAAGGGCATCTCCCGCGAACCCGGATTCAGGACCAAGATGGCGGTCTATTCGGACAAGCCCAATATTGATGCGGTCGGCGCCTGCGTGGGCGTCCGGGGCGCGCGCATAAAGAATATTGTAGAGGAATTAGGCGACGAGAAAATAGATGTCATAAAATGGAGCGAGCAGCCGGAATTATTCATAGCGGCGGCAATGAAGCCGGCCGAGGTCCAGGCCATTGAGATAGACACTGAAGCCAAACGCGCCAAGGTCTTTGTCAGCACGGACCAACTTGCCCTGGCTATCGGCCGGAAAGGACAGAATATTCGCCTGGCCTGCAAACTGACCCGATGGGAGATAGACGTCATGTCATCTGACCAGTTGCCGGCTGAGGAAACAGAACTGGCCAAGGGAAAGAATAAAAAGAAAGATGAAAAGCAGAAATCTCCGGCGGCTCCTGCAATAAAACAGCCACCTGAAAGTAATAATACCGCCCCGACAGGCGGTGGGTAACCACCGCAGGATAGGCCGGATTTAATCAATAATGAGAGTTTATCAATTAGCCGAAGAATTGGCGGTTACACCAGACGAATTAATCCAGAAGGCCAAGGAACTGAAGATTCCTATCAAGAGCGATATCTCCACCTTAGACAACAAAGCCATCGGGAAACTGCGCAAGGAAATAGAAAAAGATAAGCAGGCCGCAGCGGCTAAACAGGCCGCCGCATTGAGGGCAGAGAAAAAGGCATCTCATATCCGGGAATTAGCCGCCGCGGCGCTGACTCATCAGGAAAAACCCGCTCCGGTCAAGGCGTCTGCCCCGCAGGAAAAACACGTTCACACCAAAGTCCCGGATGATAAACCAGCCCACGTCAAGACAGCGGCTGATAAGCACGTTTCTACTAAAACTCCGGCCGATAAGCCGGACCTGACTGTCCAGCACGGCGGATCTGCCGGAGGCAAGCACGGCAAACCAGCAGAAACTATCGCCAAGTCAGCGAAACCTACTGTGGCTATACCACACGTGCCGTTAAAAGCGACTGCTCCGCTTCATAAGAGTGACAAGCCCGCCTCAAGCGACACGACACATAAGAAACCGGCCAACGTTCCGGCAAAAGCCCCGGCGCTGGAAGACGATATCCCTAAACCAACGCCTATTATTCCGAACCTGGCCAAGGAGTCCGACGATAAACCCATCCGGGCTCAGAATGCAAAGGACCTGGACTATTATTCCAAAGGCGCCACCGATCAAACCAAAGGAATCAGCGGCAAGGTTATCGGTATGCCCGCAACATTCGGCAAACAGAAACCATTTATCAAAAAGACCTTCTTCTTCAAGAAGAAATCCAGCGGACAGCCCCATCAACCAATAGTCAATAAACCACTGGAAAGAAAGGTCACCATAACCGGCCGGATTACCCTCAAGGAACTGTGCGAGAAGATGGGCATCCGGGCGAACATCCTCATCAAGAAACTAATGGAACACAACATCATGTCCGGAATCAATGACCCCTTGAGCGAAGATGCCCTGGTGCTTATCGGGTTAGAGTTTAATTACGAAATCACATTTGAAAAGCCCAAGGATATCGCGGCCCAGTTGGTCCACACCACCTCTGACAAGCCCGAAGACCTTAAAACCCGTCCTCCGGTGGTGACCTTTATGGGCCATGTGGACCACGGCAAGACCTCGCTGATGGACAAAGTCCGGTCGACCGATGTAGCGGCTTCGGAACACGGGGCAATTACCCAGCATTTAGGCGCCTATGAGGCGGTAATCAATAATAAAAAGATTGTCTTCCTGGATACGCCGGGCCACGAGGCATTTACCCAGATGCGTTCCAGAGGGGCAAATGTCACGGATATCGTGGTCATAGTCGTGGCGGCTGATGACGGCGTCATGCCCCAGACCGAGGAAGCCATCAGCCATGCCCGGGCCGCTAACCTACCAATTATAGTCGCCATAAATAAGGTGGACAAAAAGGAATCCAATCTTCACAAAGTCCGCCAGCAACTGAGTTCCATGGACCTGGCGCCTGAGGACTGGGGCGGCAAGACCATATTTGCCGAGGTCTCAGCCCTTACCGGCCAGGGCATTGACCATCTCTTGGAAATGATTCTACTGCAGGCGGATATGATGGAATTAAAAGCGAATCCCAACCGCCGCGCCTACGGAACGGTACTGGAAGCCAAACTCACAGAATCACAGGGGCCGATGACGACTATCCTGGTCCAGAACGGAACCCTGCAAATCGGCGATATTATCTTCTGCGGCGGCGCCTCCGGCAAGGTGCGTTCTATGCACAACAGCCGGGCTGAAGGCATATCGGAGACACCGCCTTCAACCGTAGTCAGGATAAGCGGCCTCTCGGCTATGCCTATGGCCGGCGATAAATTCTATGTAGTGGAAAGCGTCCAGACCGCTTCGGAAATGGCCCAGACCTATAACGAACGCAAGAAAGGCACTCTGGCCGGCCCGCAACAGCATACCACGTTGGAAAACCTTTATGACAAGATTACTACTTCCCAGACCAAAGAAATCAAAATCATACTTAAAACCGATGTCCAGGGCTCTCTGGAAGTAATTACCCAGTTGCTTAATAACTTCGCCTACAAGGAAGCCCGGGTGAAAATCATCCACAAAGGCGTGGGCCAGATTAACGAATCCGACCTGCTCCTGGCTCATGTCTCAGATGCAATTATCATCGGGTTCAATACCGCGGTGGAAGAACGCGCCAGGCCCCTAATGACCGAACACGGCGTGGACGTAAAAATATACAACGTCATCTACGATATCGTGGAAAATATCAAACTGGCCCTGGAAGGGATGCTTGAGCCGGAAAAGCGGGAAGTCACCATCGGCAAATTAACCGTCAAGGACATCTTCAAGATTTCCCGTCTCGGCACGATTGCCGGCTGTATGGTGACAGAAGGAAAGATAGAAAGGTCATCATCCGTCCGGGTCTTCCGCGATAAAAAAGCTATTTATGAAGGCAAGTTGTCTTCACTAAAACGTTTCAAGGACGACGTCCGCGAGGTCAATACCGGATTTGAATGCGGATTGAAGGTAGACGGATTTGATAACCTCAATGCCGGAGATATAATTGAGGCGTTCCTGATAGAAAAATACCTGAAAAAACTGACGGCTTCATCCTAAAAAACCACTATGAGCAATAACCGAATGGGCCGGGTGGCCAAGGAATTGCAGCGGGAAATAAGCCGGATAATCCTTTACGAACTAAGCGACCCGCGGCTGGGATTTATCACGGTGACCAGAACCGAGCCCTCGCCTGACCTGCTGTGCTCCAAGGTATTCGTAACCATCCTGGGCAATGAGGAGGCGCGCAAAACATCCATCACCCTGCTGAATAATGCGGCCAATTATATCCATAACCTCCTGATTAAAAGAATCAGGATGCGCTATATCCCCAAACTCTCGTTCCACTTTGATGAATCAGTTGAAAAGGAACTGAATGTCTATAAGTTGCTTGATAAAATCATTTGCGAAACCGCTTCAAAAGAGAAAAAGCCCAAGAAATTGCCGGCTCGCAAGCCACGGCTTAATCTGTGAAATCTGTGGCTATTTTTCTTGACATTGATACTAAATTTGTTGTATAAAAAACGGCAACATGATAAGGTAATTCCGTTCCGCCATAATACCGGGATGGAAAAGGAGTCAATTTATGACAAACAAAATCCCGTATCTCATAATCGGTGTCCTGCTCGGAATTATTGCCATCCTAATCGCAGACAAACTACCCACTCATAACGACATATTCGCGGCTCCGGACAAAGGAAGCGAAACTTCAGCAAACAACAACTACATTGCCATCGGGTCAATGACCAGGACAGATAACAACCTTCTCTGGTTAATAGACACCGCCAATAAGAAACTGCTGGTCTATGAATATGCGCAGGATTATTTAATCAGGTTACGAGCGGCACGTGATATCCAGTATGATGTCAATATCCCGGACGGAGTAGCAATGCCTTATCTCAAGAATTCAGATGAAGGACCTCCGCCAACTGCTATAAAAAAATTATATGAGGACATAAGAAAACAGCAGGAAAAAGATAAGCCCAAAGATAAATAAATAGTTATATGCCTAAATCATCCAAGTCCGATGAATTCTTTACATTTGACGAGGTCCTCAAGGAACTGAAACTCAGCGAGGACGAACTCAAAAAACTGGTCTCGGAAGGCGAGATACGCGCCTTTAAGGACGAGGACCGGATGAAGTTCAAAAAGGTGGACGTGGAAGGCAAGCGGCCCGAGCATATTACCGAACCCACGGTTATCCTCCCGCCCGACGAAGCTGAAATACCGGCCGCCAGCGATGACGCCACATTTATTGAAGAAGATACCACCAGCAGCATCGGCGCCACCGAGGATGTGCCGGTGGGCAGCGATACCGATGTTCATTTACCCGGCCTGGTTGAAGAAGCCGATGTCACCACGCCCATAGAATCGGTCCCTGACGACATCGGCGCCACCGTGCCTGAAGAAGAAATTGAAGTAGCCGAGACCATTGCCGAGGAAGGCGCTGTAGAGACCATTCCGGAAGAGATGGTGGAAACCATAGCGGGAAAATCTCCGCCGGCCGTAAGACCGAGATCCAAAATTTCCAGGTTTGCTCCCGCTCAAGCGGGACCATCCAGAGAGATGCAGATGCCATATCCGGAAATGCCCGTCTCGGTGACTATGCCTGTTCCCAAATTCAAAACCCCGGTAATATTCATCGTCTTCTTGAGCGTTATCCTGCTGTTCTTGTTTCTTATCGGCTCATTTATGGCTGATGCACTACGGGTCAGTTCCGGTCAGGGTAAATACCCCACCGGGTTCACCCGTGAATTCGGACAAACAATCCTTGATATTGTCGGGATAAAAAAAGAAGACGCAAATCTTGACAGATTCAAGAAAGAAGAGTAAAATTCCGATATAGTTCTAATCCCATTAGGGACGGTCGCCAAGCCCCACAGGGCCTGAAAACCGGAAAGGAGTATGAAATGGTAAACCTTAAAAAAATTGCAGTTGTGATAACTGCCGGCCTATTAGTAACCGGATGCGTATCACAGGCATCCTATCGTAAACTGGAGACAAAATACAACACTGATGTCACTGCAATGTCAGCCCACATCAGAGACCTGGGCGAGGCCAACAAAGCCGTGGACCAGGACAACAAAGGATTTGCCTTTGAACTCCAGAAAGCCAAACTGGAAAACGAGAAATTAAAACATGAGGCAAGGGTGGACGATGAGACCCTGACCAGGATGAAGGAAAATATCGTCCGGAAATTACAGGGGTTGATGGTAGATGGTGGAATTGTTGGATCGGACGGAAAAATTGAGTTCCAAGATGAAGTTCTCTTTTCACCCGGCAGAACAGAACTAAAACAAAAGGGCAAGGAAGTACTAAATAAAGTAGCCGATGTTATCAAAAGTGAACCTGGTTATATGATTCAGATATCCGGGTATACAGACAGTGACCGGATAGACAAAACCAAAGACCTCTATAAAACAGGTTCTAATTTTGAATTAGGCGCTATTCGGGCTTTATCGGTCCTTCTCTATATGGAAGACCAGGGTGTTGACCCGGGCAGAATGTTCTTAGTTAGTTTCGGCGAACACCGCCCCAAGGGCGCTAAGAAATCCGAGAACCGCCGGGTAGAGATTTCATTCATCAAAACCGAGACCGAAGCGAAGGAAGAAACTACCTCGCCGGAAGAAAAGACCGAAGAAACCACCCCGGTTTCTAAAGAACCGTCTAAGTAAATTAGATTATACACCAACCCCCTCATTCTACCAAGAGTGAGGGGGTTTTTCATTGCGCGCTTGATTTACTAATCTGATATGCTCTTCTTAAGGAATGCCTCGACATTCTTTATGTCCACGCCGCAGTCCTTGCAAGGGCCGTGCGGGCGGGTATTGGGCACAGCCAAAACCTTTTTGGGGAAGATGGCCTTGATGCCCCCGGCTAATTCCTTTTCACAGGCAATGGCAATAATCACATCAACCTGGGCTGAATTGACTTTTTCCAGCGCCATTTCGCTGCCTGACGCCACGGCGCATTTTACCCCGTAACGTTCGCTCATCTCCAGGATATCCTTAACCGTGCATTTGCCGCACCTTTTGCATTCAGCCAGGTCATTGATTATCTTTTGGGAGCATTTGGAATTCTGAATACAGTGCGAGAAAAGGAGCATCACCTTTTCAGGCGCCAGATATTTCTGCTTTCTGCCGCGCAGGAAATTGTTCAGTCCGATAATAATGTTATTCAACTTCTTTCCCAAACCTGTCTCCTATCTTCATGCGATACCCGTTAATAAATTCCCGCACCGTAAGCGCCCGGCTTCCGGCCGGCTTGACACTCATAATAGATAATCCTCCTGCCCCTCCGCAAGAAATAATCATTTCGTTATTGGTTATACCTCTAACGCTACCCGGTTTATTATCTTGCCCGGCCTCATCAATCTTTAGACGGGCTTGTATAATATCTACCTTTACGGAATCTTTCCCCGCTGGATTATAATATGTGTAAGCCCCGGGCCAGGGTTGCATCGCCCTTATCCGGTTGAGGACTTCTTGGGCCGGCCTGGACCAGTTAATCTCACCGTCCGCCTTTTTGAGTTTAGGCGCAAAGGTAACTTTGTTCTCATCCTGGGCTATCGGTTTTATCGTCCCTTTTTCTATATCATCTAATATACCCTGCACTACACCGGCAGATTCTATAGCCAGACGCTCGTCTAATTCAACCGCGGTTTCATCATTCTTTATCTCTACCGTCACCTGCTTAAGGATTGGCCCGGCGTCCATCTTTTCCACCATCCTGATTATGCTGACGCCGGTCTGCCTATCGCCGTTAAGGATAGCATAATTTACCGGCGCCGAACCGCGGTATTTGGGCAAGAGCGAGGGATGGATATTAATACAGCCGTATTGCGGCAGATTTAAGATATCTCTGCCCAACTTCTGCCCGTAGGCAGCCACGACAATCAAATCAGGTTTTTTATCATGCAACTGCTTAATAAATAACGGTTCATTAATTGATTCGGGTTGCCATATCTCTATCTTGTGCTTTATGGCTTCTTCCTTGACCGGCGATATGGCTGTTTCTTTAAGTCCCCTTCCCTTCTTGCTATCCGGTTGTGTAATCACCCCGATAAGATGGTGCTTCTGCTGTGTTACCAGCATCCTGAGCGCTGGGACAGCAAATGCCGAGGAACCGATAAATATTAATCTCATCCTTTTAACCGCCTATTACATCTATTATTAATCTGTGAAATCTGTATCTCATCTCTGGAATATCGGCAGATAGTCATTAGGTATCTGCAGGATTATGCAAGCCATTGCCGTGGCATAGGCCGGCCCGACATCATCTGTCCAGGAACCATCAGGTTGCTGAGAGACAATAATTTCATTCCTGACGCGCCCGAAATAATATTCCCAGTTCTTACCGCCGGCCTGGAAGAGCGCCTGAACCGCATAGTAATGTCCATAATAGTAATGATAATCGCCGTAGGAACCAGGCAGGTTTTTCGGATTCATAATATAGTTTATCCCGCGCTGTACTTCAAGGGTATTATATTCCCCGGCGCTCATCAAAGCGGTAACACCGGCCGAGGTCAGGGCAAATGAAATGCGCGAGGGCGGCGTCAACTGATAATTAAACGCGCCCATTGATCCTGGCAACGCTACATAGGATTTCTTGACATAACTGACGGCCTTATCAATTACTTCCTTGGGCACAGCGATGCCCACATTCCGGCAAGCCCTCAGCGCCTGCAAGGTGGTTACGGTTACCGAGATATCCGCATCAAGCGGCGAGGGCTGGTAACGCCAGCCGCCTTCAGGATGCTGGCTGTTAACAATCAGCTGGGCGCTGTTCTTTAACCGGCTCTTGACATCCTCCCGTCTGGTCATCCCATATACCTCAGCCAAAAAGAGCGTAGCAAACCCGTGTTCATACATCCGCGTGCCGTGTTTGGTGATGTAGCCATCGGTCTCGCGGGCGCAACTCAGGACAAACTGGACGGCCTTTTCCACGTTGGTCCCGTATTTACCTTTGCCCGGCACGTTGCCCTGGGCCAGAAAAGCAATGCCGGCAATGGCGGTAATGCCGACATTCTCATTCTCTTCGCCCTGGTAGGTATCATTTAACTTATAACCAATCTGGCAAGTCCAGGAACCGTTAGCGTTCTGGGTGCGCGCCAGATAATCCAAACCTTTTCCAACCACGTTGTTAACGTTGGTCTTATCCTGTGAGGACTTTTTGTCTTCACCCTGGGCTGAAGAAAGGAGCATCGGCAGAAACAATGTTACCATAAGAAGTAATGCGGTGACGACTCTAAAATTTGTGTCGGGATTGCCACGCCCTTCGGGCTCGCAATGACTGTCATTGCGAGAATGGTCTCGCCTTACCGAGACCAGACGAAGCAATCTCGTAAAATTGTTATTTCGTCTTTTCACCCCGTTAGAGATTTTATTAGTGTTATTGTCATTGGCTTTCATAATTACATTCCTCTAACTTTTATTAGCACTATTATGGCTACTTATTATCTCTAACGGGGCGAATCTACAGTTTCCTTCTTACTCTCTATCCGGTATATATTCATCTGACCTATAGAATTCCTAATAAGAAAATCGCCCACGACGAGCAGGTTAGCCGCCGGCTGAGCGTCTTCTTTTCCCTGGAGGAACTGCTTATTGATCAATTCGCCGGTTTTCAATCCTATTTCATAAAGCATATAATCATCTGAAGTAACGTAAATTTTACCATCAGTTATTGCGCCCTTTCCAATAAACCTGAAATCCTTACCAAAATAATTCTTGTCGTCCGCCTTCCACGCCACATCAGCGCCCTTATTAAGATTAAGACATATTATACCGGATTCGCCTGAAACCACCAGGAATCCGTCTTTAACGCCAACCAGATGCCGGACATTTCCTAATGGAGCATTATCGCCGTTCCAGCGCCAGAGTTCCTCGCCTGTATTGGCTGAAATCAGATAAAGGAATGGCGAGTCAATGGCCGTAACGAGAATCCCGCCCGAACGACTGGCGTCGTCCAGTCGGGCGGGCTGCCCCTGCTTCTCTGCAAAAGATGTATTATCTATGCGGATAATCGGGTTATTTATCCATCGTAATGGCAAATGGGGCGGGGTGTAGTTAGGCCAGGTGGTAGGAATGAAATATTCTTCGTATTTCTTCAGCCACTTAATGGCGCCGGTATATTTATCCACGGCTGTGATTATACCCATCTGAGAACAGTAGTAGATATTATCGCTATCCACTGTGACAGCCGAGGCCATCGGCTCGCGGCTGGGATTGTTAAAAAGGTTGGTCTCCAGGATGCCTGAACCGATGAAGGTCTTGAAATACACCGCGCCGTTCCGGGCATTGCAGGCAAATAGATAGTGCTCCGGAATGTCAACCTGCTTCGGCATCCGCAGGCCGGCCACATAGAGCACGTCGTTTTCCTCGGCCGGCGCAACAGGAAAAATAATATCCTCAAGAGGGTTGCCACCGTCTTTGGAATACGGCACCTTGTCGCTGGTCCATAATCTTTTTGCAGTTGAGGTATCAAGACATACTAATGAACGTCGCGGGAAAGGGTATTTGACATCAAGGAATCCTAACCGCCGCTCGTGCTTCTCATACGAACTAATCAACGGCGCATACAATCTCTTGCCATCAGCCGAGAGCGTAACCGTGTTAATCGTCCGCTCCTCCTGGAACCCCTGGTTGGAGGTGTCATCCTCCACCTTCCATTTTACCTTCATTTCTGCCTGTGCCCCGTACGGGGCAGACAGGTCATACGGCATCTTTTCGTCTTTTAACTCCGATAATTCAAATGCATAGATACCCGAACCGGTGGGCAGGTAAATCATATTATTACTTACCGCCGGAAAATAAGGGATGGACTCCTGCGGCGCTATCGGGTAATTAATATTCGGGTTATTAGGAGGCCGGCGGGACAGATTGACAACATGGTTCGGCAATTTGAAATAACTGTTCCAAGAGAATGAATATCCTTTCCCTATTAGCGGGACTGTCTGCGGACTTGTAGCGGATTCTTCGGTAGACCGGGCGGGCATTATCTTTGAACGGGTATTATTACCGCAATAGGTCTGCCACTCAACATCTGATGGTTTCCCTGCCATAATATCCTCAACTATTTTACGCTCAAATAATACTTCCGCATCCCGGGGGTGGTTCAATTTCAATTCGCGATAATAACCGGATGCTTTAAACAATTCACCTCTTTCCAGATGCCAGCGTAAAAGAAGCGTCAGGGCCTGGCGGCCTGATTCGGTCAGCGCATATCTTTCCGCCAGTTGCTCCAGTTTATTTATGTCCAGACGATTCTTAACCACATTCTCAAAGACGTGCCTGGCCACGGGCTCGAACATATTATTATATGTCTTCCGGCCTTCAGCCGGCATATTTCGCAGGGCATTCCGGCAGAAATATTGAACACCCCAATAGAGGTCATTGTTACGAAGTCGTAACCCCGCCGAAGCGGGATAAACTCCGTCCCGCCCGTCCCGACGAATGTCGGGAATCGCACCCAGCCCATCGGGGATGGGCTGGTTCAGCCCCCAGCGGGGGCTGGACACGGTTATTTCGGGGCTCGCCCCAGTTTTATTATTCAATACGGACGCATTTATCAGGTATTGGGAATAGAGTTCCAACGCCTTCTGGTAATTCTCTGCAACGGCTTTCCAATCCTGTTCCTTTTCGGCTCTGGCGGCGGTTTTAATAAGTGCTTGGGCTTCAGGGCTGAAACGGATATGGGCCCGGCTCGGCTCTAACTCCTCTGAACCAATAACCTTGGCCCAGGAATCAGAGGCAAACGTGACCGAAAAACACAAAACAAGCAGGATAATAATGTAACGTTTCATAGAAATAATTATATCAAGTAACCCTAAAATGGTCAAGGGAAATTATAGCCACGAAGAACACAAAGACAAACCCCTTTTATCACACCCAGCCCTGAACCAGTAGCGGTTCAGGGCTGGTTCAGCCCCTGCACGCAGGGGCTGGACACGGTTCCCCCTTATGGCCCGTACGGGCCATGGCGACAAAGACGCCATTAAAGGGGGTGAGAGGGTTGTTATCTTTGTGTCCCTGCCCCGTTAGAGGCGTTATAAGAGTATCGGTTAGCCCCGTTAGAAGCGAACACAATTGAGCCGGAAGAACTATACCTAAGTTTAACCCTCTGGCATTGGACGCTTCTAAACGGGGTTAGTATTCTGTTTATTCTCCCCATCGCCTCTAACGGGGTGAATGTCTTTGTGGCTATTAAATTCTCTCTTAATTTACTTGTTAGTATCAGGGCAATAATGTATCTAATATAATATGTTATTCCAGCAGATAGAGAAAACCCTGAAGAGCGAACTCAAGACGTTCAAGACCTGCCTGAAAAAGGTGGTAGCGTCTTCCAACGGCATATCGCCGTTAACCGAGCATTTTACCGATTTCCAGGGCAAGCACCTCAGGCCGATTCTGACTATGCTGGCCGCCAAGGCCGTGGCGCCCGGTAAACCCCTTAACGCCCATCATTTCAACCTGGCCGTGGTCGTGGAACTAATTCATAATGCGGCCCTGGTGCACGACGATGTGCTGGACGAGGCAAAACTCAGGCGCAATGTCCAGACCTATAATCAGCGCTGGGGCAACGAGATGGCCGTTATCTTCGGCGATTATCTCTTTGCCCGGCTCTTCTCGCATATTACCACGGTCCAGTCAACCGGACTAATCAAGGTCATCTCGGCCACCAGCAACCGGGTCTGCCTGGGCGAACTAAAACACCTCATGAAACGTTTCAACCCGCACGGGCTCTCGGAAAAAGAATATCTGGAGATTATAGACAGCAAGACCGCCTCGCTTTTTACCCTGGCTACCTATTTAGGAGCCAGCGTCTCCACCAAAGACACCAGAATCATCAACGCCCTGAAATCATACGGCCAGAATTTCGGGATGGCCTACCAGATTATGGATGATTATAAGGACATTGCCGAATCGGACCAGACCAGCGGGAAATCAACCGGCAACGACCTGTTCAAGGGCAAGATTACCCTGCCGATTATCAGGACGGCCCGAAACTCGCCTGAAAATATCAGCCACCGGATGAAAGACATCCTGTCTTCGGTGAACAATAACGGGCGCGACCTGGCAAGTAAGAAGAACGAACTCCACAAACTCCTCAAGCAAAACGGTTCGCTGGATTACACCTACCGGCAGGCCCGGCATTATACCAACTCAGCCATAAAGAACCTGAAGGTCTTAAAGAACTCGGACTACAAAGACATCTTAATCGCCTTGGCCGAGTCGGTGATTGCTTAAGATATCATTTTAATCCATGCCGCTATCCGTTGCGACTTATCCCTTACCGATTTCCCTGGTCACGGTCACCTGAATGACATCCGAGAACTGGCCGACCTGCTCATCGCCGAGGAGATAGATGGCCTTGTAATCCCAGACCGCTGATTCCACGCCCTTGGGCATCGGGTGCTTATCAATATAATCCGGATGCGAATCCGTGGCCAGGAAGACAAAACCCGCCCCGTCTTTGCGGTCCACATAGATGTTAATCCTATCGGCCACGCCCTTTTTCCAGATAATCACCGGATGCCCGGACTCCACACGGCTCTTGAGTTCCGGCTTGAGTTCCAACGTATCCACAGTCCGCTCATCGCCGACAATGCCCAAGTCCTCGCCGATGGACTCGTTATAATTCGTGGAGCCCTTGATGCGAGCCACCAGCTTGCGGGCGCGCCAGAGAATACCGTTATTGACCAACGTAGGCGGAGCCGGAAGTGTGGGCGCAATTGGCAATGGACTGGGCGTCTCGCTCTGCCGGCCATCCCGCAACTGGTTTTTATATGCCGAGAGACCCTGCTTGAATGTCTTGAACGCCTCCTGCATCCTTAGGATATACTTGAACATCGCCGCATCATTGACAATGGAAGCCACCTCATCCGGACTAATGCCCAAAGTCGGCGCATACGTGCCTATCTTGTTAGCCAGATTAGTCAGGAACTGCGCCTTGCCCCGGTCAGAATCCGATATGTAATACGCCTTTCTGGTCATAAGTATTCTCGCTTTCTGGCTTTTCAGCCGTTAATACGGTTGTTTTAATCACTAATAAGCGTCCGTTAGCAACTGCCTGACGTCCGTTGATTATTAACTGACGTCCGTTAGTAACTAACAGGTATCCGTTAGTCATTGACAGGCGTCCGTTTATTATTACATGACGCCAGTTAATCATTAACAGGCGTCCGTTAGCCACTGCCTGGCGTATGTTAGTCATTGACTTGCGTCCGTTTGTTATTAACAGACATCCGTTGACAACTGCCTGACGTCAGTTAATCGCTGACGGACGCTAATCAGTTACTGAAAACGGTTACTGAACTATTATATAATATGCTTCAAGATTTGTCAAGGGGAAAATAGATAATTTTTGGGACGCAGATAAGAGTTTACACTGAGCGCAGCGAATGTGCAGATTGTCTGGATAAAAATCAGGCATGGGGTCCCCCGAATTCCTTACTCTTCCTGTTCTTCCTGATAATAATCATCCAAATAATAAATAATCCCTAAACCGATTGACTCCAGCGGAAGAAGAAATACCCACGCCCAGTGTCGTCCTTTGGCTTGGAGATACAATAAAACACCTTTAATCAGTAATACCGAACCTATTGCCAGAAGAATAATACATAATATTTTTATAGGATGGTAGGTTAGCAATATGATGCCTATCAGCTGAAGGACAAGACCTAAACCCCCAATATATAAACTTTTCTTATTCAGTTCTACTATCATTATAAATCAGCTTAATCCAGCACCCACTAAGACACACACCCTGTTTTCTTTTCTGCCCAATATATTATATCTTCCACAAACGCACTGTCAAGCGCCTGGCTGATAATACTAAATTTATAGACAATGCTGTAAAATGTGCTTATAATAAATAACAGGATTTAACGGAGTAACAACCCCCTCGCCCCCTTTAATGGCGCCTTTGTCGCCATGGCCCGTACGGGCCATAAGGGGGAACCGTGTCCAGCCCCCACTGGGGGCTGAACCAGCCCATCTTTGATGGGCTGGGTGTGATAAAAGGGGGTTGTTTAATCCCGTTGTTATCAAATTACGAACCAAGGAAGAGAGCAAGATTATGCCAGACCCGACCACTGCCAAAGCGCCCAGCCCCACTGGGTCTCTACCGAGAAAAGAAATCAAGGCCACCAGCCAGATGAAGAAGATAATGGCCGACCATTTCTACGAATTAGATAAAGCGTCAAAGTCAGGTAATCCCAAGATTGCCTGGTGCACCAGCGTCGGGCCTGCGGAATTACTCCGGGCTATGGGATTCGTGG
>ERZ1292633.294-Hain-H41-02um-R1-294-length-63412-cov-7_pt1 | contig 26109 bp, 25 predicted proteins | sample MGYA00564406_ERZ1292633 | MGnify/ENA primary metagenome ERZ1292633 (study PRJEB36523, sample SAMEA6512639) | groundwater metagenome | collected 2019-01-08 | study: AquaDiva: Metagenomics assemblies of 32 groundwater samples | reverse complement strand
GTCGCGGAGGTTAAGTTCGTATTGAGCCATATGCAAAACATTATAATGCATAAACTATCTGCTGACAATAAATTTATACAGAAAAAGGGGTCAGGCGCTTTTTTTAAAAAAGCGCCTGACCCCTTTTTATATAGTAAATTGACAAAATAACTTTGCTTTGTTAAAGTATAGTCAAATGATTACCATAGAAAACTTGAGCAAAAGATTTTACCTTCCGCGCACATTCAATAAGATGTTGTCTTCTTCTCTAAGAAGGCCGGATCCGGTGGACGCCTTAAAGAATATTTATTTAGATTTCCCTAAAAAAGAAATTACGGTATTACTTGGCCCAAACGGCGCAGGAAAAACTACGCTGCTTAAAATTCTCTCTACACTAGTCCTGCCTGATTCAGGCAAAGCAATAATTTGCGGTTATGATTTAGTAAAAAATCCCGATAAAATCAAAACAAAAATCAGCCTGCTTTTAGGCGGAGAAAAAGGGTTTTACCTGCATTTAACCGGACAACAAAACCTGGAATTTTTTGGCACGCTTTTTAATATATTTCAGCCGAAATTAAAAATAAGGATTGCAGAACTTAACGATATTTTTAAAATTGACAACCTTGACAAACCATTCCAGGATTATTCCTGCGGGATGAAACAACGCCTAAGCCTGATGCGGGCCCTCTTACCTGATCCGGAGATAATTTTTATGGATGAGCCTACTAAAAGCCTTGACCCTGTAAGCGCAAGAGAAACACGCCTACTTATAAAACAAAAACTTATCAGCCAATTAGGTAAAACTATAATACTGGCTACTCATAATACTAAAGAAGCGGAAGAAATCGCAGATAATGTCGCTATCATTGACGGCGGTAGGCTTAAGGCAAGCGGCAAAATCGTTGATATAAGAAAAAAATTTGGATTACAGCAAAATTGCAGCCTAGAAGAAGTTTATTTTAAAGTTATCGGAGAAAAAATTGCCCTATAAGAGTTTTTTCCTTAAATTAAAGGCGTTTTTAAAGCGTGATTTTATTATCGCCTCAAGCTACAAAACCTCGTTTATTTTTGATATCGGCGGGATATTAAGCTCTGTGATTATTTTTTATTTTGTGGCAAAATTAATCGGTAAAAACGCCTCGCCATATTTATCCTCATACGGAGGGGATTATTTTTCTTTTGTGCTTATCGGCCTTGCTTTTTCGGGTTACTTAAAGACTGCACTTGGATCATTTTCCCAGGCAATTTCAGAAGAACAATGGAACGGAACATTAGAGCAATTACTGCTCTGCCCAACCAACACCTTCACCATCCTTGTCTGCAGCTCTGCCTGGAATTTCTTGATGACATCTTTTAATATTATTTTATACTTGGCCATAGGTACACTTTTTTCTACTTTCAATTTAAACCAGGTTAACCTCTTATCAGCAATTGTAATCACCCTGCTTAGCATTATCTGCTTTGCAGGATTAGGCATCGCCTCTGCTTCCTTTATTCTAGTTTTAAAAAGAGGTGAACCCTTGGCCTGGTTTTTTGACGGCTTATCAGGGCTTTTAAGCGGGGTATATTTTCCTTTATCCATACTTCCCTTCTGGCTAAGAAAGATCTCTGCATTTTTTCCTTTAACTTATGCGCTTGAGGCAGCGCGTAAAGCCATACTTTGCCAAGCTTCTTTAGGAGAGTTGCGCAATGAAATTATCGTCCTTTTATCTTTCAGTGTCCTCTTTACAACTACAGGATATTTTGGCTTTAAATACGCCCTAAAAAAAGCAAAAGTTGATGGCAGCCTCAACAAATATTAGCCCCTTAGAACTTTCCATTGTCATCCCTTCTTTTAATGACGAAGAGATTTTACTCCTTTGCCTTGAATCGATCTATCAGGATAAAAAAATAAGCAATTACCGGATCATTGTAATTGATAACGGCTCAAAACTACCTTTATCTGCAAAAATAAAAAATAAATTTCCTGGAGTCATCTGGTTAAGGAATAAAAAAAATACTGGTTTTGCATCTGCTATAAACCAGGGGATTATCAATAACCCGGCTCAATTCTACACCGTATTAAATAGCGATACAATATTAGAAAAAGACTGCCTAAGTAGACTAATTGAGTTTTTAAAAAATAATCCTGAAGCTGCTGCCTGCGGCCCGATGATCAGGTCCCCACAAGGCATTATCCAGCCTTCCTGCAGAAGGTTTCCTTCTTTTTTTATCATCCTGGCAAGCCGTAGATCCGTATTAAGCAGATTTTTCCCTTTAAACCGATTTTCCCGCAGGTATCTTTTAAGCAACTGGGATCATCTCAACCTGCGCCGCGTCAATTGGATAGCCGGAACCTGCATGGTAATACGGGCAAAAGCCTGGGATAAAATCGGGCAATTTTCTGAAGATTATTTTATGTATTGTGAAGATGCTGACTGGTGCCTGAGGGCAAAAGAAAAAGGATGGAAAATTTATTATTTACCGAATGTATCTCTGGTGCATAGCCTGCGCGGCAATAATCCCGGGCTTAAATTGATCTTAGAACATCACAAAAGCATGCTCATCTTCTTGCTGCGCTTAGGCCTGAAGAACTTCTTGAAACTCTTAAAAAATACTTTTAAAGAATCATTAGGCCAGTCAAAAATTAAAACCTGCGCTAAAAACCGCGCCCAAAAATAATCCCTGCTTAATAAAAAATCTAAGATACACCTCTTGGCAGGCCCTGGCCGGCAACTTCTAAATTTATCAGGAAGCGCATAATATAAAACCTGCCTGATTCCATAATTTTTCGCCCGCAAAAGGATCTCCTTAAAATTAAGATCGGGATTATTTTTTACCAGGATTTCAAGGTCCCTCCTGCCGTTATCACTTTTTAATCCGTCAATTAAGGCATAATGCAGGGCAATATAAAGTAAATGGTCTTCTTTAGCCAGATAATTTCCTTCCGCTCTCTTTAAAAAATCATCGGTGATATTAATTACTCCTTTAAACCTTTCGTATTGGCAGAGATCCCAGTGCAGATCGACATAAAGCTTTCTTTCGTCCATAAAAGTAGCATCACATCCATAGGAGCGCTGTGTAAGAGAAGAAATTTCCTTAAAACCCAAATTAACTAAGATTTCTGCTGCCTGGGCAACCGATGATTTTTTTATCAAAATATCTATATCTACCATCGGCCTATAAGAAGGATCAGGATACTCGTTAAATGTCATATATATCCCTTTTAAACCCCATAGCCCTATGCCGGAAAGAGAAAATTCTTTCTTGATCTTTTGAAAAGTATCAAGAAGCAAGGCATTTTTTTGGCTGGTTAAAAATCTAACTTCTTCATCAGGTTCCTTACTAACCTGCCAGAGCCCGGGCAGAAGCTTACGCACATAAAAACCTGATTCGCTTAGTTCTTTTTCAATCTGACTAAAACTGTAAAAATTATGGAAAAATACCGGAGTTTTTGATTTTGTATTTAGGCTAACTTGCTTAATAAAAGTATCCCCGTATTCAAACTGATAAAATAACCTGCGCATAAAATCTACCCACCTGCTTCGACTTATAATCTTTGGGTGCCTGCTCATGCCTATGGGAAGGAAAATTTTACTTTTGGGCTTAAGGCTGCCTATTAAACGGAAAATCATGAGAAGGCGTAATTTTTTAGAAGGAATACTATTGTATACACCGCTTGAAAAAATACAATAATCAAAGGTATTTTTATACTCAAGTTCGGTGACATCTAACACCTCAAAATCTACGGCTACTCCTTCTTCTTGCGCCTTTTCTTTTGCTGCCTCTATCATAGCAGGGGCAATATCGACTGCTTTTACTTTAAATCCTAGTTTTGCTAAAGCTATGGCTTCCCTGCCAACACCACATCCGATGTCTAAAACATAACCCGCACTGCTCATCGGGCCGGTTAGGAGGAATTTTTCAAACTCATCTAAACCCAATGAGGCCTCATCCCTAAAGAATGAGACCTCATTTTTATCTTGATATTTATTCTTCAAAACCCTTACAATAGTTTTTGCTTCACGATCCATTTGTAAATAGATTATGAAGTTGTAGTAGTCTGGCTGCTCTTACCTAAATCGCCTCTATCAGTCTTAGTGCACGAAGCAGCATCAACCTTGCAACATGCTTTGGTTCCTGCTTCAAATAATTTTTCGCCTTTTAATATTGGTTTCTCATATTTTCTTTTCTTAAACACAGATTTGCTCCTTTCTATTTGGTTCTAATTCTGAGTTGATCATCCTTGTTACACGCGAGCGTAAAATCGCCCCAGGATAACAGCTTTTCCAATCGCCAGTTTCTGAAAAAGCCCTTCCCGGGCAGCGCCGGCAAAAAGCAATATTTCTACACTCACGGCAAGCCTCTAAATCGCCGTAAGTATTAAGCAGGCGTAATTCTTCAAGAATATCGTTTTTTGCTTTCCAACATTGAGAAAAACTTTCCCGTTTAATATTGCCCAAAGATACACGTAATTCAGCGCAAGGATAAATATCTCCATAAGCAGAAATACAGGCGCCAAAAGTTCCTGCTGCGCAAAGTTGTTTTTTCATTGCTTCTTCTTTAGACAACTCTTCTCTATATTCAAAAGGCCCTGGAATATTACCGCGATAATATTCATAAAGCTGTTTTTCATCTAATTGAGCTAACTGGGGAGAACAACTTCCGTCAATACAACGGGTAATCTCCTCGCCAAAATCATGCGTGTTAACCCCTGATTCCTTACCTAAGCTATAGATCTCTTTTAACTGAGGAAAATTATCCCGCATTACCATAGTCTTTAAACCTACCGCTATCCCGCGTTCTTTAAGCAACTTTATTGCCTGGCAAACTTTTAAAAAAGATCCATCTGCACCAGTAATCCGGTCATGCACCAAGCTATCTTTACCATATAAGCTGAAATAAACAGATACCGGTTGAAGATCGGATAATTTATCGGAGATATTTTCATCAATAAGTATGCCGTTTGAAAAGATACTTAATGCAAAATGCATCTCTTTTGCCAAAAAAGCGATTTCAAAGAAATCTTTCCGTAATAATGCTTCTCCTCCGGTAAAAATAAGGTTTAGCGCGCCTAATCCGGCCAATTCCTCAAAAAGTTCTTTATATTGTTTTAGGGTTAATTCATTGTTGTCCGGAGAAAGAGTAAATTTTTCCTTTGCGCTTTTAATATAACAATGCAGGCAAGAAGCATTGCAAGCTTGTGTCAGTTCAATTAAAACATTTAACGGGACCTTAAGTTTCTCCGCTCTTATATAAAAATCATTGAGTAACGTCATAACTTTTGCGCTAAACCTGCTTCTGTAAGGCTGTTTACAAACTCCTGCACATCCCTTCTGGCTTCATCCTTATTCACATCAAATTCATCCATGATTACTGCGGCAATAGAATTTGTTTCTATTTTTCCGTCAAGCAGTTCCCATATCCTGGCACCTGTTTCATTTAACGGATAAAGCAGGCTGGTTTTTGGATTTACTAATAATGCCTTACCGTCAATTATTCTCCAAGGGATATCTTTTTTTCTAAATATTTCCATAATGAAACCTCCGGTAAAAAATCAAGTTCATAGGCTGGCACTTTTCTTGCCAAAGACTCTGCGATTCTAAGTGCGTCTTCCATACTATTTTGCCAATTGTTCCCGATAAGAAAAATTCCTTGCGCTAATTTTTTTACCGCAGAAATAAGATCAAGTTGACGCAGGCCAAAACTCCTGGCTTTATTAAGAAAAAAAATCGCCTTAAGCGGAGCGCCGGTATTTTTAGTTACTTTTCCAAAATCACCGAAAAATGGCGTAGAAAATGCCTGAAAATTATCTGAAAGTTTACGCACCGCAACTGTTTCATCGCTTAAAACTTCCCACGGCTTTATTGCTAATTTAGCAACAGTAGTTTTGCCTGCTCCTGAAGGCCCGCAGAAGAGAAAGGTATCTTTCCCTCGTTTGATACCACAAGCATGTAAAAGTAATCCGTCTTTTTCTATAATAACACGCGAAGCAAGAAAACGCGTAATATCTCCTAAAGGTAAAAATTCTTTATGAAAAGCTGCATAAGAACCTAAACCTTTTTTATGATGATAAAGGCCTAACTCCTTAGAAACAGAAACAAAATCGCCGGGAACATTATTTAATGAAGGAACTATCTGAACGCGGATATCCGGTTTTTCTATGCGGCAGAAATACTTTCCATAACCATTATTAAACCAGTTTATATGGGTAGGCTTATCCGCATTAAAACTAAAACTTATTTTTGCAACTGAAAAAGATGTCTTATAACAAGCCATATTTACGGCACAGGGCCTTGCATGATGAAAAAAACCATATATTGTAAGCCTTTAAACGGCCCAAAAAATCATCTAACCGCTTATATTTATTATCAATGCGAAAAGCTACTGCTTTTCCTAAAATATCTTTATAAGCTACCGGGATATCTAAAGAATGCCCGTTATCAGCTTTAGTCTGCAAGAATTTTTCTCCGGATGCAGTTTTTAACCTGCGGATCACTCTATGTAAAATAATATCCTGCCCGTAACAAAAAGCAATTATATCTGAAATAGCTACTTTTGTTGTTTTTATTACCTGGACTCCTGCGCCTTCAATTAATAATGGCTGCATGCTCTTACCTCTTACCGTAAGCCAGACAGGCCCTTTCTCTAAAGCCTCTTTAAATAAAGAAATCTTTTCTTGCAAATCTCTACCTTTGTGCAGAAACCTTTACAGTTACCGCTACCTGGGGGTCGTTGATATAAGCGCTCAGGCCTTTTGTGATCTCTTGCTCAACTTGGGAAAGTGTAAGGCCTAAAACTTTGATATTCCCGATAAGAGGATAAAAAATTGTCCCATCCTGACGCACAGAAAGCTCGCGGGAAAGTTCAGATTTTCCACCGACAGTGATCTCTAAAGTATCATCTGCGCTTAAGTGATACGGAGTATTTGAATGTATGCGCTCATCAGCTTTTATACCGGTGGGAGCAAACATAGCTACCTGCTCTGATAAAAATCGCTCAGCGATCTTTTTTTCAGCAGCGGTTATTCCTTCTTTAGCAGATGAGGACTCTCCGTCCCATTTTAATATTCTTCTAAATTTTACAAGCGCTTCTTCGGTCTTACCAGCCCTAAGTAAAGCTTTAGCCTGTTTCATATAATATTTAGTAAAATAATTTTTTAACTGCCCCTGCATTTGCATATCTGCCTGGGTAGTAACCTCAAGCTCAAAAGCGTCATCGTTGTCTGTCGATTGAGCATAAGTAAGAACATACGAACATAAGAACATAAGAACACAGGTAAGGACACAAGTTAAAACGTCATTGCGAGCGCAGCGAAGCAATCTCGCTTTTAAAGATTGCTTCACCCCCTGCGGGGGTTCGCAATGACAAGCCCCTTTTCTATTCATCACTTCAACCTCCCAATTCCTTAGCTTCCTCGAGCACCAACTTCTCATCTACTATTCTAACTCCGTGAACCATTCCTGACAATAGGCAAGTATCGCAGAGCCGATTTATCCTGCGCGGGATACCGCCTGTGCGTTCATGTATTGCCTTGAGCGCTCCTGCGGTGAAAATTTCAACTGAACAGCCAACTACTCCTAAACGATGTTTTATATAAGCAGAGGCCTCTTCTATACTTAAATTTTCCAGGTGGCATTTTACCGCGATACGCTGCTCAAACTGTTTGTTTGAATTGATCTTATCCCTCAACTCCGGCTGGCCAAATAATAATAACGTAAGCAGGAACCTGTCTTCAAGCTGAAAATTTAAAAGCAGGCGCATCTCTTCAAAAATCCGCGCATCATCAATCATATGGCATTCATCAATGATAATTACCGTATCTTTTCCGTCGCGCGCGTTATTCTGCAGGATGCCTGAAAACGTATCTAAAATCACGTTCAACAAAAGCTCATCTTTTTTTTGCGGCAGGTTCATCGCCCCGAGTTTTGTGGTAATTGACATCAAAAGCTCAAGCGAAGATAAATAAGGATTAGCAATATATGCAACTTTATAACGATCTTCAGAAAATTCTCTTAATAACATATGCCCGAGTAAAGTTTTTCCGCAACCAAAAACTCCGGTTAAAAGCGCAGCCCCCTTGCGCTCCCTAACAGCATAAAGCAGGCGCGCCAACGCCTCATCGTGCTCTTTAGAATAATAGAGAAACGACGGATCAGGCGTATTCTCAAAAGGTTTCTTGCTCAAATTCCAATATTCAGTGTACATAAATTTGCCCTAATATTACTCTATCACCGCTTCTGAAACCACTAAACTGACCTGCACATCGCTTGATTTACTTGATTTTGGGCTGATCTGATATTTCTCAATGCTCAACAACCGTTTTGAATTCTCAATATTATGCATAAATTTTATCAGGCTCTCCATGCTGCCCTCGCAGCTGACATTAACCATATATTTCGGAAGAGGTTTTACCTGAATATTTTTCCCGCTAAATTTAATATCTGTTACTGATATCCCGCTTGTATTAGCCAGATTTTCTATCTCCCGCATCAAGACCACCATTTCCTCATTTTCGCTTCCTGCCTGATTAAGATACCCCATATACCTTTCTTTCAAGGAAAGGATTTTTTTCTCCTGAGCCAAAATATGCAAATCTTTTTTTAATCCGGAATATTTATCTTTCAGCTCCTTATCTACGGCGCTAAAATTTTCTGCTACAGGATTAAAAACAGCGCGGTCAAAAATTACTATTGCCACCACCGCTGCTGCCGCATAAAAAATCATTCGCTCTCTCGGAGCAAGCTTTTTAATATAATTTTTTAATCTCTCAATTAATTTTTTCATTTGCGCAAGTTGCTTACAATCTCAAAATCAATCACGTCTTTATCGCCTTCAGAACGCTTTGTAGCGTATTTATTATTCACATCCTTAAAATAATCCGACTTATTAAGCGCCTCTAAAAAAGTAGAATGCGCATTCCTGGTTTCCGCACTTCCGCGTAAAGAAAAACGATCTTGGATCAGGTCAAACCTTATATCCTCAATCCGGATATTATCCGGTAGTATTTCATAAAGCTCGTTAATCACAGCAAGTGAAAAACCACGCCTGTTTAAAACGCTTCTTACCTGCTGAATTTTATTAAAATCCGTTTCTAGTCCCTGCGCTAATTTATGTTTAGCCTCATATTGAAAAAGAATCTTTTTTAACTGGGTGCGCTTAAAATAGATATTGCTTGCTACTATCGCAAATAGGATCATACAAAAAGCAGTTACCAGCGCTCCGGTCTTAATTGCGTCTTTACCCTTTTCCTCAAGAATCTTACGGAATTTTATCTCCTCCGGGACAAGATTGATTTTATTCGGGATTGCGCTTATTAGAGGGGCAGTAACATTTAAAAAAGAGATGGTCTTTAATGCCGCCCCTTTTGTTAAAGCATCTGCCTTAACAGGCAGGTAATCAAGGTAAGATATTACTTCAGTTGGCAGGCGTAAGTTTTCGCTTAACAAACTCTTTAACTCTTTAGCTGTTTCAGAAACTCCGCATAAAATTAAAAGTTGCGGTGGGCGCTCTATATCCTCGGCAGAATAGGCTTCAAGAGAGGTTTTAGCTTCTTCAATAAACCTTGCCTAATACTGCGCCTTGTCTTGAATAAAATGGTCTGCTCCTATGGGTATCCCGCGCACAAAAACAGACTTATCTTTTACTGCCACCATAAAATCAGAAAACCCTGCGTCAATATGGATAACCGCGCTGACTTGCCCTTCCATGGATACTTTAGCAGCCCCAATTGCAAAAGAAGCGATACTTTCCGGCGAAAAAAATATCCGTTCGCAATGAATACCTGCCTGATTCAGGATATCTAAATGCCGCTTAATAAGTGTACGGCTTGCGGTAACTAATAAGAGCTTCGTGTAACTACGTTTATATACTCCGATAGAAAGATAATCAAAGATAATATCTTCGCGGGCATACGGGGTAAAACGCGAAGCCTGCAAATTTACCATCTCTTCCACTTCCTGGGGGTCTTTAGAAGGAACTTCAATGTTCTTTGTGATTACTGCCGGTGAAGGCAGGAGGTCAACGACGCTTGAACCGCGAAATTCAGGGTTTACGTAAAAAGAGCGTATAATCCTTGCTATTTCCTGATCAGTCGCACCTCGAATATCACGGTTTAAAATAGTACTGATCTCTTTTTTTACTCCGCTATTGTTTAAAAAAGCCAGTTTTAAATTATCGGTGCTAAAATCAAGGGCTAATATATTAGACCCATCTGATTTTGGCTTGAATAAATTTTTAAGATTCAGCATAATAAAGAATTTCACAACCCCGGTTAACTACCGCATTAACGGTTAAAACCTCTGAATTAGGACGATCAAAATAACCCTGGCTTTGGATGGAAAAAACCTGCGACCTTATATCTATAACTTGCCCTAACGCAAGGTTGCCAAATTCGGCAATTTCCTCTTCTGACAACGGAAAAACTTCTTTAAGAAGGCTAACCCCTTGAGTAAGATCATTAAAATACCGGTCATCTTCTGTGCCGAATTTTTGATCTTGGCCTAAACGAAAATTTATAATTTTCTCTGCTAACTTTTGAGAAAAACCTACTGCTTCTAAAACCGGCAAAGTCGCAGTATTAATATTTACCCTTCCACTTCCAAATATTGTAAGGTAATTTTTTACTTTAGCAAATAGTTCCGCAGTAAATCCCTGCACAAACTCAAGTTCACTTAAAGATTCAAACGGTTTATCCGCTGCCTCATAAGAATCTTTCAGGCCGCGATAGAAGCTATCTTCTGCGCTGCCAAGAGGCACGGAAAGAAAACTATCCGCATCGCGCCAATCTAGGATGGAAGCTGCCAGATTCTGCGCCTGAGTATCATCAAAATCTAACCCTTTAAATAAGCGCTTAAGCGTAGCGATATTTGCGTTATTAATATTAATTTTACGCTCTTCATCTATTATAGCAAAAAGTTCCATTTTTGTCGCGCTTATGCTTTTATGCGGATTATTTGCCCAAGGTTCATTTAAAAAATCTACCCCTTCAGGATCATCCTGGCTTAATAAGAATACCGAACGCAAAAATCCTTCCTCGGCCGCATAATGCAGCTGGCTTCTGCGCTCAAGTTTTACAGCAAGCGATAAATTCTGGCGTACTCCGTAGCCAAGATAAATCGCAAAAATCGAAAGCAGGCTTACCGTCCATAGTGAAAGTGCGAGAATGCTGCCCCGTTTCATGGCACCAACTCCCATCCAAACGTCGCGGTACGGCTAAGTTTCATCAATTGACTACCATCAACCCATTCTAAAATAATACGCACTGCAATTGGATAACCCTTTTTAACCCACTCCTCTTGCCAGCTGTATTGCTCTTCATCCGGATCAAATCCATAATAACTAAAGGTAACGTTTTTTAAACCGGATAAGGTTGAAGTCGGAGGCAGATCTCTTTGCTCATAGGCCTGGCTGTAATTACGCCTTGATACGGAAACTGTTCCTGCGTCTTCTGAAAATTGATAAGCTGTATCGCCTAAATTAAACCTAAAAGCCGGATTTTCTGAAAACGAATCTACAGATGTAAAAAAACTCAGCTCATCTTTTGTTCCAAAAAAATTACCTCCCTCGCCTTGCCTTGCATTACGCACATCCTGGACAAATTTTTCCATAAAAATTTGCGCGTCTTCAACTCCTTTTGAAGGAGTAAGCCGCACCCAGACTTTAACTGCCTGGCCTAATGTAGCATATATCGTAAGCCCGATTATAGCTGTTAACGAGGCTGCTAAAATCAGTTCAATAAAAGTAAAACCTTTAAAGCTTCTTTTTTTCTTTATGCAATGCATACGCTTGCCTAAAAAGTTGCTTTTTTTTCTGGCCGTAATTCCATTCAATATTCAGATTAATTTTGTAAAGTGAAAGCATGGAGCCAGCTGATTCTTTTACGGCTTGAAGTTTCCAGAGAAAATCCCGGCTGCTACCGGAAAAAGTACCTTCATAATAAACCTCGGCTTCCGGGCCATTGCGGCTTGTATACTCCTGCGCTTCCCAAATTTTATTTTCGGCAAGAGAGTGTATTTCAAGATAATCCCGATAATAGGAAAAAACATCGATGAGCTTGAAAAATGACTCGTAAATCAGGATGGTCCCTACGGAGAGAACTACTGCAGAAATTAAAATCTCTATTAAAGTAAACGACTTATTCCCAGTTTTTAACATCATCGGAACTTTCCTGGCCGTCGCGGCCTAAAGAAAAAAGATCATAATCCGGCCGATGGGTTCCCGGGCTGCGGTATTGATATAACCTGCCCCAGGGGTCAATTGGCTGTTTCTCTAAATACTGGCCAGGCCAGTTACGCGCAGAAGAAGGTTTTACAAGCAGCGCATTTAAACCTTCCTCGGTAGTAGGAAAAATACCATTATCCAGTTCATACATCTTAAGGGCAGTGGCAATATTAGAATTGATATCCGCTGCTGCTGCTTGGGCTCGAGCCTGTTCACCTCTTCCTGTAAGCCGAGGCATAACCATGGCAACGAGAGCGCCGATAATTACAACAACAAGCATTAGTTCGATGAGTGTAAAAGCTTTCTTCATGGTTTCCCTCCATTAGACTTGCTTAGGGACACTTTTTAAAATTTAAATTGCATGTTAAAAAGTGTCCCTGAAAGAAGTATTCTTATCTAACCGCAATATTTATCTCAAACAACGGCAACAACATCGCCATTACGATAAACCCGACAACTAATCCCATAAATAAAATCATCAGCGGCTCAAGCAAACTCGACATAATCCTGATTGCTTCATCTAAATCCTGCTCATAAGCCTCGGCAACTTCAGAAAGCGCTTCATCAAGTTTTCCGGACTCTTCGCCAACTGATATAAGATTACTCATAAAAACAGGAAACAATTTTGATGTTTTTAAACTTTTCCCGAAAGACGCGCCTTGGCGCAGATCCTGTGAACTTTTTAGGATTTGGCTGCGTAAAAGCTCATTCTGCATTACAGGCATGCTCACTTCTATCGCGCGTAAAATCGGTATACCGCTTTTGACTAATAATTCAAGCGTGCGGGAAAATCGCGCGACCTCTGCTTTCAAAACAATTTTCCCAAATAACGGAAATTTAAGAGAAATTATACTTAGGATTTTTTTTGCGGAGGCAGTATTTTTCCAAATTTTAAAAACTACTACTATAACCAACAAACCCAAAACTACTAACAACCACTGGTTACGTAAAAAATTACTTGTGATAATTAAAATACGCGTTGGCAGCGGCAGCTGCTGGCCAAGAGTAGAAAAAATACCCATAAGCCGCGGCATAACAAAAGTAAGCATAAAGATAACCGTAGCTAATCCTACTAATGCCATCAGTATAGGATAAGCTAACGCGCTGCGCAGGCGTGAGATTATCTCTTCTTGTTTACGCCGATGCTCGGAAATTTTAGCAAGTGCTGCCCAAAGATTACCGCTTTCCTCTCCTGCTTTAATAAGAGCAAGATATACCGGAAAAAATAGATTTTTAAAACGCCTAAGGGTATCTGAAAGGCTACGGCCGTTTTTTACCTCGTTATGCACTTCTGCTAAGAATTTTTTTGTAGATGCGTTTTCAGACTGCTCGGCAATGATATTAAGAGCAGCTAAAATTGGTACCCCTGATTTAAGAAGCGTGGAAAGCTGGCGGCTAAAAGATGCTATATTAATGACGCGGCGGTTTGAAAAATTTATGTTTATGGACCTTGATAATTCTCCGATAGGCTCATCTACTTTTACCTCTTCAACTTTAAGCGGGAAATAACCTAATGCGCTGATTTTTTCTACTGCCTCTTCCTGGCTTGCGGCTTCAAGAACTGCATCAATTAACTCATCTGCATTTTTTTTAGCCTTATAGTGGAATTGAGCCATTTAAATTATTCCTCCTCTACAAATTTATTGATCCTCTGGCGCTCAACTCCGGAGAGCCCCATAAAACATACCCCCACATCATAACGAGAACCGGAACTGACTTCTTCACTGCGTAGAACTTTAGCAAGGCAGGTTACTGGAACGTTTGAATCAGGTATTTCAATTACCAGATCAAGAAACGCCCCCAATGCAATATTTTCCGGAGAAGCAAAAAGCAAGCCTCCTGCTCCGATATTCTTAGTAGCGGTTATGCGCTCAGGTGTATAGCCATGGCGCAATAATTCTGCTTCAGAATTAAATATTTTATAACGGATATTTACCCTGCTATCCAGCCTTTGAAAAACCCGGCGTTCGCTGCCTGTTTCTTTTTCCTCCTGCCCTGCAACTTCGACAAAAACCTGTGTTTTTTTAAGATGGTGATCTTCTGAAGGAGTTACCTTCATCACTTCTTCGGGCGTAGTAAAGCCATCAATTACCTTCTGCCACCCACTCTGCCTCAAAGTGCGCATACCCTGCTTTACCGCCTCATTTTTTATTTCCTGGGCTGTTGCGCTCCGGGTAATCATATCTTCAATCACAGCATCAATAAACAGCATCTCGTAAATTGCGGTACGCCCGAAAAATCCGCTGTAATTACATTCCGCGCATCCCTTGCCGCGGAAAATCTTTACCTTAGAATGGCTATCTAACCCTAAGCCTTCAGCTATCTGACGCCGCAATTCAGGAAGCAGAGTTGTATCTTCATATTTACAATGCGGGCAGATCACGCGGATGAGCCTTTGGGCAATAAATATTTCTACACTTGATGCTACTAAATATGGCTCAATCCCGATATCTACAAGCCTGGTAATACCGCTTGCCGCGTCATTAGTATGAAGCGTTGAAAAAACTAAGTGTCCTGTTAAGGCAACGCGTATAGCAATCTCTGCTGTCTCTGCATCGCGCACCTCACCTACCATCATTACATCCGGATCATGGCGCAGCATGCTGCGTAACCCCCGGGAAAAATCAAGCCCGATTTCCGGCATTACCTGGATCTGGGTCACTCCTTTAATCTCATATTCAATCGGATCCTCTATGGTAATAATTTTTCTTTCCCGTGTATTAAGTTTGCTTAAACAGGCATAAAGCGTAGTAGTCTTACCGCTTCCCGTTGGGCCGGTAACAAAAATAATCCCGTACGGCCGCTGAATAAGCTCCTCTAAAACTGTTATTTCTTTAGGCTCTAACCCGAGTTTTTCAAGGCCAAAAAGCATTTGGCTGGGTAAAATCCTGATTACTACCCCTTCTCCGTAAGGCGTAGGAAGCGTTGAAATACGTAAATCAAGCACCTGATCCTGAATACGCACCACACTCCTGCCATCCTGAGGAAGCCTGCGCTCAACAATGTTAAGATTAGACATTATTTTGATACGAGAAATGATAGGAAGTAAGAAATATTTGATCTGCTGCGGGGCATCTGCGTCAAAAAGCATCCCGTCAATACGATAACGTAGCGATACACCCCCTCGATAAGGTTCAATATGGATATCAGTAGCACGCTTTCGGAATGCTTCCAAAATTATCTGGTTGACTAAATTTATTACAGAAGCATCCTGGGCAAGTTTATCAATATTTTCTACTTCCTGGTTTGACTCCTGGATAGAACCAACGCTCTCTGCGGCTTTGGCCTGCAACATAATCTTCTCCATGATATCCGCTGCCAGGCCATAAAATTTATGCAGCATATCCATGATATCAGTACGTAGCGCAAGCACTATCTCTAAATCATAAGCATACCCTAAATGCGTGCGGATCTCATCCTGGACTTTCAGGTCAAGCGGCCAAAAACATGCGATCGTAAGCACATTGCCTTCAATTTTTATCGGCATAAATTTATAATAAGAAACCAGGGCTACCTTAACTTTATCAACCAGGCTCTTATCAATAGAAAGCTCTTTCAGATTGACAAATTTTATCCCCATTTTCTTTGAAACTATTTCAACTGCCTCTTTTTCCTTAATTAAGCCTTTTTCGATAAGCGTCTGGCAAAGTGTAAAATTAGCAGTATCTACTTCTTTAAGAATGGCTTCTAGCCTCTGGCGGGTAAGTAGCCCGCTTTCAACTAAAGCTTCTCCTAATATTGCGTCGGGTTTTTTGAGCATGGGTTATTCGAAAAACTTGTCCATCTTCGTCCTGCGCTGCTTACGGTAACGCATAATAAACTCATCCATGTCTTTTTTTGTGATTAAAACCATATTTATCCGGTAATCCTTTGCCTGCCGCTGAGCCTCATCCATAAGCCATAGATCTAAAGGATTGTTAATGGCAAATGTAATATCTTCTCCTTTTGCCATAATAGGAAAAATATGATTGTCGACAATCAGAGACGGGGAAAATTTAACAAGAAGCTGCCAGTCAAAATAATCATCGTACTTTCCGCCTATCTCTAAGAAAGTCACGCCAAACTGTTCGGAAAGCGCCTCAAGAAGCTGCTTTTCAGTAACAACTTTCCTGCGTAATAATATTGACCCAAGTATTTGACTAGTCCGCTTTTGCTCTACTAAGGCTGCATTAAGCTGCTCCTGCGTAATTATTTTTTTTTGAATAAGTATCTCTCCTAAAAACATTTTCTGTACCATTTTACATCAATCCTCCTATCAGATAAAAATCTTCTTCCGGCATGCGGTCAAGGCGCCCGGAAATAATCCGTTCGCAGCCTGATAGAGTTTCCTCAACAGTAACATAAGCACCCTTTTTCCCGGTATAAGCTTCGGCCACAAAAAACGGCTGGGTGAGGAAATTCTGCAGTTTTCGCGCACGCTCATATAATGTACGATCCGCACGCGAAAGTTCATCTATACCGATTACCATAACGATACGGCGCAACTCATCATATTTTTGAAAGATTCTTATGACTTCCTGCGCAATATCAAAGTGGCGTTTTCCGACGATATCCGGATCAAGGTTAGCGCAGCTTGATAACAGCGGATCTACTGCCGGATAAAGCCCAAGCTGGATACGTTCGCGGGAAAGCACAAGAATTGAATCAAGAAAACTAAAGATTGCCACAACTGCAGGGTCAGTCAAATCATCCGCAGGCACATAGACTGCTTCGATTGCAGTAATAGAACCGCCGATTTCTTTTGCCGAACGGATACGTTCATGAAATTCACTGGCCTCGGAAATTAACGTCGGTTGATACCCGGTTTCTGAAGGAACACGGCCTAAAAGGGTGGAAATCTCAGCCCCGGCCTGAATAAAACGGAATATATTGTCCACAAAAAGCAGGACATCCTGATTTTTTCTCTGAATAGATTCAGCAAGTGTAATGCCGGTCATTGCCACGCCAAAACGCGCTCCGGGAGGCTCATTCATCTGGCCAAAAACCATCATCGTTTTTTCAAGCACGCCGTGTTTCTTAAGCTCAAAAAAAAGCTCATTTCCTTCACGGATACGCTCCCCCACACCGGCAAAAACGCAGCTTCCTTCATGCTTTCTGACAATATGCTGAATAATCTCAAGAGTAAGGATACTTTTCCCAAGAGCCGCACCACCCAAGATCCCGGTACGGCTGCCTTTAACTAAAGGAAAAAGTAAATCAATAACTTTGATTCCCGTCTCAAGCACTTCAAATTCCACCTTAGATTCTTTATCTTGCGGCAGGAGCGAACCCATTTCAGGTTTACGGATAGGGCGTTTAAAAACCGTATTGATTTTGCCTTGTTGGTCTATGGGTTCTCCTATAATATTAATTATCCTTCCGTAAAGTTCATCACCTATGGGAATTTCAATCGGCCCGCCTCGGGAAAAAGCCGGGCTATTTCGTTTTATATTCAAAGTAGATTGTACCGCGATGCAACGAACGACGTTATTACTTACATGCTCTGCCACCTCCAAAATAACATCCTCTTCATAAGCAGTCTTAGTAACAAGAGCATCAAAAATATTAGCGAGCTGGGCGCCGGGTGAAAAACGCACATCAACTACCGGCCCCTGCACTGAGATAACCTCTCCGACCTGAATAAGCTTATTTTCTGGCATAAAGTGAACGTGCGGTAAATAACTCGCGCATACCCCGATCAATAATTTCGTGGCGCTCCCTGAAATACTGCCTGTGCAAACTCTGCTCCAATTTTTTAAGCCTCTGCGAACTTTCCTCTAAATGCACAAAACGCGCAGCAAATTCCGCCAGGCGGCTTAACCCGAAAATTTCATAAATCTTCTGGCCTGACCAGAGTTTAAGAAGATATTCTAACACATCAGCGGGTTTTGACTCAAAAATAAAATCTCTTTCGCTGGACTCTTTGGCCTGTGAAACAAACTTTTCAGAAATCTGAAAAGGCAAGAGTTGAGCTGCTTCTACCTTTTGCATGGTAATAGAAAGCGCTCGTGGGAACACTACCACAAACCTTCCGCAATTCTCCGACATCTTCTCCATCGCCCAACGCCTGATCTCAACAGCCTGATTAACACGCTCTTCTTCGATTACGCCGGGAAAAGATGCAAACCGCGCTCCGCGATCTCGTAGGTAATTCTGGCCGCGTTCGCCGATTACTGCCAATTCTCCCCCATTTTTCTCTAACTCCTGAATCGCGGCATTTGCTACCTGTATATTTAATCCACCCATAAGCCCAGCGTCTGAAGTTACGGCTACAACACAGCTTTCCTGGCGCTCCGGAGTCAAAAACGGATGCTTTATCCCTGCCATATCGATAGATCCGATAATATTTTCAAGCACATGGCGCAGGCGTTCAAAAGTTTTTAATTTTAACTCAAAAGAACGGAATTGCGTTACCGCGATAATTTTTAATACCTCTGTAAACGAGGTCAGGCTTTTGTTAAACTCTAAGTCTTTCTTAAGCTGGGCTAGGTTCCGCACGTTGGAAATAATCCTTTAAAGCTTCATCGATCTTATTTTTCAAGAAATCGGAAAAAGCTTTTTCCTGGCGTAGTGAAACCATAACTTCAGCGTAATTATGATTTAAAAAATCTTCGATTTCTTCCTGAAACCTCTTTATCTGGCTTACCGAAAGCGCATCAAGAATCTTGCGGTTAAGCGCGTAAAGATAAAAGATCTGCTTTTCAACGGAAACCGGATGATTTTTAGACTGCACAATAAGCTTATTAATAACTTCACCGTGCCTCAAACGCGCCTCTGCTTCTTTAGATAAACCGGTTGCACGCAGCTGCGTCATGGATAAAAGCTCAAGATATTGCAGATAATCAAGCCGGAAAGATTTACTTAGCTCCTTCATAATCGGCCATTGCGCCTTATTACCGATACGCGAAACCGAAAGCCCCAAATCCACAGCCGGCTTAATTCCTTTATTAAAAAGCGTAGTGCTAAAATATATCTGCCCGTCAGTCATGGAAATAAGATTGGTAGGGATATAACCTGTAACATCCCCCTGAAGGATTTCTACGATTGGCAAAAATGTCATTGACCCGCCGCCTAACTCTTCTTTAAGATAACCTGCTCTTTCCATAAGCTGGGAATGGACATAGAATATATCCCCGGGATATGCCTCGCGGCCAGGAGCGCGCTCAAGAAGCAGGGAAATCTGACGATAAATCCAGGCGTGTTTTGTAAGGTCATCGAAAACTAACAGGACATCTTTACCCGAATGCATAAAATATTCGCCTAACATACAAGCAGTAAATGGGGCCAGATACTGTTCTCCCGCGGAAGTAGCAGCAATCCCGCTTACAACCACAGAATACTCCATTGCTTTATGTTCTCTAAGCACTTCAATAACTTTCAGAAGATTTGAATAGGTTTTCCCGATACAACAGTAGATACAGATAACATTCTTACCTTTCTGATTCAAAACAGCGTCGATTGCTACTGTAGTCTTGCCTGTAAGGCGGTCACCGATTAAAAGCTGCCTCTGGCCTTTGGCTATAGGAATAGCCGCATCTAAAACCATAGAACCGGTTTCAAGCGTATCCCGCACCGGCCTGCGGTCCATAACCGGAGGCGCATCGCGAAAAACAGCAAAAAGAGCCTCTGCTTTTATATCACCTTCGTTATCCTGAGGAACGCAAAGGCTGTTTACTACCCTGCCAATAAAATTTTCACCGACAGGCAGCGATAAAGGCTTAGCGCGGTTATAAATCTCATCACCGGAGCGGATATCCGAAGCTGATCCCAAAACAAGGATCTGAACTTCATTTTCGTTAAAACCCATGACCAGGCCTTTTACATTATTGGCAAACTCTACAATCTGGCCGTTCATGCACGAAGGAAGGCCTTCTGCTACAACAATAAATTTACGCACAGATTTAACCTTGCCTATTTCCCTAAGGTCAAAAATACCGCTTTGTGCCATTAGATGATCCCTAATGCTTGTTGAATTTTATATTTTAAACTCACGTCAATTACCAAACTTCCCAATGATACAACTAAACCTGCCACCAATTCCTTATCAATATTCTCACTAATATCTAAATCTTTACCGATTTTATCTTTGATCTTTCCCCGCAATAACAACTTATCCCCTTCTTTTAAAACAATCGCAGTTGATACTTTAATTTCAGGAAATTCCTCTAACGCCCCGGGAATCTGCAAAGACTCAATACCATTCCTGACTAAATCGTGCACCAGGTGCAAATGCACAAGCTCCTTGGCATCATCAGGAAGAGCCATGCTTAAAAGTTTCACTGCTTCTTTTATCGCACGGGATTTTAACTGCCCCTCTATCTCAAGTGTCATTTTTTTGCTGGCTTTATCCGCCTGCTGCATAATTTCCTGCGCTTCCTGGCGGGCTTTTTGAACTATCTTTTCTGCTTCTTCTTTTGCTTCATTAATAATTTTTGCCTTATTCTGGTTAGCGTCATCTTCTGCCTGGACAACTCTTTCATTATAAGTACGCTCTGCATCCTCAAGCATGCTTTTAACATCCTGCTTGCGCTGGTCAAAATCCTGGCTTAATCCTTCAAGATGGCGGGTAGCGGTTACCACATTACGGGTAAAAACCTTACGCAGCATACTAATAACCCAAACAAATAAAACCACCTCAATACCAACAAATAAAAGCATAAAACTTATGTCCATTATGGCTCCCGTGTTTTATCTACTAAATAGTTGAAACACAATCAACATAACAGCAATTGAGATTGTTTCTGTAAAAATAAGTGTAATAGCCATTGCGGTGAAAATTTTCGGGGCGGCGGAAGGATTGCGCCCCAATGCATTGATACTGGCAAAACTTGAAAAGGCAAAAACTGCGCATGGCCCCAAGAGGCATAAAGCAAAGATTAAAACCAAAGCTACATTTCTATCCATGATTTTTACCTGCCTCGACCTACGCGGTCGATTTTTTTTGACCGCGTAGGTCGATTTAATCTTCTTCAGCCACGATAACTATAGTATTTAATTCCACTTTAGCTACTCCACGGCGGACATAAAAACCTTTTTCGTCTACAAAAATTATACCGGAAATTATCCGGCTTAAGATATTTTTGTGGAAATTCAGGATCTCAAAATCTCCCTGTTCACCGGGTAGTATAACACTTTTGGCTTGGCCTTCAAAGAGGATTTTTTGCGGAGTATAGATATAAACGTCGAGCATACTTAAAACAAATTTTTATTTAACGCAGATTCCCGCAAATCAAACGCAGATTTACGCAAATATAATATTTATCTGCGAAAATCTGCGTTACATCTGCGACTATCTGCGTTCATTCATCATCAACTCTTTTTAATTTCACTTTCCTTACCGAAGATATTTTTACTGGTCTCCCGCATCGCCTTATCAGCCAGTTTTGCCTGATACTGCCAAGTAGCAAATAGTATAACTCCCAGCGCAATAGTAAAACCAAGGATAGAAATAATCACCAGCCAGGTTGCAGTCTTCGATGGGTTATCCGATTTAATCTTAATATTTGAAAGCATATCCGGTGCTAACGGCCCTCCTGCAGTAGCAAGAGTTTTTTCAAGTTTTGCAATATCCTCTTTAATTTTATCCAGAACCTTGAGGTTAGTCCGGTATACTCCAATATGCTCTTCCCTAGTTACCGTTTCATCAGATTGTGTCCTGGCTATTTCTTCAAGGCGAGTGCTGATTCCGTCAACAATTTGTTTTGCCGAAGGATAATATTCGGTTTTCACAAGCTTTGCCAGAATATCCGTTGCTTGTTTCTTATAAGCACCGCGCAGGTCATCGGCAATTAACCAGATATCTTCAACCTCTACCAAGAAATTACGTACTTGTCCGGGAGCAAGTTCAAGATTATCCCTGTAAACATAATACATCCTCTTGATAGAATCATACTCCACACTTAAGCCGCCGGCATCCGTAATGTCTTTAAGCTTGACCTCTTCCGGCAAATAAACTTTAATCGGAACGCGCTGAGTCTTCATTTTTGACGGATTAACCGCCACTACCTTAAAACGTACGCTACCAGGGCTTAAACTCGTTGAAACAACCGGCGTATCTATGCCGCCAAGTTTTGCTTCAAAAAGCATCTGCAATAATTTTAACACTCCTTCGATGGCATCTGTCTTGGCGCGGATCTCTTTTATCGTCGGAGAATCACCTATTGATTCTTCAAGCAAGTCGCTAAAATCCCATCCTGCGTCTTTACCGGTAACTTTGAGTTTTTCAGCAATATCATTTACCTGTTTGATCATCATCGCAGTGGGCCCTTCTTTAGCAAACTCTTCAGGTAAATTCTTTATACTCTTATGTATTGAATCAATTGCCTTAAGTATACTTGTAGTCCCTCTTTCGCCAGCATCACCCATTGCCTTATTAAGTTCATCGATTCCATCTAAAGCCTGGTTAAGAGTACTTACAATTGTTGGGGTCTGAGACACGAGCCCTTCTAGTGTAGTCAAAGAAGTGGATTCAACCATACCGGAACCGGTTATAAGGCCGCCGGTAACCGAATCAGAAACTACGTAAGTAAAGGCTTTTCCTCCAACGAAATTCTGGTCAGCTTTAAATTCGTAAACCATAAGCCCTGATGACTTCTTATATTGCTTAAGCGGTACTGAATTATATATTTTCTTATTATCCCAAGTGTAGATATCGAGTAGCGGAGCCGTAGGCTTATCTTTCTGAAGAATTTGCGCTGTTGCCGGATCCACAACATCAATCTTCTCCGGCCCCTGAACAGCAATGGAAATCATAGTATTTGACAACGCAGGATTTGGTGACACCGCCGCATTCCAGGAATATTTCATCGCCGTATCAGAAAGTTTTACGCCTGCTTCAGTAGCACGGCCTGCGCCTGCTTCAAGGCGGGTTAAAGCATCATTACTTCTTGTTTCAAAGGTCTGGAGTTTAGTATCTACAAGGCTTGTAATATCTGATCCGGTTTTCTGGATCTCACTAACACCCCTTTGCATTTCGGTGGTAATAGTTGCCTGCTGCTCGGTCATCTTAGTATCAATTAAAGTGTTCTGCGCTGCTAATTGGGACGATACATTAGCGCCGGTTGCTATAACTTGATCCAAAGTTTCCTTGATCTGAGCGGTCTCGGTAATACTAAAAATTGTAGGCGTAGTAAATGAACCACCGGATGCGCTATCAATAGTGGTCATGACCTGGTAGGTTTTTCCTGCCACCAGCCCTGTAGGCGAATTCCAGGTAAAATAATAGAACCCGTATTGATCAGCCCCGCTTACAGAATTGAAATTTTTGACCAGGGTACCTGTATCATAAATATTAATATCGCATTGCGTGGTTGAAATCGGGACTAATGAGCCATCTTCAAGACGCAACAGATTAGTTCCGTCGCGTATCAGAGTTGCGCTCATATTAACCTTATCATTTGTGGCATCATATGCAAAAAAAACCTTAGATTCCCAGACGTGAACAACTTGCGTTTCCATTAAGACCATGATCGGGTCATTAACAGGGTGATCGCGGTCAGCAACAAATGGAACGTCACGATCTCCATATTCAGACCTGCTCCAGGTAGCATTCCAGATCCCGTATGGATGATCATGGGTTACAGGAGAACCTAAGCTTGAACCTGCCCATCCATCAGTTGAAACCACGGTCAGTTTATCCAGGTTAGCATAGGTCAGAAGATCGACAATCTTCCATACGATCGTATAGTAATCGATCTTGAAATTTGCATCCGAAACATCTTTTACAGTAGTAGCATCCCTTGTATCACTTACGCGTATCTTTACCGTCGTAGAGCGGTCATCCGTAACACTCCAGGCGTAAGTTCCCACATTTGCCACTGACTCTGTGATGGTATGGAAATCAGAAATAAAATTGTCCTTGGAATATTCTATCTTTACCGTCGGGATAGTCCCGATAGTGCTCCAGGTAATCGCATGCGGCTCGAAAGTGATCCAACGCTCCCCTCCGTTAGGGCTTGTTAGAGTAAGCGCACCGCGGATCTTAAAGTTTGCATCCGAAGTATCATATACTGCCGGATCCGCCGGATCCTCTACCTTGACGCGTACTGTATCATCAATATCATCAGGAATTGTCCAGGCGCGGCTTCCTGCATTCTGCGCATAATCAGCGACAGGAACTATGACATTCGGATATGTCAGGCCTCCATCGGTTGAATAGCTTAACTTATAGCCGATATTGCCGCCCCAATTCCATGTAATGTTATAACTTGAATTAACGATCCAGGCTTCTCCTCCGTTAGGAGAAGTAACGCCAAAATATCCGCGTATACCGAAATTAGCGTTTGAATTATCATAAATTGTATCATCGCTTGCATCTGATACTCTTACCCTTGCATTTGCTGAAGGTGTATTAGGTAGAGTCCAGCTGTAACTGCCGGCATTAGCAGTAGAAGCAATTATCGTATTCGGGAAAGTCGAACCGCTATCTGTTGAATACTGCAACTTGACATTAGCGATCGAGCCCAAGGTCGTCCAAGTAATACTATTTACCTGGCCGATCCTCCAATCCTCTCCTCCGTTGGGGTTGGTGAGCGTAAATGCTCCGTGGACCTTAAAAGCTGCATTCGATATATCATATGCATCGGTATCGGTTGTGCTCATAACGCGCACTTTCAGATTAGTCGATATTGCATCCGGGATTGCCCAGGGCTGGCTTCCATCATTAGGCGTGGAAGGAGTGATATTTACAATATCAGAAGCAAAATCATCACGAGAATAATCCAGCGTTACATTTGCTACAATACCGATAGAATTCCAGTTTATCGTATGCGAATCATCAATCTTCCATATTTCGCCTCCGTTGGGGCTTGTCAGAGTAAACTTAGCCCGGATTTTGGCTATACTATTAGAAGCATCATAAGCATTGGCACTGTCTGCCAGGTCTGAAACACGCACTCTTAGCTGAGCAGTAATATTATCCGGTATTGTCCAGAGATAACTTCCGGTGTTTGAAACTGCGGCAATAATATTCGGATATGTAGCACCTCCGTCAGTTGAATACTCCAGCTTAACATCGGAGACCGAACCATTCCAGGTCCAGGTAATATTTTGGCCGCTTCCCACATCCCACTTTTCTCCGCCGTTTGGAACGTTAACTGTAAAAGCGGCAATTATCTTAACGTCAGTATTGGAATCATCATAAGCGCCTGAATCATTAGGGTCAGAAACACGCACGCGCAAAGTATTAGAGATCGAATCCGGGATAGTCCAGGTGAATATACCGGTGTTTACCACAGAGGCTAAAATAGTCTGCGTATCCATAAAGAAATTATCCCTTGAATACTGCAGTTTTACATTCGAGATTACGCCGATATTTACCCAAGTAACCGGCCGTAAGCTTCCTACGGTCCAGGTCTGTCCGCCGTTAGGAGAGGTAAGCGTTAAGGTTGTGCGAATACGGAAGTTGGAGTTTGAGATATCAAATACCTCCGAATCGCTATGGTCCATTACTCTCACCCGTACAGAACCGCCGACATTATCCGGAACAGTCCAGGAATAAGCTCCGCTATTGCTCAAAGAATCAGCTATCGAGGCCCAAGTTGTACCGCCGTCTGTTGACATACTTAAATCAACCGTAGGCATAGTCCCGGTTGTCTGCCAAGTGACATTTTGCGTGGAATAAGCAGCCCAAATCTCTCCTCCATTGGGAACGGTCATATTAAGGTTACCTTGAATCTTAAAAGTCGCGCTAGAAACATCGTTGATCGTCGAATCGTCGACATTGGTTATCTTAACCAACCCTAGAGTTGTAATTGCATCTGGAATAGTCCAAGCATAAGCACCTGTATTTGAAGTAGAATTTATTATTGCAAGATAAAGCGCTCCACTGTTTGTGGAATATTCAAGCTTTACGTTTGCAATAGAACCCACACGGCTCCAAGTAATATTTTGTATCGATCCAACATTCCATTTTTCTCCCCCATTAGGAACGGTAACGGTAAGGTCTCCGCG
>ERZ1292633.1397-Hain-H41-02um-R1-1397-length-26120-cov-5_pt1 | contig 26120 bp, 19 predicted proteins | sample MGYA00564406_ERZ1292633 | MGnify/ENA primary metagenome ERZ1292633 (study PRJEB36523, sample SAMEA6512639) | groundwater metagenome | collected 2019-01-08 | study: AquaDiva: Metagenomics assemblies of 32 groundwater samples | reverse complement strand
GCCCCCAGTGTCAAGTCCGCGACGACGGCGCGGCCGGAGAGCAGCCCGCTCGCCGCCATCGTGGCGTAGAACGCCGAGCAGACGATGGTGCCGAAGAGCGCGGGACGAAACGCGCGCCGAAAACGACGCGGAAGGGAAAGGTACGTCGCCTCCAGGCGGACGGTGTAGACCACGACGTTTGCGAGGATGATCCCAAGAATGACGCGCTCCACGACGCCGAGCGCGAGGGTGCCGCGCGGTTGCGTCGGCGCCGGCGGCGGCCCCAGCGCGAGCCATGTCGCGCTGGCGGCGGAGAGAATCGCCTGGAGGAACAGATACCCTCGCCAACCGGCGCTCAGGCGAGCGATCCGGGGACGTCCGAGCGTTACCGCGGCAAGGACCCAGAGCAGGGTCACCGGGAGCGCGAGAGCCATGGAGTAGCGGAACCAGAGCGCTTCCCCGCCCCAGGGGACATCGAGCGCGACACGCGCGAATCCGATTTGAAGGAGGCCCAGGAGCGCCACGCCTGTACCCGCCAGAAGCGCGGGGAGGCGCCCCGGCGCGAATAGCACGATGAGTCCCCCCGACAAGGCGGCGAGAATTCCGGCCAGCGCGAGAGTCAGGGCATCGGGCGTCATGACGATGTCACCGCGAGCAGACCCAATTCGCGTAGTCGATCGACAACGGGCAGGAACCGGGCGCGAGTCACGATGCGGCGGAGTATCCCTTCCGTGGCGCCGAGTCGCGCGTAGTGCGTCCAGGGTCGCCTGGAGGGTCCCACAGTCGGCTGGTCCGGATCGAGTTCCCACGGATGGACGTTGACGACGAGAGGCGTGCCCGTCGCCGCATGACGGTCGAGCGCGCCCAGCGAAAGCCAGGAGGGGAAGAGCCTCAGGTACGCCCCCGCGAGGACCGGAAGCCGGAGCGGCCCGACCGACACCGTGGGGAGAGGGAACTCCGCGATCGTGCCCTGCCCTGTCGAGAGCAACGCCGGTACGCGAGGGCCCTCCGGATATCCGTAGCGACGGCGCCGGATCGGATAAACGCTCGAGTCATAGGCGTATCCCGCCTCCAAGAGAATATCGAGCGCCCAGAGCGTAGACCTCCCGACGCTGTAGCTTGGCGCGCGGTAGCCGAGGATGCGCTGCCCTGAAAGGTCTTCGAGCAGCGCCTTCGACTCCGTGGCCTGGGACCGAAATTCGGCGGGACTCAATTCTGTGATCATGCGGTGATCGACGCCGTGCGATGCGACCTCGTGACCCCGGGCGGCGATCTCCCGGATGAGCGATGGCTGCTCCCGCGCCACGCAACCGAGCGTGAAGAAGGTGCCCGTCGCCCCCGCACTATCGAAGAGGTCGAGGAGGCGATGTGTATTCGCCGCCACGCGGGAGGGGTAGCGACCCCACGACTCGCGCGGAGCGTACGCCGCGAATGCCTGGACCTGGAAATAGTCTTCCACGTCCACGCTCAGGGCGAACGCGGGCTCGGTGCGGCGCGGCGCGCCGGTCTTCTGTGGTGGGGCGTCGATCATGGTCGAGGCGCCAGCGCGCGCCATGGCGCGCTACGCGAAGCACGGAGGATACCGTGTGGCGAGGAGAACGGGAAGTGCGGCCCTTCGACGTCTACGGAATGATCGCGAGTTGTGTCACGCTTCGGCCCGAGGGTGCGTCGACGATCACGTTGTAGATGCCGGGTGCGACCGGCTTCCCCGCATCGGAGCGGCACGCCCAGTCGAGAGCCTGCTCCCCGCTTGGCAGGATGCCGTCGAAGAGCGTGGTGATGCGGTGCCCGGTGAGATCGTAGATCACGACACGAACACGGCCCGGCGCCCCATCGGCGGTGCCTCCGCGGAATCGAATCGACACACGATCGCTCGCGGGATTCGGATAGCCGCGCACGGCGCTCGTGGTCGTCGTGAGCCGATCGGACGGAACCGAAGCCATGGCCACGGCCGGGGGGCTCTCCAATCCATTCTGGTGTGTCGCGACACGATACTCGTACGAGGACCCACCGCGCGCAGTGGTGTCGGTGAACGCGGTCTGGACAACCGGCAGCGTCGCGAGCAGCGAGTCGGGGCTCGTGGAATCGCGGCGATAGAGGTGATAGCCCTCGCCCGCGCCGGTGGCTGGCTCACTCCAGGCGAGTCGTACCCCTCCGGTCACGACCTGCGCCGTGAAGTCGCTCGGGGTGGCAAGTGCCCCGCCCGCCGTGCCGGCCTGGCGGACGGAGACATTGGAATAGGCGGAACGATTCCCCGCGTCGTCCGTGCTGCGAAGGACGAAGTGGTAGACGCCGCCGGTCGTCAGCCCGATCACCGTGAACCGCTCGCGGCTTCCCGCGATGAGCGGCGGCGGGAGTACGCCCGCGGTCTGCGCACCGTTCCACCAACCGGTCGTGTCGCCAGAGGCGATCGGCGACGCGGCAAAGCGCAACTCATAGGAGGCGGCCTGTCCGATGGCGCCGTCGTCGCCGGGCGCGGTCCAGGTGAGCTCGATCGTATCCGCCGCACCCCGTACCGGCGTGAAGGCCGCGAGCGCCAGGGCGCCAGCGACCGTCCACGCCCGCGCTCGGGGCGTGCGAAGACTGGAGTGGTGGTTAGAAGGCGTCATGGCTTTCGGCCACCGGAGATTCGCGGAATAGAGTCATCGCTCCGCCCGCTGCTCCTGGCGCACCCCAGTAGGAGAGATCGCGCACCGCCGCCGGTGGAATCGTGTCGGCGGTATTGCCGCTGGGGACGTTCGAGAGCGCGGCGACGTTGCTTCGATCATCCGCGGTCCTCATGGCGACGTAATAGGTCTGGCTTCCCGCCAGGCCTGGGATGGTGAAGGTCTGCACGGTCCCCGCGACGGCCGGAGCCGGCTCCCCAGTGACCGGAGTCGCGCTCGCCCAGTTTCCGTTCGTGATGGCCGACGTGGAGTACCGGATGTCGTAGCTCGACGCCGTGCCGGTGCTGCCGTCGTCGCCCGGAGCGGTCCAGCGGAGCGACAGGGTCGTTCCCGTGGCGCCGGTGATGGTGAGATCCGCAATCGCGGCAGGCGCCGTCACGTCACCCGAAGTGCTCTTCAAGGCGACGTTCGAGTAGCCCGACCAGTTCGGGACTTCATCGGAGGTCTTGATGATGAAATAGTACGACGTGAGCGGCTGAAGTCCCCGTACCCGGAGAGAGTCCGAAGCGCCTGAAACGCCTGGAATAGGTTCCCCCGTGACGACGGTGGCGCCATTCCACCAGGTCAGCGTGTCCGTTCCCGTGACGGCGGTCGTGCGGTAGCGGAGGTCATAGGTCGTGGCGCGTCCCGTCGTGCCGTCGTCGCCGGGGGCCGTCCAGTTCAAGACCACGCTGGAATCGGCCGACGTCTGCGCGGCCGCCTCCCGTACCAACAGTGGCGAGACTGAAAGAGCCACGATCATGGCGGCGATCGAGAGTGGACCACGAAGGTCGTTTCGATTCGGACGGGAACTCGGGTGATGTTCGAACATGGATGTCCTCCCCGCTTGCCAACGGACTCGCGCCGATAACGCGACGAGCCGTCGGTGACCCGTTAAGATAGCGATGAAAGGCGTACCCCCCGCCCGGTCATGATCCATGCAGGATCGGTGCCAGCGCGCGGTAGGGTGGAGTTGCGAATTGGGGCACGGAGAGATCGTGACTTAGCCGCCAAACGTGCAGAGAGCCGTGCACCCTGCCTGGTGCACGCGTACGGTTGCGGCGTCGCCGCGTTAAGATGCACGACGCTTGTCGCCCTTGCTACCGATCGGTGCTAGCGCCAGCGCCTCCTCGGCCGTCGTCTCCCGCATCGAGAGATCGCGAACCGGTGTCGGAGCGATTGTGTCGGCCGTCGTGCCACTCACCACGTTTGAGAGCGCCGCGATGTTTCCGCTTCCGTCCGAGGCGCGCATCGCCATGTAGTAAGTCTGGCTACCCGAGAGTCCGGCGAGGGTGAAGACCTGCTGCGTCCCGGCGACGGCGGGGGCCGGCTCGCCCGTGGCCGGCGTGGCGGCCGTCCAGTTCGCGGAAGTGATGGGGCTGGTCGAGTATCGAATGTCATAGCTTGCCGCCGTGCCCGTGCTTCCGTCGTTACCGGGCGCCGTCCAGCGGACGGAGATTGAACTCCCCGTGGTGCCCGTCACCGCTAGCGTGGTGATCGCCGCGGGCGCCGTGTTGTCACCCGTCGTCGTCTTCGACGCCACGTTCGAGAATCCCGACCAGTTCGGAACCTCGTCGGCGGCGCGAACGATGAAGTAGTAGGTCGTCAGCGGCGAAAGTCCGCGAACCCGCGTCGAGTCCGTCGCGCCAGATACGCCCGGGAGCGGCTCTCCGCTCGCCGGTGTCGCGCCATTCCACCAGGTAAGTGTGTCGACGCCCGAGATGGGCGTCGTGCGATAGCGAAGATCGTACGAGGTCGCTCGCCCCGTACTGCCGTCGTCTCCCGGTGCCGTCCATTGAAGAACGACCGATGAATCGGCCGACGTCTGAGCGAAGGAGCGGCCGGGGACGATCGTCGCGATGATGAAGGCGCCGATGAGGAGTGAGAGGAACGTCGATCCCCGCGAAGCCGTTCGAAAGCTCTGGGCGGGGTTGGGGACAAGATGGCGACCATGCATGATGAACCTCCTCGAGATGCGGTCCTGTACGCTGGCGGACGGTTGCATCCGCCGCTGTCCCTTTCACCACGCTAGCTTTTCCTGGATTCAAGGCCAGGTAGCGTCCGATGGTGAGATGTCTCTGTTGGTTAGCAGGATCCCCTCCTGCCTCGCGTCGTGAGTGTCTGCACGAAATGTGCCACGAGACGAATCGCGGCCGTGCAGCGTGCACGGAGGGAATGCCTTGCGATGCGGGGGCGGTGAGCTACGGGGAGTCGTACACCGTTCGCAATGAACGGTGCACGGCTGGAAGCATGTCGGCGCTGAACGCCGCGAGGAGGCGTTCGGCCTCGCGCGGTTCGAACGCGGCTGAGGTAAGAACGACCACCGCGGCGTGGTCGCGCTGCCCGAGCAGTCGCGCCCGAGCCTGCAGAAGCTTGGCTCGAAGCGGACTCGTCGTGTATTCATCCGGCAGCCAGTACCAATGCCACACGACCATGTGTGTGTCGTGCGATCGGAGGACCGTCTCCCGCGGCATGAAGCGTGGCCCGACTTCCTTCACGCGACGATCCACCTCGCGGACGGTTCGCCACTCAGGGTCTTCCTCGTCGGCGATTCGGTTTCGTTCCCGCAGAAGCTCCCTCCCCTGCGACTGATTCGCGTAGTACGCGATGTAAACCTGAACGGAACCCTCTCGCGTGGCATAGGACCCGCTCGATTCCGAAGTCGCGCCGTGAAAGAGCGGACGCCACACGGTGCTGTCCACGGCTTCGAGGGTCCATGCCCCGATTGGTGACGGGATGGCGATCGCGGCGACAGCTCCCTGTCCCGCGCGGAACGACAGGAGAGCGTCGTAGGCCGGCCACGAAGCAAGTGCGATGACCGCAAGGCCCGCGACGGCGACACGCCGGCCCTTCCAGACGGAACTCGAGGGCTTTGAATCCACCTCCGCCCGGTTCCTCGGAGACTCTCCTGGTTCACGGTCGCGAAACGCGGCGCCCACCATGAACCATGCGGTCATCAGGAGCGTGAAGACAACCCAACCGTAGAAGTAGTGATCGAAGCCCTGCCCGCGGCGCATCTGCGTCAAGTGCCCGATGAGGATGAGAACGTAGGCGCGAACGCCATTGGCGAAGATCGAGACTCCGATAGCCGACACGATGAAGGCCACCCGCTTCACGTTCGATCGGTAGGTCAAGTGAGCGAAGAGCGTCGCCAGGACGGCTCCGGCGACCGTGAAGCGCAATCCGCTGCACGACTCGAGCACCTGCCACCGTGAATTCGGGAGGATGAGATAGAGACCTTCCCGGGCCACGGTCAGGCCGCTCCAGCGGAGCGCTTGCTCGGCGAAGTCGGCCGTGATGGCCATGAGTTTAGGCTGGAGGAAGTCGCCGAAAGGCACCGAGAAGAACAGAAAGCCGAGGGGGAACGCGAGCCGGCGCGTCACCGCGGGGCCGAAGTGCGCGAATGCGATGACGGGGACCATCGCGACGAAGGCGACCTGCTCGAGGAGTAGCGTGCTTGCCGCGCGGCCCACGAGCCAGGCGAAGCCGAGCGGAATCAGTCCGATGAGCGCGAGGGGATAGGGACGAGGCCAAAGCGGCGCCAACGAATCGCGGGATCTCCAGACGAGGTAGATGCAGGCCGGGGCTACGAAGAATCCGTAGACGAAGGTGTCTGAGTGGCTCCAGACGTTGACGAGCGAAGCTACGGTCTGCCGGTAACCGAGGAGGGCGGCAAGGAGTGTGACCGCGAAGGCCGGTAAGGCTACCGCCCACTCGCGCGGGGCACCGTCCCGATTCACTAGGGGAGGAGGACCAGCCGCTCGCGTACGCGCGTGTTCCCCACGCTGCCCAGAAGCTCGTAGTAACCGGGTGCCACCGTCTGCCCGCCGCGACCGGCGCGGTTCCAGGGGACTTCTGTGGACCCCGGCGGATAGGTGCCGTCGACGACGGTGGCGACCCAGCGGCCAGACATGTCGTAGAGCCGGATGTCGACCGCCATCGGGGTCGCCGACTGAACGTCAACGACGATGCGGAGCGATCCGCTCGCGGGATTGGGATAGACGTGGATCTTGGATGCGCTCGCCGTGGACGGCGGCGGCGGTGGAGGTGCCGGCGTTCCGGGCAGCGTGACTGTCTTCGTGGCGGTCGACGGACCTTCGCACGTGGGGCCCATGTACGCGGCGCGATAGCGATACGTCGTGCCGGGCGATACAGCCGTGTCCACGAAGGAGATGGTTCCCACGGAAAGGTCGCGGATCTGACTCCACGATCCGGTCGTTCCCTGCGCGCGATAAAGGTGGAGCGAGACGGCGAGCGGATCGCTCGTCGTCCCCCACGAGACGGAGACCTGCCCCGTGTCCGCCACGGCATCGAAAAGGGCTGGCGCCGCGGTGGGCGCGCTACAGGTCGCCGTGGTTCCCGACGCCACGTTCGAGTAGTCCGAGATGTTCGACGTCTCGTCCAGGGCGCGGAGTATGAAGTAGTAGGTGGTTCCCGGGGTCAATCCGGTCACCGTCGTCGAATCGGGCGCCCCCGCCGGAGCGAGTGGCGGGCCAAGCGTCAGGCGCTGGGAAGGCGGAACGGTGCTGTTCCACCACGTGGTCGTATCGGAGCCCACGGGCGAAGTGCTGTAGCGGAGCTGATAGCTGCTCACCTGCCCCTGGTTCCCGTCGTCGCCTGAAGCCAACCAGAGCAGCGTCAGGCTGTTGAACGGAGTCGTCTGAGCCAGCGCGGACGTCGCGGCGATGGACGCCGCTGCCATGAGGATCGTCAGCGCCTGAGCAAATTTCATTGCACGGCAGGCGCCCCGCATTCCGCTCCTGAACTGCACGCTCATCGTATGCCTCCGCTCGGACACCAACCCACTCCCCATGTGACCGAGGCAGAATGACGCAAATTTCGCACCAATGCCACTCCGCTTCTCCATTTGTCTCCCGCTCCGCCGTTTCGCACCGTAACGCAATTTGTGACCGGCGCTTACTCCTCCTGGCCGGCGAATGGCATGAAGCCCCTCCCAGGACCCATTGGAGCCGTTGGGTATGCAACAGCCGGCTGGGACTTGGCCGCCCCGTTGCGCTTTGCTCGGATACGGGGCACGGGCCGCAGATCCCGGCCATTGGCGCGGGCTGGCTCGAAACGTGCTAATTTCCCCTTTCGATCCGACAGGGGGAGCGGAACGAATTCGAAATGTGAGGGTACCCCTGATTCACACGGTGCCACCATCGGGAGAGCGAAAATGAACGATCGGCGACTATGTTTCCCGCGATGACGCTGGCAAGCCTCCACACGAGAGCCGCCTTCGCGATTCGCACCGCCGCGGCGTGGGCGATTCTCTTCGTCGGCGCGTCCATTCCCGCCATGGCCGACTCTCGGACCTACGTCGCCGATCCCCAGGCGGCATCTGGGCAGGCGGGATATTACCGGACGTTGCTCGGTTCGCTGACCCCGGGAGATACGCTCTCCCTTCCGTCCGGCGTCTACATGGAACGGCTCAATCTCGACGGCGTGAACGGCACCCCTTCGGGCTGGATCGTCATCACCGGTCCAGCGTCGGGCCCGGCCGCGACGATCACGACGACGTCGACCTGCTGCAACACGGTGCAACTCGGTGGCACGTCCTACGTCGTGCTCCGGAACATCACGATCGACAGTGCCGGGCTGAGCGCCATCGACGGTATCAACGCGAAGGGAAATCCCACCCACGACATCGTGATCGAGAATTGCACCCTTATCGGACAGGACAATAGCCAGGGAACCGTCGCCATCTCCACGAAATCACCGGCGTGGCGCTGGACCATCCGCGGCAATCGCATCATTCAGGCGGGGACGGGCATCTACTTCGGCAACTCCGATGGAACACAGCCATTCGTCTCGGGGATCGTCGAGGGCAATCTGTTCTTGAACACCATTGGCTACAACATGGAGATCAAGAATCAGCTCCCTTATGGGGCGCAGGCGTGGGCCTCTCAGCTTCCGCCGGAACCCCATCGGACGATCATTCGGAACAATGTCTTCATCAAGGAGAAGAACGACTGGGCGCCCGGTCAAGTGGTGGGGGCGCGTCCCAATCTGCTGGTCGATCCCTTCCCCGATACCGGAACCGGAAGTTCGGATCTCTATGAAATCTACGGCAACTTCTTCTACAAGAACCCGAACGAAGTGCTGTTTCAAGCTACGGGGAGAATGACGGTTCACGACAATGTATTCGTGGCCTCCTCCGGAGGCCGCGCGGCGGCTCTCTTCACGGACCACAATGGACCGCTCAAGTTTGCGCATGTCTACAACAATTCGGTATTCAGCGTGGCCGGCGGCGGCTTCCATTTCTCTGTGGCTCCGCGCGAGGGAGGGATCGTGCGAGGGAATCTGGTCGTGACCGCGGGGAGCGCGCTGAGTGGGTCGGTACCGACGGCGAGCGGCAATCTCGTTGGGACTCCCTCGGACGGCAAGACCTACTTCACGACTCCTTCGGAAACGCTGGGGCAAATGGATTTCTACCCCGCGGTTTCGTGCGTGGGATGCAGCGGAACTCCCCTTGACCTGTCCCCCTTCGCCGGAAACACGGGTTTCAATCTCGACTTCAATGGCGAATCCAAGGGGGACTTTCGGTTCCGGGGCGCCTACGCCGGTGAGGGTGCGAATCCGGGGTGGCGGCTGCAAGCAGGCCTGAAGCCACAGGGAATCCCCGTCTCCGATACGCTTCCTCCGGGCCCACCGATCAACCTGCGCGCTCCCTGATCCCTTCGCCCCCGGGTTCGGGCTCTGGTTCGGGTTGTGAAAGCGCCCAGGCCTCCCGGCGAGCGAGTGCCTTCAGGATGATCGTGGCGGCAACCAGGTGGTAGTAGAGATCGAAGTTCGCACGCCCCAGGAACGCGCCGCTCGCCATGTAGCCAATCAACGCGATCTGAAGCATGTCCGCGTAGGTGGCGACCCACCGCAATTCCGGCCACCGGCCGTAGCGGTGGCGCAACCCCTGCAGGCTCAGGATCGACGATACGAGAATGGTCAAGAAGAGACCGAGTCCGAAGAAGCCTTGTTCGCCGAGCATCTCGAAGTAAATGCTGTGCGCCGCATGGAAATCGGTGGGATCCGGGGCGTACCGCAGGAAGAGATCGGCGGAGAAGGTATTGAAGCCGCCGCCGAAGATACGGTCGGACGCGAGATTGAAGGCGAACCACCAGGCATTGATCCGCCCCATCGACGATTGGTCGTCCATGTCGCCGATGGTCATCATCCGGTCCAGCCACTGACCGGGCATGAGAGAGAAGCCGCCGATGGCCACGACTAGGAAGACGATCAACGCGAGCGCCTTCTTTCTCGATTTCAAGAGTGCCCACCCCGAGATCGCCGCAAGCCCGACGAATCCCCCGCGCGAGTAGGTGAAGATGACTGAAATCGCGGAGAGCGCGCCCGCGGCGCGAAGTCCCCAACGGACCCAGCCGCGCGCCTCATCCCGGGCCAGGTAGAAGAGGATCGGGAGGACCATGACGACGGCCAGGGCCAAGTCGTTGTTGTCTTCCAGGAACGATCCCGGCGGACCGAAGATACGATCGGCCCCTCCCCCTCGAAGGCTGAAGATCCCCCCCTTGACGCCAAAGAACCCCACGGAGAGGGCGATGACGAGGAGAAACATCCGGAAGCGGTCGCGTGTCGTCACGAGCATGAGGGTGACGGCGGTCATCAGGAGGATCTTCGCGACCTGTTCTAAGCGGCTCCAGGCATCCGCGGGGTAGATGGCGAAACTAGTGGTGACGACGAAGTAGACGAGGAGGGTGAGGAGGAGCATCGTCTCCCGCTCGAACGGGAGCTTGACGCGGTCCTTGGTGAACACGAGCCCGACCAACGTCGCAGCACCGATGGCGATCGCGGCTGGAAAGTTGTACGCGATTCCCCAGGTGAGACGGTGGGGATTCATGTAGCTGATCCAACACCAGAAGAGGACACCCATGAATGGCCGGAGCATGGAGATCGGAACTCCGGCTAGGATGATGGCCAGCACGAGATAATCGCGCATCGATGCTCCTCGGTCAGCCTCCGGTTACGGAATCGAGCAGCGCGGCCAGCTCGCGCGCCCTCGCGCGACGTGAGTGCCGCTCGACCACATCCGAGCCCGGCACGGTGGCCGTTCCCCGCCGAACGGTGTCGAGGAATCGCGACAACCCGGCGGCAATCTTCTCTTCCGAATCGAGGGGGACGACGCTTTCGACACCGACATCCAGTAGGACGCGAGCCGTGTCGCCGCGGGAATCCGTCATCGCGAAGATCGGGCGCCCAGCGCGAAGATACTCGTAGAGCTTCGCCGGAATCTGATGATTGCAATTCGCGGCCTGGAAGAGCAGAAGCCCGTCGGCGGCCAGTAGCTCAGCCAGCGCGGCGCGATACCCGATCGGCGGATCGAGCCGCACGATGTCATCGATCTTCCGCTCTCGGAGCATCGGACGGTACTGCTCGTCGGATCCACTCGCACGGAGAACGATCCGCAATGTCTGCGGCGAGATGACGCCGCTCCGCCGGAGCGTGCCGACCGCGTCGAAGAACGGTCGGGGGTCGCGCTCGTGGGGATAAAGCAGGCCGCTGTGAACCAGTACGGTCGGCGGCCCCTCGGCACGCGCCGGAGCTTGGGCTCCCTCCGCGTCCTGGAAGGGCCCCTCGTCATACCCGTTGGGAATCACGGCCCACCGCTCCGCCGATAGATGGGGGTAGCGCTCCGCGTACATGCGCCGGGCGCCGGGGGTCGTGAAGACGGAACGCGAGGCTCGTTCGACCGTGCTCCGTTCGATTCGCTGCCGGACGCGGCGGACCGTGGCGTCGGGCGGGAAATTGGCCTCGGTCATGGAGTCGCGAAAGTCGGCAACCCACGGAAGCCCGGAGATCCGGTGCAGAGAGAGACCGATCAGGTGCGCCGTGGTGATTGGATAGGTGGACCAGATGGCGTCGGGGCGGTGGCGCCGAATGATCCCCCACCCCGTCGGCACCGCTCCCAGAAGCCAACTCGACCAGCGATCCGGGAGCGCAAAGGCCTTCGGATAGGCGCCTCGGATCGAGAGGTGCCGGGATGTGTCGAGGGCGAAGGGGCGGTAGACCGGAACATCGGGGGGGATGTCGCCGAGTTGATCGGCGCCGACGGAGGGATAGGCTCGTGGATGGGCCGACAGGATGATCGGCTGCCAGCCGAACTCGCGCAGATCGCGGGAGAATGCGAGCGTGCGCTGGATCCCGCTGCTACCCCGAAGCGGAGGGTAGTGGTAGGCGATCATGAGAATCCGCTTCATGCCTTCGGGGTCTCCCCGACCTTCCGGCGTTCAGGGAAGGTCCCCAAGGGTCTCCTCGTAACTCCCCGCCCGGCGCGCCACGATGGCCTCGCCGGCACGGATGAAGATCTCCGCCGGAGTCGGCTGGCTCAGGAAGCCGAGCGGACTCGCCGAGCGGGCGTAGGCTCCCGACTGAAAGACTCCGAACAGGTCCCCCACTTCGACCGCCGGGAGCGCCAAGTCTCGAGCGATCACGTCGAGCGGCGTGCAGAGTGGTCCGACGACGTCGGATTTCATGACCGATTCCTCGTCGAGTCGGTTCAGGATGGCCGCCGGGAAGTTCCGCTTGATCACCTGGCCCAGGTTTCCCGACGCAGCCAAGTGGTGATTCATCCCGCCGTCGACGATGAGAAACGTTTTCCCCCGCGATACCTTCATGTCGTTCACGCGGGTCACGTAGATCCCCGCCTCTCCTGCGAGGTAGCGGCCCGGCTCGATGATGAAGCGCGTGTCCTTGAATCGAGGGTCGTTCGCCAGTTCCCCCACCAATTCCGCAAGCCCTTCGGCGAGCGGCGCGAGGGCCAGGGGCGATTCGCTCGCGAAGTAGGGGATCCCGAGTCCGCCGCCGAAGTCCAGCGTGCGGAGCGGACGCGCCATCCGGTCGGCCACGCGCCGGGCGATCTCGATTCCGCGGCGATACTGTGTGACGAGGATTCGGTGGTCGAGGATCTGGGTTCCTGCATACAGGTGGATTCCCTGGAGGTCGAGCGAAGGCAGGGCCAGGAGGCGGTCGAGGACCTCGTCGAGAATCTCCTCGTCCACGCCGAAAGGCGCCGGCTTTCCACCCATCCGCATGGCGCCCCCTTGCGCCTCCGCGCCCGGGTTGACCCGAAGCGCGACGCGCGTCCGGATTCCCAAGCGAGTGCTGATGGCTGCGACGCGCTCCGCCTCGAGCGTCGACTCGACATGAATTTCGCCGATTCCCCGCTCGAGCACGTAGGCGAGCTCCCGCTCGGTCTTTCCGGGACCCGCGAAGAGAATCCGGTCCGCCTCGCATCCTGCGTGGAGCGCCTGGTGAAACTCCCCCGCGGAAGCGATCTCGAGTCCCAGGCCGCGCGACACGAAGTGGCGGACGACCGCGGGACAGGGATTCGCCTTGACCGAATAGTAGATCTCGAAAGGGGCGGGGTAGGCCGAGCGCAAGCCCGCGAGCTGACGGTCGAGCGCGGCCGCGTCGTAGATGAAGACCGGCGTTCCGTGCGTGGCGACCAGATCCCGGATCGCGAGGCCTCCGACGAGAAGCTCTCCATCGCGTGAGCCAAAGTGGCGGGCCACGAGCTCCCGGACGTGCTCCACGATCAGCTCTCGGTTCGGCGGCGCAAGGCGGGATAGTCCACCTTACCGCTGCTCGTCTTGGGCAGGTGGTCGAGTACCTCGATCGTCTTCGGCAGCATGTAGGGCGGCATCTTTTCGGCGCAATAGGCCTTCAGGGCGGCGGGGTCGAAGGCTCCCCCTTCGCTCGGGACGACGAACGCGACGACGATGGCGCCGAGCATGGGGTCGGGCACACCGATCACCGCCGCGCCTTGGACCATCCCGCTCTGGAAGAGCACCTCTTCCACTTCCGTCGGGCTGATCCGGTAGCCGGACGACTTGATCATGTTGTCGCGGCGCCCGATGAAGTAAAGGAAGCCATCCTCGTCGGTCTTCACGAGATCCCCGGAGTAACAGACGCGTTCTGTATCGCCCAGTTCCGCGGGAAGAAACGGATGTGGCCGAAGCACGCGGGCCGTCAGCTCGGGCTGGCCCCAATATCCCATCGAGACGGTGGGGCCGCGATGCACGAGCTCGCCGATTTCTCCGGGGCCGCAACGTCGGCCATTTTCGTCCACGACCAGGATCTCCGTGTCGGGAATGGCCTTCCCCATCGACGTCGGCCTCCGGTCTAGCTCGGAAGGCGGAAGATACGTCGAACGAAACGCTTCCGTCAGTCCGTACATGAGGAAGACACGTGTCTCGGGGAGCGCGCTCCGAAGCGTCGCGAGCACGTCCTGCGGCATGACCCCGCCCGTGTTCGTGATGTAGCGGAGATGCGGATAGGTCCCCTTGCTGAGGGACGAACTCGGCTGCGCCAGGAGGCCCCAAAGCGTCGGGACGCCCGCGAGTCCCGTGATTCGCTCGGCCTTCAGCGCCGACACGAGTTCGCGCGCGAAGACGAACGGCTTCAGAACGATCGTAGCTCCCCGTTGAAACGCCGTCATGAGCTGGTTCATTCCGGCGTCGAAACTGAACGGCAGCACGGCGAGGATGCGCTCCGACTCCGTGATCTCCAGATAAGTCGAGACGATCGTGGCTCCCGCCATCACCTGGGCGTGGCTCAGCATCACGCCTTTCGGCTTCCCCGTGGAACCCGACGTGTAGAGAATCGCCGCGAGATCCTTCTCGATGGAGCACTCCGGCGATTCCGCCGGCGGAACGCCGGCACAGAGCGCTTCGTAGGAGTCCGCGGGGAGCGGCGTCCCCGGCGGGGCGTCTCCCCCCACGACGATGAGCCGTTCCAGGGTGGGAATGGACGAGAGCGCCGGGGCGATCGCGGCGAGCTTGGAGGCGGAAAGGATGAGGCAGCGCATCCGGCAATCGCGGGCGATGTGCGAAACCTGGTCCTGCAACAGGACACCGTTGATTGGCACGAAGACGCACTCCGCGCGAGAAACGGCGAAGATCGAGATTGCCTGCTCGACGGAGGCGTCCAGGAAGATGCCGATGCGATCCGATCGTTCGATGCCGGCTCGCTGGATCCCGGCGGCAAGGCCGCGGACCCGCGCCCAGACCTCGGCGTACGAAAGCCTCTGACCGCCGCCGACCAGCGCCTCTTTCTCGGGCAGCCGGGCGGCGCTCGAACGAAGCATGTGGTGAATGAGAAAGTCCACGGTTCCCCCTACGCCTCCGTCCCGCGATCGCACTTGCCGTCGACAAAGCGGGCCATCGTGGCGATCGACTCGAAGCTCTCGGGAACGAGCTCCTCGTCGGCGATGGTGATGCCGAACTCCGACTCGATGAAGACGACAACCTCGAGTATGCCGAGCGAATCGATGATCCCCGTGCGAAGCAGGGGGTCCTCGTCGGCGATGTCGCGTTGACGCGCCAACGGAAACTGATTCAGGATGAAGTGCCGGATTCGTCCGGACGTGGAGTCGGCGCTCATGGCATCCATCGGACCGGGATCAACTTTCCCGATCTCCGTGCGTGAGAGGAATGTCGACACCGGCGAGCGCCGGACGACGCTGAAGTGCCGGGCCGCCATGGAAGATCACGGGACTCTCCTCGCGGGGACGATAACCGCCATGCCGCAATACCGGGGCGATGGAATGCGACGGGAACAGCGACATCGACAGCGTGACGGCGCCGCGCCGCCACAAGACGGCGGCCGCCTCGTCGACGAGCGCCCGTGCCGCCTCATCGTCCAGAGCCGCTACGTCGGAGAGTTCCGCCTCGGAACCCCGCTGCGTGAATACGGCGTAGCCTCGAAGCCCGCGGGCATCGCGGGCGGCCAGCAGGTCGTAGCGCGGTCCAGGATTTGATCGATAACGCCAATTCAAATGGGCCGCCGAACGGTCGAGATGGAGACGCGACGTTTCGCGGCGTTCGCGATTGAGTCCATCGAACTCCGCACCGAACGCGTCAGCGTGCAGGCGCATCGACAGGTCGGCGGGCACCCGAGCCCGGCGCGGCGGCAGGAGGTCCGCGATCGATGCGATCGCCGCCACTCCCTCCCGCAGACCCGGCACCGGAATCGCTCTCCCGAGCCTGCGGCCCCAGCGGAGGACGCGGGAATAACGAACGACGCTGCCGATCGGGCTGATCCGCAGGCGTCGGTAGACGGCCATCATGCTCTGGCTCGGAAAGTCGTAGCAAAAGGCGACGCCTCCGCGGTCGACCGCATCGAGACAAGCCCGATTGAGCTGAAGCGCGGGGCCGAGCGTACGGTACTCGGGGTGGATGCAGAAGTCCCCGAGCACCCAACCAAGTACCTCGGCGCCGTCCAGGACGGCGCGCCGCGGAAAGGCGCTCGCCACGCCGATCGTCTCGCCGCTGCCCTCATCGACAGAAATCCAGGCCATCGCCGGGCCGTGCGGACTCCCGAGGTAGAGCCAGTCGTAGCGAGCGGCGTCGGCCTCCGGCGACAAGAAGCGGCGGAGGCAATCGATGATCACTTCTCGATCCGCGCCCAAGTCCGCCAATCGAATCTTCAGCGGCACCGCGTTCGATCCGGTTCAGGACGGGAAAACGTGGCCGAGCCGGGATGACTCGGCGGAGTGCGAAAACGGCGTAGGTTGGCTCATGACTGCCACTTATTGTAGAGCAACCGCACCCCGAATGCAAACAGGTCCTCGTCCCATGGAGTGCCCCGACGGAGCTCGAACATGTCCGTGGCAGCGTCGTTCGTGCCGGGCGAGGTGGTCACCGCGAAACGATAGCCGCTGTCGCGCAGGAGCGCCTTCGTCTCGGGCAGAAAGTCCGCGGGAGTTCCATTCGGATAGGCAAATCCGTCTACTTTGACGCCGACGCGTTCTTCGATGATCGACTTCGACTCCTCGAGCTCGCGCCTGGCCCGGTCGCAGCCGACGCGGGAGAGAATCGGATGTGAAACCGTGTGAGAGCCGAATCGAATTCCACCGAGGCTCATCTCTCGCGCCTCGTCCCAGGAGAGCATGAGCCCGGGAACCGGCCGGGACGGTCCGACGCGAAGCGCTTCACGCAGGCGAACGACGGCTTCGGCCCGCTCCTCGTCGCTCACGGAGCGTAGCTCATTCAGCACCAGCTGCTGGACGTGGAGCCGCTCCGGAACGGTTGTCAGCGGCCCACCTATTGAACGGGGACCGAAAGCCACCAAGGCGGGCGCCGCGGTTTCCCGGAATGCCGAGAAGACTTCGTCGTGCCAGAGCAGACGATCCGATCCAATGGCGGACGTCGCGAGGAAAATCGTCGCGGGGATGGCATGGCGCCGAAAGATTGGGTACGCCTGAAGGTAGTTGTCCCGGTATCCGTCGTCGAGTGTGACGGCGACCGCGTTCGGCGGTAGCGCTCGTTCACGAGTCGCGTTCAGCAGTTCCGATAGGGGGAGGACGGTGAATCGTGAGGAGAGGTAGGCCATCTGGCGCTCGAACCGCTCGGGCGGGATGCCGCCGAAATAGGGGTCGCGCTCATCGTTCACGCGGTGATAGACGAGGATCTGCGCGTTCCGTTCGGGCCGCGCGACCAGGCGCGGACCGGGCCATCGGCCGGAGACCCGCGGAACCAGGCACGTGCGGTTCACCAGCCGGCTCGCCAGGGGAAACGCCCCAAGTCCGTGGAGGAGCCGTGAAGCGAAGCCGAAGAGGCGCGAGCGAATCCCGGGCCGCGTGTGGCGCATTTCCCCGACGAAGGTTCCGGCTTCTACGCCCGGCTCCTTCGCTCCTCCTCTTGACGCCGCAGCCACAACTCCAGAGTGACCAGGTTCCAGAGCGTGGTTCCGTAGAAGGACGTGGGATCCTCGCGATGGCGTTTCAGGAGATCGGCGAGCGCCTCCGGGCGGAAGTAGCCGCGCGCCAGGGTGCGAGGACTCAGGATCGCATCGTTCATCACTTCGGCAAGCGCCGGATCGGTTCGAAGCCACTCGGCGATCGGAAGCCCGAACCCGTGTTTCGATTTCGATCGTATCTCCGGCGGGAGCAGGTCGGCGTAGGCGCGCTTGAAGAACGTCCGCAGCTTCCCTCCCCGCATCTTCATGCCGGCCGGCACGGTCATCGCAAACTCGGCGAGTTTCTGGTCCAGGAACGGGAAACGAACCGTAACGCCGGCCGCCTCCGTCATGCGCGTCACCTTGACAATGTCGTTGTCCGAGATCGTGAGATGGAGATCGAGATAGAGCTGCCGATCCAACTCGGTGGGACCGGGCGCGCGATCGTGAAGCGCTTCCAGCGCTGCCCCGGGCTGGTAGCTCCGCCCCACCTGTTCCGCGAACTCGGGGGTCAGGAATCCATCCAGCGAAACGAGTTGGAAGAAGTCGTAGGACGTCAGCCGTTTCGCCGGCGGAAGGAGCGCCCGTCGAATGTACTTCCGGCCCTTGACGAACAGCTCCCACTTCAGCAAGTCCGCCATCGCTCCGACCATCGGCTCGACGAACCCCCGGCCCAGCCAGCGAGGAACGCGACGGTAGTGCTCGAAGACCTGTTGCGTCTCGTAACGAGAGTTTCCGGCGAAGAGTTCATCGCCTCCGTCTCCGGCGTAGAGGACGTCCACACCGTGCTGCCGGGCGAGCCGCGCGCAGAAATAGGTGGGGATGGCCGACGCGTTGGCGTACGGCTCATCGAACGACGCGAGAATGGTTGGCAGCGCTTCGGAGACGTCCCGGGGCACGACGAAGTACTCGTGATAGTCGGCCCGGAGCGCATCGGCGGCGAGTCGCGCGTACGAAATCTCGTTGTACCGCGCTTCACCGAATCCGATCGAAAAGCTCTTCATACGGCTGCCTGCGACCTGTTGGAGCACCCCGGTGACGGTGCTGCTGTCTACGCCGCCGCTCAGAAAGGAGCCGATCCGGTCGGGCGCGCCGTCCACTTGGACGCGGCGAGCCATGGCCCCCAAGAAGGTGGTGCGGAGTTCCTTTGCCAGCTCCGCCTCGCCCGAGCGGCGTGGGTTCCTGAAATCGATAAGCCAGTACGGGGCGAGCAACGTGCCACCCGCTCGGTGGACCAGCCGGTGTGCCGGGGGCACCTTGGAAATCTCGCGGTAGGCGGTGTGGGGCGTCGGGATGATCGAGGTGCCGACGGCGTCGACGATCGCCTCCGGTCGGAGCGTCGCGGGAATCGGGATGGGCGACGCGAGGAGGGCACCGATGCGAGACGCGAAGACGAACTGATCGTCGCGGTCGCTGTAGTACAGAGAGTGAAAGCGGAATCGGTCCGTCGTGAGGTGAAGCTCTCCGGTTCGTCCGTCCCAGATCGCGAAGACGGCTTCCCCGCAGATGCGTTCGACGAAGCCGATTCCCTCCTCGACGAACTGATGTAGGAAGTGCTCCGGAATCGCGGAGCCCGGCGCGTCCTGATCGTAGAAGCTGCCGAGCACCGCGATCGCGACCGCGTGGCCATCCCGCTGGATGCTGGCCACGCCCCCGACGTGGCGCCCGAAGGTCGAGGCGCCGAGCGAAACGGGACCTAGCGAAATTGTGGAGCAGCCGCCGGAGGAAGCCCCGGAATCCCCCACGGTGAGTCGCCGGCACATCGCCTCGATCCCCCCCGGAGCCATGATGGGACCGCCGGGTCGAGTCAGGACGCCGCAAATGCCGCTCACGATGGACCTGGGGCTGGCGCCATGGAGGTGCGCGCGGCGACGGGAGAATTCAGGGAAGTCGGCCGAATCTGTGACGGAGTGAAACGCGGAAGAGTCTCGGCACAAGGATTCATGAACGAATCAGCCTAGTTTCGGGTGCCGGGAAAGTCTATCGGAAAGTTGCCGCTGGCGCGCGCCGAGCGTGACACCAAATCGTCGTGGGGAGGTGCGGCGTGACAGGCACGATCGCCCGTTGGTACTCTGCCCTCATGCGCCAGGGCCTCTCCGTCGAAGTCACACAGACCCCTCCCCTTCGAGTCGCCCACGTCGTCGACATGCTGGCGCTCGCCGGCATGGAGTACGGGGTCGTGAAGCTGGTAAACCGGCTCGATCGCGAGCGGTTTCACTCCATCATCGTTTGCATGCGCCACCAGCGAGATGAAGTGAAGGCGCTTCTTTCGAGTGAGGTTGCCGTTTTCGAGATGAGGAAGCAATCGGGACGGAACTGGCGGGTGATCGGACGCTTGGCGGCGCTCTTTCGGTCGGAACGGATCGACATCGTCCATTCGCACAACTGGTCCACGTTTCTCTACGCGGTGCTCGCCGCACGTCTGGCGAGGGTGCCGATCGTGGTTCATGGTGAGCACGGCAAGGACGACACCCTCCGTCACCCTCAGCGGCTCCTCGGGAGCCGCCTGCTGGCACGTGGCGTCGATTGCGTCTGCGCCGTCTCGCGAGACCTCGAGGGAGAGGTGGTCCGGGATTGGGGGGTTCCTCCCGGGCGCGTTCGCTGGATTCCCAACGGCGTCGACCTGGAGGCATTCGGCGGCGACGACCGGTCGGAGGCGCTCCGCCGTGAGCTCGAGCTGGCGCCAGGCGATCTGGTTGTGATGAACACGGGGGGCTTCCGGACGGTCAAGGACCACTCCACCCTGCTTCGAGCCTTCGCCCTGGTCCACCGCGAGGATTCGTGCGCGCGGCTCCTCTTGATCGGCCACGGAGGCGCGGACGAAGCCCGCGCGAACGTAGAACGTGAAGCCGTGGCCCTCGGCGTTCGGGAAGCGGTTCGTTTCGCCGGCGTGCGGACCGACATGCCGCGGCTCCTTCGGACGTGCGACGTCTACGTGAATTCGTCTCGATACGAGGGAATGTCGAACACGATTCTGGAGGCCATGGCCGCCGGAAGGCCAGTGGTGGCGACGGCGGTCGGCGGCACACCCGACCTCGTCGGAGACGGCGTCACCGGATTTCTCGTACCGGCAGGCGAACCGGAGCCGATGGCCCGCCGGGTACTCGAGCTCCTGAATGATGCCGGCCTTCGGGAGAGAATGGGAACTGCGGGTCGAGCGCGAATGGAGGCCGTCCATTCCATGCCAGGGATGGTGCGAGCTTACGCCTCGCTCTATTCCGAACTCGGCGCGAGCCTCAAGGTCCGGAGCCGGCGCGCTGCGCCTGCAGCGCGGGGCTGAGCCCAAGGCGGCTCACGACCGTCCGGTACTTGCCCGACTTTTCGCGAGGAATCTCGCCCAGCGACTCGAATTCTACCCGCATCCCCTCCCCCAGGTGGGCGCGGAGGCCATGAGCGATCGTGGAAGTCACCTCGTCGGACAACTCACCCCTAACGACGAGCAGGACCCGCACGAGGTCCGGTGATTCCTGGACGAGTTTGAACCCCTGGATCTCGGGCCGTCCCTTGACCAGATGGACGACCATCTGGCCCGGCACGCGGGATCCGTCGAGCGCCAGGAGGAGATCGTCGGCCCGGCCGTGCAGTTCGCGGAGGAGCGGTAGCCCCCGTCCGCACGCGCAAGGCGCGTCGTCGAGAACCCCGACGTCTCCGGTGTCGTAGCGGACGAACGGGAAATCGCCGCTCGCGAGGTTCGTCACGATGATTTCGCCCGCGCATCCCCGCGGCAGCGGCGCGCCGTGGTCGTCCACGATCTCGATCACCACGTCCTCCGCACTCACGTGCATTCCGCCCCGCGGGCACTCCTGCGAGACGAAGCCCGCGTCTCGCCCCCCGTATCCATTCGCCACGGGACAGCCGAAGATCCGCTCGAGTTGCTGGCGCTGGTGATCGTACAGCTCTTCCGACGTGACGAACACGACGCGAATGCCGAGCGCGGAGAGCGACCGTCCTGTTCGTTCCGCGTGCGCGGCCAGTTCACACAGCACGGACGCATGAGAGAAGATGTGCGCCGGCTGGGCCCGCACGAGCGTATCCAGGTAACCGTCCATTCGCGGCCCCGTCATGCCGGCCGCGGAGAGAAGCGTGCTGCGGAAGAGCCGGTCTCGAATCGCCCGAATCCGATCCTGCCTCGTGATCTCGATCGGGGATCCCCAGAGAACCACCTCGGGGTCGCCGATGTCGATTCCCCACCACCGCATCGCGCGTCGCCTGGAAGCGACGTCGGCGGAGATGCGGCCGGGTCCCACGAAAAACTGGAGCGGCTCCCCGGTCGAGCCTCCCGTGCTGTAGGTGGTGAGCCCGCGGGCTCCCTCGCGGAGAAAAGCGGCGTGATGCCCGCGGATCTCGGATTTCGTGAGAATCGGAAGCCGCGTCAGATCACCGACGCTTTGAATCGACGCCGGGTCGAAGCCGATGTGGCGGAAGAGGTCCCGATAGTACGGGACGTGCGATCCGGCGGTGCCGAGGAATTCCCGAAGGAGCGCGAGTTGAAACGCCTCCAAGGTCGCTCGGTCCCACCACTGACTTCGCTCGAGTTCGCGCAATCGGCGGCCGGTATCATGTCCTTTGAGAATCTCATGGAGCGGGAAGATGACTCCGGATACGAGCGCGCTGTACGCGTCACGCCCCAACGTGTGGTCTCCTTGTGTCGCGGTAGAACTCGTGGGATCCGGCTCGCGGCCGCCGCGGCACGGGGCATCGTCGAAAATGCCGGAGCATGCGCGGCGCGATTTTCGATAGAATAGGCGCATTCGCGGCGCCGGCGGTAACTGTAATTTCCCGGGCGGCTTGCCCGGGACCTCTGGGGCGCGCCCCCATCCACGTATCGAGGAACGAGACCGACTATGTGCGGAATTGCCGGCATCCTGGACACTCGAGATCGCCGCCGCCACGATCACGCCATCCTCGAGCGAATGAGCGAGACCATCCACCACCGAGGACCGGACGCGTTCGGATTCCACGAGGAGCCCGGTGTCGCCTTGGTCCATCGCCGGCTCTCGATCATCGATCTCTCGGGCGGAAAGCAGCCGCTCTACAACGAGGATGGCCGCATCGTCCTCGTCTACAACGGGGAGATCTACAACTTTCCGGCGTTGATCGACGAGTTGACGGCGCTGGGCCACGTGTTCAAAACGCGGTGCGACACGGAGGTCGTGGTACACGCCTGGGAGGCGTGGGGAGAGCGGTGCGTCGACCGATTCCGCGGAATGTTCGCGTTCGCCCTTTGGGACATGGACCGCCGGACGCTCTTCCTTGGGCGAGACCGGCTCGGGGTGAAACCGCTCTACTACGCATCGCTCCCCGACGGAACCTTCATCTTTGGATCGGAGCTGAAGGCCATTCTCTGCCACCCGGGCGTCTCGCCGGATCTGGATCCTTGTGCCGTGGAGGAGTACTTCGCCTATGGCTACATCCCGGAGCCGCGCACGATCCTCCGGCAGGTTCGAAAGCTCCCGCCGGCCCACACGCTGACCATTCGGCATGGTGAGCCCGTCCCCGAGCCGCACGAGTTCTGGGACGTCTCGTTCAGTTCGACGGTTCAAGGTTCGGAGAAGGCTGTCGGCGAGGAGTTGATCGAACGGCTTCGCGAGGCGGTGCGAATCCGGCTCGTCTCCGAGGTGCCGCTAGGCGCCTTCCTCTCGGGGGGTGTCGACTCGAGCGCGGTCGTGGCGCTCATGGCCGGACTCTCTCCGGATCCGGTCAACACCTGCACCATGGCCTTCGGCGAGCGCGGATTCGACGAATCGGACTTCGCGCAGGATGTGGCTCAGCGATACGCGACGAGTCATCAGGTCGAACGAGTGAGCTCCGACAGCTTCGACCTCGTTTCCCGGCTGGCCGATCTCTACGATGAGCCGTTCGCGGACAGTTCGGCGATTCCGACGTACCGTGTCTGCGGGCTGGCGCGGAAGCGCGTCGTCGTCGCCCTCTCCGGGGACGGCGGCGACGAGAATCTCGCCGGTTACCGCCGTTACCGCTGGCACGTCTACGAGGACGGGCTTCGGCGCATGCTCCCCGAATCGATCCGTCAACCGCTCTTCGGCCTCATGGGCAGAATCTACCCCAAGGCCGACTGGGCGCCGCGCTTCCTGCGCGCGAAGACCACCTTTCAGGGGATCGCCCGCGATTCGGTCGATGGATATTTCCACAGTGTCTCGCTCTTTGGGACGCAGCAACGCCGCGAGCTCTTCAGCGACTCGTTTCGTCGGGGGCTGCAGGGATACAACGCGGTCGAAGTTCTCCGCCGGCATGCCCGCCGGGCCCCGGTCGAGGATTCCCTTTCGATGGTTCAGTATCTCGACCTGAAGACGTACCTTCCCGGCGACATCCTGACCAAGGTCGACCGCGCGAGCATGGCGCATTCGCTGGAGGTTCGCGTCCCGCTGCTGGATCACCCGCTGGTGGAGTGGATGGCGAAGATTCCTCCGTCCCTGAAACTGCGCGGAAACGAAGGCAAGTACGTCTTGAAGCGCGCCCTGGAACCGTATCTTCCCGCGGACATTCTCTATCGGCCAAAGATGGGATTTTCCGTTCCCCTCACGTCGTGGTTTCGCGGTCCGCTGCGGGAACGCATGCGCGAGGCGGTTCTCGGTCCCTCCATGCGCGAACTCGGCATCTTCAACTTCACCACCATCGAACGGATGGTCGACCATCACCAGGCGGGGCGGCGCGATTACAGCGCGCCGCTCTGGTCGCTCCTGATGTTCGAGTCGAGCCTGAAGCGGCTCCGCGGGCTGCGCTCGCGCGTCGACACCGCCGTTCAGGTTTGAGCGTGCGCATCCTTCACGTTCTGGACCACTCCGTGCCGCTCCACAGCGGCTATACGTTTCGCACGCTCGCCATTCTTCGCGAACAACGAAAGCTCGGCTGGGAGACGATTCACCTCACAAGCCCGAAGCAGGGTCCGTCACCCTCGGAGCGGGAGCAAGTCGACGATCTCCTCTTTCATCGCACGCGCCCTCGCACCGGGCGCGCCCTCGACCTACCGATCGTGCGAGAGTTGGTCCAGATGCGCGACGTGGAGCGGCGCCTCGACGCCCTGGCGCGGGAGACGCGGCCGGACATCCTGCACGCCCACTCCCCGGTGCTGAATGCTCTGCCGGCTTTGAACGTGGGGCGGCGCCTGGGCATACCGGTCGTCTACGAGGTCCGCGCGTTCTGGGAAGACGCCGCGGTCGATCATGGAACCACGGGCGCGTGGGGTCCACGTTATCGCCTCACGCGCGCCCTCGAGACGAGCGCGATCCGGCGCGCCGCGGCGGTCACGACGATCTGCGAGGGACTGCGCGAAGACATCGTCGCGCGCGGGATTCCTCCCGACCGAGTCACCGTCATTCCAAACGCGGTCGATCTAGTGAGATTCGCGGGTTCGCATGACCCTGATCCGGAACTGGCGAGGTCGCTGGGCCACGATGGGGGCCCGGTCCTTGGATTCATCGGATCGTTCTATCACTACGAGGGGCTCGAGGTCTTGATCAAGGCGTTGCCCGCCATTGTCGCCCGGACGCCGAACGTTCGAGTCCTTCTGGCCGGCGGCGGACCGGAGGACGCCAGGCTTCGCGCCCTCGCCGCCGCAACGCCGCATGGCGAGCGGATTCGGTTCGTGGGTCGCATCCCCCATGCGGAGATCGATCGCTACTACGACCTGATCGACGTGTTCGTCTATCCTCGCCTTCCGACCCGCTTGACCGACCTTGTCACGCCGCTCAAGCCGCTGGAGGCCATGGCGCAGGGACGGTTGGTCGTGGCCTCCGACGTCGGCGGGCATCGCGAACTGCTTCGGGATGGCGTGACGGGCACTCTCTTTCGCGCGGGCGATCCGGCCGCGCTGGCGGACGCCGTGGTCCGCTTGCTTCGATCTCCGGAGACCCACCCGTCTCTCCGAAGCGAGGCTCGCGCGTTCGTCGAGCGCGAACGCTCGTGGCCAACGGTCGTTAGCCGATACCGGCAGGTCTACGCCGCGGCGCAAGCGACTCGGACCTGATGCGCGGCTTCGTCGGACTCCGCGTGCTGCTCGTCGGACCGGTTCCGCCGCCCGACGGCGGGATGGCGAACCAGACCGCGCAGCTCGCCCGACTCCTACGGCAGGAGGGCGCCGTCGTGGAGTTGGTGGCGGTGAACGCCCCCTATCGGCCGCGCTGGGCGGGGCGCCTCCCCGGCATTCGTGCGTTCTTTCGGCTGATTCCCTTCCTCGTCACCCTGTGGCGCGCCACGGCACGCGCCGATCTCATTCACGTCATGGCGAACTCCGGCTGGTCGTGGCATCTGGGGGCCGCTCCCGCCATCTGGATCGCGTCGTGGCGACGCCTCCCCGTCGTCCTCAATTATCGCGGCGGAGGAGCGGCCGACTTCTTCCGGACCGCACGAGCCTGGGTGAGACCGACGCTCGCGCGTTGCTCCGCGATCATCGTTCCCTCCCCGTACCTACAGCGCGTCTTTGGCGCCTTTGGCTTCACGGCGACAGTCGTTCCCAATGTCGTAGATCTCGATCGATTCGCGCCGGAGGCGCCTCCTCGCGGGGATCTCGGTGTTCCCCGCCCACCGCATCTCTTCGTGGCCCGGCATCTCGAGTCGATCTACGGGAACGACACAGCGCTGCGCGCGTTTCGCATCGTCCGCGAGCGCTTCCCCGGCGCCACGATGTCGATCGCGGGTTCCGGCGCGGAGCGCGCTTCCCTCGAGGCGCTGGCGGATGAACTCGGCCTTCGGGACTCGGTCGACTTCACCGGACGTGTCGTGAACGCGCAGATGGCGGCGCTCTACGGGCGTGCCGATCTGGTGCTGAATCCGAGCCTCGTCGACAACACA
>ERZ1292633.1395-Hain-H41-02um-R1-1395-length-26122-cov-19_pt1 | contig 26122 bp, 24 predicted proteins | sample MGYA00564406_ERZ1292633 | MGnify/ENA primary metagenome ERZ1292633 (study PRJEB36523, sample SAMEA6512639) | groundwater metagenome | collected 2019-01-08 | study: AquaDiva: Metagenomics assemblies of 32 groundwater samples | reverse complement strand
CCTGCTCTCTGTTTCTTATTGATATACCACATCTGCCAAGAAAAAATCAAGAAGCGGCCATACGGCCGCTTCTTGATGTGAAAAAATACACTAGAGCGGGATACGAGAATCGAACTCGTGCTTATTGCTTGGCCCCGCAAAAATTTGCTGACACTTGAGCGGGTAGCGAGAATCGGACTCGCGTCTCAACCTTGGGAAGGTCGCATACTACCATTGTACTATACCCGCAAATTTTATCGGGATTGCGTTTTGTGGCTTCTCCGCCAACTGGCGGATTCAGACAAAACGGGAAGAAGCAATCGTACTGCCATTATACTAATCCCGCACGCTTTATTATTTCCCGAAAAGGACGCGAAACCATTTTTGGGGATTTGACTCTCCGCCATCTGCCGCGCTTTGTGTATTCTCTTTCTTTTTTATCGCAGTGGTAGACCCGCCCACGATGATCACCGCTTTCTCCCCTTCTTTCTGAAGATTCAGCTTTTTGCGCGCTTCTTTCTCCACATACGTATCATCATTGAGATGCTTGATGAGCGTCTGTAAGTCGTCGCTTTTCGCGCTTAACGCCTTCAATTCTCCGTCGATAGTTGAAATTTGCCTCGTTATCTGGTACTTTTCATAGGAGACGCGGCCTACCTTATACGCCAAGAAGCTCGCGATCATTCCCAGCGTGAGCACTATGATTTTCGTCTTCTTTCCTTTGGAGGTGCGGCGGCCCATAAGCGCATCACTGTTACTTTTCGTAATTTATCATATCTAATTCAATGACAAAGCACAAGAAAATAATCACCACTATCTGGACCATTCTCGTCGTCCTTATCATCCTTTCAATGGTCGGGTTCACCATCCTTCCGGCTCTCCTGTAAGAACAGAACAAATGCTTGTTCGCGCTCGCTAACTTCTTTGCAACACCTTAAAGTAGACGTCAGGCGGGATATCCACTTTCCCCATCGCCTTCATTTTTTGTTTTCCTTTTTTCTGCTTTTCCAGCAGTTTTTTCTTTCGCGAATAATCGCCGCCATAGAGATACCCGGTGACGTCTTTGCGCATTGCGGAGATGTCTTCCCGCGCGATGATCTTGCCGCCGACCGCCGCCTGAATGGATACGGCGAATAATTGCCGCGGAAGCACTTCTTTCAGTTTTGCCACAAGCGCTTTGCCTCTGCGCACCACCTCTGATCGCGGTACGATCTGCGCGAACGGTTCCATCATGTCTCCCGCCACGAGTATATCCATCCTGACAAGATCGTTGGGCGTGAACCCGATCAGCTCATACGTGAGCGACGCATAGCCGGATGTCGCCGATTTAAGCCGGTCGTAAAAATCAACCACCACTTCGGCAAGCGGCACTTCGTAGCGCACCAGCACCTTTTCGGTGGTCACATACTGCGTTTCTTTCGATATGCCGCGCGATTCGTTTAAAAGTTGCATGACCTGGCCCAAATATTCCGTACTCGTTAAGATCTCCACCTTCGCATACGGTTCGGCAATCGTGAGCACGTCGCCCGCATCGCGGATCTGGCTTGGCGAATAAATAACATACTCTTCCTTATTGCGCGTCGTAATGCGATACGAAACCGACGGCGCGGTGATCAGCGGCACAATGCCGTATTCTCTGCTGAGCCGCTCCCGGATGATATCCAAATGCAGCACGCCTAAAAACCCGCACCGAAACCCGCGCCCGAGCGCATCGGACTGTTCCGGCTCGAAATAAAACGATGCGTCATTGAGCCGGAGCTTTGCAAACGCATCGCGAAGCATATCGAATCCGTCCGCGCTCTGCGGGAAAAAACTCGCAAACACGACGCGTTGCGGCTCTTTATATCCTGCAAGCGCAGTGCGCGCTTGCGTTTGTTCATGGGTTACCGTATCGCCGACGCGCACTTTATTTATTTCCTTAAGTCCAGTGGCGATATATCCGATCTCCCCTGTTTCAAGAATTGTTGTTGATTCAAACTGCGGGCGGAAAACGCCGACCTCGATCACTTCCGACGTTGCGTCAGCCATCATGAACCGCACGACTTCGTGCGCCTTCACCGAGCCGTCCACGACGCGGATATTCGCCACGACTCCCTTGTACGAATCATACGAGGAGTCAAAAATAAGCGCCTTGAGCGGCCCTTTCGGATCGCCTTTGGGCGGCGGGATCACTTTCACCACCTTCTCAAGCAGTTCAGGAACGCCTGCGCCTGTTTTGCCGGAGATATACAAGATCTCGTTTTGTGAAATACCGAGGATCTTTGAAATTTCTTCGGCCGCTTCTTCCGGGCGGGCGTGCGGCAAGTCAATTTTGTTCACCGCGGGAATAACAACAAGACCTTGCATCAACGCCTGCTCCAGATTTGCAAGCGTTTGGGCCTGCACGCCCTTGGTCGCATCTACCAGCAATATCGCGCCCTCCACCGCAGCAAGCGAGCGGGATACCTCATAGCCGAAATCAACATGCCCGGGCGTATCGATAAGGTTTAACGTATAAAGTTCAAAGTCTAAATCTTCCTGACCCGCTTGTTCTTCTTTTGACTTTTGACTTTTGACTTTTGACTTATAGATCATCCGCACCGGCTGCATTTTAATCGTGATGCCGCGCTCGCGCTCGATGCTCATCGTATCAAGCATTTGCTCCTGCATTTTGCGCTTTTCCACCGCGCCCGTGAGATCCAAAAACCGGTCGGCAAGCGTCGACTTGCCGTGGTCGATGTGCGCGATAATGCAAAAATTGCGGATATGTTTCTGATCCATAAATAGTATGCCTTGATTTGAATTACGGAGTAGCGTTGTATTTTTGTTCCGCCAGAGATCTCGGCTCTTTCTTTAATCCTCTCACGCCCTTTATTTAAAAGATACTAATGAAGGGCTGTCCGCCAGCTGGCGGATTAAGATAAAAGAAAGAGCCGAGATCTCTGGCGGGTATGCCAATGCAAACACAGTTCGTAATCCAAAAGTGCTGTTATTTTTCTTCCGAACCGCTCACCGGAAATATCCGCGAAAGGAATATTCTTTTTACCGGAAGCGAGAACGATTGCACGACTGAAAAAAATTCGGGGATGCGCAGCGCATACGACGCGGCGCCATACACCGCCGCACCCGCAACAAACGCAAATCCTCCTTGTATAAGCACGCCCATGAACGTCTGCATATTCACCCATTGCGCGATAATATGCAATGCCCCATACACTGCGACCGCCATGCATGCTCCAGCAAGATTGATCTTGAACAGCGAAGGAACGATGCGTGAGCTGTCAAAAGTATCAACACGCAGCATAAATGCGCAATACAACAATAAAAGATTTATCACGCTTGCGAGTGAAAACGCAAGCGGAAGCGCGAGGATGGGCGCGTGCGCGAGATCAGAAACCTTAAATACCGCGCCGACCATGCGCGCAAATTCTCCTCCAGCGCTCATGACATGAAGGAAATAAAAACTCAGTAAAGCGGTTATTAGTGTGGATATGACATTGATAAGCACAGGGATCTTTGTATTATGCAGCGCATAAAAAGCGCGCGAAAAAAGCGGTATTAAACTTTGCGCGAAAATGGAGATCGCAAATGCCCCCACCGCCGCCGCAGTCAGGCGCGTATCCTCCCACGAGAACTGTCCGTACCCGAGCAGAACGCGCACGAGTTGCGCGCGCACCAAAATAAGAAACAAAGAAATGGGGATGACGAAATACAGGATCTGGTTGATGGCGTCGTACAGTTTATTCAAAAATGCATCCATATCCCCTTGTGCATAGTTTGCGGCAAGAAACGGAAATACCGCGCTTGCAAACGAAAGCGCGATGATGCTGATGGGAACGAATTGCAGGTCGTTCGCGAAATAAAAGATCGCAATGCCGCCTGACGCGACCGTAGACGCGATTGCCGTGACCACGACGAAATTAAGTTGGTTTGCCACAAGCCCCACGGTACGCGGCAACGAAAGGCGCGCGATCTTCACAAGACCGGGATGCCGTATATCGAACGTTGGCTTAAAAGAAAACCCGAGCTGTACGACCGCCGGGATCTGAATAAGGAAATGGAGCAACGCGCCCAGCACCACGCCGACCGCGAGCCCCGCGATGCCAAACGGCTTCACGAAAAACAAGGCCCCGATAATAATACCGATATTATACATGACCGGCGCAAGCGCGAACGTAAAGAACCGCCTGCGCGCCTGCAGCATATTGCCGATGATGTTTGATGCACCGAGCAATATGGGGCTTAAAAACATAATACGCATCAGTAGCGCGGTCTGCGCCTGCTTTTCACCGTCAAACCCCGGCGCGACCAGCTCCGCAAGCCATGGCGCGAACACCGCGGCTATCGCGGCGCATACCGCAAACACCGTGCAAAATACGGTAAGTACGACATTCGCAAGCCGCCACGCTTCTTCCTTACTGCGCGCCTCGTATTCCGCGAACACCGGAATGAACACCGAGCTCAATATGCCGAGAATAAGAAGACTGTATAAAAAATCCGGGATAAGAAATGCGGCAAAATATATGTCCATCGTGTCTCCCGCGCCGAACTCACCCGCAAAAATGCGGTTGCGCACGATACCAAGCGCTTTGGATAAAAAAGAAAAAAACGCGATCATCATCGCGGCGGAAAAAATCGCATCGAACTCTGCGTTGAAAATATTACGCCATTTCATTTGATGATCGCTTGTATGATTATATCGTTTTCCCCGTCGAAGAAAAGCGTCGAGAGATCGTTCCCCTCAACGTCCGTTACGCGCATACCTTCTGCAACCACAAACGAAAAAGTTGCCGCGGCGGCGATTCCCGGCTGTTTTTGAAACAAAAAGGTTCTGGGAACGGATGATCCTTCTTTCTCGAACGAAAACGGCAGGCGATAACGGACAATGGCCGTGGTATTCTTTTCCCCCGCTTTCACCCACCCTCCAAAGACCGTTTTTCCCGATTCTTCAAATACCCGCGCGCCCGAAACATCCGCGCGCACAGCCCGTTCCGTCATCGCAAGATCATCGTCAACCGTGAATCGCTCTTTATGGTAATCGATTTGAGGATGGATCATTGCTGTAGCAATTCCCGATGCTTCAAGCAATTCCGACCCTAAGGGAACGTATATGCGCACATACCGCTCGCGACCCTCACCCTCTCCCTGAGAAACAAACTGCACCGCGACCGTATTGATAATACCGCCAACCGCGTCAATGCTTATTTCCTTCCACACTTCCTCTTTCACCTCCTGCGTATCGCCGCCAATATCGCTCGATACGACCGCGAGATAATCGGCTCCCGCCTCGTGAAGCACCTTTCCGCTCCACCCTTCCTGCACGATCATCTCCTGGTGATCGCGATCTGCAAGCCATACCAAAATATCTTTCTCATGCAGGCCATCTTGAAGCGCCCGCAAAAGAGCGCCGGTACTTTCGCCCGAAAGCGTTGGAAGCACCTCGCTTAAAGATCGCAACACGTCTTTACTCGCAAGCCGTCGGGCATTCTCGCTATTAACCAAAACCCCGTCGTCCCCTTTTACCGGGCCGGTGACCGCAAGGATCTTTTTAACCGCGTATTCGTTTACCGCTATCACGCCGTCTATTTCTCCCCCGCCGGACTTCCCATAAAAATAGGCGATCTTTTTTGCGGAAAGCGGGAAATCCAAGAACCAATTCGCATCATGAAGCGCCCATGCGGTGGCGCTCTTCTGGATCGGCTCAGGAGGAATAACATTCGCCTGAAGCTGGCCATCAATACCATAAACATCATCAAAAGCAATACTTGTGATTGCACCTCCTTGGGTTGTGACAACCCCCACGGAACGGATCGCGCCTCCGGTCGGACGAGCAACAATGCTGTCTTGCGCGACTAACAGGAATTTTCGGGGCTGTTCCACGCCCAGCGCCCATGCCGTAAGTTTCAAATACGATACGAGCCGCTCCGTATATGCGGTCGTCAATGAAAGCTGAGGCATGAACACATCGCTGTGCAAGCGCGCTTGCTCGGAAAATATATCCTTATTTTTCATTTCAGAAAGAGCATCCTGCGTCTTACGAAACTCCACGGATGCCTCACGCACTCCGGTGAGCGCATTACTTATCAATTCTCCCGCCGGCACCCCGGTATAGGTATTCTTTGTACGAAAAAAAGAAGCGGTAGACACCTGAAACAACGGTTCCATTCCTTGAGCAAGCTTTTCTGCCGCCTTGAGCGCATCATGCTCAAACACAGCTGTGTCCTCTGCATATCCGTCTTCCCTTTGCATAAAAGACATTACCGCGCCTTGTACGCTGGCAATAAGCGCGCGACCGCCTTGCGTGCGCTGTGCCGTGCGCTCATGCGCGGCGTTCATTAAAAACATTGCTTGTTCAAAATCAAACTGAAAAAACGAATGTTGCGCAGAAAGGATATGCTCGTATACTCCGCGCGCATCGGCAAATGCCGGCGCTGTTTTCGCGCCGTCGCTCCACCACCATGCCGCGCCAAAAACAGCCGCAAGCAGTACGCCGCCAAACGCTCCCGCGCTCACAAAACGCCATAGAAAAGAAAATGCTGAAGCACGGGGCTCACGCGCAGCATTGCGCTGCCATTGCGGCGACTGTTGTGCTCGTTCTCGTTGGTGTTGTTCAAAATATATATTGCTTTCCTGATTCGTCTGCTCAAGATAAAACTGCGCGAAGCGCGATTCTCCCCACTCGCGCGCGACATCAAACGGCGCATCGCGCTCATATGTATCGGGTGTGCTGTGCTCGTTTTTTTGTTTTCCTTTAGGAAAATAATTCATATCCCTTACATCAACACGCCGACCGGTCGCGAAACACAAGGACCATTGTTTTAAGCAATATTTTTATATCTAAAAAAAGCGACCAATTTTCAATATAATACGTATCTAATTTAACCTCCTCTTCAAACGGCAAATTGGAAGATCCCGCGATCTGCGCCATGCCCGTCATGCCCGCTTTTACCACCAGCAGTTTTTTGTGATGCCGTTCGTATTGCCCAACCTCTTCCGGCTCGTGCGGACGCGGCCCCACGAGACTCATTTCCCCCATCACCACGTTAAAAAGCTGCGGCAGTTCATCAATGCGCGTCCTGCGCAAAACTTTCCCGATGCGCGTCACTCTAGGATCGTTCTGCATCTTAAACAGAGGGCCGCCGTCTTTTCGCTCATTCAACGCCGTGAGTTGTTCCTTCATTTCATGCGCCCGATCAACCATTGAACGAAATTTATACATTTTGAACTTCTTCCCCATGGTAATGCGATCAAGCGCCACAAACACAGGTCCCTGTGAATCAAGTTTCACAAGGATCGCCGTTACCGTAAAAAGCGGCGACAACGTTATAAGCCCCGCGAGCGCGCCCGCACAATCCATCGTTCGCTTGATCACCTTTCCCCACCCGTCAAGCGCGGTGTGTTTTATCTCAATAAGCGGAATTCCTCCTACGATGTCCACTTCCACATTCGTGGTCAGCGCCTGAAAAAGCGTCGGCGCAAAGCGAAACGTTAAATGCCGGTCGCGGCAAAATTCCGCGAGTTCCACGATCGCTTCCTTGCTGTAATCCGCGCGCCCCACGACGACCGCATCAATGCCCGGGTTTTCAATCGCCTGTTTTATTTCCTCAAGATCAAGCGTCGCAATGTGCTTCACGATGCGATAGCGCAATGCAGGATTGCGCTGTATTTCGCGCATGAGAATATCTGACACTTCGTCATCACCGATGATAAGCGCGCGTTTTACGCCAAACTGATATCGCGTCGCGCAATACCGCTCTACCGCGCGAAGCGCCATCCTTCCCAAAAAAACATAGCCGATCGTGAGCACCCATGCGGCGATCACGATAAACCGCGAGTCAAACCACTCGCGCGTGATAAAGATGTAAATGATAATGGCCATCATCGCAAACGATGCGGAGGCCACCACCTGGAAAAACTCCTCTAAAATATCCCCGCGCCTCGCCCGATACAGACCGGTCAGCGCGAACATCACAACGCAGAAAGGAATAAATGAAAGAAGAATGATGATATATCTTTCAAACGGCAGATTCAAATAAAAGAGCACAGGCCGATACTGACTGACGAATTCGCTGGTGCGCAAAAAATACGCGGAAATACCCGCGAAAAACAGCATGATAAAATCAACCGGCACAAGCGCGACCGTGAATAAAAGCGCCGTTTTTTTCATACCTGCATCATAGCGAAATAATACGTATTATTCAATCTCAGAGAATATGCGCGCTCATCGCCTAGTAAGGAAATAACGTCGTATATTAGGAAATTCCCATAGTGTGATGAGGAAGATAAGGAAAAAAGCGGAAAAATCCCGCTTTTTTCGCTACAACAATGTGCGGACATTCGGAGCAAACCGGTGAAGATGTACGTAAGCCGGATTCTGTTCCGATTTCGTCCGAGCGCAGCGAGGAAACCGAAATCGAACACCCTGAGCGAAGTCGAAGGGTTGCCCCTCGACAGGCTCGGGACGCTCAATTTTGTACTCCTCACTGCGTTCGGAACAAAATTGGCGACGATCATTTCTCTTGTCATCGCATTACTGCGATGATCATGCGACTACCTGCTTCCAAAAGAAAGCATATTGTCTTGCACCCGGCAAGGATTTGGCCGTTTCACTCCCGATGTTCCCATCGGGACTCGCCATACCTGCTTTCGCAAGGATGGCGCTCTCCGTCTTTCGTTGGAAAGCGTCTCTGTTCGCACCTCTAAGGTCGCCCTCGACGGCTGTTAGCCGCTGCTGTTGCCCGCCCAAATTTTTTATCTCTTGACTTTTTATTCTGCACGCGCACAGGGCGGTTTTCACCTTCGTAAAAAATAAAAAATTTGGGCGGGCGGGTGTCCGGACTTTCCTCTCCCCCGCGTTACCGTGTGAGAGCGATCGTCTGTGCATCTTTCGCCGCGGTTTGCTCCGAATGCCCGCAAATTATCCGATGAAATGAACAAAATATTACGTTTATAGTATACAAGAAAGCGCGTAAAAAGTCAAATCATTGGGGAGAAAAATACGGTTCGCGCGCGTATTGACATGGGGGTTATCCACTCCTTTGCACATCGCTTGCGCGCTGTGATATGATACAAAAATACGGAGAAAAATAAATCATTTTTTATCACCATGTCCTCCCCAATCAAATTTATAGAGATTCGCAAACGAGACGGAAGAATTGTTCCTTTTGACAAAGACAAGATCACTGCGGCTCTTAAAAAAGCGGGGTTTGCGACCGGTGAATTCGGGCATGATGTCGCGGAGCATCTGATGCAGAGGGCGCTTGATGTCACGCAGGAACGAATCGCGGGCAAAGTCCCCATGGTGGAAGAGATCCAGGACGCCGTTGAGGAGGCGCTTTTGGGCTCGCGCTACAAAAAAACGGCAAAAGCATACATTATTTACCGCGACCAGCACTCAAAAATGCGTGAATTGGTGTCTGCGGCAAATGTTGACCTTGTCGACAGCTATTTAGAGAAGCTTGACTGGCAAGTACGCGAAAACAGCAACATGTCGTACTCGCTCCAAGGGCTCAACAACTATCTTTCTTCGGAGATCAGCAAGATCTACTGGATGAACAAGATCTACACGCCTGAAATCGCCAAAGCGCACATGGGAGGAGATCTCCATATACACGATCTCAATCTTTTAGCGTCATATTGCGTCGGGTGGGACCTGCAACACCTTATCGCGGAAGGATTCAAAGGCGTCCCGGGTAAAGCGGAAAGTAAGCCGCCCAAGCATTTCCGCAGCGCACTCGGCCAGGTGGTGAACTTCTTTTATACCCTCCAGGGGGAATCGGCCGGCGCGCAGGCGTTTTCAAACTTCGATACTCTGCTTGCGCCGTTCATCCGTTACGACGATCTTACCTACGATGAAGTAAGGCAGGCGATGCAGGAATTCATGTTCAATATGAACGTACCGACCCGCGTCGGCTTTCAAACGCCTTTCACCAACATCACGATGGATATGCATCCTTCGTCAATCTATGCGAAATCCCCCGTCGTCATCGGCGGTAAACCGCAGAAAGAGACCTACGGCGAATTCCAAAAAGAGATGGATATGCTCAATAAAGCGTTCTTTGAGGTTATGATCGCGGGTGACGCAAAAGGACGGCCATTCACCTTCCCTATTCCCACCTACAACATTACCAATGATTTTGCATGGGACAATCCGAACTTCGAACCGCTTTGGGAGATGACCGCAAAATACGGCATCCCTTATTTTGCGAACTTTGTGAATTCGGATATGTCCCCCGACGATGCGCGCTCCATGTGCTGCCGCCTGCGGCTTGACCTGCGCGCGCTTGAACGCCGTGGCGGCGGCTTATTCGGCGCCAACCCGCTCACCGGCTCCATCGGTGTCGTTACCATCAACCTTCCGCGTATCGGATATCTCGCGAAATCAAAAGAAGATTTCTTTGCGCGCCTTGAAAAACTCATGAAGATCGCGCGGGAAAGCCTTGAGGTCAAACGCAAATGCCTTGAGCGCTTCACTGACCGCGACCTCTATCCGTATACCAAATTCTATCTTGCGAGTGTGAAACAGCGCTTCAACCAATACTGGGCGAATCATTTCTCCACCATCGGCATCGTTGGAATGAACGAAGCGTGTCTCAATCTCCTCAAAAAAAGCATCGCGGATGGCGAAGGGCACGCATTTGCAGAGGAAGTGCTTGATTTCATGCGCGATAAGCTCCTTGAATTTCAAGACGAAACCGGCAATCACTATAATCTTGAGGCAACCCCTGCCGAAGGCACCGCCTACCGCCTCGCGAAAATAGACAAAACGGCGTATCCCGACATTGTCTGCGCCAATGAAAAGCAATACCGCGAAGGCGCAAAACCGTTCTATACGAACTCAACGCATCTCCCCGTCGGGCACACCGACGATATCTTTGAAGCGCTTGACCTTCAAGATAGTCTGCAAACGCGCTATACTGGAGGTACGGTATTGCACGGGTTTATCGGCGAGAGCATGCCGTCACCTGAAGCAACAAAAAACTTAGTCAGAAAAGTCGTTTCACAATATCGCCTGCCGTACTTCACGATAACGCCGACCTTCAGCATCTGCCCAACGCACGGCTATATTCCCGGCGAACACTTCTACTGCCCCAGGTGCGATGAAGCGCTTGAACAACATAACGCCGTAACGGCACAAACAAAGGTCGAAGAAACAGCAGGGGTAAAACAATAACGCACACCTTATGGAAACCGAAAAACGTCAGCGCTGTGAAGTATACTCTCGCGTCGTCGGCTACCTCCGCCCCGTATCCCAATGGAACGAAGGCAAACAAGAGGAATTCAACGATCGCGTAGAATACAACAAGCAACTCGCAGTGACCGACTGCGCCTGCTAACAATCCGGCATAGCCGCCATCACTTACAATTTCTTTTTTAATCCGCTCACGCCTTTTATAATATTTATTGAGGGCTGCTCTTCCGTTAAGATAAAAAAAGAAATTGTAAGTGATGGCGGCATAAGAACATAAGATATGAATATCGGCGGATGGCAAAAAGTAAGCCTCGTGGATTTCCCGGGGAAGATCGCAACCATTGTTTTCACGAATGGTTGCGTTTTTCGTTGCAGTTTCTGTTATAACCCCGATCTTGTCGTGGGCCCCTTCCCTGAGCGCATCCGTGAGGATGAGTTTTTCGCGTTTCTTGAAAAAAGGAAAGGTAAGATCGAGGGCGTTGTCATTACCGGCGGGGAGCCGACCGTACAAGCGGACCTCGTTGATTTCATGAAAAAAATAAAAGCAATGGGGTTTGCGATAAAACTCGACACGTGCGGCTACCTTTCCGACCGCGTCAAAGAAGCGCTTGCAAGCGGTACGGTGGATTATGTCGCAATGGACATCAAAGCGCCACTTGAAAAGTATTCGCTGATCACCAACATACCGGTGGAGACCGATCGCATTCTTGAAAGCATCCGCCTCATCATCGATTCGGGTATTCCCCATGAATTCCGCTCCACGCTGGTGGAGGGCATCCATACTCCAGACGATATTTTAAAAATGGCACAGCTTATCAAGGGCGCTGATGCGTACTTTCTCCAGCGCTTCCGCCCTACAGAAAAACTCATTAACGCGTCGTTTAAAGAAAAAACAGCGCCCTCTGAAGCACTACTTAAAGACCTCGCCCTGCAATGCGCGAAATACGTAAAGAAGTGCGAACTGCGCGCGGCCGCATAGCATTTGGAATATCCTTCACTCGAGATTCTTTCTTTAATCCGCTCACGCCTTTTATAATAATTATGGAGGGCTGCCCTTCCGTTAAGATAAAAGAAAGAATCTCGAGTGAAGGATATTCATGATCGTCAAAATTCTACACACGATCGAGCGCACTATTCAACGCTTTATCCGCGAGCGTATTTTTTTCGCGCGGTATATGCGTGAATGTTACGCGCCCGAGGTCGGTCTTGAGATTCCATATCTCGATAAACAATTCCTGAATGTGCTTAGTGGAGAGCTTGTACTGCCCGCTCAACTGACGCACGAGAAGCTCTGAATCCGCGCGCACTTCTATGTCTGTTTGCTTTGCCCGCTCTTTGCCGTAGAGCGCTTTTATTTTTTTGAACGCAAAGATCACCGCTTTATACTCGGCTTCGTTGTTTGTTCCGTCTTCTACGCGCTCGCCGTACGTATGGAGCGCTTTCTCGGTCGCGCCGTCAACCAGCACAACGCCTATCGCAGACGGCCCCGGGTTCCCCCGCGACCCCCCATCGGTATATACAATAAGCTTGTTCATAATGATTACAGTAACAATATATAAATGCCTGAAAACATAATTGAAGCACCGATAAATTTTTTAACCAGAGTACCCGCCGATACATCTTCTCGTATGATGTTTGGCAAAAAAAGCATTAACAATATCCCAATGATAATAGCATAAAAAGATTGTGCTTGCATAACAACCGTGACCAACCCGGCAGACGGAGCGATTACAAGGGCTTTTTTAATACTCATTTGGCCAAAAAAATCTAAAAAATTGTTTCCTGAAAACCAAACATATTTACCAGTTGTTGCGGTTTTTAGCCCACTGATTACTTGATTTCGCATGGAGGGAATAATGAAAAGCGTCAGCCCGGCTAACGCAGAGCCCAAAGTATCGAGCATAAAATAATCCCAAAAAGACATCTTGGTGAGCCCGTAATCTACAAAAAGCGTCATCACGGACCACATGAGAATGGCAATGAGTATCATGCCAAAACCATTAATAAATATACCCCTACTTTTTTCAAAAGAGACTATGCTTGCACCCGCTAGGATAATTATAAATCCAAAAAGTTCATTAGAAGAAAGAGTTTGACCGAGAAATATAAAAGCTAAAATTACCGTGACTACGGGAATGAGTTTGAAAAGAATTACAAGCGAAGAAGTGTCTCCTTGTTCAAGAGCTTTTCCATAGAAACCGTAAGAATAGATGAGTATAATTCCGGTTAAAATCGGTATCCATGAGTATGTGGTCAAGTCGGGTATTCCGATAAAAACAAAAAGCGCTGCAAACAAAAACCAACTGGTGATAGTTGAAAAGAAAAGGAAATCAAAAATTCCCTTCGTATATTTGCCGAGAACATACTTATCTACAAAATTAGAAGAAGCCCAAAAGAGCGGCGCAAGCAAGGAAAGGGAGATCCAATTCATATCACTTAAAATATAGGGCTTATACCGACTTTCGAATATCTTTTAATTTCAATTGCAGTTCTTTCGTGCCGTTCCATTCGTTTGCATCAAGCTCAAACACCACGTCTACGCACGCGCCGGCATCGCACAGACGCATACGCTCCGAAAGCCCGAACCCGATGCAATTAAGAAACTTCACCACTCCCTCCTCGTCCGTTGTTTTGAGTATCATCTTCACATGCCCTTCTTTCTCTCCTACCAACCGCGCCGACGCGACCGTCGCGTTGCGCAACAACAGCGTCGGCCTTCTGTTCCCCTCCCCATACGGCTCAAAGCGCGCAAGGAGGTCGCAGAGCTCCCATGTCACTTCATGCGGCGCCACCTCCGCTTCGACAAACAACGACGGCAAAGGAATTTTTTCCGGAAGCACGCGCTCCCCTTCTTCGCGCAAAAGCTCGGAAAACTTTCCGATGTTTTCCGGGGCGATCGCAAACCCGCCTGCGGCCGCATGCCCTCCAAATTCAATGAGTATCCCTCCTCCTTTTTCATTGCAGGCACGCATGACCTCTACCACATTGAACCCCTCGATGCCGCGGCATGACCCCTTCAAATTACCATTCGTCCTGCCATACACGAACGACGGTACGCCATATTTATCCGTAAGCCGCCCCGCGGCAAGCCCCACCACTCCCACCGTCCACTCCTCTTTCCCGATCACAATGATACGGGGTTGTTTCCCTGATACTTGTATATCTTCTTTGATCATTGCTTCCGCTTCTTTGAGGATCTGATCGATCGTTTTCCTCCTGCCGTTATTGAGCTCCTCAACCCGCTCTGCGAACCGCTGTGCCTTCTCTTCGTCTTCGGTAATGAGCAACTCAAACGACACCGTCGCGTGATCCATGCGAGAGGTTGCATTAATGCGCGGAGCTATCATAAAGGCGATGGTTTCTGCCGTCACTGCGTCCGCAGGCAATGGGAACGTTAAGTGCTCGCATGCGCGCGAAGGTCGCAAGCATAACAGCGTCCGCAGACCGATGCGCTGGGTCTTGCGTATCACGATAAGACCGTATTTTACGAAGGTGCGGCTCTCACCCACCAGCGGCACCATATCCGCAACCGATGCGATTGCCACCATATCCAAAAGCCACTTCTCCCACCCTTCCGGTATTTCTAATTTCTTCGCCTTGTCGGACTGCACCAACGCGCATGCCACTTTGAATGTCACTCCTGCGGCGCATAACGTTTTAAAAGGATACGGCTCCCCTTCACGCTTGGGGTCGATGATCGCATAGGCCGCAGGGGGGATAGGCGGCACCAAATGATGGTCAACGATGATCACGTCGCGGCCGTGTTCATTCAGATATGCCACTTCCTTTACATCGGTCACGCCGCAATCCACCGTAATCACCAGACCGATGCGCGTATCAGCGATGATCTCTTTAAGCGCTTTTTCCTGCAGACCATACCCTTCATTAAAGCGGTCGGGTATGTACACCTCAACCTCCGCGCCTAATTTTTTGAGCGTCGTATAGAGTATCACCGAACTACAAATGCCGTCAGCGTCGTAATCGCCATACACTAAGATCTTTTGTTTTTGTTCGATCGCATCCCATATCCGCGCGACTGCTTTTTCCATATCTTGAAACAGATATGGATCATGCACGTCGACGCTGTATTCCGCGTCGAAAAATTCATCGATCTCGCGCTGGGTCGTTAGTCCGCGGTTATGAAACAGCTGGAGTATTGTTGACAGCTGTTCGGGGAATTGCAGCACAACGTCGTTGGGTATCTTCCCCGCAAGCTTCCATCGCTTTCCCTGTCCGCTTTCCTCATGATATATCATCGTCGCGTCTCCCGCGGCGTTTGACGCGGCGCTTTCCTTTTTCATTCGTTTACCTGTTAGTGCTAATCTTTGCATTACAAAGCGTCAGATGCGAGGCGCGCCGAGTATCGAAGCTGAACCCTGCTACGCTATCGCTTCGCTGGACTGCTGTTTGTTACCAATCGCTTCGCTCTTGGACAAACAGGGAGGCTGTACTTATCAGTACAGCGAGGCAAGACACGGAGGCGGAACGAAGCAGACGGCGGTTTGTAATGCAAAGTTATTGAATTAACCCTTTCGCCCTAAGCTCCGTTTTTGACTGTTCCATGGTGGTCATGCCATCCTTCGCGCCTATTTGCATTGCGGAAAAGATGCTTGCAAGGCGATTTTCGCGGATAAGATTGGAAACCGCCGGCGTATTGACCATAATTTCCCATGCCGCAACGCGGGAGCCTCCGCCTTTGCGCGGCAACAGCTCGCGGGACACAGCCGCCACAAGAATGTTTGAAAGCTGGTTGAGGATCTGCTGCATCTGGTTGGGCGGGAAGATGTTCATAATGCGCTCGATCGCTTCCACAGTGGATGCGCTGTGAATGGTGCCAAACACGAGATGCCCCGTTTCTGCGGCCGAGAGCGCTGTTGAAATAGTTTCCAGATCGCGCATTTCTCCGACCATAATAATATCGGGATCCTGCCGGAACGCCGCGCGGAGCGCATCGGCGAACGAATGGCTGTCGAGTCCAATCTGCCGCTGTTCGATCACCGCAAGTTTGCGCGGATACACAAACTCGATCGGGTCTTCGATGGTAATGACATGCGAGCGCCGCTCCTGGTTGATCATGTTAATGATCGAAGCGATCACCGACGACTTTCCCGATGCCGTGGACCCCGTCAGGAGAACAAGTCCTTTTTTAAGCTGGGTAAATCTGGAAATAGTCGGATGAAAATTCAAAAATTGCGGCGTCGGGATCGTGCTGGACACCACGCGGATCGATAATGCGAACATCCCCTGCTGAAGATGGATATTGGTGCGAAACCGGTTTCCTTCGAACGAGTAAATGATATCGAGTTCTTTTCCCTGCGCGACGCGTTCGCGCGCCTCATCGGTGGGAATAATGGAAAATACGAACTCGGCAAGCCCCTGCGCATCAACATCCTCACTCGCTAACGTTTCCAAATTTCCTTCTATCTTCCCCACCGGCGGCTGACCGGCGATAAGATGAATATCGGATGCTTTTTTCGCGATTGCGACGCGCAAATAATTGTGAAACACATCGAGTACTTCCATATGGTTTATTGTTTATATAGTACCTTTTTATAAAGAAGCGCGTCTATACCGGGCATCGGTTCGCCTGCGAGGAATTCGAGCATCGCGCCGCCACCCGTGGAAATAAAGTCAATTTTTTTGGAAAGCCCGAGCTTATCAACGCTCGCCGCCGAATCTCCCCCTCCCACAATGGTGAATGCTTTGCTTTGCGCGATCGTCCGCGCGAACGCATCGGTACCCGCCGCAAACGGCGCAAGCTCGGAAAGCCCCAGCGGCCCGTTCCAAATTATCGTGCGAGCTCCGGCAACAATATGATCGAATAACGCCGCGGTATCGGGACCGATGTCTAAAATAAATTCATTTTCGGCGACTCTCCCCACTCCCACGGTCCTTACTGCCGCGTCAATGGAAATCCTCTTTGCGACCACCACATCGACCGGCAGATGGATCTTCGTTGACATCCAATTTACTTTTTTGAGTTTTTCGACGATCTCTTTATCGAGTTTCGACTTACCAACCGCGATGCCTTGCGCTTGTAGAACGTGATTGGCGATCATCCCGCCCAGCAAAATATTATCCGCCTTATCAAAGAACCGCTCGATAAGCTTGATCTTTGTTTCGATCTTTGCGCCGCCCATCGCGATCACCAAAGGCGCTTTCGGCTTCATATATGCCCGGTGCAATACCGCAACCTCCTTGGCAAGCAAAAGCCCCGCGTACGAAGGGAGAAAGCGCGTGATCATCGCAACCGAAGCATGCGCGCGATGCGATACCGAGAATGCTTCGTTCACATAGATATCGCCGAGCGACGCAAGACCGCGAGCGAACTCTTCGTTGTTTTGTTCTTCGCTCTTGTGGAATCGGAGATTTTCAAGCAGGACGATATCCCCTTGTCTCATCTTTGCCACCGCTTTATGCGGCAACAATCCGATGCATTCGGATACAAAACGAACCGGCTTTTTTAAATCTTTCGCAAGCCGACGGGCAAGCCGGCGCACGCTTAGCTCTTTTCTTTCTTTCGCGGTAATAATACCCGAGGGCCTTCCAAAATGAGTAAGAAGAATGATCTTCGCTTTCTTGCGCATGAGAAGTCGCAGCGTCGGAATGGCCTGCTTGATCCTGAAATCGTCTTCAATAACCCCGTCTTCCACCGCGACATTAAAATCAACCCGCACCAATACGCGCTTGCCTTTCACATCAGCTTTTTCGATGGTTTTGAGCCTCATAATTGCCTTCTAGTATAGCATAAAAAGGGGCTTCTCAAAACTCTGATCCGTTGTTGGCGGTACTCATCACCGCATGATATAATGGCATCATTATGGATACTCAGCACAGCGTGTCAAAGAAAAACATTATCATTCTCGGGGCGGGATTCGGCGGAAGTGCCTGCGCGCGTACATTAGAAGATATACGCCAAGCACACCCTTCTTCATTCAAGGATTTCACCATAATCCTCGTAGATAAAAAGAATTACTACCTCTATACGCCGGCGCTGTATGAGATCGCCACTACGGCGGCGGATGACGCCAACCCTCTTGCGCTCAAGCGTGCGGTAGGGATCCCTCTTGAAGATATTGTTGCGGGTACGGCGATAAAATTCGTCCAGGGAAATATTACGAACGTCGATCTTCTCGGGAAAAAGATCTCCTTTGAAGACGGAACTGCATTGTCATACGAATATTTGGTATATGCGATAGGGGCGGAACCGACCTATTTCGGCATCCCCGGCGTACAAGAACACGCTATTTCGCTCAAATGGCTTGAAGATGCGATCCGCATTAGAGCGGAAGTAAAAAGAAAATATGACGCGAAACTCTCCGGGGAAGCGCTCGCCGTCGTGATCGGCGGCGGCGGCCCTGCGGGCATCGAGGTTGCCGCGGAACTTATCGGGTATGTTAAAAAACTCAACAAAAAAACAGGAAAATCCGTTTCCTGCTCCCCCATCATCGTAGACGGGAGCGCGCATGTGCTTCCCGGTTTTGACGACCTCACGGTCGCCAAAGCGACCGTGAGGCTTCTGTCTGTCGGCGTGCGCATACAATGCGGATTTGTCATCGCGCATGCAGATGAGAAAACGGTGTACGTAAAACCTGCTCCGCCGGCGCCATCGGCCGCAGGCGGTACCCCTCCGCCACAACAGCCGGCGCCGGAGGAAGCGCTTCCCTATGACCTTTTCATCTGGGGAGGCGGCGTACAAGCGGCATCTATTCCTTCGGGAGACTGTCTTACAAAAGAAAAACGCGGGAGATTAGAAACAGACCGGTGTCTTTCCTGCGCCGCTACCGGCGAGAATCTTGCCATGGCGAAAAATGTTTTTGCCATCGGCGATGTCGCGTGTTTTATTGATCCGAAAACAAAACGTGCGATGCCGGGCACCGCGCAGATCGCCGTGGCGGAAGCAAAAGCAGTTGCGCGCAATATTCACCGCGCCATGAGTGGAATACCTCAGATTCCTTTCGCGCCAAAAGCATCCTATCCTTTTGTCATCCCTGTGGGAGGCAAATACGCGATCGCAAAAATAGGTCCTGTCCGCTTCAGCGGTTTTTTCGGCTGGGTCTTTGCACAGTTCGTTGAGCTCTACTACTTCTACTCCGTTACCCGTAATCCCGCGGTTATCCGCCGCTGGTGGCGCGACATCACCATCTTCACGCGCAACGATTAATATATTCTACTTTGCATTACAAAACGTCAGATGCGAGGCGCGCCGAGTATCGAAGCCGAAGCTGTACTGTATAGTACAGCGAGGCGAGACACGGAGGTGGAACGAAGCAGATGGCGGTTTGTAATGCGAAGGATTAGAGGGAGGCGAGCATCTTTGCAAACTCCTCTTTATCGGTTGACGCTCGTCCTACCAGCACGCCATCGATCCCCTCTTGAAAAACAAAGTCACGAATAGTGCGGGAATCCACCGACCCCCCATAAAGTACTTTAACCATAGTTGCCTGCGCTGAACCGAACATTTCGCCCACAACTTTTTTAATGTAGATCGCCGCAGAAAGCGCGTCATTGGGCGTGTCGGAAATTCCTGTACCGATCGCCCATATCGGTTCATATGCGATAGTAATGCGCGCAAGCGCGCCTTTTGAGATTCCCGTGAGCGCGGCGCGTACTTGTTCTCCTACTGATTCGGGAACCGCTTTCTTATCTTCCCGCTCTCGTTCACCGACACATATGATCACATCAACCCCCCCGGCAAGCGCCATATCCACCTTCTTGCGTATGACTTCGTCGCTCTCTAAAAAATGCTGGCGCCGCTCGGAATGGCCGACGATCACTGTTTGCACGCCAAGCCCTTTCAGCATATCCGCGGTGATCGCCCCCGTATACGGACCGCTCTCCTTCCAAAAAATATCCTGCGCGCCGAGGCGTATCACGCGTCCTATCTTTTTTTTGACCACATCAAGAAACACAAACGGCGGGCATACCACAACCGCGATGCCCTTTTTTATCTTTATCTGTGTTATTTTCTTTGCAATGCGCTCCGCTTCTTTCGCGGTAGCAATATACGCTTTCCAATTTGCAACAATAAATTTCATAGAACCTTCTTGGTAATAATTTTATTGAGAGATCTTCACTTTTCTTAAAAATGCCGCGGCGTCTTCAGGCGCGAGCGCGGATATTTCAATACCTGTACCCATCTCAAAGCCCGCCCAGATTGACGTCTTGGGCAAGATCTCGATGTGCCAGTGATAATGGCCGTGTTTCTCGCCGTCGGGTGCCGTGTGAATAAAAAAGTTATATGCGGGATCATTCAGGCCGTTCCGCAAACGTGTCAGTTGCTTTTGCAGTATCTTTGCGACCAACGCAAGATCACTATCTTCAAGCATACCGAAATTCGGCTGATGAACCTTCGGCGAGATACGCACCTCAAACGCCACTTTCGATGCGAACGGCGCAAACGCAACAAACCGGTCATTCTCATCAATGATCCTTTTTTTCACCCGCAGCTCATATTGGATCATTTCGCAGTGTACGCAGGTTCCATGCTCATGAAAAAAACGTTCCGACCCCCGCAAGCTCCGCGATACATCAGCCGGAATCACCGGCATCGCGATCAGCTGTGAATGCGGATGCGGAAGCGACGCACCCGCTTCACGGCCATGGTTATGAAAAATGAGCACATAGGCAACGCATTTTTCGTGCTCAAGCGCCCGGTACCGCTCCCGATACGCACGCACAAGATTGATCATTTCTTCCGCATCAAGATCGGGAATATAGCGCTTGTGGTCCCGTAAAATAAATATCTCATGCGACCCAACCCCTTCCGCCAGCGTATACGGACCCTCCTTGGAAAAAGAATTGCATGCTCCTTTGCTGAATGCAGGAAATTTGTTCAAAACAGCTACCACCGACCACCCGGTCGCCCTACCTCCTTGCCGATAATCGTATCGTACGAACGGCTTCTCTTTCCTTTCCGATAACGATTCGAACGGACACTGAGAAAGAGGCGCTTCCTTTTTTTTGGGCTTTCCTCCTGACGCAAATGCATACGGGCGCTTTCCGCGCGCAAGCGCGATTACCACCCAGTCTCCCGATACCAGGTCCTGCCGCAACTCCGATATGTTTTTCTTTTTTGGTGCCATAAATACTCGTTACGCTTATGCTGTTTTACGGCGATATTTGCCCACGAGCATATTCTTTCGCACGATACATAAGTCGCGTAACGTCGTGACATACGCGCTTAAGCCCACTTTTGATTCTCCGCTATTTTTCCATATCACCGGAAGCTCCTTGATGCGATACCCGAGCTTCTTTGCGATCACCAGCACCTCGATATCAAAACCCCACCGCGTAAGCGTTTGCAAAGAAAAAACCTCATACGCCGCGCGAGCGGAAAAAATCTTGAACCCCCGCTGGGTGTCGTGTATCTCCCAAATAGCGAGCAAGCGGATAAGAAGCTTCGCGTAGTGCCCGAGTATGCGCCGATACCACGCCGCATGTTCTTCTATTTTTGCCCCCGGAAGCTCTATGGAAGCGATCACCACATCATATCCCCGCGAGAAATACGGCAAAAATGTTTCTATATACTTGATCGATACGGAATGATCGGAATCCATGAATAACCGAAACTTTCCCCGTGCCGCAAGCATCCCCTGCCGCACGACGTATCCTTTGCCGTGATTATCTTTGTTATCAATAAGCACAAGCCCCTGCATGGTGCGCGCGCGGTCTTTCACCATTTCTCCGGTGCGATCATGCGACCCGTCGCTTACCACCACAACCTCATAGGTAAACGGCTGATTTTTGAGATACACATCAAGCGCCTCAAGCGTTGTGCCGAGGCGATGCTCTTCGTTATACGCGGGAATCACTACCGATAAAAAAACTTCTTTTTCCATGTCTCCTTGTTTGTGATCTTATTATACTATACCCTTTTTTGTCTGTCTAAATAGCTTTGTAAAATAAGCGCGGCGGAACTTTGGTCCACCGTATTTTTTTTCGCGCCATCGCGGATGGCTATTTTTGTCGTAAACATTTCGTTTTCATACGCCACCGGGATCTGCACGAATCGCGCAAGCGCCTCGCCAAACCGCTGTATCGTCCTCATGAGCGGAGACACTTCTCCGATGAGCATCGGCATGCCGATAATGATACGCGAGGACTTTTGAGCATCGCATATTTTTTTGATCTCTGAAAGCGTTGAAGATGTGTTTTCGATCGTCGCGTGCGGAAATGCGATCATGCCGCCGTCATCAGACACCGCGATGCCGATGCGCTTTTCGCCGTAATCGATGCCTAAAAACTTCATATAATTTCTAATGACAAATTTCTAATTCCTAATCAAATCACAATGATAAAATGTTTGAATGTCTAGATGCGCAGTTTTTTAATCATTGGGCATTAGAATTTGGTCATTGATTAGAAATTAAATATTAGAAATTCAGAGTTCTGTCAGTATCTCACACCCGTCCTCCGTCACAAGGAGCGTGTGTTCAAAATGCGCCGCAAGCGACCCGTCCATAGTGCGAATACCCCACCCATCCGTATCGGTTTTTATGCGCCAATCACCCGCCGTCACCATCGGTTCAAGCGCGATCGTCATACCCGCAACAAGCTGTTCGCCTGTTCCTTTTTTACCGAAATTCAGTATCATCGGCTCTTCATGCGCATGATGTCCCACACCATGCCCCGCAAGCTCGCGCACCACGGAAAATCCCTCTCGCTCAACACATTGTTGGATAGCATGCCCGATATCGCCGATTTTTGCGCCCGCGCGCACGACAGCGATGCCCCCATACAGGGCTGTATTCGTTACGGCAATGAGTTTTTGCGTTCGCGCGGGAACAGCACCTGAAGCAACCGTGAGCGCGCTATCGGTACACATGCCCTCATAGCGAACACCGAGATCAAGACTCACCACATCTCCCTCCTTGATGATCTTTCCTGTATACGGGATCGCATGCACTACTTCATCATTAATGCTCACGCAGAGCGCCGCAGGATAGGGCGACGACGCTCCCTCCGGCTGATATCCCAAAAAAAGAGGGGTCGCGCCGCGTTCGGCGATAAGTTTTTCCGCCTCTCTGTTGAGTTCCGAGGCATCTGCGCCGGGCACAACCATTGCCGCAAGTATCGCAAGTACGTCCGCCAAGATCTTTCCTCCGCGCCGTAGCGCGACGATCTCTTTCTCTGTGTTGATAATGATAGAGGTCATTATACGTTCGCTCCGTCCTGATTGTGCGGGAAAATAGTATGTGCGGCAAGCGCCTCCACTATTTCCTGATGCACGACTTTTGAATCTTTCTCTCCGTTTACCGTAATAAGGCTTCCTTTGGCTCGATAATGATCGAGGACTTTTGCGACTTCCTGATCGAACCAATCAAGCCGCGATTCGATTCCTTGAGGATTGTCTTCCGCGCGGATCTTCAGATCTCCCCCGCAATACTGGCAATGCGTCTGAGGCGCTTCCTTTTCGTTTTCCACGTACGCGCCGCGCTTGCACGCGCTGCACACGCGGCGCTTCATAAGCCGCTGGCGCGCAGTTTCACGGGAGATATCGATCAGTATCACTTTTACGTTTTTTCGCTCGAACCAATCAAGCACTTCGTCAAGCGTGATAGCTTCCCCAAGCATCCGCGGACTGCCGTCAAAAAGCACGCCTTTGTGCACATCGGTATACGCGAGTTTTTCCATCCAAATAAAAAATGGCATCCAGGAAGGAGCGAGCTTCCCTTGTGCCATTGTTTCTTTCATGCGGTGCGCCGCCGCATTTTCCCGTTCTGAAAATTTTCGCAAAAGATCTCCGGTGCCGATATATTCCAAATTGAACTCATGCGCGAGTATTTCAGCTTGGGTTCCTTTTCCGCTTCCCGAGCGCCCCAGTATAATAAGATTAAGTGGTCCTTTTTCCATTACTCCTTCATTTTATCACATCGCGTGATTTGTTAAAAATCGCTCGCCTCACTGAAGCTCCGGCGAAGCGGGTTAGAATTTTTCGTATTCATGCATGACCAATTGCGCGTCGATTTGCTTCATCGTATCAAGCGCAACAGAAACCGCGATCAGAAGCGCCGTGCCGCCGATGGTCAAGGTGGCGGTACCGGTAAAATACTGGATAATGAACGGTAGGACCGCGATAACACCCAGCGATGTCGCTCCCGCAAGCGTAATCCTGTTCATTACTTTCGCGAGAAAATCCGCGGTTGAATTCCCCGGACGAATACCCGGCACAAACCCGCCTTGCTTTTGAACGGTTTCCGCGATCTGTTTCGTATCAAACGTAACCGCGGTATAAAAATACGTAAAGAGAATTACCAGCGTGAAATAGAGAAGCCCGTACAAAAATCCGCCCGCCTGGAAAAACCCTGAAAGCGATCTTCCGGTATTTGAGATCCACTCCGTGCCTGAAAGCTGCATGAAGTTGCCGAGCATCTGCGGAAATAACAAAATCGATATCGCAAAGATAATAGGGATCACCCCCGCCTGATTCACTTTAAGAGGAAGATAAGTCGATGTTCCTCCATATACTTTTGACCCACGCACTCTTTTTGCATAGGAAACAGGAATATTTCTCTGGCTATCGTTAATGAACACGACGCCCGCAGTTACGATAACGGCGACCGCAAGAAACACGATCGCGGTCGGCACCATGGATGGATCAAAATTAAGAAAGAACTGCCGTATCTGCGTCGGGATAGCCGCAATAATACCCGCAAAAATGAGCAGTGAAATGCCGTTGCCGATCTTTTTCTCGGAGATGATCTCGCCGATCCACATAAGAAATACGGTTCCCGCAATAATCACCGTAAGATTGGTGATGAGAGAAAAAAGATCAAGCCGATCGATAACGTTCTGACTCTGCAACAATGCCAAGAGGCCATACCCTTGCAGACCGGCAAGCGGGATAGTCAACAGCCTTGTGTATTGATTGAATTTTTGCCTCCCCTGCTCGCCTTCTCCCTGGTACAACTCCTTTAATTGCGGGAAGATCATGGTAAGAAGCTGCATAATGATAAGCGCGGTAATATACGGACCGACGCCAAGCATCACGATGGAGAGATTATCAAGCGCGCCTCCGGAAAAAACATTCAGCAACCCGAAAAACTGATTCCCTTCAAAAAAGCTCTGTAGCCTGCTGACATCGATTCCCGGCACCGGGATTACCGCGGCAACACGAAACACCGCCAGTAAAGCAAGCACGAAAAAGATCTTCCTGCGGAGATCCTTCGTTTTGAAAATTTGTATCAATTTACCGATCATATCTTATTTTGAATTACGAGGCATCACTCCGCTCTTGTTCCGTCGTCGCCGTAATTCTTTCTTTTATCTTAACGGAAGAGCAGCCTTTCAATAACTATTATATAAACAAAAGGCGTGAGCGGATTAAAGAAAGAATTACGGCGACGACGGAATATAACTAAGTATAAAGCACAATCCGTAATCCGAGACTTATTCCTTTATCGAGCCGCCCGCCTTCTCGATCTTTTCTTTCGCCGATGCGGAAACATAGCATCGTTCCACGCTGAGCTTTTTCTCCAGCACCCCGCCGCCGAGTATCTTTACCAAAGGAAACTTGCTTCCTCTCTTTTCGATAAGACCATGAACGCACAACGACTCCGGAGTGACCGAATCCCCCGATGCAAATGCCGCATTTATCGTGAAAAGATTCACTGCCGCGTATTTTGCGCCGATACTCTTAAAACGATACCCGCGTAATTTAGGGATCTTTTTGATCAAGTCGCGCTCTGCAGGACGTATTCTATGTCCTGCGCGCGATTTCTGGCCTTTCGTGCCTCGTCCGGACGTCTTTCCATGAGCACCGCCGCGCGCGATGCGTTTCTTGTTTTTCTTTTTATTGCGCAGTTCGTGAAGTTGCATATGATTATTGTGACGCTTTTTGCTCGCCTGTCGCCGCGCCTTGCGCGCCGACCGCAACCGCTTTCTGTTTTCTTGGCTTCAAACTCTTTAATGCGGCAATCGTTGCCGCGCTTACATTGATCTTGTTTGAGCTTTTCCCTTGAATTTTCCCGG
>ERZ1292633.1393-Hain-H41-02um-R1-1393-length-26168-cov-36_pt1 | contig 26168 bp, 28 predicted proteins | sample MGYA00564406_ERZ1292633 | MGnify/ENA primary metagenome ERZ1292633 (study PRJEB36523, sample SAMEA6512639) | groundwater metagenome | collected 2019-01-08 | study: AquaDiva: Metagenomics assemblies of 32 groundwater samples | reverse complement strand
GAGGAGGCCGAACGAGAACAGCCCCGCCGGGCGAGAGGATCGGACGACGGAGCAGACAGTCATGAATCGTCCGGGCTAAGGCCCCTCTGAGGGACAGACCGTGAACTACACGGTGATACCCCCGAGACCAACAACGACAACCGGCACCGACGATGACTACGGATTCCCAGTATCAGGACTTTGTTCCGCCGCATCGCCTGCTCATGGGCCCGGGCCCGAGCATGGTCCATCCCCGGGTGTTGCAGGCCCTGTCACAGCCGTTGCTCGGACACCTCGACCCGGTCTTTCTCACTCTGATGAACGACATTCAAGCCTTGCTCCGCGCCACCTTCCATACCCAAAACGAGTTTACGATTGCCTTGTCCGGAACCGGATCGGCAGGCATGGAAGCGGTGATCGCCAATCTCATCGAACCCGGCGATCGTGCGATCGTGGGAGTCAACGGCGTGTTCGGCACCAGGCTGGCGACGATGATCGAACGAAGCGGCGGCATCCCGATCCGCATCGAAGCGCCCTGGGGAGCGACGATTCCCATAGAGGCGCTGGAACAGGAACTGGCGCGGTCTGCTCCGGTCAAAGCCGTAGTCCTGGTCCATGCGGAAACGTCAACCGGCGCCCTCCAACCCCTTGAGGACGTGGGGGCGCTGTGCCGCGCGCACGATGCATTATTTATCGTCGACGCCGTCACCTCCCTGGGAGGCATCCCGGTCGAGGTCGATACCTGGGGAATCGACGCCTGCTACAGCGGCACTCAGAAGTGCCTGAGCTGTCCCCCCGGCCTGGCCCCGCTCACCGTCAGCTCGCGAGGCATGGGCGCCATCCGGCAGCGACGTGCTCCCTGCCACAGCTGGTACCTCGATCTGTCGCTCATCGCCGACTATTGGAACGACCACAGCCGTGCCTATCACCACACCGCCCCGATCTCGATGCTCTACGGACTTCGGGAAGCCCTGCGGCTGGTGCACGAAGAGGGACTCCCGGCGCGTGCCGCGCGCCATCAATTAAACAGCATGGCGTTGACGGCCGGACTGCAGACGCTGGGCCTGAGCCCCCTGCCTCCGCCGGGCCATCGACTCCCGATGCTCAACTGTGTCACGCTACCCGACGGAATCGACGAGGCGACGATGAGGACGCAACTGCTGCAACAGTACGGCATCGAAATCGGAGGCGGACTGGGACCGTTACGGGGACGGGTCTGGCGCATCGGCCTCATGGGCGAATCGTGCCGACAAGCGCATGTGCTGACGCTACTCAACGCCCTGGAAGAAATCTTCGCAGGCCAGGGACGGCCGGCGCAGCCGGGCCGCGCCGTCCGGGCAGCGGCAGAAACCTATACCCATTCACTAGGATCGGCGAGGAGGGGTGCATGAGTCGAAACGGGTTATGGATCGTGGCGGCAGGAGTGGCCGGCTTCGTGGCAGCCATCACCTACTGGATCGTCGCCCTCGCGGTCGCAGAATCACACAAGGCGGAGATGGTCCCCCCCGAGCGTGTGACCAGCTTCATTCATGCGGTCATCGACGCGAATCGCGCCAACTACACCCAGAACGTCGTGGACAAGCTCCATAACCAGGGCGTCGTCGAGGCACTCGAACATTGGAAAGAAGAGAAGGGCCTCCCGCTCCCGGCCCAATTCCTCCTCGAATCCGGGCGCCTGGTGGCGCAAAAGGATATGAAACTCAGTTTCCGGCTGGCCAGCCTCACTCCGATTTATGTGTGGAACGGACCGAACAGCGAATTCGAACGGCGCGGGCTTGAGGTCGTGATGAAGACACCCGAGAAACCCTTCACCGGATTCTACCAACAGGCGGGCGTCCGCTACTTCCAAGGCATCTACGCAGATCGGGCGGTGTCCGAAAGCTGTGTGAGCTGCCACAATGCCCACGCAAACAGCCCGCGACGGGACTACAAACTCAACGACATCATGGGCGGTGTCATCGTCACCATTCCGATCAGTGAGGCGCCATGACCATCGCCATCCGTCACATCCGCATTCTGGACGGCCTCGGTCACCGGATTGAGCGAGGCACCCTCCTCATCGAGGGCACCCGCATCCAGGCCGTCGGGCCGGAACAGGACGTTCGACTCCCCAAGGGCGCGCAACGAATCGACGGCCGCGGCCTGACCGTCCTTCCCGGCCTGATCGATTGCCATGTCCACTTTTGTTTGGGAGCGGAAGCGGATGTCGTGGCTGCGGTGGAGGGAGAACCTTCGTCCCTCACCCTGCTCAAAGCCGCCGAGCTGGCGCGCCGCACTCTCCACGCCGGGTTCACCACCGTCCGGGATGTGGGCTTCCGGGACCATGCGGTGTTCGCCCTGAAACAGGCCATCGAGTCCGGACTGACGCCGGGGCCCAGGATTCTCGCCGCCGGTCTCGCGATCTGCATGCCTGGCGGACATGCGCGCTTCATTGGACGCGAAGCCGACGGAGTCGAGGCCGTCCGGGCCGCCGTCTTGGATCAACTCAATGCCGGCGCCGAAGTCATCAAAGTCATTGCCTCCGGCGGCGTGCTCACCCCCGGCACCTCTCCGGACGACGCGCAAATGACCGTGGCAGAACTGTCCGCTGCCGTCGAAGTGGCCGTCGCCCACGGGCGACATGTGGCCGCCCACGCCCACGGCGCAACCGGGATGAAGAACGCGCTCCGCGCAGGCGTCCACTCCATCGAACATGCCACCCTCATGGACGACGACGCGGCAGAGATGATGACGCAACGCCACGTCTACATGGTACCTACGCTGTCGGCCCTCGCCACCACAGCGGCCTGCCCGACCGGCTGCGGCATTCCCGACAGCGCCCGCTCCAAAGCGAGGAACATGGTGAAGCAGCACGAGAGAAGTTTCCGCGCCGCCCTCCGCCGGGGTGTTCCGATCGCCATGGGCACGGATGCCGGAACGCCGTTCAACTATCATGGGGACAATGCTCAGGAATTGGAACGGATGGTCGCGCTGGGCATGACGCCGATGGAAGCGATCATGACCAGCACCTCCGCCGCCGCGCGGTTACTGGGCCTGATTCAAGACATCGGATCCATCGCGGCGGGAAAACAGGCGGACCTGCTGGTCGTGGAAGGCAATCCTCTCAGAAATATCGGAGTACTGCTGAAACGAGAGCGGATTGCGGGAGTGATGCAACGCGGTCGGTTCGTGGCGGGTCCGCTCTCACGAGCGTGAAACGTGACACGAAAGACGTGGGTCGTTACCGTCTTTCATACAGTAATTCCAAGGCCGTCGCGAAGCCGTTGATCCGGCCCTTGCGGAACATTTCCTCTAACCGGCCGCGAAGCGCACGAATCCCGCCCTCGTCTCCCTTCGCGACCACCGCCTGCGACACCATCATCTGCACCGCGACCTCAAGCAAGCGCTGTTTCCGTTGCTCCATGTCGGGAGTCACGAACTCATCCAGGACTTCCGCCCCGCGCGCTTCCACGATGGACTCCTTGAAGGTGTCATACCCCTGATGCGCCACCGTGCGTTCACGAATGAAGGCCAGTTCCGATTTGATCCGTGGCACCATCTTCATCAGGACGGCGAAGACTTCCTTCCGCCCTTCGTCGAAGAGCTTTTTCTCCATCTCCTCAAGGATCAGGGACGGATCCACCGTCTCGGCGCGCACCTCCTCCCCCCAATGTAAGCGATCGTAAGTTCTCCGGCTCTCAGGATCGCCCAGGACCTCATAGGCGGAGTTGATCTCGCGGATCTTCTCCTCTGCCTGCTCGTTGTTGGGATTGCGGTCGGGATGGTGCTCGAAAACGAGCTTCCGGTAGGCTTTTTTGATGTCGTCATCGGAAATGTCGCGCGACACACCGAGGACACGATAATAATCCACGCGAGGCATACAGGCCGAGACTATACCATGCCGCTTCGCCGGCTTCACCTTGACAGCGCCGGGTCTCCCCCGTAGCCTGGCGCGGAGGCAGTCTGTTCGCAGGGGAGGGCGTTCGGCATGGCGTGGGCACAAGGCGTCACGAGGTATCAATGGCTGGTCCTGTTCGTCGCCTGGCTGGGTTGGGTCTTCGACGCCATGGACGCAACGATCTATGCGATCGTGCTGCATCCTGCCTTGCATGAGCTTCTACAAGCCGGGGCCGCCGGCGGAGCCGTCACGGACGAACAGATCGGGTGGTACGGCGGCATGGTGTTTTCTATTTTCCTGATCGGGTGGGCCATCGGAGGAATCGGCTTCGGGATGGCCGCGGACTATTTCGGCCGGACCAAGACGTTGATCATCACGATTTTGATATATGCCGTCTTCACCGGCCTCGCCGCGTTTGCTCAAGAATGGTGGCATCTGGCCATCTATCGCTTTCTGACCGCGCTCGGCATCGGCGGCGAATGGGCCGCCGGCGCGGCAATTGTGGCCGAGACCTGGCCTGAAGACAAACGTGCCCGGGCGGCCGGGATTCTACAGTCCGCATGGGCCGCCGGATTTTTCCTGGCCGCCGGCTTCAACCTGCTCCTGAGCGACTACGGATGGCGACTCCTCTTCCTCGTGGGCATCCTGCCCGCCTTTGTGGCCTTACTCGTCCGTTGGTGGGTGAAAGAACCGGAGCGATGGGTGCAGGCCCACGAACAGGAGGCGCAATCCGCTCGCAACAGCTTCATGCACCTCGCCGAGTTGTTTCAACCGGCATTACGCCGCAACACCTGGGTCGGCTCAACCCTGGCGTTCGTGGCGGTCTTCGGCCTGTGGGGCGCGACCAATTGGGCCCCCACCTTGATCCGGGCCATGCCGGACCTCCAGGGGCAGGATGCCGCCACGCTGACACGGAAGGTCAGTTACGCGATCATGGCGCTCAATGCGGGCTCGTTGTTCGGGTATCTGGGATTCGGGCCGCTGGCCGAACGGTTCGGCCGCCTGCCCGTATTCGGCTTGATGTGCCTCGGCAGCTTCATCATGCTGCCGGCGACCTATTTTGTCCCGCACAGTTATGCAGAAGTGTTGTTATTACTCCCGCTGCTGGGATTCTTCAACAATGGCATTTTCAGTGGCTTTCCGATTTACTTGCCTGAGCTCTATCCGACACGACTCCGTGCAACCGGCTCAGGATTTTGCTTCAACGCAGGCCGCGTGCTCGCCTCGGCCGCGCCCTTCGTCACCGGGTGGCTCGTCACCCTGCTCGGATCGTTCAACAACGCGGCGAGCACCATCGCGCTGATCTATCTGTTGGGATTGGCCGTACTGCCCTTCGCGACCGAGACGAATGGAAAGCCATTACCGGAGTGACCTCTCGCGGACCGACTGCCCGGCTATTATGAAACAACCTGAGACTGCGCTCCCGCGCATCGTGCCACTGAGTGAGTCCGCCCTGGCCTTCGCCACCGCCGTGGAACGATCCGGGCTCCCGGGCTTTCTGGAGGTGGTGCCGACCTACCGTTCCGCCACGGTCTATTTCGATCCGTTCCGCACCGACGTGTCCACGATGACCGAGCATTTCCGTGCCTTGATGACGGCACCGAACACGACCCCGCTACGTGCCCCCACGACTCACACCATTCCCGTGTGGTATGGAGGGAGCGCAGGACCCGATCTGAGCGACGTGGCCAAGCGAGCGGCACTCACGCCCGAGCAGGTGAGTGCCCTGCATGCGTCCGTGCTCTACCGCGTCTACATGCTGGGATTCAGCCCGGGCTTTCCCTATCTAGGGACCGTGCCGGATCGCATCGCGACGCCGCGACTCCCGACGCCGCGAAAACAAGTCGCGGCAGGATCGGTCGGCATCGCCGGCACACAAACCGGCATTTACCCGCATGCCAGCCCGGGCGGCTGGCGCATTATCGGTCGCACTCCGGTACCGCTGTTCAGCCTGACCAGACCCGCGCCATTTTTGCTGGCACCGGGCGACCAGGTGCAATTCGTGCCGATCGGGGAAACAGAATTCCATGCGCTGTTCGAGAATCACACATGAACAAGGAACGTAGCATCGACCTCAATTGCGACCTGGGAGAGGCCGCGACACCGGAGCAACTGGATGTGGAAGCCCGGATCATGGCCTACGTCACATCGGTGAATATCGCGTGCGGGGTGCATGCAGGCGATGCGGCCTTAATGCGAAGCACCGTGCAGCTGGCTCGACAGCATGATCTGGCGATCGGAGCGCACCCCGGATTGCCGGATCGGGACTCCGGCGGCCGTCGTGAACAACCGCTCTCCCGTTCGCTCGTACAGGACTTGATCCTGTCCCAAGTGGGTGAGCTGATGGCCATCAGTCAGGCCGAAGGTCTTCGGCTCTCGCATGTGAAACCGCACGGGGCGCTCTACAACATGTCTGCTCGCGACCCCGCGCTGGCCGACGCCATCGCCGAAGCGGTCGCACAAATTGATCCGCGATTGATCCTCGTGGGATTGGCCGGATCGGAGCTCCTCGTCGCCGGCAAGGCCCGCGGGCTCCCGGTTGCCGCCGAAGGATTTGCCGATCGGGCTTATCAGGCCGACGGCCGTTTAGTACCTCGAGGGCAGGAAGGCGCGCTCATCCACGATGAATCGACCGTGGTCTCGCGCGCACACTCGCTGATTCACGACGACACCATCGCGGCAATCGACGGTTCCTCGCTTCATCTACATATCGACACGCTTTGTGTCCACGCCGACACTCCTGGCGCGGTCCGACTGGCTCATGCGCTACGGACGATGTTCGACGATGGAGGGATTTCCGCAGTCCGTATCGATCATGCCTCTTAAGCAGCCGACCATCCACGTCGTCCGTCCCGGACTCTTCACTACCATTCAGGATCTCGGTCGTTTTGGATACCAACGGTTCGGCGTGTCGGTGAGCGGCGCGATGGATCCCTGGGCGCTCACGGTCGGGAACCGTCTCCTCGGCAATCCCGACCGGGCCGCCGGCCTGGAGGTCACCATCCAAGGACCGGAACTGTTGTTCGAGGACGCACTCTCCATCGTCATCACCGGGGCAGACCTCTCTCCCACCAGCAACGGCGTCGCACTGCCCATGTGGACCGTCGTCCGCATGCCCGCTGGGAGTCGCCTTGAGTTTGGAATACGCCGACAAGGCACTCGTGCCTACCTCACCGTGGCCGGCGGCATCGACGGGCCTTTGATGCTCGGCAGCCGATCGACCCATGTGCGCAGTGGATTGGGAGGCATCGCAGGCCGCGCGCTGAGGAAGTGGGATCGACTCGATGTCGGACCGGCACGAGCTGCAGGCAAACCATGCGTAGGACGAGCACTGCCTGAGGCACAACGCCCCCGGTATCAATCCACCGCCACGATACGGGTGATACCGGGGCCACAGGCCGATCGTTTCACGGACGATGCGCTGGAGAGACTCGCGAGACAACCGTACCGACTCGCCTCCGAATCAGACCGGATGGGCTATCGGTTACAAGGATTGGCGTTGCCGCATCGCACCTCGGCCGACATCGTGTCCGATGCCGTGAGTGCCGGGAACATTCAAGTGCCGGCGGATCGACAGCCGATTCTACTCATGGCCGACTGCCAGACGACGGGGGGGTATGCCAAACTCGCGACGATGATCGAGGCCGATCGCGCTCGCGCGGCTCAACTATCGCCGGGAGACAGACTCTCGTTCGCAGTGGTCACGCACGAGACAGCATCGACACTGCTTCGGTCGGCTCACGCCGAACTTGACCGGCTCTTGCCGCCGCACCGTGCTTGAGGAGATTCCCTTAGTCCGGACGCTTAGGCCATGCATGCCGCAGCACTCGAAAGCAATGCCCGCTAAACAACGGGGTTCTGCCATTCCGTTGAGTCCTTGACATTGCCCTGAAGCGATCTATTATTATTCGTATGGACACCACACTGACTCCTCGACAAATTACCCACGATGAGAAAAAGGCGGCCGAAGCCGCTTTCGCTGGGCGCCCATTCAATCCTAAATGGTCGGACGCGGCTCGCATCGTTTATGACGGCCTGCTCGCCGCAATGGGAAAAGACGCTCGGACCGTCGACATGCACGACGAACTCGAGCCGGTTGAGCCGTTGGCTTAACCTCCCCGCGTCGTGTCATCGGGCACGGGAGGCGTTCAGCACGACCTCTCGAGGTTGTCCGCGCTCTGCGGCACCACCGATGTGGCTTGATACCTCCCCGCATGCGGGAAGCTATCCCCTCGCTCTCCCCCGGCCCTGATCAGAAAAGGTCTTCACCAGCTCCCGTTCATCCGCTTCTGTCTTCACGTCGCCGTCCAACCTTGCCTCGGTCAAACGCGCGAGAATCGTGCGATAGAGTGGACCCGGTCTGAATCCAAGCGCCTGGAGGGATTTCCCGGTTAGGGCGGGTTTCACGTCGCGATACGTCGTCAGATACAGAGACAGGTGCCGCTTGGCCGATGCCGAGCCGTTCTTCGCCAGCAGAAACACGAGCGTTTCGTCCGCCAGACCGGCCAGCAGAGCCACCGTTTCCGAAGGCCGGAGCGGCGCGCGCCGACTCAGAGCCCGGCACACCGGCTGCGTGAGGAAACGAGCCGCGGTGATAGCGACCCGTTCCGCTTCCGTGAAGGGAAATCGTTCGAGCATCTCGCGCACGGATTGATCAGGCATCACCTCGGCGAGCGCCATGGCATACACCAGCCATCCGCTGATGTTCCGCTCGAGACAGGACAGCTTGTACCAATCCAGCGCCGCTTCCACTTCGCTCAGCCGACGGTCCAATCGATTCGACCACGTCAGTGTCGGATGAAGGAACTGCAGAAGGTCCAGGTCCGCCAACCGGCGGACGGCATGGCGTGGCGTGCGCTCAGAAAATAAGTATCGCAGTTCATCCAACAGCCGCTGGCCGGACAGTCGATGGAACAACTCCATCTTCACCGCGCCTTTAATCAGCGCCAGCGTCTCCTTGCTCAAATGAAAATCGAAACGCAGTTCGAAGCGAATCGCGCGAAAGACCCTCGTCGGATCCTCCACAAAACTCAAGCTATGTAATACTCGGATGAGGCGTTCTTTGAGATCGCGTTGTCCGCCGTAAAAATCGATCAGTTGGCCGAACGCGCGGGGATTGAGGCGCACCGCCAAAGTGTTGATGGTGAAATCCCGACGGTAGAGATCCTTCTTCATGGAGCTCTGCTCGACCGTCGGCAACGCCGTCGGATATTCGTAATACTCCGTGCGGGCCGTGGCCACATCCACCTTGAACCCGTCCGGCAGGAGCACGACCGCCGTCCCGAATCGCTCGTGGACCTTCACCCGGCCTGCCCGCTCCTTCGCCAGGGCGCGTGCAAACGCGATCCCGTCGCCCTCCACCACAAAATCGACATCAAGATTCTCGATACCGAGCAGCAGGTCACGCACAAATCCACCGACCACATATGCTGAGTAGCCAAGGCGCTCGCCCAAGTCGCCTGCCGTCTGTAGCAAGTCATGCACTTCACGCGGCAAGCGGTCCCGCAGGAGTCCCCCGACATCGCGTCGGCGCACTGCTCCGGAGGACTCCAGGTCCATCAACGATTTGGCTTTCCCTCGCGCAGACGCAATCACGTCCTCATGGAGACTGCGGAGCAGATCGGTTCGGGTAATCACGCCCACCGTTTTGCCACCGGACAGCACCGGCACAAACCGCTGATTCAATTCGATCATCCGCGTTTCGATGTCGTGAAAGGGGGTCTCCGGCTCTGCGCTGAACTGATCGTGTCTGGCCAAGTCCTCGACTCGTTGCGCTCCGAGTCGATGAAACAGTGCCTTCTGAACGACCTCACGTGAAATCGTCCCGACATAGCGGTCCTTCTGATCGACGACCGGGAGCACGTTGACCCCGTACGTAGTCATGGAGCGTTCGGCCTCCGCCACGGTCGCATCCGCGACGATCGTTTTCACCGGCTGTGTCATGACATCCCGAGCCACCAAGGTCGGGCGATATCGTTCCGTCAGAAGACGGGTCAGCCGTTCCTGCACTTCGATGAGCGTTCGGCCCTTCACGCTGGCCGCTGCCGCCACGGCATGTCCGCCTCCGCCGAACTCGCGCGCAATCCACGCCACGTCGATCTCGGGACGCCGGCTCCGGCCAATCACCTCGACCTTCTCATCCAGTGCAATGGCAACGATGACGGCATCGAATCCCTGCAACTCCGCCAACCGGTGGACGGCCTCCGCAAGATCACCCCGGTAACGGTCATACGTGCTCGAGGCCACAAGAATTTTGCGGCCCTCCAGATAATAGATTGATCCGGACTGCAACAGATCGTTCAGCAGGGCGATCAGATCGGGATCCAGCGGATGCCGCAAGACCTCCGACACGACGTTTAAATCCGCGCCGGCGCGCAGCACAACTGCCGCAGCCTCCAGATCGCGCGGAGTCGTCGACGGATAGGCCAATGACCCTGTCTCCTCGTACAGACCAAGCGCCAACACCGTCGCCTCGGCAGCCGTGAGTATAATCTGCTGCGCCTTCAGGCGTTCGATCAGCAGCGTGGTCGTGGCGCCGACCGGTTCGATGTGCCGTTCAGCGAGATGAGGCCACTGAGGTCGAGTCTGCGGCTCCGGCTCATCGTCGGCTCCATGGTGATCGAAAACATGCACCTCCACATCTGCGCGTGAACTGAGGGTCTTCAATGGACCCAGCCGCTCCGGCTCCTGGACGTCCACGAGAATCAACCGTCGCACCCGTTCCAGGGCCACGTCCTTGAGGCGAGAGATGTCCAGATGGTGCGTCGCCAGAAAACCTCGCACCGACTCCTGCGCACCGCCGGGCAACACCAGGACCGCCCCCGGATAGAGTTTCCGGGCGGCCACCATCGAGGCCAGTCCATCGAAGTCCGCATTCAGATGTGTCGTGATCAGATCCATGCCGGCATTCTAACAGGATCGAGCGAATCGATTCAGTCCCGCAGTGGAGACAGAGGAGAAGGAAGATTGTGCACAAAGCGAGAGGATTGGCTGGAGAGGAACCATGCCGTCCACACAAGAAGTGCGGACGGCATGGGGTTACTCGACAGAATGAGCGAGCGCGGATGCCTGGCTGGGTCGAACCGGTCGCCCGACCGCTCACCACGACATCTGTGATACCATCTACCGTTGCTGGCGGTCGTGCTTCTGGCGAGCAATATGACGCGACGTGCGATCCTGTGCGTGGCTGATCCGGGCCCGCTCTTTCTTCGTCACCACACCGTCCGATTTCGCCTTGTCTTCCATCTTATTGACGTGTTCTTGCTGGTTGTTCAAGCGAGTGGCTTCACGCTCGTTCAACTGACCGCCGGCAATCCCCTGATCGATCCGTTTCTCCTGATTGGCCTGCCGCTGATCGATCCTCGGCGTCTCCGCCTGCGCAAACACCAACGACGTGGCACACACCGACAACAACGCCGCGCCCCACATCACCTGCTTCATACATCCTCCTTTGGTTGCCCCCCGTTGCACTGTCATCCGTTCCAACGTACAAGGACGCCGGCTGGTTGACAATCAAAATGGGGGTTTGAAGGGAAGTGCGGAGAACCAATGTCACGGACAGACCACGCGAGATGGAGATGAAATCAGCGAATGTCCTGAAAAAAGGCGCGTGGGAGATACGGCAGCTTGAACTCCACATGCAAAATGACCAGCAAGACGCGAAGAAAACTCCGCCAGATTCCCATTTTGAGAAACTTGCGGGCATCCGTGACGACCGGTGGTGAGAGAAGCAGCGGCGTGGTGACTTCCAGCAAATTCTCACCGAACGCCACATCTTCCAGAATGGGCCGATCCGGAAATCCGCCAAGCCGCTCGAACAACACCCTCCGCACGAATAAGGCTTGATCGCCGTAAATGATATGGCTCCTGACACATCGAAAATTGTCGAGCCATGAGATCATCCGGAGCCGCCAGTCCGACCCTGAGAATCGGTGTCGGAATCCGCCGGCCTGGATGGTAAGATTCCGCTCCAACGCATTGATCCGACTCAGCGCATCGACGGGTAACAGCGTATCGGCATGGAGAAAGAGCAACCACTCGCCCCGCGCCAGCTTCGCGCCGGCATTCATCTGGGACGCTCGTCCTTTTGGCGCCGTCACGAGCGTGAGCGGGGCCGGCAATCGACTATTGATCGGCCAGCGCCGAACGATTTCGCAGGTTCGATCGTGGCTTCCCCCATCAACCACGATCACTTCATACGACCCGGCTTGTTCGAACAACCGTCGGAGTGTGGCTGGCAGCGCTCGCTCTTCATTGTAGGCGGGAATGACGACGGAGATCATTCCGTCAACCACATGGGCAGGAAGGTACGTACATCGGCGGCCCATGCAGACGCGTCCTCGTCGATCGTCTCGAAGAGATCGCAGAGCGTCAACACCATTGAGTCGGTCAAAGCCAGATAGTCCTGCGTGCGCAAACGAAGCGACTCCAACTCCCTGTGCCCATCCACCATCGCTCGCTCCAACACACGCCGCCCGAAGTCATGATGAGCCTCTTCCTGGTGCAGCAGCACTCGGCGCAACCGGCGGAACGGCGCCTGCCGCTTTTCAAGGCCACCCTCGATTCGGGTCAAAATCGCCTCCCCCAGTCCTTCCAGGATCACCTGTTCAGCCAGGATACTCTCCAGCCAATCCCCTCGTTCGAGCGCCTCCGCGAGAAGGCGGCGATAGTCTTCGAGTGCCGGCAGAAAGGGCGCGTCACCGAGATGACGCGGTGCAAGCCACGCAATTGCGCCATGGAAGACCACGGCATGCATCGCCTCCTGCCTGGCCTGGGTCGTCAAGAAACGACGCGTCTTCGGGTCGGGAGCCAGTGTGGCTTGGCGCTGCGCACACCCATGCGCCATTCGTTCGCCATGTTCGAGGAATGCCAGCAGCCGGGCAATGGGAACTCGCTCACCGGGCAACACCACCATGCGCATCTCCTTCAATAGTGCGGAGGCAGACCGTTCAGCTGCCAATCGTAGTCAAGGAATTCCACCGTGTAACCGCCGGCTAAGAGGTCCTGCTTGAGCGACTGGTCCTGTAGATATTCGCCGACAAAGCCCAGGAGGGTTCCGGACCGGACTTCAAAATCCCGAGCGAACCATTTGAAAATCATCGACAGCGAGGCCACTTTTCTCGATCGGTCGAAACGATTGCGCGAAGGATCGTTCACAAACTGGATTGCGACCCGATTCAGCTGCTCATCCAATCGACGCCCGTCGAACGCCCACGATTGGAGTTTCGGGCAGGAGGCTGACGCGCAGACAATGGCAAAATGCACCCGCGGCTCATGGAACTGCGCAATAAGAATCTCCCGCTCCAGATTGTAGAGATTCACCGGCTGTCCGCCGACGGAGTACTCCCGCGCAATGAAGTACCGGTATCGGCCGAATAACGTGTCCGGAGAATAGCCATCCAGAATACCCGTCACGGCAAAGGCATTGTACGCATTGATCCAGAACGCCAAACGCTCCCCCGCCGACAAGCGGCCCGGATCCACTCGATTCAACAACGAGACATAGGACGGAAGTTGCCCCTGGCGGCGAATGGCCGGGTAGTCAACGACGCCGTCACGGACATGCGTACCCAGTAGTTCGTGCCATACCCGATGGGAAAGCTGCTCCGGCGGGAGCGGGTCTGAGGGGGTGAACGAGGTCGGTACGGCCGAACAGCCTCCCAGGACAATCATCAGCGCTCCGATCAGAAGTTTTCGCATGACAATCTTTCTCCTATTGGAATCGCACCGGAGTCCGCCATGCCGAGAGCGGATGCCTCAGGACCGTCCCGACCACGCGCCCATCGAGACGGTTGCAGGAGGAGCAGTCGGAACAGGCTTGAATCTGGGGCCCGCTGAAACGACTCAGGATCTCTCGATAAGGCAACTCCCGAAGGTTCCCCACCGAAGACATCGCCAGGCAGGGAGAAACCTCCCCGGAGGCATCGATCGCAATGCTATACCGTCCGGCATCGCAAGGCTCAAGTTGTTGCCCTCGCAACCATCCGGCGCTGTCGGCGACGAATTTTCGGAAGTACCCGGGAGGGATCAGATCTTCCTTGAGAAGCAACTCGAACACCCCGGCGGCGGCGGAGCGGTCGTACATCAACCCGGTGTCCTCTTTGCCGTAGAGGCCCACGTTCCAGTGGTAGGCTCCCACGACGGGAATAAAGCCCCGAGCCTTGGCGAATCGCACGACGTCGGGCACCTCTTCGCGATTGACCTCGCTCACGATACAGGTAAGGAACTTGGGGTAGGGATACTGTGCCAGAAGACTAAGTCCAGCCAGGACCTGTGGTAACTGATCAGCCCCGCGAATCTGTCGGTAGCGCGTACGGTCTAGGGTATCCAGGCTGACGGAGAGAGGCAGGCGCAGGGAGGCAAACCGTGCGACGAGGTCGGTTGTGAGCCTAGTCCCATTGGTGATCACCGTCACATGCAACCCCAGCGAAAACAGGTCTTCCAGGATGTCGACAAGATCCGGGCGCAGAAGCGGCTCACCCCCCTGAACAAGCACGAACCTGATACCTTCGGTATAGAGAAGGCCAAAGATGCCCCGGATCTCCTCTCGCGTCAGTTCATATCGTCCCTGGTTCAGAGGAAGATCGCAGTAGCCACAGGCGGAGTTGCAACGAAGGGTCACCTGAAACGTGGCCAGGACCGGCCGCCCTCGCACGAGATTAGCCAACGGCCGGGCACAGTCGGCAATCATGGCCAGCGAGGGCTTCCTCGTCATCGTGGATTCCCCGGTCGGCCTGAGCATATTTGAACACCTGTTGCCATTTCCATCCGGCCCCGCCGCCCCCGGTTCAGCACAACGCGACACAATCGGCACCAATCCAGGCGATTCTGCACTGCAGGCAACCGGTTTCCTGGCATACGGCTTGCTGAATCACTCTCTACACTGCAGCCTGACTCATCCCAGGGAGGATCGTTATGAACACCAAGCTCCAGGCCTCGATACTCACCATCGCCGCGGCTACCCTTGCAACCGTCGCTTTTGTCGTGGCTCCGGCATCGGCAAAGGACAAGGAGAAGGCCGGCAAACATTCGAACCATGCGACCACCACCTCGGCAGCCGCGGCCTCCTCACTTCTGCGATCAGTCCCTGAGCAACCCCCGGCACCGAAACCCGGACAACATGACTCCAAACCCGGAGTCGCCTGGAAGACCGTGGGCGGCACCGTCAAAGAAATTCACGGCGAGACGTACACAGTCGAAGACTTCGACGGCAGCCAAATGAAGGTGCATGTCGGACAGGGAACCAAGCACCTCCGGGGCAACAAAAAAGTGGGCGACACCATTCGGGCTGAAATTACCCACGGTGGCTTCGCAAATTCAATTCAATAACCCCCTGACTCTGCGAACCCACATCAGCTCGCCGGTGTCCTGGAGAGGCCGACCCTGCACAGGTCGGCCTCCCCGCCTTTCTCAGTTCCGGCAGTTCCCCAGCCCCGTCACTTCAACGCCCTGACGAAGACGATGTCACCGTAATAGGCCACGGCCCGCTCCTTGGTGTTATCCGTATCGCTCATAATCGCGACGCCGCTGATCGCCGGCGGCTCTTCGCCGAAGGCCAGTCGATAATCCTCATACACATTGCGCTCTTCCTCGACCCACGTGCCGATGCGCTGCGGCCCGCTCTCCACCACGATCATCTTCGCAAAGTCGGTAAAGGCATTGTCCACCACCGTTCCGACCAGGCTCTTGCCGTCCCAAATGTAATTCAATGCGCCGATCGGAATATCACCGAACAGCACCCGACCGGCCTGGTACTTCAATTTCCGTCCGAAACTCACCTTTGCCGGTTCATAGGCAAAGGTAATATAGAGGCGCGCGGGATAGTCATCACCGTCCTTGCGGTTCACATTGCCCTTTTGCAGCAGATTCTCCACCTTCCATCGCCAGCGCACGATCGGATACTCATGCGGGTCAATCGCCACGGCCTTGGTCAGGCCTGAGGCGGACGCCTCGCTCACAGCTTTCACCACGGAAACCGGCCCGTCCTTCACCACCTCGTATGTCGTGTGCCGTTCGATCTTCTTGAACGTCAGCGGTGCCCACCCATCGGGCAATACGGCGCCTTCAGCCGCGACCGAAAAGTGTCCGACCTCCAGCTTCGCAGAGCCCTGCGCATGTGCGACCATCGCAGCACCCGACAAGCACATGAGCAGGACAATCCCGCGCCGCATCATGTGTCCCCTCATCGCCTCAACCAGGCAAAGAGCCTCGTTAACAGCATCTTAGTCCGCGCCGTAAAGTGCGCCTTGCGCCAGAGGTTGACGACCTTCTTGTTGACTTCCGCCCGGGTGGGATACGGATGGATCGTGGCGGCGATCGTTTTCGCACCGGCACCGGCCTTCATCGCCACAGAAAACTCACTGATCAAGTCACCGGCATGCGCCGCCACGATCGTGGCCCCGAGAATTTCGTCGGTGCCTTTCTGAATATGGATGCGGGCAAACCCTTCTTGCTCACCATCCAGGATGGCTCGATCCACCTCACCGAGTTTGTAGGTATAGGTTTCGATCTCCAAGCCTTTCTTTTTGGCATCCGCTTCGTAGAGGCCGACATGAGCGATCTCGGGCTCGGTAAACGTGCACCAGGGCATGATCAGCGACTCCATGCTGGCATACCCCAGCCCGAAGGGATGCGGGAACAATGCATTTTGAATGACGATCTGCGCCATCGCATCCGCGGCATGGGTGAATTTATACCGGGAACAAATGTCGCCGGCGGCGTAGATACGCGGGTTCGTTGTCTGGAGGCGATCGTTCACTTTCACGCCGGTTTTGTCGTACTCAACCCCGATCGTCTCCAACCCCAGCCCCTCGACATTCGGGCTACGCCCCACGCCGACCAGAATTTCGTCCACCGTGACATCGTAGTGCTGGCCGTGGGAATCAACCAGCAGCCGCTTCCCGGTGGCCGTTCGTTCCACTCTCAGATCCTTCCCGCAACAGAGCAGCCTGACACCGTCCCGCGTTATGGACTGCTGCACCACCTCCGCTGCGTCCCGATCCTCATTCGGCATGATGCCGTGCATCGCTTCAATGAGTGACACCTCGCTCCCGAAGCGAGCGAAGGCCTGCGCCAGTTCGCACCCAATCGGGCCCGCGCCGATCACGGCGAGACGCGCCGGCAACTCCGTCAGCGAAAACACCGTTTCATTGGTGAGATATCCCGCCTCTGCCAACCCCGGGATGGCCGGCGCCGAAGCCCTTGCCCCGGTACAGACTGCCGCGTTGACAAAGGTCAGCGTCCGATTTCCAGATGGGCCCTCCACCGACACTGCATCCCGGCCGGTGAAGCGAGCCTGCCCGATATAGACATCGACCCCCAGCGACTTGTAGCGATGAGCGGAATCCACATGGCTGATCCCGGCACGCAATTTTCGCATCCTGGTCATTACCGCACCGAAGTCACGAGTCACCCCCGGCGGGATATGCAGCCCGAAAGCCGAGGCATCCCGCAACTGCGCCCAAGCATTGGCCGCACGAATCAGCGCCTTGGAGGGCACGCATCCGACGTTCAGACAATCGCCTCCCATCAGATGGCGTTCGATCAACGCGACCTTTGCGCCCAATCCCGCCGCCACCACCGCCGTGATCAGCCCCGCGGTGCCGGCACCGACCACAACCATGTTGTAGCGACCGGCAGGCTCGGGATTCAGCCAGTCCGGCGGATGCACATTTGCGACCAACATCCGGTTGTGTTCGTCATCCGGCAGGACCAAGCTTTGGACAGAAGCGCTCATTGAAGTCGGATTCTCCCTCTGGTGAATAACCATGGACGCGGCCGTGCAGTTAGACCGCCTTACCGGCAAACTTCTGATAGAGAATGGGCACCAGCGCCAACAGACCGAGTAACGTGAACGCGAGCAACACATTGGGCGAGGCGATTTCCTTGAGTGAACTGATCGTGCCGAGTTGGCGGCCGGCATACGCAAAGACAAAACTGCCGGGAATGATGCCCAAGGAGGTCGCCGCCATGTAGGTCCCCACATTGACCCTGGTCAGCCCCGAGACCATATTGACCAGAAAAAACGGGAACAGCGGGATCAACCGCAGCGTCATCAGATAACTGAACGCATTCCTGGCAAATCCCTGCTGAATCGCATCCAACCGGCTGCCGAATTTCTGCTCCACCCATTCCCTGAGCAGATAGCGAGCCACCAAAAACGCCAGCGTCGCACCCACGGTCGCACCGACATTGACGTAGAGCGTGCCCAACAGGCTGCCGAAGAGAAATCCTCCGGCCAACGTCATGATCGCTCCACCGGGCAGCGAGAGCCCGACCACCACACAGTAGCCAAGCACGAACATGGCCACCGCGACCGGATAATTGGCTTCTGTAAACGCGAGCAGACGAGCCCGGTTGGACTTGAGCCCATCCAGCGAGAGGTACTGTCCGAGATCAAAGTAGAAAAATGCGGCGAGGCTCAGCCCGACAAAAATCCCCAGCATCAGTTTGCCGAGCCCGGCGCGTTTCGAAGATGAGGGCGATGCTACAGATGTGGTCATGGCACCTTGGGGCGGTATCATCCTGCCTCCTCACTCATGTGTCAATCGTGGACTCACCTGCGCGGACAAGACACCGCTCGTGGCTGAAAGAATGTCAGCAACCTTACAGAGGAAGGAACCTGCTTGTCACCACATTGCACTCTATACGGATGGCGAATCTAATTAGATTGCCCGCCTGCACGATGATGAAGCACTATGGAATGGGCACGTCGATCGCCCCTTGCCTTTACTTTCAGACCATTTGAGTGACGCTCTGATAAAACGCTTCTCTCTTCCAGGGCCAGTGGACCTCAAGTACCCGTCTTGTCCCTCCGAAAGAACTCTTGAAGACAGGGTGCCAGTGGAGGTAATGTCTCAGGCGCATGCGCTGATTGAACTCTTGGACTCGGCTATGCTGACAACACACCCGGTTTCGCAGCAGTCCCAGAACTCGCACCCCGTCTATGAGACGACTTCACATGTGTGGATGCGCCCCTGCCCTCACTGCTCCTCGCGCCTGAGAAAACAATCACCTGAAGAATCATGGCGTTGCGGATGCGGTTGGCACGCGGAGTGAAGTGGTACAATTAGATCATTGTAAGGGGGTGACGTCATGGGACCGCTCTCGGTGCACGACATGAAAAGTGGATTTTTCCTCTTCGCAAGCTTCCTTCTCCTGGCGACGATCTGCGCCATCGCGGCCTTGGGCACGTTGATGCGTCCGCAGCGCTGGTCTGAACGAGAGACCAGACTGCACGTCTGATCCTCGCAAAAAGAACCAACGGCCAGGCTATACGCAGGCCGAGGGTGTAGCTGCGCCGTCCGATCACTCGAATCACCCTCTCCTGACCATCCGCCTCTTCACGCTCAATCTGAAGACCGAACGCCCCGACAATACTGGGTTTCTTCATTTCTTAGCGGACAGGTCACGAAGTACCCGCGTCACCCGATTGAAAGTACCGGCCTTGTAAGATCCTGGCCTCTTGCCCTACTCTGTCTCCAGGAGGCTGGGTATGGATCAGAACGACCGTTTCATCAAGACCAAGGAAAATTGGGCCAAGGCCCGACGCGGCGGGGAAGAACGCGAGGTCTTTTACGAAGGAGATGATCGGCTCCCTCCAGGCCAACATCTCGTGGAAACCTGGCCGGTACTCGACCTGGGCCAAAAGCCCGATATTCCCCTGTCGGAATGGACGTTGACCATCGGAGGTGCGGTGACCACGCCTGCCACTTGGACCTGGGCGGACTTCCTTGCGCAACCGCAATTCAAGAACGTATCGGACTTCCATTGCGTGACGTCCTGGAGTCGTTACGACAATGAGTGGGAAGGGGTCAGTTTCAAACAGCTGATGGCTGTCGTCCAGCCACTCCCGTCGGCCAAATTCATTCGCTTCAAATCGTACGACGACTACACCACGAATTTACCGCTCGTCGCCTGTCAGGACGACGACGTGCTACTTACGTACAAATGGAACGGCCGGCCGCTCACCAAAGAACACGGCGGCCCGGTTCGCATGATCATCCCGAAACGGTATGCCTGGAAAGGCGCCAAGTGGATCAAGGAAATCACCTTCTCCGACCACGACGAGAAGGGGTTCTGGGAAGTGCGGGGCTATTCGAACAGCGCCTTCCCCTGGCAGAATGACCGGTACGGATGAACGAACACAATTCTCCGGTGAACGCACCCATCATACAGCGTATCGAAATCTGGCCGGTCGATATTCCGATTACGGATCCGTTCGTGGTCGCCACGGGAGCACGGGTGACGGCGCAAAACCTGTTCATGCGAGTCACCTTGCGGGATGGAACTCAGGGGGTGGGAGAAGCCGCGCCCTTTCCCGAGGTCGGAGGTGAAGATCGGGCAGCCTGCTTCGCCGCAGCCACGGAACTGGCGAAGACTATGATCGGCCAATCGGTCGGGGACTACGAGTCCCTGGCAGACCGGCTCAACGAACAGGCCACACTCCACCCTGCCGCTCGTTGCGGCTTGGAAACGGCGATGCTCGACGCCTATTGTCGATCACGGCGCATCCCGCTCTGGCAATTGTGGGGAGCCGCGGACGTCCGCGAGCAGGAAACCGACATCACCATCCCGATCTGCAGTCCGGAAAAGACGCTGGAACTCGCACGTGGCTGGTATGCCAGGGGATTCCGCCTCTTCAAGATGAAAGTCGGGACGGATGTCGAACAGGACATTCGCCGCTTACAGGCCGTGCACAAGGCACTTCCCGAGATCGGCTTTATCGGCGACGGGAATCAGGGATTCTCCCGTGAGGACTGTCTCCGATTTATCCATGGAGTGAAGCAGTTCGGCGGGCGGCTGGTCTTGCTCGAGCAACCGGTCGTGCGCGATGATCTCGACGGACTACAGGCGATTCGGCACCTGACGGGCATTCCCGTGGCGGCTGATGAGTCGGTCCGGTCACTGGACGACGCGCGAGAGGTCGTCCGGATGCAGGCCGCCGACTATATCAACATCAAGATCATGAAAACCGGCGTGATAGACGCGTGGCGTATCGCCGCCTTCACCCGCTCCGCCGGCCTGCGTCTCATGGTCGGCGGCATGCTGGAAACCCGTATCGCCATGGGCTGCTCATTCAGTCTCGTGCTGGGCCTCGGCGGCTTCGATGTGCTGGATCTGGACACACCGCTCCTCCTCTCAACCGACCCGGTGACCGGAGGGTATCGATATAGCGGCCCACGTCTCCAGCCCTGGTCTGAAGGCGGACTCGATATGCAGATCCCTTGTCCCGCAGACCGCATCACCGTCCAGTAGCACGGATCCGGACCTCCTCACGCAACCTGTTTGCTCTCTGATTCTCACCCCCGGCAATGCACTGCAGGTTTCCCGAAATATTTTGCCGTTTTTCCACTTTTCTGAAAAATTAACCTCAGGCACAGCGGCTTCGCACAGGCGGAGCACCGATCGCAACGATTGGCACCGTACGTACCCGGGAGGAAGGTCCCATGCAAGTAATCACTCCACGCCCGATACTCGCGACCGCGTCTCCTCGCAACATCCGTCCCATCGCACTCTTCTGGATGCTTGGAGTCGGTACCTTGATGCTGGGAGGCTGTGTTTCGCAACAAACCTACGAGACAGCCAGGCATGAGGTAAAAACGCGGGCCACTGAACTCGCCCAGACTCAGGCGGACATCCAGAGCCTCGAACAACAACGAGAAGAGACCCACCTCGCCAATCAGCGTGAGGAACGCTCTCTTGCCACTCTCAAGGGCGAACTGAAAAAGATCCAGCTCGCCTACGAGCAGCTTCACAAGAGCAACCAGGCCAAACTCGCGGCCCTCGAGTACAGCATCGTGGCATTACGCGCCAGGCATCAGGCCATGTTGAAGGAAATCAGCGAGACCAAACGGATCGAGAAACGGCTGGAAGCGCTCACGGCCCAACACGAACACACGATGGCGACAACACCATCCGGCCCGGAGGCCCGTGTGACCACGGTGGACGGAAGCCCGCAGGAGCCGCACCTGGTCGCGGTCATCACCCCGCAAACGCCACAGATTGATTCCACGCCGACCGCATCGCAGACGCCCCCAGCCGCCACCAGTGCCGCCACGACACCGGCGATGCCTCAGCCCGCACCGGTCGTCGCAACCCCGCCTTCACCCAGTACTCCTGCAAAGGCCGCGCAAGCACCCGCTGCGCCGCAAGCCCCGCGACCCGCGACCGCAGCAGCCCCTCAGGACGAATCCTGGTTCTCAAGTGTGACGGGATGGTTCACGTCCCTCTTCGACTGGATCTGGGCCTAGAGATCGTCCTCAGCGCCTCTCTCCATCAATTCTGATCCAGGCGTTTCATCGCCTTATCAGCCCCACCGGAGCCCTCAAGACTGGGCCCCGGTGGGGTCGAACCCGTCACCCCCTTCTTCACACTTTTTACAATTCAACTCCGTCCCGAGGAACGCTCGCCGCCCCTCCTCCGTCAATACCCACGGACGACTCGTCATAGGCGGCTGATGTCGCACATGTTGGCCATGACCGCAGCGAAGGTCGGCCACCCAATGGCCTTCGTCGTCCTGGTGATACCCGATAATCGCCTGTTGCATAACGGACTCCCCGTGTTTCGTGCCGCTGTTTTGAATTGACGCACTCACCTGATAGAACCGGACGCGTGGATACCTGCATCCGAAGGGACTGTGGTAGACTTCCGCGCCCGGCAGAGTAGCATGTTTTCCAGGAGGTTGCGGATGGCACAGTCAGAATTTCGAATCGGCATCGTGGGAATAGGACGAATGGGGGCCAACATGGCCCGGCGGCTCCACGACCTCCACTATGCGATCGTGGCGGTCTATGACACCGATACGGAACGCGCCGAGGCGCTCGCGAAGGAACTCGCGTGCACGGCGGTCACGACTCCGGCGCGCGTGGCTGAGTTAGCCGATACGGTGCTGACGGTGGTGTCGGACGATGCCGCCATGCGCCAAATCTATTCACTCGGCGGGCCAGACAGTTTGCTACGCCACGCCGCCAATCGCCTGTTCATCAATTGCGCCACCCTGTCACCTGAGCTCCAAAGAGAAGTCCATGCGTTGGTCGAGCAACAGGGCGGCCGAAGCCTGGAAGCCTGCATGGCCAGCAGCATCACACAAGCGCGCCAGGGCACGCTCTATTTAATGTGCGGCGGACGACCGGAGGTGTTCGAGCGGGCGAAGCCGCTCTTGCAGGATCTGAGCGCACACCTGCGGTATATCGGGCCTGCGGGCGAAGCCGCCAAGGTGAAGGCCCTGGTAAACATGGTCATGAACGCCAACACCGCCGCGCTGGCTGAAGGACTCGGACTGGGGTCGGCCCTCGGCCTGGACCTCACGATGCTTCGAGAAGTCTTTTCACAGACCGGCGCCAACTCCCGCGTGCTCGAAACCGACGGTGAGGACATGCAACAGCGGGCTCACGACTGCTACTTCTCAGCCGCCCACGCGGCAAAAGACTCGGGGATCGCCTGCGCATTGGCCCAACAGGCAGGCTTGGACCTGCCCCTGGCCAAAGCCACCTACGATCAATATCGACGTCTCATCGACCATGGTAAGGGAGAATTAGATAAATCTGCCGTCGCTGAGCTGACCTTCAAAGACCGGCTGAATCATTGACGATCTGACGCCCCACACATTCTACCGATGGAAGCAGCGCCCCGGTCACAGCCGCACCGACCACCCTCGCAGTAGTTCACGAAGCCCGCGCTCGCCGGTCCGCTCCGGGCTAATGCTTTTCGAACGACCGCTCCGGTCGCACGGACGCATCAAGAAATCGCCACCGCTTCTGGGCATCGACATCGAACGCGCCAAGAAATGTGGCTTGGCCGACCAGCGATTGAAACTCCACCAGGCGAAGGCTGCAGTTGGCCGGATCGAACACCCGCGCATCGTACTGCCCCAAGACCGTGATGACGCCCGACGGCTGTTGGTAGACATTCCGCCGCCCGGCATACCCCGTGTCGGGAAACAATTCCGCCGTGACTGAGCAGCCGCGCGGCCCTTCAATGCGAAGGGTCAATCGATAGCGGGAGAGAAAGGGGTGCGTGGCGAGGCGAGTCAGGTTCAGCCGAAGCCCGGCCGAGGGAAGATCGAACTCGGCCGGCTCAGGGCGATCACTATTGCATGCCGACAGGAGGAGGACCAGACCGATCAGAGCCCAGCCCGGTCCTCTCCCTCGTCCCCTCATCATTTGGCCGTAGGCATCTTCGAGGCCGCTCCGATTGCATCAAGGCCCGCTTCGGCGCAGGCATCGTCCAGATGCGTACCAGGCGCGCCCCCGACACCGATCGCCCCGACCACCTCGCCGGCGATTTCGATGGGTAACCCGCCACCGACCATCAGAATACTCTCATTCATCTCTCGCAATGCTTGCAATGCGGGCTGCTTGGCAATCATGTCGGCCAAGTCGCTCGTCGCGCGCCGCAAGCTGGCAGCGGTATAGGCCTTCTTTCTGCTGCTATCGACGGTATGTGGACCAGCCCCGTCGGCCCGCATCATGGCCCGCAAGACCCCTGCGCGATCTACGACCGACGCACTGACCCGATAGCCGTCCTTCTTGCAGAAATCGAGCGCCGCTTGCGCAGCTTTACCCGCTAATGCCGCCGGCAACACAGCCTCTTTGGGTAATTCATCCGCCGCCGACGCCACCACAGGCCACCCGCCGGCCAGGAACAGAACCCCCGCAATCATGCCGACACGCCCCATGCCCCGTTTCAACAATTGTATCGTCCCCACCATCACACGCCTCCTTCGTTCTATATCCCCTGCGTAGTCAACCGAACACCCCTATCCGTATTCCGACGTGCGAGGGTACGGCCATCAAACCGCTCTGTCAATACTCAGCGCTCAAGCTTTCAGATTGTGAACAGGTACCGGCGTGCTAGGAATACAGGGCAAACTTCGCGGCAGGGGACAACTGTTCGTGGCCGACCGATCGAGGGAGGGAATAACGGGCCGCATCGAGTCCGGCATTGGAGGTGTAAACGCCCACCAGGACGATTCGCGGATGCGTAAGCGACCGACCTCCCCGGTGCAGCCCACTCGCATCACACAGGATGACACTGCCCGCCGGCCCGACGCAGGAGACAGACGGCAACGGCGTATCGTTGATGAGTTGGTCGAGCACATCCTGTTTCGGGTACCGACCGGTCGGGGGAATGGCAGGAAAGAGAGACCCGTACTCACCGCCCACCTGAGAACGCTTCACATAAGTGAACGGCCCCATCGTCCCATCGACATCGCTCAACAATACAAAGACCTTGATGATGCGCTTATCTTCATGATCGCGATGCCAGAGCTCCGCAGAGATCGGCGGCTCACCCTCACACACCGGGATGTTATGCCAGACGTCCATGTAGTTGAGACGGACCTGCAGCCCGAGATAAGTACTGGCGATACTCAGCAACTGCGGATGGAGAAAGAACCGGATGAAAGACGAGGGAATGGGCGGTCGTTTCGCGCGACGTCCGATCGCCCGCACCACGTACCATTTCGCATCGTTCGGATTGTATCGCTGCCTGATCTTCCGTTGGACATCCTGCCCGGCGAGCATCATCCCGGCATCCCGAGCTAGATCCCGGAACAAAGCCGGATCTTGCGCCAGAGCTTCGACGGAGGTGCGAAAGATCCCGTCGGTGTCGAGAGCGCGAACCGCCTCGACACCATGCGGACCAAGCACCTGCGGAATCGAGCGGAACACCCGCCGGGATCGGCGATTGATCGCCCCATAAAGAGGTGGGGACCAGCGAAGTCGATAGAAGAGCCGCCCGAGGATCGACAAGGGCCAGACATAGACCATCAAGCTGCGCACCAGCTGCAGACAGGTTTTTCCACGCCACAGTGTGTGCCACCCTCCGACTCGTTTCACGCCACCCCCACTTGCCGCTCAAGCACGGACAACAAGAAGGCTTCCGGTCGTCTGCGACAGGAGACCGGTTTTCCAGCATCCCCCTGCAGCTCCGGGACATCGGGGCTCATAAGAGATCCGAGCCGCAATGGCCTGCGCATCAGACAACCACTCCGTGATGATTGAGGGACTCAGTTCAACACTGCTGACTGAGTGAGAAGCGGGCGAGGTCAACAGCCAGCTAGCAGGTTGTCGGTTCAGCGCCGCCGCTCTTGTATTTTTTTGAATCGGCTGCGATCAGGTATTCCAGGCGCACCGCCTGCAGGCGGTTCAAAAAGGCCGTCCAGCAAGGCCGCAGCGAATGAAGGGCCGAGGGCGTACCCTCTGCGGTACGTTGAGACTCTGAATGGAGCGAGAACGCCGGCGGCGGACTTTTTCAACGGCCTGCTAGAAGGTGGAGATGGGATGGATGACAGCATCCAGCGTGCCGGGAC
>ERZ1292633.1392-Hain-H41-02um-R1-1392-length-26172-cov-7_pt1 | contig 26172 bp, 21 predicted proteins | sample MGYA00564406_ERZ1292633 | MGnify/ENA primary metagenome ERZ1292633 (study PRJEB36523, sample SAMEA6512639) | groundwater metagenome | collected 2019-01-08 | study: AquaDiva: Metagenomics assemblies of 32 groundwater samples | reverse complement strand
CCGACGACGCCGGGACTCGCCCCGCTGGTTCTCGACGGCGACTTTCACGCACCGCTATCCGGCATCGCCCAGGATGTCGAATTGACCCTTGCGATCGAGGGCGACAAACCCATTCGCATTCGCGGCGCGATGCTTTGGACGCACTTCGGCGTGAGCGGGCCGGTCGTGCTCGATGCGTCGCGACACTGGCACCGCGCGACGCTGGAAGGTCGAAAGGTCTCGATGTCGGCGAACCTCTTGCCTGGATGCGACTTTGCGACTGCCGAAAAAAAATTGATCGACCTGGCGGCGGTGCAACCCAAGACGCTTCTGCCCAATGGGCTGGCGACGCTGATTCCCGCCCGCGCGGCCGAGGCGATCGTCGCGCGGCTCCGAATCGAGCCGCGGATCGTGATGGCGCATCTGAATAAGGACGTCCGCCGTGCGCTGGTTCACGCCTTAGTCGAGTGCCCGCTGCCGGTCCGCGACAGTCGCGGGTACAACTTTGCCGAAGTGACGGCGGGCGGCGTTCCGCTGACCGAGATCGACCCGGCGACGATGGCTTCGCGGGTGTGTCCGGGTCTGTTCCTCGTGGGTGAAATCCTCGACGTGGACGGACGCATCGGCGGTTTTAACTTCCAATGGGCGTGGTCGAGCGGATACGTCGCCGCAGATAGTCTTGGGAGAATTTTCCACAAATCGTCTTTGCGGCATCATCAATAACAGGTATCATTCCGCACAGTGGCGATCCATTTGCGCCGCCAGTCGATCCTTGGAAGTTTCGTTTTCCACAACCCTCAGGAGAAGAACTATGGCGAGCTTTCCTTCCTATCCGCTACAACACCTTCTTGGGCGCGTCAGCTATCCGCCGGATACGAAATTCAGACCGGATGGCGACACGATTCACCTCCGCGACCCGGTGCTCCTGTTAAACGGGGAAGCGCTGCCGCCAAGCAATGGCAAGATTCAGATCTGGATACCCGGATCGCACAAGCCGAGGACAATCCATTTAAAGGGCAAGCCCGGCGAGCAGTATGCTCCAATCCGATTCGAGGGTATCGATGCGCCGGAGGAGCACTATCGCTCCAATCCCTTTTCGCTCAAGGTGGACAGTAAAACAATCCGCTTTCTGAAGGACAAGAAACGCAACCAGAGCGAGCGCTCGCAACCCCAATGGAGCCCGGCGACCCGATATGCTGTCGGCCAACTTGCGAAAGCGGGGTGGGCGCTCATCGAACTCGACCGCGAAGTGACCGACAAATACGGTCGGGTTTTGGGCTACGTCTACGCCAGCGACGCGATGGGGAATAAAGGCGCCTTCATTTCACTCGAGCTATTGCGTCGCGGACTGGCGTTCCCATTTCTCTTCGAGTCGGCGGGGGATTTTATCCCGCTCTTTCTGCGCGCGTCAGCCTCCGCCCGGAAAGCCGGCAAAGGCATCTGGAAGAACTATCGTCACAAGCCCGTGACCTTCCAAGATTCCTTCGATGCACCGAAACATTACACCGATAAGGAGCCGCCCGCGCAAAGAAAGGCGCCGCTGAATCTACCCGTGGTGTTCCGAAGGATTGTCGATGCTTATCAACTCAAGGGGTTGGGCCTGACCGCCGCCTTGCGGAAATACGACGCGATTGACTACACGACTGGCGATCTGGTACCGGGTGACCGCTACCATGAAATCGCAATCGATCGCATGATCTGGGCGCCGCATAGTTATACATGATCGGCGACGGATCGCGGAGTGACGGAAAGTCTCGACGCTACGGGCGGACCATTACGACGACCGATTCGCGCGGAGCGAGGTGGCCGACGCGTCCGAACTTGCGGCGAGACGGAATCAGGTCCCGCGCCGCGCGGATGGATTGGACCTCGAAGCCGGTCCCTTCCGCCAGTTCCGCGACGATCAAGTCCGCCGGTACGTAGACATCCTTGATTCTCGCCCCGCCGACGACGAACCACGCGACGCCGCCGGGCCGCATCACGCGACGACACTCGTCGAGCACCTGCGACAGGTCGTGAAAATAATCTCGAACGACGCGAGCGAGTTTCATTTGTCCGGCGGCTTCGAGTGCGCCGGTTGCTTCGGCGGCGGCTTCATGAATCGTCTCGATGCTTTCCGATCGACCCTGGCCGCGCGGCCTCGGCCGAACCTGATCGCGGCGGACAGGGGCATCGTCGTGTCCGAACCATGAGCGGTAAATCGTTTCCAGCGGATCGTTGATCCGCCCGTAGTCGTAGCGGGAGAGATAAGGCGGCGAGGTGAGGACGCCCGCGACGGACTCATCGTCCACTCCGCCCAGTCGCCGCGCGTCGCCCACCATCACCTGATTCGACAACGCCAAAGCGTGGCACAAATCGTCGCGGATCATGGCGACCACCTCCGCGAGGGTTTCGGCGATCGGCTTGGCGCCGCGGTTGAGCCGCCCTTCGGCCGTGTGCCGCCGCGCCTCGGCCAGCATCAGCGCCGCCCGGTGGATCGGCAGCTCCAGGCGCTCCGCGACGCGTTCCCAGCTCGACGTGTCCGGCAGTTCCGGTATCGGCGGCCAGACGCGCTCGAACTTCGCCGCTGCAAGAAACACAAGTGACGACATCGCCTCGACGCCGATCGCATGGACGCTCTGCCGAGCGCATTCCGCCACGCACGTGCCCGACCCGGAGAACGGATCGAGCACGCGGCAGGTCGGGTCGCTGCGCCGGATGGTCGCGTTTTCCTCGAGAAAAAGCCGTACCAACCCCGGCGAAAAGCCCTGGCGGTACGCCAGCCAGCGGTGGATCGGTTCGCGCCGCGCGCCATCGGAAGTCACCAGCGTCGCCAATCGGGGTTCTTCGTCGAGTCGCCCGGCCCAACGGCGTTCCAACCGTTCCCGTGCTTCGGTCGACTCATTCCGCTCGGCAAATCGCTGCGCTCGGTTGCTTCGTTGTCGCATGACGGCGGAGTATAGCCGATTCCACTATTGCGGCGTGGGTCGGATCGCGCAATTGCACGACCCCGCCAACTGGGGCCGATAAACACCCCGTGCGTACCGGACACGCGGGCTTATTCCGTGCGACGACCTATAATGCCCAACGGGGCGCGGTCGCGCCGCTCGATTCGGGCGACGTCGCCGATGATCATCGTACCTCTCGGGACTCCCGGCTGAATAGACCGGACGACTCTATGACCGACAAACCGATTATTGTTGTCGCGCTCGGCGGAAACGCGATCTCGCGAGAAGACCAGGAAGGCAACGTCGCCGAGCAGTTCGAGAACTCGCTGGTGACCGCGGTCGCCCTCGCGGAACTCGTCGAGCAGGGCTACCCGCTGGTCGTCACGCACGGCAACGGTCCGCAGATCGGCAACTTTCTGCTCCGTAACGAAGCCGCCGCCGGGGCGATCTACCCCCTGCCGATGGAAGTCGCCGTCGCCCACGTGCAGGGCGGGATGGGATACATGATCGCCCAGGCGCTGACCAACGAATTGCGGCGCCGCGGATTTGACCGCGCGGCGACGGCCATTGTTACGACCATTCGCGTGGACGCCGACGACCCGTCGTTTCGCAACCCGACCAAGCCGATCGGCCGGGTGCTCACCCGCGAAGACGCCGAACGGTATGAGCGCGGCGAGGGCTGGGCGATCATGGAATCCTCACCCGGCAAGTTCCGCCGCGTGGTGGCTTCGCCGATGCCGCGGCACATCATGGAAATCAAGACGATCCGCCGGGCGGTGCAGGCGGGCGATTTGCTCGTGGTCTGCGGCGGCGGCGGAATTCCCGTCGTCGAGGACCCGCGAGAAGGACTTTGCGGCGTCAAGGCCGTAATCGACAAGGACCTCGCCTCGGCCCTGCTCGCCGCGGAACTCGACGCGGGGCTGATGATGATCCTCACGGCCGTGGACTACGTGAGCATCGACTACGGCAAGGCGACCGAGCGGCAGATCAGGCAGATGACCGTCGATGAGGCCGAGCGGTGGTTGAACGAGGGTCAGTTCCCGCCCGGCTCAATGGGCCCGAAGGTGCAGAGTGCGGCCAACTTTTTGCGGACCGCGCGGAGCGACCGCGCTCAGGTCATCATCGGCCCGCTGCACCGCGCCGCCGACGCCGTAGCCGGACGCATCGGCACGCGCATCACAAGGTAGGGTGCGTCCCGGACGCACCTTTTCCAACTGTGCCGCTCGTGAACTCAAGTCTTACCCCCACCCGGATGAGCTCCCCCATCCGTGCGTTCGAGGATAGCGTCGAGGATTTGGCGTTCGGCGGCGGTGTCGCGGCGGAGTGTGCGCCAGACGGTGTTCTGTGCGGCGGTGGTGGCCGCGTCGCGGTCGATGGCGGTCTGCTGGCCGGGAAGGTCGCTGCCGGATCGATCGGCGGCGTACATGCTATAGGCCTGTGTGGCCTGCTCCTGCACAAGTACCTTGCAATAGACCTTGGTCAGATCGCCCGGACCGGCCACGCGAACCTCGACGAAGCGTCGCGTCTTGGCGGCCGAGCTAAGCCCCACGCCGGACCGACTGCTGCGGTCGCGGGGATCGTTTTCGATCGACTCGGTGGTGATGACGCCCTCGGCCGGGTCGCGCTTGGCGATTGAGTATCCACGTTCGACGAGAGCGGCTTCGGCCGCGTCGAGCACGACCGAACGATCCGCCTGCCGCACCTGTCGAACGCCGTAGTCGAGGGGGGTCGGCTCGGGCGACTCGCAGGCCGTCAGGGCGAGCAGGCACGCGCTGACCATCGTCACTCGGATCAATCGGGCAGAGATCATGCGACCATTATCGAACGGTCCGCCGGAGACGCAAGCGCGGCGATCGACAGGGGCGTACCGCGGGTACGTGACAGTTCCGGCGGGTCTGTTGCGGCACGCCGGAACCGTCTTATCCGAACCCGGAGCGGCTCCCCTTTACGCGAAGCGTCAAGGGCAAGCGACGGGCCCTATGCAGCCTCCGGCGTGGTGGATTGGCCCCGCGCTGGCGCTTGGGGTTCGGACAATCCCCCGGAACGCCGTCGCCCACGTATGCTCCCGCATCGCCGGCGGCGGAATCAGGTTGCTGGTGCGCTCGCCATGCCTGAATCGCCGAGGAAGTATTGTTTTTGGAACCACAAGGCCACGTTGACCAGACCGATGAGAACGGGAACCTCGACGAGCGGACCGATGACGGCGGCGAAGGCGGCACCCGATCCGATTCCGAAGACGGCTACCGCCACCGCAAAGGGTAAATCATTCTGCGTTCCTACCTAGGAGTCGCTTCCTGCATGTGCCCGACTGTTTCAACGCGGGCTGCGATTCTATCCCCCGATACGAACTAACGACACAGCCTGATTCATGGGGCCAATCGGTGCCTTGCGACCGATAACCGCCTCAAGAATCTCGTCTGCCAGTGGCTCGTTCAACTCCACGCCGTCCCAGGCCGTGTTCAGGTTCGCCGAGTTCCGGTCGTGTACACAGGGGATCACGTCGCCGCGTGACGTAACCCGTAGTCGACGGCAACGCCTACAGAACGGTTGGGTCGTAGGTGCGATCACGCCGATAACGCCGCGGACGCCGTCGCCGGTCACGGTGAAGTCGACAGCCGGTTGCCCAGGCGGCGCGGGAATCGATCGCAGATCAAATCTCTCGGCCAAGCGTTGCACGATTTCTGCCGCCGGCACCAGATGTTGATCTACGACATGCTGAAACGGGCCGATCGGCATTACCTCCAGGAACCGCACGATGCATCCCCGCCGCAAGCCCCATTCGGCCAATTCGCAGATTCCTCCATCGTTGACGCCTCGCTGCACGACGACATTGATCTTGAGCGGCGTGAGCCCCTCATGAATCGCCGTCTCGATTCCGCCAAGCGTTAGTGCGAGCTGTCCGCCGCGCGTGATCCACTCAAAACGATGCGGATCGAGCGTGTCGAGTGACACATTGATGCGGTCGAGTCCGGCGGCGTGCAAAGCCGCGGCCTTCGCGGCCAACGCCTGACCATTCGTGGTGAGGGTCAGCTCGTGAAGAAGTCGGAGCTTGGACAGGCGCGCGACAAGTTGAACGATGTGCGGGTGCAGCAAGGGCTCGCCGCCGGTCAATCTCACATGGCGAATGCCGTGTTTTAGCGTGAGCCACTCAACGAGCCGAAGCGCGAAGTTCGGGTCGATCATGTGGTAGACATGGCGGTCGCGCCCGGGCACGCAGTAGCGACAAGCGAGGTTGCAGTGGTCCGTCAGAGAAAGACGGAGATGGTCGATCTCTCTGCCGCAGCCGTCGATCATGCGAAGGCCTTTCTTTTCGCCGGCAGAGACACACGCTGTTGGCGACAAATCACGCAAATACCGCCGGCCAGGCCGACACTCGCTCGACCGCACTCCGAACAGGGCAGCAACCGGAGCGAGATAATTTCAACTCTATCCTCGGTCTCCGCGCGGGAATAGACACGCAAAGCGTTTGTCGCGCATACTGTCTCGCAATCGCTGCATCCATCACATTGTGCAGGGCGCATCGTGTATACAACCCGATCATCATGCACCGAGCGACTCAGTGCGTCTGCGGAACAGATTCGCACGCACGCTGAGCAGTCGGAGCAACGTGCTGCTTCGATTCCGACGCTCCATGGCCCCTTGGAGCCTTGGCGCCGACGACCCAGCATCAGCACGTCGCGCCGGCTCCATTCGCGAAGACGTCGTTGCCGGTTCGTCCGCCGCGACAACGTCGTTCGCTGGGAGCTTTCAGCCAATCCAAGCAGCCACCGAATCATGTTTCGACTTCGCCATACTCCGGGATCGAGTTCCCCCGTGACGGTTCCACAACGCTCTCCAGCGTTGCCAAATCTCGTTGTGCAAACTCAACGGCCAGGTCCGCCACGGCGCGAAAATATGCGTGTTGCGACTTTTCATAGATGGCGTCACGGAGCTGCTCGATCCACGTTACGACGTGGGCCGCCAGAAAATCCCGTTGCATCTCCCAGGTTCGTTTGAGTTTTCCTTCGTCGCCCGTTTCCGCGAACTCTTGCTCCTTGTCGCAAAGACATGCAAGGTAGCTGAACTCCAATCCGACGTGGTCGGGCAGGTCCTTGTACTCGTCCGAAATGTCCAACGCCGCCAGTCGGTACCATTTTTGCACGTCGACCGCCGACTTGCCCATGAGCAACCCTCTGACGCTCGTGCCGGCCACCTCACGCTCATCGCGAAACACGGACTCATATGGAGTCACGTATTGTCCGCCCGGGACCTTGAATAGATTCATGAACTCCTGATGGGCCTGTCGCTCCAGTTCCGGTGTCCGATCGACAGTCTCGGAAAACCGCCGGAGCGCCTCGGCCGTCCCACTGCTCAGCAACGCCTCTGCCCAATCACGAAATAAATCGGAACGGATAGCAGCCAGCGCTTCCGCTGTTGGCGGCTCCGAAAAGGCGCTGCTCAAGAATCTGTACATGCATCGTCGAGCGGGCGCTAGCTTGACCATCTCCGCCCCTCTGACCGCTTCTACCATGAGCACAGAACACCTATTGCGCCAGGAGGACGAAGTCGATATTGGGCCTGGTCAGCGCCGGATCGTTGAAGCCGGCCGGCGCCGTCTCGGTCTCGCCCGTGAAATCCTCGACGAACTGAATCGCGCCGGTCAGGCAGGCGGTGAAGCAGGCCGGCGTCAGACCTGCATCCAGCCGATGCACGCACATGGTGCACTTGCTGACCTTCCCCGTATCCGTGTCGATCCGCGGCGCGCCGTACGGACAGGCGAACATACAGTACCGGCAGCCGATGCATAGGTCCTGATCGATCAATACGACGCCGTCCGCCTCTCGTTTGACGATGGCGCCCGGAACCGGACACGACTTCATGCACGCTGGCTCATCGCATTGGTTGCACGCCAGCGAGATGAATTCGCGCCGTGGGTTCGGATACGCACCGCTTTCACGCTCGACGACGAAACGCCAGTCAGTCCGCAGGGGAGTGTTGTTCTCCGCCTTGCAGGCCACGTAGCACGACCGGCAGCCGATGCACCGTTTCAAATCAATGATCCAACCTACTTGGGCCATGGTCATTACTCCTGCCGCTAGACCTTTGTCACCTGCACGCGCGTGTCGGAGAACGACGCGCTGGCGCCAATCTTGTCCTGAAGCGTCACGTTGCGAAGATGCGGATCGAGCCGCATGATCTCATTCGCCTGCACTCCCTTCCCGCGCGTGGGATCGTGATCGGCGTTCACTCCGTTGACCTGGTAGGGGCGCGACGACATCTCTCGGTGACCGAAGTGGTGCGAAACCGCAACGACGCCGGGGCACACCGTATCCGTCACTTTGGCGCGACCGATAACGCCGTTCGGCGCCGATACGGAGGCCAGCTTGACCTCGTCACCCGTGCGAATGCCCCGCGCGCTCGCGTCCGAGGAGTTGATTTCGATGAAGTTCTCCGGCTGAATCGAAACCAGCCACGGATAGCGAATGGTGTGCATCTGGGTGTGCCAAGCGTACTTATAGGTCACGACGATGAGCGGGAAGGCGGCGTCCATCTGGTGGATCGAGTTACCGGCAACGTCGGCGATCGGTTCATACTTGCCGATGCCGTCGAAGTAGGCTCCGGTGATTGAATCGCGCGTTTTGGCAAGTTTTTCGGAGAAGAAGTAGAGGCGCGTCGAGAAGCGGTTTTTCAGCGTCTCGCCATCGTAGGCTGTATCCGCGTTGGCGAACCGCCCGCCGCGCGCCAACACGGCGTCTAGGCCGGGACCCGTGGAATCGGTCGCGATGTTCGTGATGATCTGCCGCCAGAAGTCCCACGCGTTCGTCCAGGGGAGCGACAGACCCATCGCGTTTCCGATGCCGATCAGGATATCCTCCAGGGTCTTGGCGTTGGGGAGGATGCCGGTGTAGTTCATGTTCGAATCCGTGGCGCCTACTACGGGCTGACGCACGCCGGTGAGCTTGGTCAGAATCGTCGGGGCCACGGTGACCGCGGTCCATCGCTCGAAGTAGGTGGTGTCCGGCAAAACGTAATCCGCCCAGGCGGCCGTCACGCCCATGGCGATGTCGATGGCCACGAGCAGATCAATCTTGCTCTCATCCGCCACAACTCGCTCCCAGGCGTCTCTCGCTCCTGGGGTGGAGTAGGGAAGTCCGTTCCAGTAGAGAATGAGCGCCTTGATCGCATACGGATACCCATCTTCAATGCTGGGAATAATTTCCTGGAAGTTGTAGTGACGGGCGATCGGAAACCACGGTCGCCGGGCCGGATAACCACTGGCCGCAAACTCGGTACTGCTCTCATAGGATTTCCCGACGCGCGTGATGGGAATCCCGCCCTCGGTCACTTTGCCCGGGAACGTATTTGGATCGAATGGCGCCCCGTCGAACTTGTCCTTGAAACCACCGCCGCCAAACGCCAGACCGCCCTTCCAATTGAAATTGCCAAGGAGCAGGTTCAATGAGAGGATGGTCAATCCGGTGTAGGTGCCGTTAGTGTGCTGAACGGGGCCACGGTACATCGTGACGTTCCCATGCCGCCCGGACGCAACGAACTCCTGCGCGATGGTCTGAATGGTCGTCACGTCCACCCCGCAAAGCGCCGCGTACTCGTCGATGGTCTGCTCGCGCACACGCTCCACGTACAACTCAAAGGCGGTCTTGCAGATCACTCCGTTGACAGTGACTTGTCCTGGTAGAAGCTCGGCGCTGTCCACGGTGTTGAATTTCACGCCGGCGCCGGCGGACCAGACGACGAACTCGGTGTTCAGTCCGTCAGGGATGCCCGCCTCGTCGGCCCGCAGGAAGGCGAGAGGATGTCCATCCACAATCTTCACCAGCAAGGTCGCGTCCGAGACGTTCAGTTCGCCGCCGGGATTGGCCGCGCCGTCGTGCGGACGCCGCAGGAACGCCGCGTTGTACAGGTTGTTGTCGATGATATACCGCCCGATCGCTAGCGCGAGGGTGGCATCGGTTCCCGGTCGGATGGGCACCCATTTGCCCTTGGACGCGGCCACGTTGCACCGTGGGTCCACGACATAGAGCTTCCCGCCTCGCTCGAGCATATTGATGAGCTTGCGCGCGATGGGCACGAACGGGAAATTCGCGGAGCACGGATCCGAGCCGAACCACAACACGAATTCCGCGTTGGCGAGATCGGGCTTGGTGTGATCCTTGAACTTCTCCTCGATCCCGTTGCCGGTCAGCAGTTCGTGCGCCGTGTGGTGGCTCTCTTCACAGATGCTCGTGTGGTCGTGACGTGCGTTGGCCGTCCCGACGATATTCTTCCAGAACAGGTCCGTGAAGCGCGACTGCTGATTGCGCCCGCCGGAAAACATAATTTGATTGACGCGCTTGCCCAGCTCCAGCGCATTCGGGTCGATGTCGTTCTGCAGGTCGCGGTACGGTGCGAGCTTGGTGCCGATCTCGGAGAACGCCTGCTCCCAGGTAATGACTTCCCACTGCCCGGAGCCGCGCGGGCCAACCCGCTTGAGCGGCTCCTTGAGCCGGTACGGGTCGTAGAGCGACTGCATGCCAGCCAGCCCCTTGGCGCACATCGTGGCGGGAATCAGTCGAGCCGCGCTCGGCTCGGTCTCAAACGCGAGATGCGATTCCATGTTGCAGGGGTTGTAGGGATTGCCGTCGATCTTCACCAGAACCCCGTCGACGACCTTGCAACGCATCCCGCAGCGGCCATGACATCCCTGACAGACGCTGTATTTGATCTCCACCCGTGGGTCGGTCTCGACGAGGACCGGATTGCCGAAGTTGGCCGCTTGCGCCTCGTTTTCGCGGAAGAACACGCTGCCTACAACGGCGCCCCCGGCAAGGATCCCGGACACCTTGATGAACGTCCGCCGCGAAAGCTCCGAGTCCAGCCAGCTACCCACGCTGCCGCGCTTTGCGATTCTGTATTCATTCGAGGCTACCACGTTGGTTCTCCTTGCCGTTCTTGCTAGATCCTCAAGCCCGCGTGACGCGCCGTCGCGTGGGCTACGGCTTACAGCGATCGAACTACCGAACATAAAACTGCGGCACGCCTGGTGCCGTGTTTTGACCGTGACACGACGTACAGCCGGTCTCTTCCATGTCCACTTGCTCGCGCAGGTTGGAGGCGGACTGAGTCAGGAAATCCACCCGCGAATGGCATGCCACGCACAGCCAATCGGCCCCGCCGAATTGGTGTAGCATCCGACTGTGGGCGGTCGGCGTCACACCGTCCAATGCCACTTCGTTGAGTCGGTCCGCATGACAGCCAATGCAGTTTTCTCCGTTGTAATTCTCGAATGCCTCATCGTGGATGCCGATCAATTCGAGGTCGATATGCTGCGCCGGGATGAAAGCCCGGACCCGTTTCCCGGTGAAATCCGTCTGGAAGGCGGAGAAATCCTTCAAGTCGACGTGGGCGTCACCGTCGAAGTCCGCGGTCGCGGCGCATCCCGTAGAGGGCTGCACGTCGGGGCCGACCCACCAACTCCGCAACCTCTCGAAGTCAGCCAGATCGACATCGCCATCCCCATCAAGGTCCCGCGAAGCAGCGCGCCAAGACGCAGACAGAGCCGTCGCGGCCGCAGCCGCGGCGACCGCGACGTTTACTGCGCAGATTGCCCGAGTCATTCCCTCATCCCCCTCCAAAAGACAGGCGTGCAAGTGGGGCCGATCGAGAGGGTGATGGCTTCTCGCCCCCTCCGGTCCACGTTCGGCCGGGTCGCTTTGCGCCGACGCGCACCGACCCTCCGATGCCGGTCGACGCGATGACGGCCTGCCGCCGCCAGCCCAACCCAGAGGATTGTAGCGCCGATTCCCGACCGTTCCCAGCACCGGTTCCGCTCGGGCAATGTCCCGGCGCTCCCCCGGAGCCTGGTCCGCCGATACGCCAATCGCTTGCCCCGGCGGGTGTCCTTTATCGATCATTATATTAACGGTCTTACCCATCTTATCCGGAACCGCTCGACTGCCTTCGGATTAGATCACAGGCCGTGCCTAATCGGCGTATAACGCCGTCGCTCCTGGTATCGGCTGCGCCCCATGACACGCGGCGCACGCTGCGTCCGCCATGTTCACCTGTTCACGAAGTCCGCCAGCGGAAGCCGTGAGGAAGTTGGGGCCCGATCCGTGGCAGCGTACGCAGCGGTCATTCCCCTCGGCGAAGAGCCCGAGCATCGTGCTGTGCGCCGCGGCCGTCACGCCATTGAGGGCGACCTCATTGGTCCGATCGGTGTGGCATCCGACACAGTTGCCGTTGTAGCCGTCGGAATTCGGGTCGTGGATGGCGATTAACTCGTACCCGATGGTTTTCGCGGGTAGAGTTGGACTCGGTTGCCCGGTGGACTCCGCGACGCACACGCCATCGTCGCACGCGAGGTCCACGCAACAATCTGCGTTGCTCGCGCATGCCTCGTTTTCGGTTGCGCAAACCCCGTCAGATCCCGCGTCAGATCCCGCAGGGGCGCCCAGACATCCCCACACAAAAAGCGGACAGAGTACGCATAGAAGCAACTCCCGCGCCGGAATCTTCACGCTCATGGGTGTTCCCCCTGAGTTAATTCATGCCTTACTTTAATAGCCCATAATAAACCACGCCATAATGCAAAATGGCTTGCAAGATACGCGCCGCGCCCTGTCCATCCTGACTCAAAACAGAGAAGAATTCGCCGGTACGCTCCCCAAGCTTGATTCGCCGGGGAAGTATCGTTTTTGGAGCCACAAGGCCACGTTGACCAGACCAATCAGCACGGGGACTTCAACCAGCGGACCGATGACGGCCGCGAATGCCGCTCCGGACCCGATGCCGAAAACGGCGACCGCCACTGCGATGGCCAGCTCGAAGTTGTTGCTTGCCGCCGTGAACGCGATCGTTGTCGTCCTGGAATAGTCGGCGCCCAGTTTCTTGCCCATCCAGAAGGACACCAGGAACATCACCACAAAGTAGATGCACAACGGGACCGCGATGCGCACCACGTCGAGCGGCAGTTGCACGATGAACTCGCCCTTGAGCGAGAACATCACGAGAATGGTGAACAGCAGCGCGATCAGCGTGATCGGGGAGACCTTCGGTATAAACTTCGTCTCGTACCACTCGCGGTTCTTCGCCTTCAACAGGACGAATCGCGTCAACAGGCCCGCGATAAACGGGATGCCCAGGTAAATGAACACGCTCTCCGCGATCTGGCCGATCGTTACGTTCACGGCCGTGCCTTGCAGGCCGAACAGCGGCGGCAGGACCGTGACGAAGAACCAGGCATACACCGAGTAGAACAGCACTTGAAAGATCGAATTGAACGCGACCAGACCCGCCGCGTACTCGGTATCGCCTTTGGCCAACTCATTCCAAACGATGACCATGGCGATGCAGCGAGCCAGGCCGATCATGATCAGGCCGACCATGTATTCGGGATAGCCGCGAAGGAACAGCACCGCCAGGACGAACATGAGGACCGGGCCGATGACCCAGTTCTGTACGAGCGACAGGCCGAGGATTTTCACGTCTCGAAACACGTCGCCTAATTCTTCGTACTTCACCTTGGCGAGCGGCGGGTACATCATGAGGATCAGGCCGATGGCGATGGGGATGTTCGTGGCGCCGATCTGGAACCGATTGATGAATCCTTCGACGGCCGGAAAAAAGTAGCCGCCGCCCACGCCGACGGCCATCGCGAGAAAAATCCAAAGCGTCAGGAAACGATCCAGAAAGGACAATCCTTTGGGGCATTCCTCTTGCACGTTGGTGCGCTCCTTGCTCCAACCTTGAATTCCAGCCGCTCTTTCAGTGGGCTCGCGCAGCAGCGCGAAAGGCGACGGGAGGTTCGGGTTTGGATCCTCCTGCAGCTCCCTTTGGCAAGGGCGGAGGTCTTTCGGCTGGCGGCGAGAGTTCGCGGCGGGCGCGAAGCCAATCGCGAAGCTGTTTCTCGTCCACCGGATGGTTGCCGAGCAGGCCCGCTTCAATGGCGGCGGCGGCGTCGCCGAGGTAGGCCGATTGGGTCAATGATGCGCCTGCGGCGAGGGCGAGCGTCGATGCCGCTAAAAGCGCGTCACCACAACCCAAATGATCGACAGCGTAATCGGCGAAGGCCGGCAGCAGCTCACTCTTGAGCCGACTGGACCAGTCGGGCGAGTCGCGGTCCTGACTGCGGCGCTCGAAGACGAGCAGGCCGCGCTTTTCCAGGGTGATGAAGATGTGCCGCGCCTGCGTTTCGCGGAGCACTTCCCAGGCGACGGTGGACAGGCCGGAGTCGTTGTCGTCGAGCATCGCTCGCGCTTCGCGTTCGGTCGGGCAGAGCAGATCGACGTTGCGGAAGCCGAGCAGGTGGGCGCGTCCGCCGTAGCCTTCGACGGCGTTCTTCTCGGCCAGAAAGCCGGGATCGGTCGAGCCTTCGTATTCGCGGCCCTTGACGTACACGTCGGGGCGGACTTCGCCGAGGAGTTGCTCCGCGGTCGGCGACGCGTTGATGTGGACGTAATCGACGAACATGATCGCGGCGAGGTTTTCGGCGCGGAACTCCTGCGGGATATAAGGCCGATTGTCGCCCTTGCCGACGTCGAGGTCGCCGGTGAGCGAGACGATCAGCACGTCGCCCTGCTGGCGGGCGAACTCGAGATAGCGAATGTGGCCGGGGTGAACGATGTCGAAGCAGCCGTGGCACTGGACGATTGTCTTGCCGGCGGCGCGGGCTTCGCGTACGACTTCGAGCAGTCGGTCGTGATCGACGATCTTGCGTTGAAAGTCAGAGGGCATTGTTTTGTCATCGGACCGCGCGGCGGATACGCTCCGTTGTCCGGTCGCTCACGCTCCCGGCTCGGATTGACCCGTCGCTACCGCTCCGGGTTCTGATACGAGTCCGCGAGAAGAATATCGGCTTGGCGGCGATGCAGGGTTCACGGATACCCGCTGGAGCGACGTTGCAAAGGCGGCGTCGCGGCGTACCATCGTGAAATAGTTGGTGCGACGGAGTATCGGCGGTCCGTACGAAGGAGCCGAGGCTTGCAGGCCGAAAATCGCCACCCTCGCCTCTGACGAGGCGGGCCACCCAGCCACTCGAAAACCGTTGCGAGGTCGCCTTTCGCATGATGATTCCTTGGACGCTGGAGCGCTACATCTTCCGCGAGATGGGGAAGACGTTCCTGCTGACCGCGACGGCGCTGACCGGGGCGCTGGGGCTGGGCGGCGGCGTGATGCAAATGGTGGAGCTGGGCGAGGTTACGCCCGCGCAACTCCTTCGCCTGATGGCGCTGGTGCTCCCGGTGGCGGCGGCGCTGACGCTTCCGGTCGCGGCGCTGTTCAGTGCGACGGCGACCTACGGCCGGTTGAGCGCCGACAACGAGTTCGTCGCGTGCCGCGGCGGCGGCATCAACCTGCACGTGCTTTTTTTGCCGGCGGTCGCGCTGAGCCTGGCGTCGGCGACGGTCACCTTTCTTTTCATCAGCTTTCTGATTCCGCGGATGATCCAGAATCTCGGCCAGGTGGTGGAGTCCAACGTGGCCGGGCTGATCGAGCAGCGGCTCAATCGTCCGCGCGGGCTCAAGCTCGGCGACTATCGCATCTACGCCGACGAGATGCAGGCCGATCCCGACCGTAACGACACGGTGGCTCTGCATCGTGTCGCGTTTGTGCAGACCAAGGGCGAGACATGGGTCCGGTACGGCAGCGCTCTTTCGGTCAGTCTCAATTTCGATCGGCAGGCCGATCGCATTCGCGCGGCCGCGGTCATGTCCGGTTTGACGCTTTTCGATCGGAAAGAGGGGAGCTTTTCGGAGGTCGGCGAGCTGGAGGTTTCCGCGCCGGAAGCGCCCGTGCTCTTGAGATACCAGATCAAGTTCATGAACCTCTGGGAATTGTTCCACTACTGGGCGAATCCGACCGAGTGGCCTCCGGTGGCCGAAACCGTCGAACGACTGCGAACGGCGGTCGGGCGACTGAAGGTCCACGAGGCGCTTCTGGAAGACTGGAAGACGGACAAGACGATCACGCTTTCGAGCGTAGGGTGCGTCCCGGACGCACCGGAACAGGGCGGAGGTCGAACATTTACACTTCGCGCGCAGCGCGCCGAAGCGATTCCCGGTGGGGACGGAGTCGAACTGACGGATGCAGTCATCTCCGAGAAAACAAACGGGAAGGAGCGCATGCACGCCGCGCGGCGAGTTGTTCTGGAAGTCGTGCGGGCGAAGACGCCGGCCGAAAGCGGGATCCGCATCGAGGGCTACGAGGTCCGCGTGACCGACGGCGCACAGACCGTCGAGCGTGCGCGCGAAGAACTCGGCCCGGCGGAAATTCCGCCGCAACTGGCCGGACGGATCGCGCGGCTTTCGGTGTCGGAGCTGCTGGAAATGGAGACTTCGGCGGCCACGGCTGATCCACTTGCGGAGCGCAGGAAAGAAGTCCGCGAGCAGCTCGGAGGGACGGTGCGGCGCATCGCGGCGACGTTCAGCGAGCGCGCGGCGTTCAGCTTCAGCGTGCTGGTGCTGGTGCTGCTGGGCGCGGTGCTGGGGATCGTGTTTCGCGGATCGCAGGCGGTGGTGGCGTTCGGCATCAGCTTCGTGCCGTCGCTGTTCGTCATCATCCTGATCGTGACGGGCAAGCAGCTTTCACAGAACACCGGCACACATATCGCGGGACTGGCGACGATGTGGTCGGGCATCGTGGTGACGGCGTTCGTGGACTGGTGGACGCTGGTCCGCGTGCTTCGGCGTTGACGGAGGAAGGACGGGACGTGACGACCGTATTGGATCGCTACATTTTCCGCTCGCTGATCGTCAACTACGTCATCGCCCTGGGCGTGATGCTGAGCCTGTACGTCGTGCTCGACATGTTCGTGAACATGGACGAGTTCACCGAGAACCGATATCCGGCCACGACCGTCATCATCAACATGATCGGCTACTATGTGCCGAACCTGGCGCTGTACTTCGCGCAACTCGGCGGGGGGATCACGCTCTTCGCCTGCGCCGCCGTGCTCGCGCGGATGCGGAAATTCAACGAGGTGACGGCCGTACTCGCATCGGGGGTCAGCCTGTATCGCCTCGCCCGCCCCGTGGTCATCTTCGGCGTGCTGGCGACGGGACTGCTGGCCTTCGATACCGAGGTGATCGTTCCCTCGGTGGCGCACAAACTCGCGCGCAAGCATGAAGAAGCGGACTCCAGGCTCGCCTACGAAGTGTTGTTTCTCAAGGACCGCGACGGAGCGCTGCTGTCGGCCGGGCGCTTTGAACCCGAAACAGGCGATCTCCGATCGCTCCTGGTGATGGTACGCGACGAATCCGGTGCTGCCGCGCAGATCATCGAAGCCGACGGCGCGACGTGGGAGCCGCCGTCGGAGGTCAGGCCCGTCGGACAGTGGCGTCTGGAACGCGGACGCAGCACCACGCGTGTCACGCAGCAGGCGGGGGCACTCGGTCCACGGGGCAGCCAGGTGGTCAGGTTCCCGGAGGTCTATCCGAGCGATCTGGGCCCGAAAGAAATCGAGGTTCGTCAGGCCGAGGGGTGGATTCGGTTCCTGAGCCTTTCGCAGCTTCGCGAGCTGGGCGCCGGGGCGACGGCGGATCAGGCGACGATCATGCGGACGCGGCACAGCCGGGTGGTGACGTTGATCATGAGCCTGCTGTTTTTGCTGCTGGGGTTGCCGTTCTTTCTGGATCGCTCGCCAGCGAACATCGTGCGCGATGCCACAAAGTGCATGATCGTCTGCGGGCTGTGTTATGTCGTGACGTTTATCGCCCAGAGCATTCGCCTGGACAGCGCGTCGGCCTTCATTGCCTGGATTCCCATATTGATTTTCGGCCCGCTCGCAATGGTGCTTTTCGATCGCGTGCGAACGTGACGGCGCGGCGGAGCAGGCGACAAGCGCGCCTCGCAGCGAAGCTCGCGCGGGACCGGCGTGCAACGCATTTTCCTCTGGGAAAATTCGCTTACCCCGGCTTATTCATCGCGCGTCCGCAAAGGATGCAAGTCGTTGTAGCGTCGCCCCTTGTGGGCGGGCAAGCCGCCGCCGGCACACACGGTCTCGACGGCAAGCGACGCGACTTCTCCGACAACGATGACCATCGGGGCGGATAGCCCGGCGCGCTCGGCGGTTTCGGCGATGTCGGCCAATGTTCCGGTCACCACACGCTGGTGCGGCGTCGTGGCGTGTTCTATGCAGGCGACGGGGGTTTGAGCGTCGCGACCCGCGGCGATCAGCCCGCGCGCGATCCGCGGCAAGTTCGCTCGCCCCATCAGGAACACGAGCGTATCGACTCCTTCGAGCCCCGCTAATTCAACAACGCCCGCCGAGTCGTCATCAGCGGATTCGGCGGTCAGGACGGCGAATGAACGGGCGACGCCGCGAAACGTGACGGGAATCCCGGCGGCCGCCGGTGCGGCGACCGCGCTGCTGACCCCCGGAATCACGACGCAATCCACGCCCGCCTCACGACAAGCGGAAAGTTCCTCGAAACCGCGACCGAACACAAACGGGTCGCCGCCCTTAAGACGGACAACGCAAAACCCGCGCCGCGCGTGATCGACGAGAAGTTGATTGATGTGCGCCTGAATCCGCCGGTGTGAACCGCGGCTCTTCCCGACGTCGATGAGTTCGGCCCCGGCGCGGGCACGACGCAGGAGCTTAGGGTCAATCAGCCGATCGTGTACGACCACATCGGCGCGGCGGAGCGCTTTCAGCCCGCGAAGCGTCATCAGTTCTGGATCGCCCGGACCCGCCCCCACCAGATAAACCACGCCGCGACGCGGAATCATCGCCAGGCCTCCGCCGGGGAGGCCGTCCCACGATCGCCATCAGTCGCGCCGGCGCACCCGGAAAAAGCCAGTTCAACGATCAGATCGACGATGCGCGGGTCCGCGCCGATCGGCGCATCGCAAACGACCAATCGGTCGCCGACTCGACCGGAAAACGGCGGCGTCGCATTCTCGGAAACCGCCAGGCCGACGCGCCGCGGAATATCGCCGACGGCGTGCGGCCCGACACCGATGAGAAACGGCGCGACGACGACGCTCGCGTGACGCACCCGTTCGAGCAGTGAATCGACCGGCGGATCATCGTCAAGAAAAGCCGCTGCCACTTCGTCGGCGATCCGCATCCGCCGCAACCACGCGGCCAGATCGCGCGTCGTGTTGCGACTCTGCGCATGCCTCGACGTGCCGTGACCGATGACGGCCAGCGAAACACCGCCACCCTCACCCCGACCCTTCGGGCTCCCGTCTTGGTCGCCCTCAGCCTGGAAGGGAGGGGGGGTTCCTGCGCCGGTCAGGAGTCCGAAGCGTTTGTAGAGCGATCGCACGCGATCGGCCATGATGTCGACGAGCGAAGCGTGCGTGCCGAGCGGCGCGGTCTGTCGTAACGTGACGCCCGCGTATCGCCGATTGCGGGCCAGCTCGCGCGGGAGCATCGTATCGCTATAGTAGCCGACGCTGGTCATCACCGGCACGACGGTCACGTCCTCGGCGGTCAGTTGATCGAGCACGTCTGAAAACGACGGATCGCCCTGATGAAATGCGACGGCGACTTCATCGAAGAGGGTTCGCGCGACGACGGCGTCCGCGTAGGCGCGAATCTGCGCGTTGACCGCCGGCTCACCGCGCGATCCGTGGGCGGCAAGAACAAGCGCGGTGCGCGTCATGCGGCGGCCTCCTCCTTCAGCCGGACGATCCGCTCGTGCAGCGCCCGGCGTTTTTCTCCGTCCGGGCGGATGCTTTCTCGGGTCGCCAGCGGCGCACTTTCATGCGTGACCCCGACGTAGAACAAATGCCCGTTCATGGCACGGTTTCCTCCGGTTGCGCGCCGATCTTTAGTTCGACGAGTTCTCGCGTGGGGTCCTCGCGGCCCGTGATGGACTGCCGGGGCGCGTCACGTTGCAGGATGCGCTGGTAGAAGTCGCTAAGACCTTCGTTGGGCCGGCGATCCTTCGCCCACGCCGCCAGCAGCGGGCGAAGCATCGCAACCAAATCCTGCACGGTCACGTCCGCGGCGTAGAGATCGGCCACGCGATCGCCTTCCATCCCGCCGCCGACGTAGACGTGGTAGATGTCCGGGCGGCGACCGACAAAGGCGATGTCGGCAGTGTAGGGTCGGGCGCAGCCGTTGGGGCAGCCGGTCATGCGCAGCGTGATGGGTGCGTCGCGGAGACCCAGCGACGTAAGTTCGTTCTCGAACATATCGACCACGCCGGGCATGACGCGCTCGGACTCCGCCATCGCCAGCCCGCATGTCGGCAGCGCCGGACAGGCCATCGAATAACGCCGGGCGGCGGTGAGCTGTGCCACGGTCTTGACACCGTGATCGGTAAGCAATCCTTCGATCGCGTCGATGTCGCGTTCCGTGAGACCCGTAAGCATAATGTTTTGACTGGCCGTCAACGCGAGTCCCGGACGGAAGCGCCGCACGATCTCGCGCAGGGCGGTCTTCATGCGGACGTCGTCGCGGTCGGCGATGCGCCCGTTTTCGATGAAGACGCCGTAGAACCACTTGCCGTCGCCCTGCGGATGGCGGCCCAAATGGTCGTGGAAACTCGGTCGCGGGATCGGTCGCCACTCACGCAGGTCGAAGGGGGCGCGGTGGCGGAACTCATCGCGGAACCATTCGATGCCGCGTTCGTTGATCACGTATTTGAGGCGGGCGTGACGGCGGTCGGCGCGGTTGCCGAAGTCACGGAAGATGGCGGCGATCGTGCGAATCGTCTCGACCCCGTGTTCGGGATCCACAAAGCCGACAGGCTCCGCGAGACGGGCGACGGTATCGGCCTTGCCGTGGGTCATGCCCATTCCGCCGCCGACCAGTACGTTGAAGCCGGCGACCTTGCCGCCTTCGACGATCGCGATCAGCCCCGCATCGTAGTTGTACACGTCGATGCAGTTGTCGTCCGCGATGGCGATGCCGCTCTTGAACTTTCGGGGCAGGTAGGTGTCGCCGTAGAACGGTTCCTCCTGCTCCGTGGAGACGGCCTTCTCGCCGTCGAGCCAGATTTCGTGATAGGCGCGGGTGCCGGGGCGAAGCTGCACGGCGATCTCGCGGGCCAGACGCCGCAAAAGCACATGGGCCTCGTCCGCCAGCGGCGCGGGACAAGTCATCACGTTGCGCTCGACGTCGCCACAGGCCGAAAGCGTCGTCAGCAGACAATGGTTGATCCCTGCGATGGCGGCCTTGAGGTTTTTCTTGATGACGCCGTGAAATTGGAACCCTTGCCGCGTTGTGACCCGGAGCGTGCCATTGGCGCAACGATCGGCCAGTTCGTCCATCGCGAGGTACTGGTCCGCGGTCACGACCCCGCCGGGAATCGCGCAGCGGATCATGAACATGTAGGCTTCTTCGAGCTTCTGTTTGCGGCGTTCATGGCGGACGTCGCGGTCGTCCTGTTGATAGGCGCCGTGGAATTTCAGGAGCGTCTCGTCGGATTCGCTGAAATGGGTGGCCTCGGAAGCAAGGGTTTCGGCGATCGTCCCGCGCAGGTGCCGACTGTTGCGTTTGACGACTTCGATTTTCGACTCGGTTTTCCCCGCATCTTCAACCATGATCGACTCCCATCCGAACCCGGAGCGGCTCCCCTTTTCGCGAAGCGCCAAGGGCGAGTGACGGGCGGTCCCGCGACCGGTCGCTTGCGCTCCCGGAACGGAAAACCCGCTTGCTTCCGCTCGCGGCTCTGATCAGAACCCGGAGCGCAAGCGACGGGCCAATTGGCAATCCCCTAGATTCCCGCTCCCCCGTGCAGTCCGCACTCGGTCTTCTCCGAAGTGCTCCATCGGCCCGCACGCGAGTAATCACCGGGTTTGCTGCCCGGCACCGGCACCGTGCAATGCGTACACCCGACCGTCGGGTACCCCCTCTCGTGCAACTCATTGTATGGCACGTCGTGCTTTTGAATGTAATCCCAGATTTCCGACCGTTCCCAGTTGGCCAGCGGGCTGACCTTGAGCACCTGGTACTTCCAGTCCCAATCGATGACCCTAAGATTCGCCCGGTTGGCCGACTGGCTGCGGCGAAGCCCGGTGATCCAAACGTCCGCCTCGGCCATCACCGGGTACATCGGATCGACCTTGCGAATCTTGCAACACATTTCCGGTTTGTGCTTCCACAGTTCCGGTCCGTATTGCCTGGCTTGCTCCTCGGGCGTCAAGGTCGTTCCGCGATTGACGAAATGGATGGTCGGATACCGTTCAGCCATCTGCTCGCGGAGCTTGTGCGTTTCGGGAAAGAAGAACATCGTGTCGAGATAAACGCAGGTGACCGGCTTGCCGTGCCGGGCGTACATGTCGATCAACGCGCACCCCTCCATGCCGAACGACGTGGTCATGATCATGCGCTGGCCGGCAAAGCGTTCGAGCGTCCACCCGATGAGCCGATCGGTCTGCGTGTTTTCGTTGACCGCAAACCAGTCGTCATCGGGTCCGCGCGGCGCCGCTTGATCCGACCGTTGCGCCAAATCCGGATGTAGCTGCAACTCCACGATTCGTCCTCCTCTCGCAAACCAATCGGTCCGTGCCCGAAAACCCCTCTCCCTAGAAAGGAGAGGGAGTATTCAGCCGGGACCCAACCCGGCGATTCACCGTTGCCCGAACACAACGCTTGTGCCGGGATCGACGCCGAACCTTGGAGCCGCGGGCAGGCAGCCCGTGCGGGGGTCACGCGCCCCTCTTGGTTATCGCGCAGGCTGTGACCCGCGGCTCACTCCGGTTCGAAAAGTCGGCCCCCCCCAAAAAAAAGACCCGCAGGAACATTCCCGCGGGTCGTGGCTACCAAAGCTGCTTTTGCTGCTTCACGGTCCCGTCAGGAAGTTCCCCCCACAAAGTGGGTCGGACAACAACAGGCGCACCTGCACGCTTTGCAGGGCGTGCCCGATTGCCATTGATCGCCGAACTGCCGGACTGACCGATTCATGACCCCAATGGTATCGTCGTCGCCAGGCCCTGTCAACCCCCTTTGCTCGCCAATTGCGGCCACGATCGAGTGTTTCGGCGTGTTCGGCGATTCGCGCCGGGGAGGTTAAGGCCGATAAAGACGAAAGATACGCCCGCCGATTCCGCCGCCGCACGGGCGACTCGCGCTTGCGGGGTGGATTTCGACGACGAAGCCCGCGTCACGAGCGGCTTTCGAAAACCGATCGGCCACGCCGCGGTTCGGGTCGGCGATCAAAGCGACCCCGTCCGGTGCGAGCATTCGGTCTATGCACCACAGTATCGACTGGTGATCGACGAGTTGGTAGAGAATGTCGGCCCCAAGAACGCAATCATAACGCCGATCGGTCGGCGGATCGTGCCAATCGAGCGTCATCAGCCCTGCGATCGGAGCTTCGTTGAGTCGTGCGTTGTACGCGGCGAAGGCCAGCGCGGTGGGTTCGTGGTCGCCGGCAACCACCCGCCAGCCCAGTTTCGCGGCGACGATCGAGACCAGCCCAAGCCCGCAGCCCAGCTCGATCGCGGTGCGCTCCAGGCCGTCGTCATCGCACGCGATGTACGCCGCGAGCATCAACGCCGCCGGCCACAATTCGACGCCGTAGGGGGCGACGTCATTCTCGACGAAGCGCTTCGCGTAATCCAGATCATCGAGCAGGTCGGCGGCGTCTTTCATCGCCGCGATTTGCAGCGTCATCCCCGCAACTTCGACCCGGCGGTGTTCGACGACCCTCCCGCGAAAGTGGGCGACTTTGCCTCTCCACTCAAGAAGGGGGTCGGAGCCGTCCTGCGTCGGCACAACGCATCCGTCATTGCAGGCGGAGCCGTTGTGATTCTCATTCGGCGGCATGGTACGCACAGTTTCAGGCGAACGGCGAGCGTACACAACGGGCCACCGCGTGGGAATCGGGCGAGGCGTGGTGGAATAGGTCGGGTTCTTCAGGGCGAATAGCTACGCTGGCTCTCGGCTCGCCGAGATTTCATTCCGCCCGCGGCTTGGTTTTCTTGCCCCAATCGCCTTGACGCGGCGATACCCTTTCGGTCGACGCGGCAGACGCTATGCTGACGCCCAAAGTCCGCAATCCGGGCGACGGCGCGGCGCCCGGTCAGATGAAGATTCGAAGCCCGGTCGCCAACGACTTCCGAGAACATCAGAGGAGTTCATCATGGCCGATCCGCAAATCGCAACGAAGCTTCCCGAAAACGCATATCGCGAACTCAAGCCCGGCGAGACCTACGTCCCGATGGTGCCGGCAAGCGTCATCGCTCCGGAAGTGACCTTCCGGTCGATCGTCTTCGGCATCGTGATGAACATCTTGTTCTCGATGGCCGCGACCTACTTGGCGCTAAAGATCGGGCAGGGCATCGAAACGGCCATTCCGATTTCGATCCTCGCGGTCGGCCTTTCCGGAGCGTTGTTGCGCTTTGGCCTGCGGCGCAGTTCGATCATCGAGAACATCAACGTCCTCGCAATCAGCACGACCTCCGGCATTGTCGCGGGCGGTACGGTCTTCACCATGCCCGCGATCTATCTGCTGCACCTAGACAAAAACCTTCAGATGAGCGGGGTTTCGCTGTTCTTCCAGATCTTTCTGGTTCCGCTGCTCGGCGCGATTCTCGGCGTGATCTTTCTCGTTCCGTTCCGGCGCTACTTCGTCAAGGAGATGCACGGCAAGCTGCCGTTCCCAGAAGGCACCGCGACCAACGAAATTCTCGTAACCGGTTCGGGCGGCGGGGCGAACGCCTGGACGCTGATCTATGCGTTCCTCGTCGCCGGCGTTTATACCGTCCTCACCGCGGCGCTGAAGCTGTTCCCCGACAAGTTCACCACCGGTTCGCTCGCGATTGAGTTCAAGGAACGGGTGCAGGAAGTCGTCGCCGGAGCCGCGGCGGGAACTGGAGCCGTCGAACAGGCCGCCACCAGAACCTACGAAATGCTCGCCTTTTCCGGCGAGTTTGGATCGTACCTGACGGAGAGAATCAAGGTCATCTTCTCGCTGGGGACCGGGATGGAGTACCTCGGGTTGGGCTACATCATGGGGCTGCGTTATGCGTCAATCCTCGTCGCGGGATCGTTTCTGTCCTGGTTCGTCATTGTTCCTCTGCTAGCGCCCCTGAACCTCGACAGCCTGCACCTGCTGAATCCGGGCGTCAAGAGCACCGCAGCCGAGTCGATTTTCAAGGAAATTCCCAAGAATATCGGCATCGGGTGCATCTTCGCCGCCGGACTGCTCTCGATCTTGAAGATGAGCAAGGTCATCATCACGGCCATTCGAGAGGCGATGGGCAGCCTTTTCCGCCGCAAAGCCGGCGCCGCTCTGCACGACCGGACGGATCAAGATATCAGCTACCCGGCGCTGTTTCTGGTCGGTCTCGCGACGACGATCGCCATGGCGGCCTACTTCCGGTTCTTCGTGCTGGACGGCGTGGAGCATGCCAATTGGCTGACTTTTGTCTCGGTCGTTCTCGCCCTGGTCGTGGCGTTCGTTTTCACGACGGTCTCCGCCTGGGCGATCGCGACCATTTCAGTAACGCCGATCTCCGGCATGACCGTCACCACGATCATCATCACGGCCGTCGTGCTGATGTCGGCGGGACTGACGCGAGGGGATCGCGGCATGTTGGCCGTTCTGCTCGTCGGCGGCGTCGTGGCTTCGGCGCTGTCGATGGCCGGGACGCTCGTGACCGAATTCAAGCTCGGTTACTGGACCGGGGCGACGCCGCGGCGCATCGAATGGAGCGCGATCATCGCCGCGGCCCTGGCGTCGGCCGTCGTGACGGCCACGATCATGCTGCTGGCCAAGAATCCGGGTTACGATCCGGAGGTCAGCAAGGTCGCGTTGCAGGCGCCGCAGGCAAACCTGATGAAGAGCGCGTTGCAGAGCTTCCTCGGGACCGGTCAGGTGCCGTGGTTGATGTACGGCGTCGGTGTGGCGGTCGCGCTGCTCCTGCAGCTCGTCGGCGTGTCGCCGCTGGCGTTCGGGTTGGGGATGTACCTGCCGATGGATTTGAATACGCCGCTATTGCTCGGGGCACTCGTGGCGAAGGTCGTTGAGAAGAGCACGAAGAACCCGGCGCTAGCCAAGGCGCGTAACGACAAGGGCATCCTGATCGCTTCCGGGTTCATCGCGGGTGCGGCCATTATCGGTGTCGTCCTGCGCGGGCTCAGCGCGTGGTCGGTCACCGAACGATTCGTCGAGAACCTGGACTTTCAACGAAAGTGGATTCTGGCCGGCGGCGACCCGAACGCCATCGGGCGAAATGCCAACTGGCTGGGCCTGTGCGCCTTCATCGCGTTGTGTCTCGTCGTCCTTTGGGACGCGCGCCGCGCGAGACCGAAAACGGATGCATGACGCGGGTGTTCGACAGGGCCTTCGTGTCCGTCGCGTAACGTCCGACCCCTTGCGTGATATCC
>ERZ1292633.1391-Hain-H41-02um-R1-1391-length-26202-cov-7_pt1 | contig 26202 bp, 6 predicted proteins | sample MGYA00564406_ERZ1292633 | MGnify/ENA primary metagenome ERZ1292633 (study PRJEB36523, sample SAMEA6512639) | groundwater metagenome | collected 2019-01-08 | study: AquaDiva: Metagenomics assemblies of 32 groundwater samples | reverse complement strand
TCGCGAGCGGACGGCCTCAGCCCGCTCAGCCGCCGCGAGCGCCAAGCGAGGGTCAAACCCGAGCGATCCCGACAAGGGGCGATCCGAATGCAGCTCCCTCATCAGCAGAGAGCACGAAGATTCCGGGTTAGCGGCATTCGGGCCCGGTTGGGCAAGCTTGAGAAAGAGGCCGGAGACAACGGGACCAAGTCTAGAACGTATAAGAAAGCCGCATCGACGCGGTGATTTCTTTATAGGTATTGCTGGCCACCACGGCGTCCTTGTTGCTGTTGCCGCCCAGGCCGAAGGTGACGTTGGTCTGCTTGCTGCAACTCCAGGTGTATTCGGAATTGACGGAAATCGCGCGAACGTCGGCCGGCAGAGTCGGCGACGTGTTTTTCGCGGCGGTGTAGGTCCCCCAAACCTGAGCCCGCCAATCCGGACCCATGGGAAAGGAGACCCCCGGCCCGAACGATTGGCTGGTGCGCTTGCTCCCGTTGATTTTGTTCTTGGTTTCCGACTGGGTCGCGCCCATCGTCGCCCCCCAATTGCCGCGGAGCTTGAAGCTTGACGAAAAACCCACGGTCAAAGTGTCCAAGTCATGAGCCAGGGCGTTCTTGTCCCGGAATTGGCTGCTTTGCGCGTTGAGCGACACGCTGTGCTGTTTGATGACTTGTCCCACCGCCAGGCCGATCGTGGTCGTCTGGTTGTTGAGGACGCTGCTGGGCTTGCCCTTGGCCGTGTTCAAGGATCCGCTCAGGCCTATGCTCGTGGCGGTCGGCAGTTGAAAGGAGTGGCTCATCGTCAGGATGCGCTGGGTCGTGGTGGTCTTATTCGGGTTATTGGTGAGGTTGTCTTGATACTGATCCGCGCCGGCGTTCATGGAATACCAAGACACCGGGTACAGGCCCAGCTGGGCGTTGTAGGTCATCCGATCGCCCACGATGGCCGGATTGCCGAACGCGACGAAATTGCCGCCCGCGCGCTGGGCGAACGTCCGCAGCTTGAAATGTTTGCGCTCCCAACTCACCTCCGCGCGCAGCGCCTTGTCGTTGACGGCCGGACCGCCGGAATCGGCCCAATATGAATTCTTCTGGTAGGCGGCGATGAATTTGAGCCTGGAAACGGGCTCCCAATAAACGTCGAGCCCGTAGCCCGAGTTTTTCTGGGGGACCAATGTCGGACCCCGGAAGTTCGGAGATTGGGGATCGTTGCTCAGCGACCCGGGCTCGTCGCTGCTCACGAAATAGTTCCCGTTGAGTTTGACGCTCCCGAAAGGGGAGACGCCTAATTTGGCGGAATACAGGGAACGGGCGTAGCGTCCGTTGGTGTTCGTCGCACCCGCCTGGGAAGCGACGGTCCGCCCTCCCAGAACGACCCAGTCCAGTTTCCCTTTCTTTTGCTCGAGCATGACGCCGCGCATGCCCTGACCGGACACGGCCAATGGCCCGAGATTGGGAGAAATATCGCCTCCGTAAATCGTCCCCCACGGGGCGTAGAAGTTCCCCACGATGATGAAAGGATCGAATGCGTTTCCCGGCAGATGAAGGATGTAGAGGTTGATCAGATAGGAGTTATCCTTGATCTTGCCGACCGTATTGAACGTGGTGGCGCCAGACACTCGTTTCCACGTCGGGTGGCTGGAACTGCGAAAACTGGTCGTCAGGTTCCCTTCCATGTGATAGGTCACGACTTCCGGGGGCGGGGGTATGGGCTTCTCCACGATTTGGAAGCCTTTGTACTCCGACTCGATCAACGTGCGCGAATCCTTGACTAAGAAGACCCGATACAGTCTGCGTCCCGACATCGTGTCCGGGATGTGGAACGGCAGCGAAACGGACGCCACGCCCCCCGCCGCCACGCTCTCGCGGGGCGAGAATTGATCGGTGCGCGCGACAAGATGATAGTCCAAATCATAAATTTCCCCCACCCAATAATACGACCCGGGATCCCATTGGGCCGCCCCCGTGTTGACGGCCAAGGCCTGCAGCAAAACCACCTCTCCGGCCGGAGCCGGGTCGGGAGCGGGCACGGTAAATTGCAGACTGGCCGAGTCCGACGCCCATGCGGGCCCGGTGAGGGCGGCGGCAAGAAAAGCCAAAATGATGAATTTGACCCGAGTCACTGTGACCTAGTGTGTAGGCTGCGTGTGTCTATTTCTTTTCAAGCTGCATTCGCACTTTCTTCGGTTTCCCGTCGGGCCCCTTCATCTCCATTTCGAGAGTCCTTCTCCTGTCGGCCGCGACGTTGAGCAGGCGCAGGCTTTTTTCCAGATTCACGGCCTTGAGGCCGTTCTGCCAAGTCCCGTAATCCGAAGACGTCATCGCCTTGGCGGGCTGAGGCGCCTCTCCCGCGCCCGCCACCTGGGTTTGCTGGCCGGCGCTCAGGGCCGTGGTGCCTTTGTCGTTGATCACATCCACGAAACCCTCATACACTTTGACGGTCATCGGCCCGGAGCCGTAGTTGACGTCGGCCTCAGTCCCGCGCACGGCGGCCACCGCGCTCGGGGTGCGCACCTGCAGCCCGGAACGACCGTGCAGCAGGCGCGTCCACGCGTTGCCCGCCTCCGTGAAGACGCTGGTGGGCTTGGAGCCTCCGCCGCTTTCCATCTTGAACACGGAATCCTCGTTGATGCGCAGCTCAGCGCCCCCGATAAAGGCCACGGCCACGCGCACTCCATGTCCCGTTTTGACGATATCGCCTTCGTTGAGCATTTCATTGAACTTCAGGGGCCGAAAGCTTTTCCCCTCGGCGCGCTTGAATTCAGGCTTGCCTTCAACCGAAATCACCACGCCGGCCACGGGCGAGGCGGCCTTGAGGGGGCCGGCGACCGCAAGCGACAGGACGCACAGGGTGAGCACCCTCCTGACGCCGCCCGGATGTGTCACGTTATTCATTGTCATTTGAGTTCTCCGTTATTTTCTCGAATTTAACCTTCAACGAGGTGCGTGGAATCACGAACAGGGAATAGGGAACCGTTTTGCGATCGACGGACTGTTTCTCTGTGGCCCGAGCGAACGGCCGGGCGTAAGAAACGAGCCGGTAGCGCACCGTCAGCACCGACGACAACGACTTAAAGTCCTCGACTTCGATGCGGTCGGCATCCGACGCGCCCCCCGCGACGATGGCGATGACCGTGTGCTCGGTGAAATCGATTTCGGGCACCGGCTCTTCGCTCAAACGCTGCCATAGGCGCTTCCAAGCATCCGCCTTTTTCAGAGAGAAAAACAGGGTCTTGGGGGTCAGCGGGCGGGTCATCCCGTTCCAGCTCCGCTCCAAGACGAGGGTGCGCGGCTGCTCGGCGGCTTTTTTCGCGGGGGCGGCGGGAGCGCCGGCGTCCTGCGGCGCGCTCGGGCCTTCGGTCGGGGCCGAGGGCAAGGCGACCTGAGCCGGGGGAATCACGGGCAGCGGCGGCCCGGTCAAACTCGCCTGGGCCTGGCCCTGGCGCAGCTGCTCGAGAAGGGCCGCGAGTTCATCGCGCGTGAGACTTCCTTCCATGTCGCTGAACCGATAGCCGTCTAGATTGGTGCCTTGCTCTTTAAGAATCTGGCGGATGGCCTCCCAAATCTGCTCTCCCGACAAAGGCGTGGAATCCTGGGTAAACGTGGTGCTGGACGCCGCCGCCGGACGGGTGACCAGGAGGGTTTTGCAATTGTTGCTCACGGTGTCGTCGAAGATCGTCAAACAGGCGATGGCCAGGCTTTGCTGCATGTCCGAAGGAATCGGCGCGGACACGCTGAAGGCATGAATGTCGCCCGGCGACAATTGCGGGACCGCGAAGGGGCTTCCCGGAGCGGTCAAGCCGCCCATGGTGACTCTCATCGGGATGTTGCTTTCGGTCGTGTTGCCTTGATTGGCGACCGTCACTCGGAAAGGAATGGCCCCCGAGGAGTCGGGAGGACCGCTCACCTCCAGTTCGCTCACCGCCAAGTCGCGCGTCAACGCGGTGTTGGCCACGGAAAAACTGAAGGGATTTTGGCTTTGGGCCACGACGTTTCCGTTGAGGTCGAGTCCCTCGACCTTCCACCAGTAGGTTTGGCCGGTGGACAGACGCTGGCGGGTGTCGCTGGGGTTTTGAGGGTAGCTCAGCGAAGTCGCGCCCGCGCTTGTCTGCACGAACAGGGCGTTGTAGAGGGAGGCATTGTCGCCCACGGTCACCCGATAGGTCACGGCCCCGCTCGAGTACCATTGGAAGGTGAGCGGGTTGTCGGTCAGATTCTGGGAGCCGTTGGGAGGGTAGATCAGCAGGATGTTCGGAGAGGAAATCGTAAACGTCTGCGTCTGCACCACGCTCGCACCGTCCAAAGAGGCCGTGGCGGTCAAGGTGTAGATTCCAGGCCCCTGATAAAATCCGCTGATCGCGATTCCCGCGATTTGGCTGGCCGCATTGCCCACCGTGCCCCTCACGGAATTGCCGGAGTGGCGGAACACGATATTGCCGTTGGGGGCGGTCACCGCGAATTGAAAGGATATCCGGTTGGCGCTGGGGACGCCGTTATTGATGATTTGCTGAAATCCTATGGATTCATTGGTGGAAAACATCGAACGCTGGGCGTTGGTCAAATCCACGACGGCCGCTCCCTGGGCGGTCAACAATCCCGCCCGGGCGCCGGAGGCGCCCAACAACAACGCGCAGGTCAACAGAGAGCTGATCATCTCACCACCGCCACAGTCTTGATCACCTTCGCCTTTTGATTCTCGCTGCCGCCCTTGATTTTGACCATGACCGAGTAAACGCCCGAGGCCACGGCCTGCCCCCGCGAGTTGTTCAGGTCCCAGACCGCCCGGTAAATCGGGGCCGAGGCGGAATTGATCTGAGAGCCAGGGATCTCGCGCACGACGTTTCCGACAAGATCGAATATGACGATGTCGGCTTCCAAGGGCGCCAAGGCCGTCACGAAGCGGATCGTCGTCGCCGTCCGCGCCGGATTGGGGAAGGCGAAAACAGAGGCCTCAGGCAAGGGATCGAAAACGAAACCCAAAACCTTGTACTCGCCCTCGGCGAGATCCACATCCTGGAAAGGCGTGTAGGACAAGCCGGTAAAGGCCCTCACCGAGTAGCGTCCCGGCAGAAGGCTGGGAATGGTCCATCGGCCGCTGGCCTGCACGCGCGCCATCGCGACTTGACGGCCCCGCTGATACAGCTCGATATGGCTGCTGGCGAATGCCGGGGCTCCCGCCGCGGCCACGGCAAGGCCTGACGTCCCGCCGACCGAGTTCGTCGTCAACGTCGCCAAAGTCCCCGTCAAGGTGGCCAGAGCGTAATTGATCTCAAGAACAAAGTCAACGCCCGAGGATCCCATGGCGATGCCGTCCTGCCACAACGAACTGGAGACGCCGTTGACCGTCCAGGTCACCTTGAGCTTATAGTCGCCCGGGGTCAATCCGGACAGCGCGTAGGTTCCGCTTCCATCGGCCACCGTAAAGGTCGTGCCCACAAGCACTCCGGACGCATTCCAGCAATCGACCTGAACCGCGGTGATGCCTTGAGTCGAGAGGTCGACGACATGTCCGCTGATCGTGTCGAAAGGGGCGGGGGCGGCGATGGTCGACGTTTGGTTGGAGAAGGCGGACCAATTGCCGTCGCTGTCGGCCAAGGCGAGTTGCAGGTAATACGTGACGCCGGCGCTCAGCCCGGTCAAAGTGTAGGACTGGGTGTCCCCGGCATTGACCATGGCCGTAGACAAAACCACCTGGGCGGCCGCCGTGCTGGCGACCGCGGTGGCGTCGGTCGAGTAGAAGAGCCGGTATTGCCCCGTCAACAGAAGCCCGCTACCGCCGTCGTCTCCAGGAGCCGTCCACCCCAAGGAAATGTATCCCGGCTGAGAACCGGCCACCGCGGTCAAATTGGCGATCGCGGACGGCGGGTTGTTGTCTTGCCAGGTGAAGGTCGCCCCCGAAAGGAAGAAATCGCCTTGATTGGGCGGCAGGGCATTGTCCGAGGCCCTGACAGCGATGAAGTAGCTCGTGCCATCGGCCAAACTCGCGAGCAGACGGGCGGAGGGAGTCAACGCCCACGTCCCGGTTCCCGTCGGGATGGTGGAAACGACCACCCCGCTCCACGCCTGAGTGAACCAATTCCACCATAGGCCGTCGCTGTTGCGGCGCAACCGGACTTCGACCGAGGCCAGGCCCGAGGGGGCGCCGCCGGGGTCGGCCGCCGTTCCGTTGATCTGAGCTAAGGTGGAGACCGTCGAGTCGGGCGCCGGGCTCACCACCGCGACGGTCGGCGTCGAAGAGTCCAGCGTGAACGTGGCTGTGGCGTAAGTCGCCGAGTAGGTGTTGAACGTCGTCGAGGAGCGGGCCACGACCTGGTAAGTGCTTCCATCAGCCCAGGCGATGCCCGGGTTTACGCTCCAAGATTGGGAGCCGCTCGCGGCCATCCAAACGTGAGAAGCCGAGTTGAACAAGGAGGCGGCGGGGTTCCAGTACAACCCCCCCTGGGAGACGCTGACCTCGGTCCCCTGCACCCCGAAAACGCTGCGGGCCGTGCCTGCGATCAGTCCCAGAGACGAGAGATATGAAGCGTTGGTGGGAGAGGAGATCGTCACGGAGGGACCCGCGGTGTCCTTGAGCACGTAGAACGCGTCGACAAGCGTCGTCGTAGCACCTGCGGTGTCCCACGCCCGGACCGAGATGTAATTGGTCACCCCGGAAGCAAGCTGGGCGAAGTTCACCTGCCACGCCGTCGAATAGCTCGTCGAATTGCTCACCGACGCGATGTCGGTCCAGCCGATAAGCGCGGCGTCCCCCGAGGCGGCCGTGAGGCTCGCGCTGTACTGGAAAGCGAACAGAGCGCTGGCCGAGTCCTGGGCGCCGACGGAGTACGTCGTCCCCGCCTGCGATCGAACCGCCAAGTCTCCAGTCTGGCTGTCGACAATCGTCGGCGCCGTGGTGTCTTTGAGCACGTAGAAGGCGTCTTGGAGCAGCGTCGAATTGCCCAGGCCGTTGAAGACGCGCACGGAAATATAATTGGTGACTCCTTCTATAAGCGAGTTGAACACCGAGGCCGGCAGGCCCCAGGCGGTGGCGTACGAGGCCGACGGACTCATCCCCGTCACGACGTCCGTGAAGGCGACGAGATCGGCTCCCGCGCCCCCGCTCGTCGTCGACGCTTTGACCTGGAATTTGTCGAGGTGGGAGCCGCTCGCATCGTCAAACGCCACGCTGTAGAGGCCGGTATTGCTCCTGCGCCACGCCGCATCGCCCGTCTGCGTGTTGTTGATGGTCGCAAACAGCGGAACCGGAGCGGTCAGCGTCGAGCCCATGTTGACGTAGGCCGTCAGCAGGCCGTTGTGGTTTATCGCGCGCACGCGCAAGTAGTAGCTGGTGTTTCCAGTCAACGAGGAGAAGGTCGCGCTCGGCGAACCCTGAGGGACCGTGGAGAACGTCACCGAGGTCGCGAACGTGTTAAAGTCCGCGGCCGTCGACAGCTGCACCGTATAGGTGGTGATCGCCGGCGGATTGCCGTTGGCATTCCAACTCACCGTCAAACTCGATATGTTGACATTGCCAAACGTTGCGGCCGCCGCCGCCGGCGGGGCGGCCAACGTCGACGTGGCGGTGAAAGCCGCATAGGGACTGGAGACAAGATCGCCGTTGGCTCGAACGAACAGGTAGTACGTGGTGTTCGGATCCAAGGGCGGGGTCGAGAGCGTCGCCAAGGTCGCATTCAACCCAACCGGCGTGCTCGAGGCGAAAATGGAAAGCGGCGGGTTGGCCGGCAGCGTGGAGGCGCTGAGGGTATAGCCGGTCGCGCCGGGGACCAGGGTCCAAGAGGCCGTCAGCGAGCTCACGCCGACCTGCGTCAACGCTCCAAGCACGGGAGCCGGCAAGGCATTGAGCAGCGTCCGCGTCGAGCCAAGCTCCGCGAACGCGGAAAAGATTCCATTGTGGTTGAGCGCTTTGACGCGGAAATAGTACGTCGTCAGCCCCGACAAGCCCGCAAAGCTCGCCGTGGGAGACCCCCCGGCCGGCATCGTGGAGAAGGAGATCGATGAGGCGTAGGCATTGAAATCCGAGGCCGTGGACAACTCGACGGTATACGTCGTAATCGAGATGGGGTTGAAGCCCGCCGTCCAGCTCACGGTCATGCTTGAGGCTTCGACGGAGGTGAAGGTCGAAATCGCGCTGCCGGGAACGTCGGCCAAAGTCGCTGTCGATCCGATCGCGATGAACACGGTCTTGCCCCCGCTCATATGATGCGCCGCGGCATAAGCGAAGTAAGTCGTATTGGCGGCCAAAGTCCCCAACGACGCGGCCGGCGGACCGCCGGCCGGCATGGTGGAGAGCACCGCGGTATTGCCGGAGAACGCATTCGGGTAGGACGCGCCCGTCGTCAAAACGACGCTGTAAGTGGTCACATCCAAGGGATTGCCGTTGGCCAGCCACGACGTCGTCATGGACGCGATATGGACGGAACCGAAGGGCGGCGAAGACGCCGCCGGAGGGCTGGCCAACGTCATCGTCGAACCCAAGGAGGTGAAGGCGGTGGCCACGCCGTTGTGGTTGACCGCTTGGACGCGGGCATAATAGCTCGTATTGGATGAAAGACCCGTCAAGGTCGCGCTGGGTAAGCCCGCGGGCGATGTCGACAGCGTCACCGATGAGGCGTAGAGGTTGAAATCAGCGGCCGTTGAAACCTGCACGATATACAGAGTGCTCGACGCGGGGTTTGAGTTGGCGCTCCAGCTCACCGAAAGACTATTGGCCGCCACGCCGCCAAAGGTCGACACCGCCGTCGCCGGGACGGCCGCCAAAGTCGCCGTCGCCGGGAATGCCGCGAAGAAGCTTGAGGTCTGCAGACCGTTGGCGCGGACGAAAAGATAGTACGTCGTATTCGCCGCCAACGGCGGCGTGAAAACCGTCGCATCGAGAGCGGCGATGTCGAAGGTGGTGCTGGAGGCGGCGATGACGGTCGGGGGATTATTCGGATAAGACGACGCGAACAACGTGTATCCCGTGGCTCCCGCCGACAGCCCCCACGACGCGGTCATCGAGCTCAAGTTGACTTGCGAGATCCCGACTATGGCCGGAGCGGCCAGGGCGCTGTAGAGGGTCAACGTCGAGCCGAGAGCGACGAAGGCCGTCGGCACGCCGTTGTTGTTGAGCGCCTGGACGCGGAAGTAATAGCTCGTGTTGTTGTTTAATCCGGAGAAGGTCGCCGTGGGAGCTCCCTGCGGCATCGTGGAGAACGTGACCGAGGCCGCGTAGGCGTTGAAATCGGCCGCTGTCGAGAGCTGCACGGTATAGGTCGTGATGGACAAAGCGTTGCCCGCGGCCTCCCAAATCACGGTCAAATCGGTCAGGCCCACCGCGCCAAACGTCGAGACCGCGCTCTTGGGGAGATCGGCCATCGTCGAGGTCGAACCGAGCGAGGCAAAGGACGTGACAAATCCGTTGGCGTTGAGCGCGGCGACATAGGCGAAATAAGTCGTGTTGACGGCAAGGCCCGAGACCGAGGCCGCGAGCGCCGCGCCCGCCGGTTTAGTGGAGAGCAGCGGCGTATTGCCCGCGAAAGAATTCGGGTAAGAGGCTCCCGTAGACAAGATCACGGTGTAGGTCGTCACGTTCAGCGGATTGCCGTTGGCGCTCCAGCTGACCGTCATCGAGGTCGCGTGGATGGAGCTGAAGGTCGACGCGATGCTGACCGGGACGGCGGCCAAGGTGGAGGTGGACCCCAAGGTCACGTAAGGCGTCTCGATGAAGACGGCGTTGCGCGCCTGGACCTGGACGTAGTACGTGGTATTGGCGCTTAAAGAGGCGACCGCCGTCGACGTCATCGCGTCCCAGCCCGTCGTCAGCACCGCCGCGCCCGAGCCGAAGCTCGCCGCCGTCGACATCCGCGCCCGGTACTGCGTGCCGGCCGGGTTGCCGTTCTCCCCCCATTGGAACGTCGCCGAATCCGCCGCCACCACCGTAAACACCGGCGACGCCGCGCTCGGCGCGGCCGCCCACGTGTACGTCGACAGCGACGCCGTCTCGGGACTGAGCGTCCCCGCCTGGTTCCTGGCCTGGGTCTTGAACGAGTACAGCGTGTTGGGCGTGAGCCCCGTGAACTTCGTGGCCACGCCCGGATCGTACTCCTCGTTGACCGCCGAGTCCGGCGCGCTGCCGCCGATGGCGTAGAGCCGGCCTCCCGCCGCCGCCACGCCCATGTCCGAGCGGCCCGTCGTCATCGAAGCGCGCGCGGCCCAAAGGTTGCTGGCCGGGTCGTACTCGTAAACCGGCGGCGCGCCCGCCGTCCCGCCGACAACATACACTTTGCCAGCCAAAGACGCCGCCCCAGCACCCTCCAACGCCGCGGGCATGGACGCCATCGCCGTCCAAATGTCCGCGCCCGGATCATAGAATAAGTTGTCGCCGACGGGCCCCGCCCCGCCCAGCGCGTAGATTCGGCCCGCCAGCGACCCCGCCACAGCCGTCGCCGCCATGCGATTGCGTCCGACGGCCGAGGCGAACGCGGACCTCGTCGTCCACGAATCGCTCGCGGCCGAGTAGCGCTCGTTGACCGCGCTGGCGGCCAAATTCACCATGCCCCCGAAGGCGTAGATGACGTCTCCCAGCGCCGCCGCCGACAGGTGCGAGCGCGCCGTGCCCAGAGGCGAACGGCTCGTCGACCAGCTGTTGGCTTCGGGGTCATACTCATGATTGAGGCCCAGGGAGGTCGCGCCCGCGTTGCTCGTGCCGCCCATAACGTAAATCCTGCCCCCCGCGACGGCCGCCGCCATATTGGTCCGGGCCGAGGGCAGGGCGCTGAGATTGGTCCAGGCATCGGCCGCGGGCTCGTAGACCGAGACCGCGGTCTGCGGCGTGCCCCCGGTCGATCCGCCGAACACGTACACCTTCCCGTTGTAGGCCGCCGCCGCCACCTCGCCGCGCGCCGTCGTCATCGAAGTCCGGCTCGTCCACTGCTCGCCGTGGAACGCCTGATAGGCCGCTCCCTTGGCCTGGCGGGTGCCCGAAAGACCCGTTCCCAAGTTCGAGAAGTACGGCGTCGGCGCGTACGCCGAGGCCACGATGGTGTGGCTCGAGATCTCGTCGAAGACCACCGCCGTCGGCGGCGAGATGAGCGTCACCGTCGAACCCAAAGACGCGTAGGCGCTCGCCGCCCCGGCGTGGTTGAGCGCGGCGACGTGGAGGTAATACTGCGTGTTGTCGCGCAGGCCCGTCAACGACGCGCTCGGAGAGCCCGCGGGCATCGTCGACAAAGAGCTGTTGCCGGCGAAGGAATTGGGATAGCTCGCGCCCGTCGACAAGACCACGGTGTAGGTCGTCACGCTCAGAGGATTGCCGTTGGCCGACCACGACACCGACATCGAGGTCACCTCCACCGCGCTAAACGTCGAAACGGCCGAGGCCGGCGCCGCCGCCAGCGTCGAGGTCGAACCCAGATTGACGAAAGCGCTGGCGACGCCGTTAGAGTTGAGGGCCAAAACGCGGAAGTAATAGCTCGTGTTCCCCGTCAAGGATGAGAACGTCGCGCTGGGAGAACCAGAAGGCACGGTCGAGAAAGAAACCGACGCGGCGAACACGTTGAAGTCCACGGCGGTCGAAAGCTGCACCGTATAAGTGGTGATCGACAACGGATTGCCGTTGGCGTTCCACTGCACGCTGAAAGCGCTCGACGAAACGCTCGAGAAGGTCGACACGGCGGAGGTGGGCGCGGCCGCCAACGTGCAGGTGGCGGGATAAGCGGCGTAGAGGCTCGAGCTTTGAGCCCCGTTGGCGCGCACGAACAGGTAATAAGTGGTATTGGCGTTGAGAGCCGGAGAGAAGACGGCGGCCGTGGTCGCGCTCACGCCGACAGGGCTGCTGGAGGCGAAAATCGACGCCGGGGGATTGGTCGACAGGGTCGAGGCGGCCAAAGTGTAGCCGGTCGCCCCCGACACCAACGACCAGGACGCCGAGATCGAGCTGAGGCCGACCTCGACAAATCCCGCGATCTCCGGTGCGGACAACGTGCTGAACAAGGTCTTCGTCGAACCGAGGTCGGTGTAGGAGGTCAGCCAGCCGTTATGATTGAGCGCGGCCACGCGCAGGTAATAGCTCGTGTCGGGGGTCAAGCCGGTCAATGTCGCGCTCGGCGTGGCCGCCGGGCGCGTCGAAAGGGACATCGAAGACGCCGCCACGTTGAAATCGGAGGCGGTCGACAAAAGCACCGTGTAGGTCGTGATCGACAACGGATTTGCGCTAGCACCCCATTGCACCGTCAAGGCCGTAAGACCCACGGCGCTGAAGGTCGACGCGATGCTGACCGGGACGGCGGCCAAGGTGGAGGTGGACCCCAAGGTCACGTAAGGCGTCTCGATGAAGACGGCGTTGCGCGCCTGGACCTGGACGTAGTACGTGGTATTGGCGCTTAAAGAGGCGACCGCCGTCGACGTCATCGCGTCCCAGCCCGTCGTCAGCACCGCCGCGCCCGAGCCGAAGCTCGCCGCCGTCGACATCCGCGCCCGGTACTGCGTGCCGGCCGGGTTGCCGTTCTCCCCCCATTGGAACGTCGCCGAATCCGCCGCCACCACCGTAAACACCGGCGACGCCGCGCTCGGCGCGGCCGCCCACGTGTACGTCGACAGCGACGCCGTCTCGGGACTGAGCGTCCCCGCCTGGTTCCTGGCCTGGGTCTTGAACGAGTACAGCGTGTTGGGCGTGAGCCCCGTGAACTTCGTGGCCACGCCCGGATCGTACTCCTCGTTGACCGCCGAGTCCGGCGCGCTGCCGCCGATGGCGTAGAGCCGGCCTCCCGCCGCCGCCACGCCCATGTCCGAGCGGCCCGTCGTCATCGAAGCGCGCGCGGCCCAAAGGTTGCTGGCCGGGTCGTACTCGTAAACCGGCGGCGCGCCCGCCGTCCCGCCGACAACATACACTTTGCCAGCCAAAGACGCCGCCCCAGCACCCTCCAACGCCGCGGGCATGGACGCCATCGCCGTCCAAATGTCCGCGCCCGGATCATAGAATAAGTTGTCGCCGACGGGCCCCGCCCCGCCCAGCGCGTAGATTCGGCCCGCCAGCGACCCCGCCACAGCCGTCGCCGCCATGCGATTGCGTCCGACGGCCGAGGCGAACGCGGACCTCGTCGTCCACGAATCGCTCGCGGCCGAGTAGCGCTCGTTGACCGCGCTGGCGGCCAAATTCACCATGCCCCCGAAGGCGTAGATGACGTCTCCCAGCGCCGCCGCCGACAGGTGCGAGCGCGCCGTGCCCAGAGGCGAACGGCTCGTCGACCAGCTGTTGGCTTCGGGGTCATACTCATGATTGAGGCCCAGGGAGGTCGCGCCCGCGTTGCTCGTGCCGCCCATAACGTAAATCCTGCCCCCCGCGACGGCCGCCGCCATATTGGTCCGGGCCGAGGGCAGGGCGCTGAGATTGGTCCAGGCATCGGCCGCGGGCTCGTAGACCGAGACCGCGGTCTGCGGCGTGCCCCCGGTCGATCCGCCGAACACGTACACCTTCCCGTTGTAGGCCGCCGCCGCCACCTCGCCGCGCGCCGTCGTCATCGAAGTCCGGCTCGTCCACTGCTCGCCGTGGAACGCCTGATAGGCCGCTCCCTTGGCCTGGCGGGTGCCCGAAAGACCCGTTCCCAAGTTCGAGAAGTACGGCGTCGGCGCGTACGCCGAGGCCACGATGGTGTGGCTCGAGATCTCGTCGAAGACCACCGCCGTCGGCGGCGAGATGAGCGTCACCGTCGAACCCAAAGACGCGTAGGCGCTCGCCGCCCCGGCGTGGTTGAGCGCGGCGACGTGGAGGTAATACTGCGTGTTGTCGCGCAGGCCCGTCAACGACGCGCTCGGAGAGCCCGCGGGCATCGTCGACAAAGAGCTGTTGCCGGCGAAGGAATTGGGATAGCTCGCGCCCGTCGACAAGACCACGGTGTAGGTCGTCACGCTCAGAGGATTGCCGTTGGCCGACCACGACACCGACATCGAGGTCACCTCCACCGCGCTAAACGTCGAAACGGCCGAGGCCGGCGCCGCCGCCAGCGTCGAGGTGGCCGGATACGCCGAATACGGGGTCGCCGCTCCCGGCCCGTTGGCTTGAACGAACATGTAGTAAGTGGTGTTGGGATTGAGCCCGCTGACCGTCGCCGTCGTGGCCGCGGCGCCCAGGGGGGCGCTCGAGGCGAACACGGTCGGAGGATTATTGGATGTCAGAGAAGCGACGAGCGTGTAGCCCGTGGCGGCCGATTGCAGCTGCCAGGTCGCCGTGATTGCGAAGGTGGAAACCGTGGTCATCCCGGCGATAATCGGAGCCTGCAAGGACACGGGAAGTGTGTCCGTGGAGCCCAAATTCACGAAGTCGGTCGCAAGCGCCGCGTGGTTGACCGCCCTGACTCGCAGATAGTAAAGAGTATTGGCGTCCAGCCCGACGAACGAAGCGCTCGGACCCGAGGCGGGGATCGTCGACAGCGTCACGGAAGCCGCCGCCACATTGAAATCGGAGGCGGTCGACAATTGCACCGTATACGTGGTGATCGCCAAAGGGTTCCCGTTGGCGCTCCACACCACGGAGAGGCTGGACGATCCCACGGCGGAGAACGTGGAGACCGCGCTCGCCGGCAAAGCCGCCCACGTCGACGTCGAACCCAAGGCGGTAAACGCCGTGGCCGCCCCGCCGTGATTGACGGCGGCGGCGAAAGCGAAATAAGTCGTATTAGGAGTCAGCGCCGCGACGGTCGCCGCTGGAATCGCGCCCGCGGGAGACGTCGACAGCAAGACCGAGGCGGCGTCGGCGTTCGGATACCCGGGAGTCGTCGAGACCGCGGCCCAATAGAGGGTCGCGTCCGCGGGATTGCCGTTGCGCTGCCAGGTCAAGACCATCGAGGAGCTGTAAACGTCTCCAAAAGACGGCGTCGCGGCGAGAGGGGGGTTGGCCAGGGTGGTCGTAGAGCCCAAGGCCACGATCCCCGAGTAAATGCCGGAATGGTTCACCGCGCGCAGGCGGAAATAATAACTCGTATTCGCGGTTAAGTTGGTGAAGGTCGCGCTGGGCCCCATGGCCGGGACGGTCGTAAAGGTAATCGACGTCGCGAAGATGTTGAAGTCCGAGGCGGTCGACAATTGCACCGTGAATGTCGTCACGGACAACGGATTGCCGTTGGCGTCCCAGATGACCGAAACGGTCGAACTCGTCACCGCGGTGAATGTCGAAACCACGCTCAGGGGATCGGCGGCCAACGTCGAGGTCGAACCCAAGGAAACGAACGAACTCGTCACACCATTGCGATTGACCGCCGCCGCAAAGGCGAAATAAGTCGTGTTCGGAGTCAAGCCGACGATGCTCGTCGTGGGCAAGCCCCCCGCGGGAACGCTGGACAATGTGACATTGGCCGCGAAGGCGTTGGGATAGAACGACCCGGTCGAGAGCACGACCGTATAGGTCGTCACGTTGATGGGATTGGCGTTGGCGCTCCAGGTCACGCTCATCGACGCGGCCGCAACGCCCGAGAACGGAACGCCCGAAAGCACGGGGGGATTGGCCAGCGTGCACGTGGAAGCCGGTGTGGTGTTCACGGAAGCGAAGTAATCCCCCCAAACGGCGCCGGCTCTTAAATAATACGTGGTGTTGGCGTTCAGGGTTTGGACCGAGAGACTCAGCAAAGAGGCGTTGCTCGTCGCCGAGGAATACACGGTCTCTAGGAATTCAAAGGTCGTCGATGCCTCCACGCGGTAGCCGTCCCCAGCCACGGAGGCGTAACTCACGCTGACGCTGGAGGCGAACACTCCGGCAAGCGAAACCGACGCGGGGGCGTCCGGGCTGCGCGAGGCTTGCGCGGTCGACCCGTACGACCCGAGGTTGACGCGGCTTCCATTGGGCGCCGTCTCCGAACTAAAATCGTCCGCGGAATCACCGCCGTCGATGGACGCAGCCGTCATCGAATCAATGACGAATCCCGATGCGGTCCATCGTCCCGCCTGCGACAGCGGATGAAAGTCCTCGACGCCCACGGAAACATCCGCCCAACGAGGATGACGCGACATGCTGTTCAAATCCTGGCCGGAAAGCGTCACCCAAGCCGAATCCTGCGCGACGATGGGACCCCACCTCATGGCAAGGGAAGCGTTCGAACTGAAATAATTGTTGAAATCGGCGGCGAACCCCGACTGACTGCCTGCGTCTATGCCGATCGTCGCCGACGATCCAGACACCGCCACGGAGCTGAATAGGACGTTATGGCCCATTCTGAGGCCCACGGACGAGTTTTCAGCCAGCAACATGTAGGTGTCCGTAAACCCGGTGCCCGTGGAATGAAGATCGTTGAAAGCGAACAGGGAGTCCGTGGTGTTGTCGAAATAAACGGCGGCGAATGATCCCGCGCTCAGCATCCCGGGGTTGCTGATGCGGTTGTGATCGATCACCAGGCCGGAGGCTGACTTGAGGTACAACCCGATGCTGACGAACGCGCCCATGGACCCCGGAGCGCGATAGACGATCGAATTGTCATGGATCGTCGCCCCGCTTCGAAGCCCGTCGACATACAGCCCGTACGTGTCATGAGCCGCGCTCACGGAGGGAACGATCGTGTTGGATGTGATCCATAGACGCGCGCTGGCGGTCTGAGTCCCGATGAAAAGTCCGTAGCGCCCTCCTGCAAGAAAGTTGGTTGAAATGATAACGGTTCCAGAACCCCCTGCATCGAGTTTGAGACCGGCCAGCGATCCGCTCAAAGTCGAGCCCTTCATGTACAAACCCGCCGACCCTTGAGTCCATTCCAGCGCGACGCCCGCGGTGTTGGTTCCGACAAGAATGGACTCCTCGACAACAGTTCCCGTCGACCCGAACACCATGAGCGCCGACGCGCCTTGCAGATAGCTGCCGCTCACGGTGTTGGACGATGAGTTCCCGATGAAGAGCGCAGGGTAGCCGGATGCGTTGCTGGTAAACGCGCTTTTGCTGAGGGTGTTGTAGCTCGATTGCGACACGATATAGCCGCCATAACCGACGGGATTGGAGGCCCAAACGCGATCGATCGTATTAAAGGAGGCGTTCTCCAGATACAAAGCGTAGTAGCCTGCGCCGGCGCTTGTCATGGTGCTGCGGCTGATGGTGTTGCTGGCCGCCCCGTTCAAAAGGCGAAGGGCGTTGCCCGAAGGATTGCTCAGCACGGAGTCGGAGAGCGTATTGCTCCAAGCATTATCGAGATAAACGGCGGAATAGCCGGCGAAATTGCTGCTGACTGAGCTCTGAGACAGGCTGTTCCAACTGGAACCGGGGTTAAAATTGACGCCGTGACCCTGAGGATTGGAAATAGTGCTTCCCGTAACGGTGTTGGAGGTCGCGCCGTTGAAATACAGCGCCGCATAGCTGGAATCTCCAAGTATCCGGCTTTGATCGACCACATTGCCGGCGCCCGCTATCTGCAGCCCATAGCCGGCCAGGTTCTCCAGACGCGACAAGGAAACGGTGTTCGAGGAAGCCCCTAAATACACCGCGGAATCGCCCGCGTTCGCGCTGATCACCGTGCTTTGAGTGATCAAGTTGAAGCCGCTTGATCCGGTCATCTGGACCCCCGGTCCATTCTGTCCGTGCACGTAGTTTTGAACGAACGTGTTGAAGGAAGAATCCCCCACGTTCAGCGCCGCGGCGCCGGCCGTATTGCAGGTCACGGTGCTCCAGGACATCGTGTTGTAGGCCGCTCCCCCCGACATGTTGACCGAAGCCGCCGAGGCGTTGCGGAAGAACCCCCGCGTGACGGTGTTGGATGAAACCCCCGCTATTTCAAGCGCGCGAAACGTCGCCGCGGCGGAGTTGATCGCCGCGACGTCGGACACCGTGATCAGGCGTCCGTCCAGCCTTAATCCGTGCGCGTTTTGAACGGTGATGCTCGAATACGAGAGCGCCGACTCGCTCGACAAAGCGACGCCCGCAATTGAAATGTTGCCCCCGCTATCGATGCTGGCGCTGGTGACCGTCACGTTGGGCGAAGAGGCCAGGATGCCGTACGAAACGGCGGCGCTCGGAGTCACGTCGATATTGACGATATTGACGCTGGCATTCTTGATCAAGAACCCCGCCATGGAGGCGCCGGGAGGGTTGACGCGCGGATGGACCGTCAAAGACGGGTCGAGCATGATCGTGATGCTGGAGCCGTTATTCGTGAAGCGCTGCACCGTCACCTGTTCATTGTAGATCCCGCTGTCCTCGATGACGACGCAGGTGTGGGAGACCAGGGGATTGGAGATTTGCCCGATCGCGCCCTGGATCGTGGTGGCGTCGGCGCCGCCGGCCTGGCGCACGTACCACGTTTCGGGACACGGCAGCACGCTTTGCGAGGCCTCCGCGGTCTGCCCGTACGAGCCTTGGTTGGGGCGCCCTCCGTTGGGCACCGTCTCATCGCCGATCGAAGCCGAGACGTCGCCGTGATCGATCGTCAAGGAAGACACCGCGTCGGTGGAGAATCCCACTCCGTTCCAACGTCCGCCCGTCGATAGCGGATGGAAATCTTCCACCCCGGCGGCCACGTTGAGCCACAACGGATTCACGGACTGGGAGTTGAGATCCTGGCCCGTGTTGATTTGCCAGTTGATGAGAATGCTGTAGGAGGCGGCCCCCCACTGTCCCGATTTGGAGCTGTTGGAGCTGAAGAAGTCATTGTAATCGGAGGACAGTCCGGTCTGGCTGGGGACATCGATGTCGATGAGCCTATTGGTCGTCGCGGTCATGGAACTCGAGAGAATATTGTTCTTGACGACGGCGTTCGGGGAATTGATGGCCTTGAAATGAGCGAACGTCGTCACGCTTCCCGTGGAATGAAGATCGTTGAAAAGAAACAGGGTCGAAGGCGTTGCATCTAGAACCGCCGCGTTGAATTTCGCCCCGGAGATCATTCCGGGGTTGGAGATCCGGTTATGATCGATTCTGATTCCCGCGGAGGCGTTGGCGTAGAGACCGTAGGCGCCCGCGGCCGGCGACGCGCCCGCAGCGCGGTAGTAAATCCCGTTGTTTTGGATGGTCGCGCCGCTCAAAAGTCCGTTCAAATAAACGCCGTAGGCTCCCCCGGCCGCGCTCAATCCCGGGAGAATCGTGTTGGACGTGATCCAAATCGCGGAGCCGGACTGCTGATTGGCCGCGTACACGGCGTACTGCCCCGCCCCCCCCGCGATCACGTTCGTGGAGAGAATGAGGGCTCCGGAATTAGCCGCATCGAGGTAAATCCCCGCGCTCCCTCCGCCCACGACGGTGTTCGAAGTCATCGACAAGTCGGCCGACCCTCCGGTCAGCCAAAGCGCACGGCCCGAGGCTCCCGCGCCGGCGAGCGCGTTGGCGTTGACCATAGTGCGGCTTGAGGCATAAACGTACACCCCGGTGGAGCCGGAGACATAGGAGGTCGCGATCGTCCCGTCATGAGAGCCCTCAAGCCACACCCCCGCTCCAGCCGCGCTGATGCTGCTGGCCACGACCGTCAAGCGCCCGGAATTGCGGGCCCACAAAGCGCTGCCCGAAGCGTTCGACACCACGCCCTGGGTGAATGTGCTGGTTGCGGAGTTGATCAAGAACAGAGCGGCGCTCGAGGCCGAGTTCCCGGCGACGACGCTTTGCATGATCCGGGTATAATTCGAATTGTCGATATAAGCGCCGTAACCGGAAGGATTGGCGATGTAGTTTTGAACGAAGGTATTCGACGCTCCGGCGACATACAAAGCCGCGCCCGAGACCGCATTGCTTGTCATGGTGCTCTGGGTGATGAGGTTGGCATAGGCGCCGACGCCACCGCCGATATGCAACCCGTCGCCGACGGGGTTGTCTATCATGCATTGCGCGACCGTGTTGGAAGAGGCCGTCTGCAGGAAGAGGGCGGGACGTCCGCTCGAGTTGGAGCGCATGACGCTGAGACTGATGGCGTTATACATCGCGCCGCCGTCCAAGTGCACCCCGTTGAGAAAAGTCGTGCCCGCCAGTCTGTTGTAAGAGCCGCCGTTGACCACCAACGAATAGCCCGAACCCGCGCTCGTCACGGTGCTTTGACTGATCGTATTGCTCGAGGACTCGCTCATATAAACGGCCGTGCTCAAGGAGCTCGAGAGATAGCATTGATCGATCGAGTTCGAAGACACGGCGTTAAAAGAAAGCGCCGCGTAGTCCGCGCCCTTGGTGGCGATGGTGCTGAGGGCAATCGTATTATCGGTGGCCCCGTTTTGGTAGACGACCGCGTGGCTGGACACGCTCAGAACGAGATTTTCGCTCAGGGTATTGGACCCGCCGCCTGCAAACACCACAGCGGCTCCCGCCGTGTTCAACACGACGCTGCGAGACACCGTGTTAAAAGACGCAGTCAAGGCCAGCGCCGGCTGAGCGGAGCCCGTCGCGACCACGGTGCTTTGCGAAATCGCGTTTTGGGAAGAGCCGGACTCGATGCTGACGCCCCGTCCCGTCCCGCTGCGGATGTAGCTGGCCGAGACCGTGTTGGAGTAGGCACCCAAACTCAGAGTCAAGGAGTCATCGCTGCCCACGACCGTGATCGTGCTGAGACTGATCAGCGTATAGCTGGAGCCGCGAATGGCGGCGCCGGGTCCCGTGCCGTCGTTGTTTTTTACATACGCCCGAAGGATCGTGGCCGAAGACGCGGAGACGACGTCCAGGGCGTAATCGCTGAAATCGAAATTGACGGCGGTGCTGAAGAGAACCGACGCGTTCGTTCCATAAACTGAAAGACCGGTGGCGTTGCGAACCACGATGCTGGAATGGGAAATCGTCGTCCAGGAGGTGATCGAGACGCCGGCCACGGTGATCAGGTTGCTGGGGTCCGACGTCACGTTGACAGAAGAGATCGACACGTTCGAGGAGGATGAGCGCACGCCGTATGCGACCCCGATATTGGGGCTGATGTCGATGTTGGCGATGTTGACGCTGGCGTTTTTGATAAGAAAAACAGCGTTTGGCGTTCCGCCGCTCGGACTCAGCGTCGGGCGAAGCGACAGCGCGGGATCGAGCATGATCGTCAGACTCGAGCCGTTCGTGACGAAGTTCTGGACGGTCACGGACTCGTCATAGGTCGCGTTGTCGCGAACCACGACGCACGAATGTCCCAGCAAAGGGTTGGGAACGGCGTCGATGGCCGACTGGAAGGTGTGATAGGCGCACTGTTCCGTTTTGCAGACGGTCCGCATGAGCGTGCACGCCGAGGGCGTCGACAGCGACGCCTGCGGCGTTCCACCGTACGATCCGATGTTGACGAACCCTCCGTTGAACGGCGGTTCGAGGACGGCGTCCTCGGCGGGGTCGCCCAGGTCGATGATGGGCGAATCGAGGGCGTCGACCAGATCAAAGAGCCCCGTCGCGGGGTTGTAGCGCCCGGCCCGAGACAGTAGATGGAAATCCTCCACCCCGACGCCGGTGTTGGCCCAAAACGGATTGCCGTTGGCGGAGTGAGCATCCAGCCCCAAGCTCGCTCCCCATGGGAAAAAGTATTGCGTGACTCCGACCCGGATTCTCAATGGTTGAGTCGCGTTGAAATAGTTGTTGAAATCGGCGATAAAGCCGCTATCGCCGCTGACAAACACCGTTTCGTTGGCCGCCGTGTAGGAGCTTGAAAAAACGTTGTTTCTAACGATAACGGTCGAGGCGACCAGTTCGAGCAAATACGAGCCGCCGCCGAACGTCCCGCTGGAATACACGTCGTTGAACTTAAAGTCGGCGCTCTGCACGCCTCTGAAGCCGACCGCGATATAACTTCCTCCCGACAGCACATCCGGTTGGTTGATGCGGTTATGATCAACCACCACACCCGTAGACTCCTGAACAAGCAGCGCGTAACGCGCCCCCGCCCCCGCGCCGACTTGGCGGTAGTAGATGTCGTTGTTCTGAATCGTCGCCCCCGCCGCCAATCCATTGAGGTAAAGACCGTAGTTAGCCGATATCGCCGCACGCGAGGGCATCACCGTGTTGGATGTGATCCAGACTCGCGTGGCGACGGTTTGGCTGTCCACGCAAATCGCGCAGAATCCGCCCACATTGATGGAATTGCTGGTCAGATCAACCGTGCCGCCGTTGTAGGACTCGATGGAGACTCCCCTGCCAGAGTTCGACACGATGGTATTTTCCCGAAGGGACAACCCCACGCTGCCGCTCGACATCCTAACGCCGTGATTGAAACCGCTCACGAAGGTCGAATTGATCGACGTCCCCGTCGAGGCGGAGAGAAAGACTCCCGTCGAGGCGGCGAGATAGCAGCCGGACACCACGTTCGCCGAGGAGGCGTCAATATGAATGGCGACGCCGAAGCCTCCCGTGATGTTCACGGTCGACTTGTCTACCGTGTTGCCGTTGGATTGAGCGCTCAGCGCGATCGCCTCTGTTCCCGTCCCCGATTGATTTAGGATCGAGCTCAAAGTCAGGGTGTTCGAGGAAGCCGCCCGCATCGACACCGCCAGTCCCATATTGGTCGCGGTGATCAGCGACTGGGAGATGATGTTGTCGCGGTTCATCTCCAGAAAGAGAGCGCTATGGAACGAAAACGCCGATTGACTCGTGATGCTGCTCAAACTGATGTTGTTGTTATTGGCCCCCGTAGCCAGGTAAACCGCAAAGCCCTGCGAATTCATCATCAGTCCGCCGGTGATCGTGTTGGACGACGAACCATTCATGAAGAGCGCGTAGGAGCCGGCCGATGACGCCGTCAACGTGCTCGCCCTGACGAGCGTGCGCTCCGAGTTCAAATCGAAGTAGCCCGCCGACCCTTGTATTCCGGAGCCCGAGCCCCCGGCCAAATAGCTTTGGTCGACTGTATTGGACGAGCCCGCATTGACGTAAAGTCCGTGGCCGCCGTTGGAAAACGAACCGGAGACCGCTCCGCCGGCGCCGCCCGAGATGGTGGAAACCGACACGGTATTGGAACTGGCTCCGGTGGCAAAATTCACGCCGTTGCCCCCGAGGCCTCCCGTCGAACCCGCAAAACCATCGCCCCCCGCGCCTCCGATGATGACGCTCAGGCTCGCCGTATTGGACGATCCCGACATCACGAACAATCCATGCCCGCCGGGACTGGAGTGCTGCCCCCCTCCGACCACGATGGCGCCGGCACCTCCAATCGCGCTGCTTTGGGTGACAAGGTTCCAAGAACCCCCGTTGATCTCGACGCCATGGCCTCCCAGGCCCACCGAGGCCGCGCCGCCGATTCCACCCGTGATGGCCGAGGCGATGATCGTATTCGTGGAGGCAAAGGAAATCTTGAGGCCGGCGCCGCCGTTGCCCCCGGTGTTGCTGCCCAAGCCGCCGGTCATCGTGCTCAGCCAAATGACATTGACATTCGAGTTGGACTGAAGCATCACGCCGACCCCGCCGGCGCCTCCGTTGCCTCCCTCGCCCCCTCGCATCACATTGGACACGAACGTATTGGATGAACTCAAACTGAGATCGACGCCGCGACCTCCCGCCGCCGCGGAGCCTCCCAGAGGCGCGACGCTTCCGCCGATCATAGTCGAGAGCTGAAACGTGTTCGACGAGCCGTTGCTGATGAAAAGACCCGACCCACCCCCTCCGCCGCAGGCGCTGTTGCCCGCACCGCCAAGCATCGCGCTTTGTTCGATCGAATTGCCCACGCTCCCGATCAAAATCAACCCCGAGCCCCCGGAGCCGCAAGCGCCGGGCGCGCCGCCCATCATTGTGCTCAACACGATGGAGTTGTAGTGAGAGTTGGAATCCATGCGCACGCCCGTGCCCGATGAATTGGACACGTAAGACGACGACAGGGTGTTGCTGCTGGCGTTGAAGAAATGCAGCGTGTAGGACCCGTCGGAGCGGTTGCTCACCGAACTGTGATCGATCCTGCTGCCCACGCTGTTGTCGAGCCAGATTCCGTACGCGTTTCCAACGGACACGCTGCTGTAGCTGATCACGCTCCAAGAGCTGACGCGCAAAGCCGCCCAATAAAGGCCCGAAAAACCAAACGTGCTCACTGAGACGCTTGAGATCGTCAGATACGCCGAGGAGGCATAGACGCCGAACGCAACGCTGTTGGTGCTGATGATCGACACGTTCTGGATGCTGACGCTGGCCGCCTGGATTCGGAAGGCCGCCGTCGAAGCAGACGGAGGATTGAGGGTGGGACGATTGGACGTGTTGCTGGTCGTGCCGATGTAGATTCGAAAACCGTTTGGATTTTTGTTCCCCACGACAACCTTCTCGCTGTACATGCGGCTGTCGGTAATGTCGATGCACCAATTGCCGGTCAGCGCCGTGCTGGGTATGGCGTTGACGGCGGGCTGGATGGAGGTATGCGTGCAGCCGCCGGCGCAGACGGTTTCATATGTCTGGCAGATCACGCCGGCCTGGGCGTAGCGCGGCGCGGCCCCCAAGAACAAGAGGCCGGCCGCCAGCACCCCGCCGTAGTTACGGAACATGGCTCTTCACCGCGTTAATTTTTTGACCGCCGAAATGAAAGCTGTAAGACATGCGATGCGAAGTGCCGAGCTCTCCGCTGGGAACCATCGCGTAATCGAGGTCGCCAAACGGCGTGAGCAGTCCCGCTCCCAGCGACATCCCGTAAAAATCCGACAGGCCGGACACCGTCGAGCCCAAAGCCGTGCCGAGGGCGGCGGTGCGCTGCTCCTTGGACATGGTGCGATATCCCGCGCGCAGGGCGATCGGACCGAAGCCGCGATACTCGAGGCCGAAGCGAACGCTGGGACCAAAATCACGAGGCAAATCAAGTTGAAGGGCCACGGCGTGGGGGAATTCGGGCGTCAGGCCGTAGGCCACGCCCAGGCGAGTCGTGCGCGGCAGGGGATAGGTTTGATCGATAAAGCGCAGGCCGGGGCCCAGGTTGGAAACGCCCAGACCCAGCGAGATCGGGCGGCTCTCGAAGCGATGGAGTACCCCCAGATCGAGCGCGTAGGCCGACGCGGAATAATTCGCGATGCCCTCGCGGATGTATTTAACCGTCGCCCCCGCTCCCAAAGGCCCGATTTTGCGGGCGACACTGAGTCCCAGCGCCAAGCCCGAGGCCCCGACGATCGCCTCCGGAGCGGCCGTCTCCGCGCTGCGCTGCTCGATGCCGCCCAGGCTCATATGCGTCACGCTCAAGCCAAACGGACGGCCCACCAAGCCCAGCTGGGTCATGTTGACGTTTTGAGCCAGCAATGACTGGGCGGCGAGAATCTCGTAGCCTCCGGCGCGAGGCTTGCCGTTGGATGTGGCCGGATGCGCTAAACCCGCGGGGTTGTAATACAGCGCGGACACGTCGTTGGCGATGGGAACGAACGTCTCAGCCAGCCCGATCGGCCGTGAGCCAAATCCCAACTGCAGAAACGCCGCCGACGACGTCCCGGCCCCAGCCCCAAACGCCGGGGCTGGAAGCCAGAGTATCGCCGCAAATAGCGGCGCAACGCGCAGGTCGACCCTACGCAAGCATAACCCTATACGAGGTCTCAGACATTGGCTATAGAGTAGAAGGAGGATGAGAGGAATTTGTTACACGTTCGTGAAAAGTATGCAGCCCAAACCTGGGTTTTTCAATGTCCGAACAGTCACAGGGGGGGCTGAGGGCGTCGGGCGACGCGCAGGGCCTAAACGGAAGCCGGGCGAGTGTGGTGGGTGATCTTGACGAGCAGCTTGCCGATGTCCAGAGGCTTGACGAGATAATCGACAGCTCCAGCCTGAAAAGCTTCGTCAACTTCGGCCAACAGCTCGGCCGCGGTGCACATAATGACCTTCAAGCCGGCGGTGGCGGGGTTGGCACGCAAAGTCTTGAGAACCTGTATGCCGCTCATGTGAGGCATATTCCGATCCAAAATCACCAAATCAAAGCGCGCCGCGCCGATTCGAGCCAAGGCGTCCGCTCCGGATTCGACCGCCTCGCAGGTATGGCTGTGCCCGGTCAAGACATCCGCGATCAAATCCCGAACGATCGCGTCATCATCAACGACGAGGACGTGCGCCATGATGCTTTGTAGCACATTTCATCCAGATTCATCTAGCCGGAAATCCACAGTTTGAAATCGTCAGCGATGAGAACGTGCGGATTATTGTGTTTAGCGCCGTTTGAGCCGCGAAGAATCGAAGCGATTGTGCCAAGCGACCGAACATGGTTTTCCACAAACCGGTTTCGAGACGAGTTTGCGGATACGTCCCAGCTCAGATCCTCGGACCGAAAGATCCCAGCGACAACCGCATCACCACCCCCTGACCGAAACAAGCAAGATTCTCGCGAGACGGTGCTTCGTTTTTCAGGGAGTCGCGCGAAAACGACGTGATAGGCGTTCGGATCGTCCCTTGGCGGGATGTCGC